>ENA-UOJV01001486-UOJV01001486.1-human-gut-metagenome-genome-assembly--contig:-C82-NODE-1486-length-25284-cov-29.327758_pt1 | contig 25284 bp, 32 predicted proteins | sample MGYA00242356_ERZ723903 | MGnify/ENA metagenome assembly ERZ723903
TTTGGTCCACCTTGCACATCAACAAGCGAACTATTCCCTTTATGCGGCTTCCGGCTACTTTTCACTGGTTGAACACCAATTTTCGGCCCGTTTGTGGCGCACCGCATAATCTGTAATTATTTTGTAATCTTTGCGCAAACAAAAAATGCCCCGCCAGCAATCCGTCAGGATGCCAGCGGGGCATTGCTTTACTTAGTGGAGATACCTTGCCAATTCAGATGCAACAAAGCCTGCGATCAATGCCGCAATGACCGCCCACCAGAGTTTGTTTCCAAATACTCCGGGGGCTTTTTCTAGCGCGGTCAAGCGGTCGTCCTGCTTCTTGTTCTGTGCCGTCACAACTTCAAGGCTCCGGTTTGTGGTTTCGAGTTGCTGGATGGTCAACTTGATATTGGTGTTCATGCCGTTTACTGCATCGGTCAGCTTCCCCAGCTCGTCCAGCCGGTGGGTGTTGCTCTGTGCACGGTTTTCGACCGCTGTCAGGCGATGTTCCAGTTCCTCGTCAGTCATTACGCTTGTTCTCCCCCACGTTACCGAAATGGGCCACAGTAGTGGTTTCTGCGGATTTCTTTGCCATGTAATCTTCGAGCTTCTTCTTGGTAAAGTCGAACACAAGCTGCACGATCCAATCCAGCGTCCGCTCATTGATTGCCCAGTCCAGCCAGTCCGGGGTGTACCCACGCAGTACGGCAATGACATGGGCTTTCTTTTCTGCACCCGCGCCACTGCCGAACTTTTCCTCTGCGTTGACGATCCACTTGTACACAGTCTTTGCGACCACAAGGCCGTAGCCCAGACGTACCGCCGCCAGCGCCGTGACCACAAGGCCGACCACCATGAAGATACAGGCCAGCCATTCAGGGAATGCCATCAGAAAAACTTTCAGAATGTTCTCCATACTGTTTTCCTCCTATTTTCAGCTCACCCACCGGCTCTTTGCCGTGCGGGTGTCGATATGTACCCAGCCGTGAGTACGGTCGGCGTGTCCTTCCTTCGGGTAGCGGCCAATGCCGCCGCGGTTCGGCAGCAGGGTCTCGGCATATGCCGCAATCTGCTCCACCGTCACACCGGAAATCCAGATGTCAGCAGCCTTGCCGTAAAGATGCTGAGAGAACTTCGCAGCATTCTTAATCATGGCATTCTTGCTGGCCGTTCTGAAACCGCTGGTGATGTTCACCGGCTTCCCAAAGTGATTGCGGATTTTCTGAAGGATTTCCACCAGCTCCGAATCAATAAAGATCGGGTCGGTATTATCCGAACAGCGGAACTCCCGCACCTTGAAGGACGGGGAGAGGTTCTTCTCGCCGTCCTTCGCCCACGAATATGCGTTAATCGCCATTATCGTTTTCTCCTTTCTGGCTCAACGCCATTTTGCAGCCGCTTGACCCGCACTCGGCCACCAGCACCGCAAACTCACTGCGCTCTGCGGTCGTGTCCGCACCGCTGGTTTCCAGCCGGGTCAGCAGCCTTTCGCATAGATCAGGCCAACCCATCGGTTAATCCTGCTCTTTCTGCTTTGCTGCCAGCAGACCGGTCAGCTCCGTGTAGTGCTCGTCGGTCAGCTTGCCAGCGGCATAGAAGATGTCGATCTTCTCAGCCAGACCGTCGATGGTGCCGCGCTGGATCATGCGCTTGCAGGTGCGATACAGAACCATTTCAGATGCTTTAGACATAATGTTTTTCCTCCCTATCAGGTGTTATCAGCGTTATCGGTATCGTCCGTATCGGAGACACCCAGCTCCAACATGGTGATGCGATATTCCTGATCGACCACCATTTCGTCCGTGTCACTCTGTGCAGCTTTCAGGGCCGCTACCGTTTCCGGCAGCTGTTCCTGTTCCTTCTGCTTCTTTTCTGCGGCTTCTTTCTCCGCCAGAGTGGGCAGGTCGTGTTTCTTCCACTCAACCATTGCTCTGTTCTCCCTTCTTACTGGAATGCGCCGCTGATGGCTTCGATATAACCTCCGGTACCGGATGCACCACGGGCAACGCTGATGCGGAAATTGAATGCTGCACCGTTGGCAGCAGTCTTATTGCTGAACACGATGTTCACACCTTTCTGCACTTCCTCGGTGGCATCCTGCCAGACCGGCGACGGGTCGTTTGCGTTGTTCGTGACCTCGGCCTTGAATGTGGCATCATCGGGGATGCTGCCGGTCACCTGCAAGACCGCCACGGTGATGTCGCCGTCCACAGCCAGCGGGGTGGTCAGCGTCACGGTGGCGCTGGTAACGCTCTTGGTGAACGTAGCGCTCAGGCTGGTGCTTTCCTTGCCGTCGTTCGCGGTGATCTGGATGGTGTGGCTGCCGTTGAGGATGCGCTGGAAATTTTCGGCGGTACTGCCCTGCCCGAAGGTCAGTGCAGTACCGCTTGCAACGCCGGTTCGGGTGGCGGTGGTCTTGCCGTCCAGCTTTTCGGTGACGGTCAGGGTATCGCCGTCGGCATCGGTAACGGTGTAGCCGAAACCGAAGGGTGCGTTCTTCTCCCCCAGATTCGTGGAGCTGGCGTTGATGGCCGGGGCAGTGTTGGTGCTGACCGTGCCGTCGTCAGAGACCACGAGCGAAGAGGGCAGTACAAAAGCGGGGCGAACACCGTAGGTGTAGCTGTAGCTCCAGTAGCCGACGGACCCACCAGACTTGACGTACCAGACGTAGCTGCTGCCGCTGGCGCGCGGAGAGCGCAGCCACCATTCGGCAGCGCTGCTGCCGTTGTAGGCGACACGCTTACTTGCGCTGTCAAAGTAGGACAGCTTTGCACCTTCGGTGTTCATGTAGCTTACGCCGCTGAACCCAACCTCCGTGCCAGACAGCAGGAACACCTTGGTCGAAAGGCCGTTTGCGCCGCTCTGAACGCCGCTGTTGGTATACGGAATCTTGACCTGCTTGATAACCGCTCGAATCTGAGAATCAATCAGGTTGTAGAATGTGCTGTTCAGGTAGGAATGGATGCTGGAATCCTTATAGGAGTTGTTATTGCCGAACGTGCTGGTGGTATAGATGTCCTTCATCACAACCCAGACACCGTTACAGCTTGCATCGTATGCACTGCTGGGCAAGCCCTGATGCACGATGATGAAGTCTTTGGCCGCGCCGTTGACCTTGATCTTGACGATACTGCCAACGGCCTTTGTGCTCAGTTTTACGTTTGCCATTGTTACCTCCTTGCAAAAAATCAGACCCACGGCAAAACGCCAATGGGCCTTGTGTTCTGCGAGACAGTGGCGGTCATGGCTTTGTGCTGCTTCTTGTAGATGCAGCGGCATTGCCGGGCGCGTCGCCGGTCTCGTGCGAGTTTATTCGAGTTGATTTTTCGGTGGATAGAAATTGTGCAGTTGAGCAATTTTTCCAGACGATCGGCGTACTGGCGGCGCAGTGCGTAGGTATCGCCGTGTGCCGCATGGGCATCCCACGCAAGGAAGCTGCAAAGGATTTCTTCCTTTGTCGCTTCGCCCGCCGGGTATGCCCTTTCCCAATGCCTGATTTTGGCTTTCATCCGTTGGGCGCTTTCCCGACGCAGTTTTTGAATGACCGCACCGGTTTCGGTCAGGTACGAATGGAAACCGAGAAAATCAATGCCGTTCCTCAATGGGAAGATGGCTGTTTTCTGGTTCAGCTCTAGCCCGTAGCTGTCCATGAGTGCCCGCACATCCTTCAAGATGCACTGCAACTTCTGCTTGTCCGGGCAGATGATATAGAAATCATCCATGTACCGGCCATAGTATTTGATGCGGTACTTTTCTTTGATGATGTGGTCGAACTCGTCAAGGAACATCAGGGCGAAAAGCTGGCTGGTCTGGTAGCCCAGCGGCAGTCCATCTTCCATCACGTCGATATAGATGCAAAGCAGCTCATAGACACGCGGGTCAACACCGCGTTTGTCCAACACCGCCTTGAGCTTCCGTTTGAGTTTCAGGTGGTCAATGCTGGCAAAGAAGTGGCGGACGTCGCCTTTCAGCACCCATCCGTCAGCGCCGCACCCACTCCGGCGGTAGTAATCCACCATGTGGGTTTTCAGGCGCATCAGGCCGTCGTCCGTACCTTTGTCCTTCTGGCTGGCGAAGCTGTCCCGGATGAAGCTCTTGGTTAAAGCCTCATAGAGGATGTTGTCCACCAGCGCGTGCAGTACCACCTTGTCCACAAATGCCGGTGCGTGTACGATACGCTTCTTCGGCTCGTAGACGTAGAACACTTCAAAGCGGCTCGGCGTGTAGCATATCTGCTGCCGGATGTCCCCGCCCGGCTGCCGTGCACTGCGAACGGCCAGCTTGCAGGACAGTTTTTCGGTGCAGGCCAGAGCGTTGGCCTCATACTGGATTGTTTTGCTCTTACTGCGCTTTCCCTTCCGGGCTTCAAGATACGCATTATAAAGCGTCTCGAAGCTGCACAGTTCTTCGTATGTCAAACTTGACCCTCCGCTGGTTCGCTGCTGCGGTAGCAGGCTGCATCCCCGCAGGGATGGCCCGCCTCAGCGGGATGTATTTATCACTTGCCTGCATCGGCAAGTGACGGGATACGGTTTCCTTTGGCTGTTGCACTGCTTTCGGCAAATGCCTACTCGTCTCGCAGATCAGCCGGAGCGGGGCGAACACCGTAGGTGTTGTTGTAGTTCCAGTTGTCGTTGGAACCATCAGACTTGACGTTCCAGACGTTGTTGCTGTTGTTGGTGTTCGGAGAGCGCAGCCACCATTCGGCAGCGTCAGAATATAAACCGTACCCCTATTGCAAAACAGTTTCCTGTTATGCCGTTTTCTGCTCCTGCTGGGCAAAGACGGCCCGAAGTGCTTTGACAAGCATTTCAAGCCGTTTCTTCTCTGCTTCCTGCCGGAGACTTTCTGCTCTGCCACGTTCGGACTTGAGCCATTTCATGGCAGGGTATTTTACATCCGTGATCTTCTTCGTCCAGATACCGGCTTTCTTTGTGCTGATGATACCGTCCTCTGTGCAGAGGGTCAGATATTCCAGCAGCAGAGAACAGCCGTCCACGACCTCGCCGATCTTTTCAATCCGCTTGTCGTACTCCGTGGCGAAGTTCACGTTGTTGGCCGCATGGGCATCCAGCAGAATCTTCTTGGCCGTTTCCCGGATGTCCCTGCCGTAGAGGTTGAAGGTGCTTTTCGTGAAGCCCTCCTTCTCCCTCGTATCGAGAGCATGGACAGCGGTGGTGCAGACCTGCTTGATTTCCCGGATGTCCTCAAGCGCAGCGGCTTTCTGAAATACTTTTCGGGCATCGCTACGGCTGATGTCATCCGAAACGATGCGGGTCGCCCTCTGTGTATATCTCAGAAGCTCCCGCGCTTTGCTGCCAACCAGAAACGGTTGTTCAGCCATATCAGAACTCCACCCTCGCCTGATCTGCGTTCCACACGCCGGTGGCGGTCAGGCCGTCAAGGCTGCCGAACGTGGCAGAAAAAGGATTCTTGGTGACGTTCGTGCCGAACTTCAACTCGATTGCCTTAATGCTGGCATTCATCGCTGCCACGCTGGCGCGGATGTCGCCGTGTGCATTCTCTGCGGAGTTGTGGGCATCGACGGCAGAGCTGATTTTCTGGTCGGTCTGAACCTTGGTGTATGCGTCCACCGTCGGGCGCTGGGATTCAGACAACTTACCATCCGCGTCCAGCGTTGCCACGCCACCGGGGGCACCGGCCTGTTCTGTTTTCAGATAGCTGGATTCATCGTTCGACACGCCGGGTACAGCGACGTTCACATTTCCGTATGCCATGGTTATTCCTCCTTCGGCTTTTCGCCCTGAATGATCCGGTACTCCGCAGTCAGTGCTTCCGCCGGAGCTTTCCTTGCCCAGATACAGATTTTCCCTGCCTGCGTTTCACAGGTCTGGCAAACACCGCAGTCCATCGCAGCGGTCAGGCTGTTCGGCGACAAGATGATGTCTGCACGATCGGTCGCCGTCACATCTGCGGCAGTGATGTCATAACGCATGGGGTATTCCTCCCACGTTTCATCTTTCACCCAGCCGTCTGCCTTGATTATGACAGACACAGAGGACAGCCGGTCAGCCTTGGCTACGTCCATTTCCTGCATTGCTTCCAGCGTTGCATTGGACAGCTCACTTGCCAGACTTGCCGCATACTTCTTCGCTTCCTGTGCTACCAGTTTCAGGTGGGTTACGAGTGCGATAATATTCATTCACGCTTGTCCTCCCTAAAAAAGCAGGCGAGACCGCCATGTGACGGTCTCGCCCCTCATACTTCTTTGGTAAGGTCAGTCAGCTTATGCGCCGAAAACCTCGGTCAGCATAGCGGTCACATCGCTGTCGGATGCGACGGTGCCGTGGATCATATCGGACGGCTCAGTGTACACGGTGGTGTCCACGCCGTCGATGGTGATATGACCGTTGGTCTCGCTGGCGGCGGTCTTGGTGGCACCAGCAGAAATGCCCTTCAGCTTTTCGCCCTCTGCATTGGTCATCAGACGCTTACCGGTCTCAGCGGCCACGAAGTCGGCAGGCTTCTTGCCGGAATCGGTCAGGTTGCCGCTTTCATCCAGAGCGGCGAAGTTGCCAGTGGTGGCGTTCTTCACCTTGTCGGCCTTGCCGCTGATGTCCACATACAGACCATCGTCCTTCAGAACCAGGGCGTTGCCGGCAGCAGCGGAAATATTGACCTTGACATCCACCTCATAACCAGCGATGGTAACGGTGGTGGAAGCATCCTTGCCGGCGGCCTTGGCCTTGTAGGTATCGACCAGAGCGGACATATCGAGGAAGCTGTAGGAGCAGCTGTCAGGGTTCTGGCCCTTCACAGCCAGAACCATAACGGGCTTACCTGCCAGCTTGGGGTCGGTAGCGCCGGGGTAGGTCTCGGTGCTGAATGCGAACTTCTGCACGAAGGTGGTCTTAGCCTGATCGAGGAACAGCTCCTTCGGGAAGTCGAAGGTGAATGCGGCATCGCCGGACTTGTCGGCGCTGGTGTAGAAGCTGACAGTGTTACCAGACACGCCCAGAGACTTAATGGCCTTGGAAACGTCGGTGTTGATGTTGTCGATCTCGGCCTTGGTCTTTTCGGCCAGAGCCTTCAGAGCAGCCAGACGGACGAGAGCATTTGCATTGTAAGCCATAGTAAAATACCTCTTTCTTATTTGTTCATGATAAAATATCCGGCTGCCCAGACTTCCCGGACAGCCGGTCGATTACAGATTGTGCATTACTCGCCGAAAATCTTAGTGAGCATTTCGTTTGCTTCGTCGTCCGAAGCAATGGTCACAGCGGCAGCGCCCAACGGGGCGAGGTCGCCTGCGGCGTTCTGAATCACATACGGGGTAGCTACACCGCCCACGATGACGGAAAGCAGCTGGCCGATGTAGGCAGTGGGATTGGTCTTTGCGTATGCCTGCGCGGTTTCCATGGACGGCCACACGGCGGTCTCATCCAGTGCGAAAGCATCCTGCCGCTTCATAGCCAACGGGAACTCCATGTCGGAATACTTTTTTGTGGTATTGTTCACAGCCATTGTTCAGCCCTCCTTTAACCCAGCGTGACCTTCAGCACTGCGGCGTTGCCATAGGCAACAGCAGGCTCAAAGACCCACACATTGTAGTCCTTTGCGGCATAGCCGTTCGCACCCTCAACGGGAACAGCGGACTTGACAAAGGTGCTGGTGACATCTGCGTTCATTGCGGTCTCGTTGATGACCTTGGTCACGCCCTTTGCGGTCGCAATGCAGGCAATCGCCACACGCTGCGTACCGGCAGGCACGTTGATGGTCAGCGTACCAGCGGCATACGCCTTGCCGGTCTTGCCCAGTGCGCGGATGGCCGCGCTGTCCAGAGCAGGCTTGCTGGTGGATGCACCATAGAAAGTGTTGCGGAACGGGGTGTAGGCAGCGGTATCCTTGGTCTTGCTGCCCGCCGCAATGGCAACGACCGGGCTGGATGCAGCGCCGAGATTGTCCTTTGCGGTCACGCCTGCACCGTGGGTTGCAGTCACGCGGTACTTCAGGCTGGACACGGCATTGTCGCCGCCTGCATCGCCGATGATGAAGCCAGACCCGGCGTTGTTGTCAGAGCCAGCGGTCAGGGATGCTGCATCAGCAGTAGCCACCTGCGTGGTGGCCGCATTGGTGATACGCTCGATCTTCCAGTTGGTGGCGGTAACGCCGGTGGCCGGGCCGTACTGGTAGGAGCCAGCATTCAGCGTTGCGCCAGAGTAGGCCGCAGCAGCTACCTTAGTGCCGGCCTCAACAGCACCAGCACCGGTCAGGGTGAAGGTGCCGATGGACGGCTGTGCGGTGATGGTGGGCTGCAGGCGTTTGGAGAAAATTTCGGTCAGAGCGTCCATGACGCTCTTGCCTTTGGTCTGGAAAGTCGCCGTGCCGTTCTGGGCCTTGCTCAAGTTGCCGACCTGCGTATAGCCACCGGCCAGCGTAATGTTGTCCCGCAGGATCACCTTATCTGCATCCACGCTTCCGGTCATTGCGGCCCACGCCGAACCATCATAGAAGTATGCGGACTTCTCATAGGTGGAGCCGTCCACGGTGGTGGTCACGACAAAGACATCGCCCTTCTTGGGCTTCACGTCCGTGTTCTGGGCGAAGTAGCCGGAGATCACGCTGTCGTCGGAAGTGGACAGGTCAGCTTTGGTCGCGGCGTACACCGTGCCGCCCAGACCGCCGGAGACAGCTTCCAGCTGTTCCTTGGTGGCGTAGCCGGAAAGATCAACAGTGGTATCGTCCAGCAGGACGACCTCATCATTGACCTTTGCGTAGATGTCGTAGTGCTGCGTCTTGTCGTTCATGACAAGATACATGATGTTTTCCTGCGCTGCGGATGCGTCAGGGATGGCTTCCGCCACCTCAAAGCGGGCATGACCTGCCTTGGAGATGGACTTGAGCCATTCCTGCTGCAAGCGTGCAGCGGTGGATTTGAGAGCTTCGAGTGTCACAAACTTGTTGTCTGCCATATAAGCCTCCTGTTATGCCGGTGTTTCGTTCAACTTTCTGCGGGGAAAATCTCGTCCAGCATCTTGTCCGTGTCTGCCGCAGAGACGACTTCATCCTGTGTGATACCGCTGGTCGATGCGGAGATCGTGCCGTCTGCCGACACGGAAACGCCAGAACCGATTTTCACGCCGCCAAGCCGGGTCGCCGTCGCCACAGGCAGCACATAGGCGGAACCACCGCCCGCCGTACCTCCCGGTGCCCACAGCGCCACCGTGGCGGACATATCCGCCGTCGGGATGTTCCTTGCCCAAAAGCGCAGGACACCGGCGAGAGCCTGCACCGTCGGACAAAGCCCGGCACGCTTTGCGACCTCAAGGGCCGCTTTATGTAAGGCAACACTGGGGAACATTTCCTCCGTCACGTCGTCAACTGCAACATCAACAACACACCGGAAGTCATCCATCCCCAGCATTTCCTCGTCATCAGATTCCCGCTGCCAGTCCCAACCGTCTGCGGGGATCGTGATGTCCTTGATGATAGCAGCCCCGCCAGAGCTGCCCTGCTCCTGAATAAGAGCCTTGACCTGTTCTTCGCTTACAACGTCCCCGGATTCCTTGAGGGATTTCATGGCGTTGCCGACGGCGGCGGTGATGGCATCGGCGTGAGCGGAAGCATCTTTGTTGTGCTTCTCGACTTCTGCCTTGACCATTTTTGCGAGAGCTTGCATCTGCGGGTCAACGGTAATGCTGATATTGGCCTTGTTCGACACAGCAAGCAGCGCCGACAGCTCAATCTCAAAATCGCCGTTCACTTTCGTGGACGGGACCTCCACTCCGCGTGCATCCTGCATAATAAACAGGAGTGTTTCGGCATCGTCGTTCAGCCTGCCGTAAACGCCCACCTGATGCATGATGTACGTTTCATCTGCACCGGTGATCTGGATTTTTACCCGCCGAGCCGTCTCACCGCCGCTTTCAACGGTTTCGATGTCCAGCAATTTCAGGTCATGTGTTTCGCCGCTTACCCCGGTTTCCCCCGAAAGGTCTGCGTCAGCCGTACCGGTGCCGCTCACAGCGCGGGTGATTACCAGCGCACCACCGGAGAGAGATTCCGACAGCAGGGCGGCACCGGCGGCGGTGTAGCTAGATTTTTCCCAACTCACGTTGTCTGTCCTCCAATAACAATGTTTATCGCCGTGTGCGACCGTTCAACGGTGCCCGCCGTAAAGGCTCGTGCTTTCACTGCCTTTGCTTCAACGGCACCGGGCAGCGCCACGGCAACCTGCATTTTCGATCTTCCGACCGCACCGGCAACATACGCCTTTGCGCCGATTTCCCGCGGCTTGATCCTACCGGGGATCTTTACGGTGCAGGATGTCGCCATGCCGCAGGGTGCGGCGGCGATATAAGCGGGCGACCGTTCATGCGGTTCGACGATGTAGATGATGTGCTCAAGGTGAGCGGTACAGCGTTTTGTGTAGCCCAGCAGCTTTTCCATTTCTGCTGCGGTGTGATATGTTTCCTGATCGTCGGTGATGTCAACATACAGTTTCCAGAATCCCGGTGTCCCCCCATACGAGAACCATTCCTCAATTCTGGCTTTTTTGTAAATTGTCTCCACCTGTTCACGAACAGCCTTTACCGTTCCTGCATAACGCTGGATTTCAATTGCGGTTCTTACGAGCTTACGCTTCGTCTCAATATCGGCGGCAGAATCGTACCATTCGATTTTGAGATAGATTGCCATTTGATCCAGCATTCCCTCGCTACAGTTATCCACATCCGAGAACGTCATGCCCGTTGCCAGATATTCCAGCATCCGGCCTTGAAGTTCCCCGTATACTGCAGACAGCACCTTTGCCCACGGCTGTTCAGCAACGACCCGCGGCAGTCCATCTGCAATTCTCGCGTCCTGCAGCTTAATCATCCTCGACACCTCCGTAGATGATCGTCGGGGTTCCGCTCAGTTTTGGGATTTGCACTGTTGCTTTTTCCAAATCCGAACCGCCTTCGACTACCATGTAAACCGGTTGTCTAAGCTCTACTCGTTTTACGCCAGCGACACGCAAGCGATAAATCAATTCCATCGGGCTAATGTCTCTCCCGATGGAGCGCTGCCACTGCTGAAATTCCTCAACAGCTTTTGTAACGTTTTCCTGAACAATACTTGCGCCCTTCGCGTTGCCCGCTCCGATATAATAGGTAAAGTCAATTCCGTACTCCACTTCTTCCGGGGCCTTACAGATCACCTGATCTGTCATGGGGCGTCGAGCTTCGTTCATCAGATATGCTTGCATTTCGCTCATATCCTTTTCACTCGGCATCCTTCCGCCCGTCAGCATGAAAAAGATATACACTGTGCAAGGCTGGCTCCGTGGACTGACTGCAATTGCATTTTCCACATCGGAGCGGAAGCTCATTGCCCAATACTCGTAGGCGTCTCGCGGCCCTGCGCAACTATACGTTGTCGGTGACAGCCAAATCCGCCGGGTCAAGCTATCGTCGCTTTCCGCGTCTGCGCCGCCGCTGGATGTATCCACATTCTCCACTGCCGCAACATAAGGAATGGCGTCTACCAGCGTATCGACAACGCCGATTGGAACGTCGTTTCCGCTGGCTCCTACCACCTCGGCTTGCGCCAACACATCAACATAGGTCTCGCCAATGGCAATCTGTGCATAGGCCGCTGTGGCAAAATAAATACCCGCGGCAGTTCTGACGCGGGTTCCCTGTGGAATCATTACAACTGTTTTTTGTTCAGCCGAAAGATTAAATCGGATTGTCACCGTTGCATAGGTTGCTTCATTCCGCTTCACGCCGAACGGAAGCCCCATATTATCCAGCGCTGCACCCGTTGCTGTTTTCAGCAAGGCGCAGCGGGTTCTTTTTTCTGCAACCTGCAGCACCATGTAATACAGCTCAGAAATACTTTTCAGCGTAAGAGTGATTGGGTCAGCACTGTGCAACGGCGGGGTTGTTCCGTTTACCGCTTTGTAATTTCGGGTGTAAATTTCTGTCACCAGATTATTTACATCCTCAAGCGTCATATTATCTGTGACGCTATACTCCGGGATTTCGGCAAATTCAGCGATATTAGACAATGTTTATCACCACCTTCGGTCGAATGTTCCCCTGCTGGCTTCGGCTGGTTTCATAGCTTACTTCCAGCACTTGTGCCCTCGGTTCGTACTTCTTTGTCTTTCGGATGATCTCTGCCGTGAGCTTCGCTTCGGCAGCTTCGGCTGGCAGGCTCAAGCAGTCCATGTTCAGGCCAAACTCCCGGTCAAGTGCCTGTTCACCTTCTCTGCTCCCATAAAGCGTCTTGAGACAGTTATATACATCCCGTTCTTCTGTGCTTTCGGACGGATTGATCTCTACATCAATATCGCCCAGTATCAGCTTTTCCAGCTCACCGCTCATGTGTACTCCTTTAGCGTCAAGGTCAGCTTTCCGCTTGTCAGTCCCCAGAACCGATGTACCGCGCCCCATTCATCCGCTACTTTTTCAAGCATAAACGGATTTTGAGAAACCGGCCTGTTGTTGATGATGAAGTAGTCTACTGCTCCGGCTTCGCACAAATCCATTAGGGCGTCAAAGACCTTTCGCGGATTTACTCCCAGCCTTGAACTAAGCGTAATGTTGAACTGATACTCTCGCAGGCCGGGACTTACATATTCGCTTTTATCTTTTCCGCCGATCACGCTGTGCGTCGCCCAGTTGCTCGACGTACTTCCACTGATGTTGTCCGGCGTAAGAACTCGCCAACTTGATACTGTAAACACCAGTCCAGCAAAGCTGCCGATGCTGCCCCATGCCATAAAGAACACCCCCTCACTTTACCGGGACGCCGGTATTCCCCGAAACAGTATACGGGCCAGCTTTTGCCGACCCGTCATGTTCGTGCTTGTGATTCACAAGGCTTACGCCATTGATTTTGCAGTCGCCAGAGCCGCCCGAAATATTCACCGTTGCTCCTGTGATTTTCACCGTCGTTCCGGTAATTTCAATCGTTCCGCTCTGGCAAACCTTGACGGTCGAAGCCCCGACCTTGAAGGTCACGTCCCCACCAACAGTGAAGTCCAGATTTTTACCGATGGTCTCTTTTGCATTCCCGTCGATTTTTTCTTCATAGTCTCCGCTATCTCCATCGTATTGTTCAAAGGCTTTGCCCTTCTTATCGTTGTAGTCATACCGGTAACGTTGTTTCTTTCCACCGACCGGCTTGTTATCCTCATTCCAGAACGTTCCGATGCACGTTCCCATTTCCTGACTATCGGAATTGTGGAGAACGCAAACCATAGCACCGACAACCGGCATCCGGTACAGCGCATTTGAAACCACACAGATTTCATCGGTCACAGAACCGTCCCGATCTTCATATGCAACTTCAATTGTGCCATCCTCGTAATTCACTTTGGACACTGTGCCAATGCGAATGACGCTGCTCATCGTGTCACCCTCCCACTCTGCTTGCTGAGACCTTCGTCACAAAACCGCCGGATTTATTCATGGTGTGCCCTACACTGTCCATGTAATATTTTCCGTCGATTTTCCCATATCCTTCCACGTCAATACACTGCGTCGCGCAATATGTCAGGTTTCCCATAGTCGTAAAGGAAATGGTTGTAGCCGAATGGTTTTTGTTGTCGATAGCCGCCTGCAGCTGCCGTTTTGCGTCCGCTTCACTTGATGCATACTGGTTTAGCTTCAACATCCGGTCTGCCGTTCCGATTGTCACCTTGATATTCACTTTTTTCTTTTGGTTGGAATAAGTGAACTCGCCTCCGGTGTATGTTCCTGCCAGCGTTGTGTTCCAGCTCAACGAGCCGGGCACAATGTCAATCGGTTTTACCGTTGCTACCGAATCCTTTTTCTTGTACTTTTCACGGTCAAAAATCCAGATTTTGTTCCGGTATGTTTTGAGGATCAGCCCGTATGTGCTGCAAATTTTCTGCAAGAAAGAGCTGTCATTATCGTCCTGTTCTTTCAGAGCGACGCTGACATCCTCTGCATCCATCTTGCATTCCAAGCCGTACCGCCCAGCAATGGTTTCTGCAATGCGTTTGATGCTCGTGTTCTTCCAAACCTGCTCTCTGTTTTTTTCATGAAAGCTCGTCCCGTTTGGCCGGGCGACCGCTCCAATCGTCAAAACATCCGGGCAGGCCGAAAAGCTCAGATCATCAACTACCAGCGTTCCACAATCCAAAACGGTTCTATCCCCCTGCACGATCCAGTTTGTCGTGCAGAGGGTCGGGTGCAGCACAGCTTCCTTGTCTGGCATCCACGAATCGATCCACTTGTGATCCATCGCGTTTACCTTAATAGAAAGGCTGTCACTCGAATCCGAACCGCTATCGGTGTATGTGAAGTTTTCCACATCTTTGCGGATGTCGCTTGAAATGTCCTTTCCGTCATATTCAAGCGTCAGGAACGCTTGACGCGGCGTAATCATCCTTCACACCTCACCTTTTCCAAGGCGGCAGACTTTCGTCTGTTTTCGCCTTAACTTCCACTTCCGGCGTGGCAAGCACCACCCCGGAATCAAACTTGTACACCTCGATATACTCTCGGTTGGCAGTCATCAGCACATCGGCTTTCAGCTCGTCACCGTAGACAGTTTTTGCAATGCCATCCCAAGTGTCACCGCTCTTTGTCGTGTAAGACATCAGGCTACCTCCTTATGCATACCGGGTTCGATTGTTTTCTCGGTTGTATTTGTCCATAAAGGCTTTGAACTTTTCGTACTCGTCCTCCATAATCGAAGCAATCTTCTGGCGGTCTGCATCACCAGTGATTGTGATGTTCGGGGCAAATACAAACTGCGGAGAGCTTCCGCCGTTTCCGCCGGGTGCAGGTGTATTCTGATATGCGCTCACCGGGATTTCGGACAGCGTGCGCCCGGTATCCCTCGGCGGCAGCACATAAAGCGGCGTTCCGGTGTCTGTAAGAACGCCGTCCTGCCAGCTTGAAAGCACCGTTCCGCCGTTGTAGTTTTTGGCTGCTTCGGTCAGTGCAGTGGTTACAGGGCTGTCACTTCCGAGGTACTTGTTCAGCAGAAGCGGAGCAACATCAGCTGCAATGCTGGTCGCCGCCAGTGCAAGTGAAGCGTCACCAGACATTGAGTTGTTGGCGACCGTCCATAGCATCGACAAAGCGTCGCCGGTGGTTCGGATGCCATTGGAACGCAGTGCGTACTTACCGTATGCTTTGGAGAAATCAATCAGGTTGTCCAGTTTTTCCTTGCTCCCGTCGGTGAAACCGCCGTTTGCAAAATACCGTACACCCGCCGCACGAGTTGCATCCTCGCCAGACACTCCCAGCATCCGGCCTGCACGCACCCAGTTTTCGACGTTGCTATCATGAACGCTAGGCTTGAAGCTGATAACCGCCTCTGTTCCAGCTTCGCCCGCAATGCTGACACCGTGAGTAAAACCGCCGTTCGCAAAGGCAGGCATTGCAACTTCTTTCAGGTTGAAGCCGAATTTTTTTCCACCGAGGGCAGGCACCCAATCAGGCACCGTAAAAGACACTTTGTTTAGCGTGCCGATGATTGCATTCACAACCGTAATCGTCACCGATACAATGCCCTTTATCAATCCGACAATGCCCTGAATAACAGGTTCAATCACCGGCAACAGTCCATGGATCACATCGACGACGAGCTTGATTGCGTTTATCAGGGTTGTACCAACCAGACTGATAATCATGCTTATCAGCGGCGACACTGCGGGGAACAATTCGTTTACAGCGAAGCTCATAATATCAGCCAGCAGCGGCTTAATATGATTCACTCCGAGGTCTACGATCTGTCCAATCAGCCCTTTCACCGATTCGATAATCGGTATCACTGCCCCGAAGGTGGTTCCTAAGTCGTCGATGCCGAAAATGCTCTTTCCGCTCAAGCTCTGCTGGATGTTTTGCAGATTTTCCAAAGAGAATGCATTGCTCACCGAATCGCGGACGTTGCCTGCAATATCGTGGATTTTACTCGTAAATCCATCAAACATTGCCAATCCCTTTTCGCCGAACACGTTCCCGACGATCTGGCGGATGTCCTCAAAGTGATCTCCTAGCAGGCTGACCACTGCGATGATTCCACCGATTCCGGTAATCACCGGGCCGAAGGTGCCGAGCAATCCCATAAAAGCACCGCCCAATTTACCGGCTATCGGGCCTACCGCCGTGTTGGCTAGGCTCAGCCCAGAACCAAGGAATTTGAACGCGTCCCCTGTTCCTTTCGCAATTCCTCCACCAACGTTCAAGGCGAATTGCCCGACTTTAGTAGATGCTGCGCGGCCTGCCAGATTTTTTACGCCGCCAATTGCCGTTCCCGCAATGTTTTTTGCTCCACCCAGCAATCCTTGCCCAAAGCCCATAGCCTTTTGGCCCATGTTCCCTACAAAGCCGCCAAGCTGTGTACCGGTAACTTTTTGTCCTAGCCACCTTCCAACTCCAACCGTGTTCTGTATAAAGTCTGTCCCCGCCAGATTTTTTGCAGACCTTGCAACTCTGGCTCCGTATTGCCCTATCGAACTGCCTTTCAACAGTCCGATTATTCCGCCGGAAGCCTGTGCTTGCTGAATGCTGCCAAACAGCGCACTCGTTGCCTTTGCCATCCCAGCAGGCGTCTTTGCCCCAAACAGCTTTTTGCTGTTTTGCATTCCAAGGACGCTACCAAGGATGGTGTTCTGCACTCTCTGCCCGAAGCTAGGATTGCTGCCCGCCGGAACAACGCTGTTTGCCAGCTGTGTTCCAAGTTTTGCAGCCTGCCACAGATTGCCAGCTTTTCCTGCACCAGACACGCCCTTCTGTACAAGCCCCACAGGGCTTTCCGCCCCGCTTGCAAACTTCGTCGCGCTGGATACCACCTGCAGGATTTGCGGTGCAAACCGCATTCCTGCCCATGCCGTGCCGATACCCGCGATGGTCGTAGCCACCTTATCGCCATTATTCAGCAGATACTCAATTACCTGCCTTACACGTTCTGCAATATCCGGCAGAGCGGCGCGGAGGTCATTCAGCTTTTCGATGCCAAACCCGGCTACATCTTTCAGCACCGGAAGGAAATTATTTCCAACCTCAATGCGGACGGCCCGCCATGCGCTCCCAAGCATCGTCAATACAGATTCAGAGGTTTCGCATTTCAGCATAAACTCTTTATACATACTGCCGTTATACTTAGAAGCATCGCCTACGTCGTCCAGCGTTTTCACAAACAAGTCAAGATTGCCGGTTAGTTTTGCGCCACTCTCAATGGCCCACTGACCGAGCAGAGTTTTCAGATAACCCACTTGCTTGTCTTTCGGCTGAGTACCGATAGCGGTAAACAAACTTTTCAATGCTGCCGGGGCGTCTTTTTGCATATCCTTTGCAAACTGTTCCGCAGTAAATCCCAGCTGTTCAAAAGCCGCAGACTGTGCATCTGTAGCTTTTGAACCCATAGAAAGGTTCGTATACATCCGGCGGATGGATGTTGCCACTTTACCAGAATCAACGCCCATTGCCAGCAGTGCTGTAGAAAGCGCTGCCGTGCTCTGAACATCCATGCCAGCGATTTGACCCAGAGAGCCGGTGTCGTTTACGGTCTGGGCAATTTCAGCGGCGGTCGTTGCGTAGTGGGCACCCAGATAGTTAATCTGGTCTGCCAGCTCCATGACCTGATCGTGGTTCATGTTGAATGCAACTTCCCACTTTGCTGCCCAGTCACCTGCCTGATCCGCAGAAATATCCATGGCCGTGCCCATTTCGGCAACGTCCTTTAGAAACCCGCCGCTTATTAGGTCATCCATGCTCTTTCCGGACTGACCAGCCGCAGCTGCCAGACGTGTCAGCTCTTTGGCGGTGTACGGAATTTGTGTGCTCAAGTCAAGAATGTCTTTCGACATTTCCGCATAAGCGTCCGTTTTGACCTTTCCGTTCGCGTCCGTCAGACCGCCAACGTACTTCGTCACATCAAGCATTTCGCTTTCAAATGCAACTGCTTCTTTTGTTGCATCTACCAGCCCCGCTGTAATGCCGCTGGCTATGCCCACCGTTACTTTTGCGATATTCGCTGCCAGTTTCGATGCGCCGTTCGCCATACTGCTGAGCTGAGTATTCGCAGACTTTACAGCCTGCGTCAGCGAGTTATCAACGTGACCGCCGATCAAAATAGAAAGCTCTAGGGTTTGATTTTTTGCCACTCCTCCGCCACCTCCTCGTTGATTTCCACCAGCTCACGCACGGGCAGATTCAGGTAGAAATCTGCACTCGTGTGTGTAGCCGTGGCGAGGGCTATCGCCGCCTTTCTGATGGTTTTGTATCCGCCCTTTAGGCGAAAAAATCCTTGTGGTTCACCCCTGCGCGAAGCTGTACAGCCTCCGCCAGCGGCAGGCCGAGGAAGAATGCCACATCCTTACCGGTGGCCATAGATGCGATCAGGCAGCAGTAATAGTAGTTCAGGGTCTTTTCCGCTGCGCGAATATCTTCTTCCTCCATGCGGTTTTCCGCCTGACGGACGTTCATGCCGGTAAGGTTCGCCACGCCTGACAGGTCAACTTCGGTGTATTTTTCGCCCTTGTAGGTGTAGGGCTTGCCGAACTTCATGATGTGGCTGTGCTCGTCCTCGTCGCCATCTTCCTCTGCTGCGGCGCTACGGAGCGACGCCTGAACAGTCTGGCGAACCTTCTTGCTTGCGCCGATGGGAAGCAGCTGGAAAAACTCGATGGGGAGCTTCGTTGCGGCAGCGGCCAGAGCGTCGGTGTATGCAGTCGCAGTTTCAGGGGTAATCATCACGGCCATTTCGCCCTCGTTGTACAGTTTCTTGATGATGAGCACCGCATCCTTGATGGTCAGATCATCCAGACCGGACAGGTCGATCTCGGTATACTCCTTATCATCAAACTTGTACGGGCGGGCCAACTCGATCAGCTTCGGGTTCTTCTTAACCTCAGCGGTCTTGTCCTGTTCTGCGACGGAAGAAACATTCTTTTCCATGGTGGTTTTCCTTTCTGTTCAGATATAAAAATTGACCGCCCCGGTCTTTCGGGGCGGTCGCTTCATTTCTTTGGCGTTAGATCAGCGCGGTAACGTCTGCCAGCATATCCTCGCCCTGAACGCGGTATACGCCGTTCAGCTTGTCGATGGCAATGATTTCCTCGCCGTCGTTCTCGATCATGATGTAGGTCAGTTCCAGCTTAACCTTGGCTTCCATGCCCTCGCCCGCCTTGATCTTGCCGGGAGTAAACTCCTTGACGCGGCCAACCTCAACGATGCGCAGGCCCTTATAGGCATAGCCGAGGCTCTTATCCACCGCCTGCTGTGCAACGCGGAAGGTAAGGTTCACCTGACGCTTCGGAGAAAGGACGTTGACAAAGCTCGAATATACGAGGTTGAAGGAAACTTCCTGCTCGATGGATTCAAACTGGCCGATGTTCGGTGCGGAAATCTTACCGAGGATACCAGCGCCGGAAACGTCGATAGTCTCCGAGGTGATCTGCGGCAGAGTGATTTCCGGTGCAGTGCCAATTGCTTTCACGCCGTCAATGTAAACGTTGAAGCTGTTGACGATTTCCGGGGTCAGATTCGTGTCCAGTGCCATTGTTTATTCCTCCTTTCTGGGTTAGCCCGCCAGCGCGGTAGAAATCGCGTTGGGATCAAACTCCACAATTTCCTCGATGTCCTCCGCCGGATTAAACGGAGACATATACTTGTGGAACTTCACCGTGCCATTCAGCAGATCGGTCGTGGGGTTTTCGGATTCGATGTACTGCAGCTCATAGCGGGCGCAAATGCCACGGCTGACAAAGCTGTTGCCGCGCACGTTCTCGCTGTCAACCAGAGCCTCGATCAGGCGCTTGTTCAGCGGGTCGCTGACCTTCTGGAAATAGGTCTGGATGAAGGTGTTATCATCCCAGCAGAAGAACCTGCGGACGCTGAACCAGCGATCCTTCGGGTCAGTGTTGCCGGGATAACAGGCAGTGTTGTTGCCCCACAGACGGAAGCCGTTCATGTTCAGCCACGTTGCAACGCCGAAGGAGTTGACCACATTGGCCTGCTCCTGATCCAGCAGAACTTCCGTTCCATCTTTCAGGCAGGCAGCAGAAATAGAGATAGGCTTGTTATCCGGGCTTACGTTGGGAATATCGCCGTTGTTCGCATCGGTCGCCACGGTCGCCGCAGCAGCCATTGCCGAACCCGCATAGATCACGTCGCCAACCTTTGCGTACAGCCACACAGCGTAGCAATTCGCACTGGTCACAGCCTGCTTTTCCTTCTGACGCTTCACGTCGTCATACTTGGTTGCACCGGCAGTAGAGCTGTCGATGTCCACGATGCACACGCAGTTGAAAACACCGTTGATGTGGCTTGTCTTTGCCTGCAGGCCAGCCGACACCAGTGCATTCTCCGACCAGCCCGGAGCAAGCAGAATGCCGGGGGTCATGTTCAGCTTCGGGAAAATCTGGCGAATGACTTCCATGCCGCTCTCAACACCATCTGCAGTAACCGCACCAACGATGTCTGCCGGGGTAACAGCAGTCGGGTCGATCTGGACACCGCTCACAGTCAGGCTCGTTGCGCTGTCGCCAGCACCGCCGGGGATCACCACGATGTTCACATAACCGTTATCGTCAAATGCTGCGGTGTAGTCCGTACCAGCCGCCAGCGGAGTTTCCTCTGCCTTAACGGTCAGCTTGTCCAGCAGGATGTCCTTTTCCTCCACCACTGCAACGCCGTCATTGACCTGCACAGTTTTTTCCGGCAGATTTTTCTTGTGCTTGTTGGGATCAAGCACGTTAATCAGGATCATCGGCGACACGCCGACGACCTTGAAACTTGCGCCCATGCTCTGGCAGACGGTGTACTTCTCATAATCATCGTCGTAACCCACTGCGGCAGTTGCGCCTGCCAGCGTATTTGCCAGCATGGGGGTATTCGTGCAGTGATACGGATCACTTGCGCGGTTGATCGGCGCAGTGCCGATAACGACCTGCAGGCCAGCAGTTGCCGTCACGGGTGCCACGATACTGGTTCCCTGCTCGGCAACATAAACGCCATGCTTGTATGCCATGTTCTCTCCCTCCTTAGTTCAGTGCCGCTTTCACTGCGGCAAAAAGAATACCCGCGCTGCTCTTGGGGTTCTCAAGAGCCACGCGAGTATCTTTGAATTTATCAAGAGGCACCAGCAGGCCCCTTGCCATCGGTACGGCATCAAGGAAACGGTTCACCGCATCCGGCACCGCCTTACTGTCATGGTACACCGTGTACTGCTTCACCGTGTTTTTTACCGTCGGGCCGCAGTAAACCATCGGCCCATCCTTCTTGACCGGAGTTTCGGTCGCAGCCGCCTTTTCGGTCTGAGTATTTTTTGCATTGCTCATATAAGTTCCTCGATTTCCGGGTTGTTTTCGCTGCTCATGCTCGGACAAGTAACATCCATCTGCACCGTAGCGAAGTAATACGGGCTTGTATCGTCCTGTTGAATTGCGCAGTCAATGGGAAGCAACACGTTGAAATAATCGCCAAAGATGTTGTAGACGCGGAAATGCTGTCCAATATCCTGCATGATGTTGTACAAATCCAGAACGGCGGGAGCTTTTTTATCCCGCACACCTTCCTCTTTGTTGCGAATAGGTGTCTGATATGTGCAAATAATCAGGCTCATGTCCACCATTTCAGGTTCTTCCATCTTATCAATGCTCCAACCTGCTGCCTTGACCAGAATAAACGGAGCCGCTGCAGCCACCGTATCCACATCCTCGTCATTGCCGAAGTCGGTCGGAAATTCAAAATCGAAAATGTTGAGCGGCTTATTTTTGCCTTGACCACTGAATGTCTTTCCTGCAAAGAGCTTGTCCAGTTCTTCATGCAGCTTTTTCACAGCGTCAACCGGTGTGTAATTACTCGCTCTCACTTTGTTTTCCTCCCGGCCTGCGTCAGAATTTTGGATACTTCATGCTGCAGCCGTTCCTGCAAGATAATCTCGCTGTCCGGCTCGACTTCCTCTCTCCATACGGTGCTATGCATCGCACTGGCAGACGGGCTGGACATGGTGTAGAGTTTTTCTACGACGCCATTCTTACTGCGCCATCTGGTCGATTTCGGATTTGCCGCCGGACGACCGATCAACCTCTGCACCATGCCGACGTGCCCACTGTCAAACTTCACAAGAAAGCCCTTGCTTGCCTGTCCCAGCGCCGTATGTCCGCCGGTCAATGCTTCCATCGGCGATTTTTTCAAAACACGCGATGTGTGGAACTCCGGCGACAACACCCAGTCCCTTCCCATATGCGGAACAGACGGGTTCGACTGGAAGTCGCCCAGATCATTTCTCCGGCTGGAAATAAAAATCTCCGCCGTCGGGTTCTGCGTTGTCGCCCTGTTGCGAACTTTCAGCGCATTCAGGTGACGACGGCCAGCAGAATTGACAGCATACCGAAGCCGCGCTTGCCGGATCATCATGTTTTTGGCTCTCGTCGCAGTCTGGTTGACAGCGTTTTTCATGGCCCGCGGGGCCTTATCCCGCATATCTCCCAGTGCACGTTCCACTTCACCGATGTTCGGCACCTGCACGTCATAGATTGCCTTTGCCATTACTGCCGCACCCTCTCCAACGTGACCAGATACAGTCCATGCTCATTTTGACAGCTTTTTATCGTGTAGCTGATTCGGTCGTACTCCATCGGCTTTCCAATCTTTGGAGCAGGGCCATAGTCAGCCGCCCGGATAAAGAACTGCTTTTGCGAGATGTACAAGCCTTGGTCAAAGTTTTGCTTGGCACCGGCTTCCCAGTGTGACTTGCGCTCTTTCAGTCCGGTTTCATACGGCACCACATCAAACGTTTCTCCGTCGATGGTATGCTGTTCTACAAACTCCTGAAAAAACACATCGTCAATATCAGCCATTGCCATTTCCAAAAAGTCGGTCATGGTAATACCTGCTTACTCTGCTGCAGTCTTGCGGCCTTTTCTGCCGGGCTTTTCCTCGGCTTCGGATGCTTCTTCCTGCGTTTCCACATCGTTGCTGTCGGCGTCAGCCTGCTCCACAATGGCCTTAGTTTCCGCATCCAGTTCCGCTTCAGCGGCAACGCCCAATTTCACAAGGCGTTCCGCCTCTGCATCATCAACGCAAACGACCTCGCCCGCCAGAATCAGCTTCGTGGGTGCACCAGCTTTCGCCCGGAAGCCATAGCCGCCGGAAATGATCTGAACGACCTTCATATTCCTGCTCCTTTCTCTTAGCCCACAACGTCAGCTGCATAGATGTAGGGGCAGTAGGTCTTGGGTGCGGCCAGAGGACGGCAGCCCAGACGGAGCTTGCGGGTATCCTTGTCCTGATCCACAACCAGCTTTGCAACACGCTTTGCGGCATAGGTCGTGTAGTCGGTCTTGCCGTAGTCCATCTGAGTAATGGAGCCGTACATCATATGGCCGCAGTCCGGCGCAGTCACCATAGCTGCCGTAGCCGGGAAGTATCTGGCGCTCTTGCCGGTCTCGTCCTCATAGGTTTCGTCCACGCTGAACACGTTCAGCATGAAACCGCCGAAGTTTAGCGTACCCATAAACACAACGCCGTCGTACTGGGTGAGCTGCTGGCGAATCTCGCCTACGATGATGCCGCTGTTCTTATCGAGCAGCTGGCGGGTTCTTTCGTCAGTCAGGATGTAGTCGGCCACATCAGTGCCGAGAATCAGGTCTTTTGCAGGCAGACCACGAGCAGACAGCATACGGCACATGGCCTTAACGTCGCCCCAGAAGTCACCACCGTTCTCGTTCCACTTCTTGGAAGCGGTATAGGTATGATCGCTGGTGCCGTCGTAGAACTTCACAACCAGAGAATCGCCCTTGGTTGCACCGTCGATGTACTCCTGCATAACGCAGCCGTTGCCGATCATGGTTTCCGCCGCCATCCATTCCTCGCGGCGGGCAATGCGGTTTTCCATGTCGTTCATGTCGTCTGCCAGCAGGCGGGCGGCACGCTGTGCTTCATCCATGCCCGGATACAGAGCCTCACCGAAGCCACGCTTAGTCAGCTCGTCGAGGGTCAGCAGACGAGACGGGGCGATATAGGCGGGCTTGTAGGAATGCACCTCATAGCTCCGGCGACCAATGGGAATGTCGCCCGCTTTCTGATCCACGAATGCCGCCAGCTTACGGTCGCCGCTACGGTACTCGGTCAGAACTTCGTTCGCCTTGAAGATGTCACCTGCCCCGGTGGGGAAATAGCGATCCTTGAAAAAGCTGACCTTCGGGACAATTTCCTCGGAAATTGCCTGAAGGATAACATTATCAAAGAAGTTAATCAGAATTGCCATTGAAACGTCCTCCTGTTACATTTCGACCACAGGCAGCAGAACGATGTCCCGCATCCGCAGTGCGTCTTTGTCTGCCTCGGTCATGGTGTAGCTGTCCTTGACGGTCAGCTTGTCCGGGTTGAAACAGCCTGCCAGATAGACTGCAACGGTTTCATCCATGCTGGCCTTCATAGTCACATCCTCAATCAGGATGCAGTCAGCGGTCAGAGTATCGCCGCCGGACGCCTCGGTTCCCAGAATGTGCAGCTTTCCATCCTTTGCGCTCTTGGCAAACACCGTGCCACGCACAAAGGTGGTTTCTGCTTCCGGGCCAGCAATCACGCCGGGGCCGACGCGCTTTTTCGGGTTCACGCCTGCGATCAGGCCGTCGTACTCAACCTCGCCCAGCTTTTCACTCAGCATTTTTTCAGCCATCGTTTAGCCCTCCTTCTTCGGGTGGAACAGGTTCTTGACCATCGCACGCTTTTCGGCGTCGGTCTGGTTCTTGTTCTTCGTGCCAGTGCCAGAGACACCATCCGGGGCAGCACCGCCAACGCTGTTTGCGCCGCTGGTATCTGCATCATCTTCGGTATCATCCAGCAGTTTGTGGCCCTTCTTCTTTGCATCCAGCGCCGCACGGTAAGCAAGCTGCTCCGCAGAACAAGCCTTGTCACCATACTTTGCCTCGGCCACCAGATCGGACGGGACTGCATCCGCGATCTCGTCAATGGCAGCCAAACGATCACGCTCCTGCTTCTGTGCCTCCGCATGGGCTTCGTCCACAATCTCTTTCACCAGATCAGGACAGCCGTTGCGCAGTTCATCTGCGTTCTTGAACTCCATGTCGTTACCTCCATCGTTCTTGTCCGGCTTTCCTGCCGGGTCAGTGTTATTTACAAAACCCTCAGTCGTGGCAGGGGCCACCACGGCGCGGTTTCGTACAAATTCAGGGGCATCATCAAATGTGCCCGGAACGGCAATGCTGTTGACAAACAGCGCACCATTCCTGTTTTCGATTTTTGCAGTCTGGTTGCTTTCCGTGATTTCGTCGATGAAGCCATTTTCTTTTGCTTCTGCCGCCGTCCACCACGATGTAGCGTCCATCCACGCCGCCACTTC
>ENA-UOJV01001488-UOJV01001488.1-human-gut-metagenome-genome-assembly--contig:-C82-NODE-1488-length-25237-cov-6.646613_pt1 | contig 25237 bp, 14 predicted proteins | sample MGYA00242356_ERZ723903 | MGnify/ENA metagenome assembly ERZ723903
CTGTCCTCTCATCCTTCAGACGATTGATCTCTTTTTCTGTCTGCTGACAGAGAGCCGTGCTGAACGTCTGATTTTCAACCACACTCCGGTAGCTTCTGTAGGTCTCAAGATCGGCGTCCTTGTCCTCCACCGCCTTTTTCAGATCTTCGATCTCCCGGCGGATCTTCCCCAGAATCTTTTCCAGCTCCTCCCGGTCAAGAAGATGTGTGTTGAACATGACATAAAAATGTACATTCCCATAAGCCGCAAATCTGGAATCTACATGTTCCTGCTCCTGTTCCAGCTCTTCCTTCACAATGATCGGAATCGGGAAGCTTGTATATAATTCCTCCCCGTTCTTTTGAAATCGCTCAAGGAACGACCGTTCCATCAGGATCGAGTAGGGAATAAACGGATTCTTCTTCACAAGTTCGGCATTTTCTTCGGCTGTCCTGCCATTTTTTGAGAGCCATTCCATTCCGTATACAAGGTCGATCCCGTTCTGCTCCATATAAGTCCTGATGTTTTCCGGAAGCTCCGTGATCTTTCCCTCTTTTAACTGTCTGAAATGTTTTTCCTGATCCCCCTTTTTCCGAATCAGTCTGCTTCTCGCGACATCTAATTCCCTGATCTTTCCGTCAAGCTGATCCAGGATCAGATCTCTTCTGTCAAGATGTTCTTCGTCCACATTGGCATATTTCATGATCCGCAGACGTTCCGTTTTTTGTCTTTCCAGATCTGCAAGTTTCTCAGAAACATGGTCTAACTTATGGGCAATGTCATTTAACGTCACAGTTCCGTCCGAAGCTTCCTGCGAAAGCTTTTTCCGGGTCTGTTCCTGTTCCATAAGTTTCCGGGCGTATTTCACCGACTTATTTTTCTTCTCCTGCAGTCCCGCATCGATCTCCTTCCGGAAAATCTCCAGCGCTCCATCTTCATAAAGCCCAAGGAGATTTCTCCTGAGGTCGGCGCCAAACTCCCTGTTAAAGGAGTCTTCCACCTCATCATAGCTCCTGACTCTGCTCTCTTTCGCTCCGATATCTCCGCTTAATTTCCGGATCTCCCGCTCCTTCTCGTCCCGCTCCCGTTGTGCATTTTCCCGGGCTCTTTCCGTTTCCGCAAGTGTTTCCTCCTCCGACTGTCTCTGATCCTTCAGCTTTTTGGCATTTTCCGAATACAGCGCATATAAGCGGCATCCGATCTTCTCGATCTCATCCTTCGATTCTTCCGTTTTCTGTAAAAGTACCTGAAGTTTCGCGTCCACCTCCGCCTTCTGGCGTTCAAAGTCCTTTAATTCCAGATAGATCTTATGAAGATCATACGTATCGATCTTTCGTAAGAGATGATTCTTCAGAGACGTGAGTCTTGTGATCTCGATCTCCTGCTGCGCTCTCTGTGAAAGGATCTCCGTTTTCTGGTCCTCACTGAGATAGATCTGGTAGGAGAGCTGTTCATAAACGATCTGTCTCTGCTCTCTCTCGATCTGTTCGAACTTCTCCTGACCGGCAGCAATCTCTGTCTGCAGCCGATCCAGTTCTTTCCGGAGCGACTTCGCATAGAGAATCATCTCCGTTCTGAGATTCACAGCGTCCCGGTCTTTCTGCGCATAATCATCAATCATATCTTTCAGCGGTTTTGTGTCCTCAAAATACTGCTCAATGATTCCCTTGCGGCGGATCTTCGACTGATTGCTCCGATACTGTTCAATAAACTGGAATGCCAGCTTCCGGAACTCGTCGATCTTATTCTTTTCCTGATTTAATTTATCCTCGATGGGACGCAGAAACCAGTTTTCCACCAGATCCTTCTCGTCCTTGGCGTTCTGGAACAGCTCCGAAAGTCCGGACTCCTTCTGGTTTACCTTCCGGATAATGCTCTCCCATTCCTTATTGTTGATCTGATACTGGCGGAGTGTGGAAAAATACTGGCGTCTCCCGTACTGGCTCGCCATATCATACAGTCGGAAATCTCCCGGTTCATTCCTGCTGATCTCTTCCAGAAGATTTTTGCATTCTCCGAAGCCCTTCAGGATCTTTTTATTTCCGTCCTGTCGAATGATTGGAAGATTGTCAAGGTCATATTTACAGCCATTCGAATAGCTCCCGGTAAATGTGTACATTTCCAGCTCTTCCGTGTCATTATCTTCCTTCTGGTTTTTCCGCACCATCATCCCCGCCAGAAAACGATCGATTCCATTGTCAAGGATCCATTCCGTCATGAGGAACGTCGGACGGTTCGTCGTAAAATAACTCTTAAACGGCCGATCTCCGAAATCCCGGTATGTCCGGTTCACAAAAAGACTCACGATCATCTGCACCAGTACGCTTTTCCCACCGCCGTTGCGCAGGGAGATCAGCGTATTCTGACCACCGAGATCAAAGGTTTCGTCGTCGATCTTTATGGTATTATTATTGTAATTCAGGTTTAAAATCCGGATCCGCGATATCTTACTCATGTGTCTCCCCCAATGTCTCCATGATCCTTGCGTAATTTTCCTTGTTCAGGATCTTGTATTCCATAATGTTGTCGAGTTTTGCTGTGGTCTTGATCATCTCATCTTCCGGGATAAAGATAATCAGCTCCTGTCGGTCCAAAAAATTACAGATAATGCTCACATATCCTTCCTTCGTATACTTTGACCGGCTGCCTGCCTCCACACTCTTTAACGCTTCATAAGCTTCACTCATGCTCTTATAATCCAGAACAGTTTCGTACATCTCGGTGTAAAGATTCGTTCCATCCTGCTCCCTCTCCTGTTCAAGCGCGAGTCCCGCCTTCAACCGCTCTGACACGATATTCTGCAGCTCTCCGAGTTTCAGGAATTCTCTGGATTTGCTGGTGCTTCCCTGCCCGTCATAGAATTCTGCAAGCAGCGTCAGGATCACAAACTGAGCCAGATAGTAGTCCCGGTCCGTGGCATTGGGTTTACATAATTCTTTTTTCAGATCTGCCTTCGTAAATCCAAGATATTTATTGTCGATATCCGGCATCAGATAGATCGTGGTTCCGTATCTCTCGATCTTACAATCCGCAATCTCCGCCTGATTTTTCACTAAATTCATGACCTCCTCGTGCTCCACATAGGCACGGTACAGATCATTGACTCCCGCGTCCAGATCGCTTAATGCTCCATGGCACAAAAGGTAGTAAAATATTTTCTGGCTGTATGTGATCATCTCTGCTTCGTATGCCATCTCTTATCTCTCCTCATAGCAAAAGCCCACGTTAGAACATTTGAAATTTCTCCGGTTCCCGGCTTCGTCCATCACGTTTTTAAAATGTACATGTTTCCCGTCTTCCATTGGGAATATATGGATCTTCCCGATTTTCCGGTATCTCCGGTCTTCCAGAATAGCCAGAAGCATCTCATTCAGTACAAAGCCCTCTGAAGCATCCATGAGATAGTCTGTCTGTTCTTTCTGAATCGTCCCGATATCGATCGTTCCGGCTGTCAGGAACTCGATGATGACTTCCCTGAATATTTCCGCAGTTGGAAGCAGCCGTTCCCGTTCTTCCTCTTTACAGCTGATATTTAATGTTTCCAGTGTCATTTCCTTATGGATTACCAGCTGTTCCAGGATCACATTGACGCAGCCCTCATATTTTTTCATCCGTTCCTGCCTGCTCTGCTCCTTTTCCCGGTTGTATTTTTCCTCATCAAAATCCAGTTCCATAGACTCATCTTCCACATCTGATTTCTTTAGCTTTTTCTGATATTCCATCATTTTTTCCGGGTTGAAAATCTTATTTATCCGGCTGCTAAACAGGGGCGCAAATATTTTATCCGCGTTTTTCAGAAGTGACGCATCCTTCAAAATCTTGTCATAGACATCACTCCGGAACGGAAACCGCTGCACCAATGTCATATTGGAATAATTTTCCAACTCCTCATCGTACAGTTTCTTCAGGTCAAAGTGCTGTCCCAGAATCCGCTGATGCTCGTCCAGCGTCTGCGTCAGATACCGTCCGATCGTTCTGAGATTTCCCAGATTCGCTTTTTCTTTTTCCGTGAACTCTTCCGCATTCATCTGCTTTTCTTCGAATTCTTCAATTTTTTCTTCAATAAAATCGCGGTGGAGCCGGAACTTTTCCCTGGTCTCCACCACGGTGCTGATATTGTCCTCCACTAATTTTCCATACTCTTCCACGGAATAGGATAAAGCGTTTCTCCGGACGGCTAACATTGCCTCCTCGATCTTCTGGCTCTGTTTGCGCAGCTGACCGAAAATATTTTTGATGTCATCGACAGCCCGGTTATAATCTGCCTTTTCCAAATGCATTTTAAAAAGCATTTCGTGAACAGAAAGCTTCATATTATTTTCCATTTCCATTGTTGCCAGCAGCATGTTATATCCCTCGTCCGTCAGATAATAGGAGGTTCTCCTGACTCCATTCTCCAGATATACGACCTTATTATCAATATAGCGGATATTGATGTCCTGATAGGTCCGTTTTTCATAATCAAAGGCCTTAAAATACATGGAAGAACCGCTGTTCCCAAGGATATCTTCCACCATAAACCTTGCAAATTCCTGACTTTTCTCAAAGTTTAATTTCCGCCCGTAATATCCGTAGCTGATGTCCTCCACAAATGACGCGATCTCGTCCATCGTGCAGTTTTCTTCCCGCAGAGAATACTCCATAATGAAAAGGAGCAATGTAAACAGCATATTCATCTGCTCATCCCGTGTCTCGATCCCATATTCTTTCCAGAGCTTTTTATCAAAGCTGTTGCTGCAAAGCACCGAATATCGGCCGACGCACTTCATTCTCTGATCAAAATTTTTCAAAAAATCTTTATCGATCATCATTTATCACCAATCATGTTCATTTAAAATTTCCTGTGGAATGTATTTTCCCATATCAAGCAGCTCCCGGATCTGATGCCTCCGCTCCGCATCAAATGCCGACAAAAAGCTGGTTCCGATGTTGGCGTTCTGCTTTTCCTTCATATCCGGTAGTCTGGAAAACCCAAGCTGCCATGCCTTATCTAACATCTTTTCATACGCCTCTTTAAAAATATGGATTCCGCTCTCCCGGTACTGCTTCTGCTCGATCAAATGTTCAAAGATCAGAATGCCCTCAAAATCAAGATCACCGAAATAAAACAATGCATTCTTTCCCAGGAAGTATCGTTCCGCACCATTGACATAATCCTCAAAGGTCTTCCAGATTCCTTTTCCGGCTCCGTAGATCACTGTACCGAACTCCCTTCCCATGATCCTGTCATTTCCGGAATTCATATATCTCCGAATATCAAAAAAGGTGTCCTTATTTTCTATGATCAGAATATTCTGCGGTGTCTGCTTGGAACAGGAATAATAAGAAAGCGGCTCTGATGTTTCATAAAAAGCCAGCGTTTCCGGAGTGATCGCAACTCTCTTACAAAGCTCAAGACCGCCCTCTCTCTGGAAATACTTCTCCCTGTGGAAAATCTCAAAACTGCGCTCATTCATTGTTTCCTGAACCAACAAAAGCTCCGAATGATCCTTTAGATAATCGCTCAAAAGCTGCAGCTTCTCCCTGTCCCTCTCGTAGCATTCCGGATGTTCTCGGTAATAGAACGTATTGATCCTGGGATGATACCGATATTTCAGTTCCTCATAAAGCTCCGTATAATCCGCTTCTTTTTCGTATTCCCAAAAGCATAGCGGCAGTGCCGGCTTCCTCCCGTTATTCTTTGCACTTTTCATCGGAACAAGCTCTCCGTTCTCGATCCGCCGCATGACAACTTCATAAAACTTTGAATAATCTGCCTCCGAAAACTCTGCTGACAGCTCCTGTAAGTAGACCTTGTGTTTCTTCATCTCCCTGACTCCGCTCCTTTTTCCACGCTCGCTTTATATGTATCTTAGCATCAGGCGGCGGAAATGCCAAGGTGATTTCGCGATTCTCTCTGATTCAGAAAAAATATTTCCAGCTGCAAAAAAGAACCAGAAGGATTCATTCTCCCTCTGGTTCTTATCTTCATTCATGTTATGTTACGGAATCAGAAATTCAATCCTCCAGCCTCGGCCCAACCTCCTTCGGGATCGGACACTCGTAGATGCCGTTTGTCTCCGCCATCCACTCATCATGTGCCTTTTTCAGGATCTCCGGGCTCTCCATGGTCTTTAATGCAGCCAGTGCCATCGCCTCGCCTACATTCAGCATCGCCTTATGTGCGATCTCCGTATTTCCATGGGCGGTCATCTGCCAGGTGTGAGATGCGGTGCCGAGAGTTGCGGTAGCAGTTGTACACATAGCGGTCGGGATCACATAACTGGCGTCACCGACGTCGGTGGAGCCGGCCTGAACTTTTCCGTTCCAGACGAGCGGAGCGATGGATGTGTGGAGCGGGTGGGCTTCAATCTCCTCCATGTGGTCCGCGCCGAAGAGCTTCCTTAAGGACGCGCGCTTTGCCTCCATCTCCTCCGGTGTCGCGGTCTCATGGAAGAATTTTGACGCCAGGGCAAAGTCCGCCTCGTCGTATTTCGGAGCACCGATCTCCTCCATGGACTCGTGGAGAACTTCTGAGAGGACATGGTTCGGGATATAGTCGGAAAGTCCGGCGTAAAGCTCGTATGTCATCTCGGTTCCCGTCATCTTTGCGGCGCCTTCCGCCACATCAACGACGCGCTTGTAGATCTCCTTCACCTGCCACGACTTTGGTGCGCGGATAAAATAGTGGACTCTGCTGTGTCCTTGGACAACGTTCGGGGCGATTCCTCCTACATCACGGTACGCGTAGTGGACTCTCGCGTCGGAGATAATGTGCTCCCGCAGGTAGTTGACTCCGACGCTCATGAGCTCCGCAGCGTCCAGTGCGGAACGTCCAAGTTCCGGGGCTGCTGCCGCGTGGGAAGTCACACCCTTAAAGTTGAAGAACACGCTGACATTAGCCAGTGTAGACTCGGACCAGATCGCATTCTTATCGCCCGGATGCCATGTAAAAGCAGCATCCACACCGTCAAATACACCTTCTCGTGCCATGATTGCCTTTCCGTCTCCCTTTTCCTCACTCGGGCAACCAAAAAGGATCACAGTTCCCGCTTCCGGGTGCTCCTCGATATAAGCTTTTACAGCAAGCGCTGCCGCCATAGCACCCGCACCGAGGAGGTTATGTCCGCATCCATGTCCATCCGGGTTGTCCCCTGCGGCTTCCTTTCGCATCGTGCAGCCGCCTTCCTGGGACAGCTCCGGCAGGGCGTCATACTCGGCGAGGAAACCGATCACCGGCTTTCCGCTTCCGTATACAGCCTTGAACGCCGTCGGCATACCGCCGACTCCCATCTCCACCTGGAATCCCTCTTTTTTCAGGACTTCCTCGTAGAGCTTCGCGGTCTTGAATTCATGGAATCCGACCTCTGCGTAGTCGAAAATTTTGTCGCTGACATCAACGATCAGAGCTTTTTTATCTGCAACTGCTTTTAAGACAAATTCTTTTTTATCCATATTATTTGTCCGAATTTCCGGATCTTCCTTTCTTAAATTTATCAGGAAATTGCGCCTGTGCCGCACGTTTTCATATTTTCCGCCGACCAGGACGCTTATTTTCCCTTTACTCGCTGATTTTTCCCTTTTTATAAAGTGCCAGAGAGTAGATCACCGACAAAATGATCACACCGACCATAATATAGCTCTGGTTTGAAGAGAACACCTTGCGACCGATCACTAAGATCGCGATGATCGGAAGTGCGATCGGAACGATGGCCTGCTTCGGGGCCTTTAAGATGAACGGGAACAACAGGGCACCCATAAGTGCCGGAACCATGTTCTGAAATGCCGGCTGTAAGAACGCATTGTTGTAGATCGGCTCAAAGAGCGGAGCTAAGAACAGCATTCCCAGGAATACAATGGCTGTTGTCACGAATGTGGATGCCGCAACGGCGATGATCGCAACGACATCGGCGCGGTCGCTTCCGGCTGTGTATCCTGCAACTTCCATAGCGTTGACCGCCGCCGGGACTTTCATATTGCTGACATTACCGGTAACGCAGGACATGTAGAGGGCGCCGCTTCCGATGATCGGCATGAAGGACAGGTTCTCACAGATACCACTGATGCTGAATGTCAGTAGAAGCGGGATCGCATTTTTCAGAATTTCCGGAATATTCATGGAAATTCCATTTACTGCGGCAAGTCCAAAAGGAACCGCCATGAAGCTGATCAGGGCACAGACAACTGTGATTCTTCCGAGTCTGTGGATCTTATTATAAAAGCTGTTTTCTTTCATATCATTTTCCTCCTAGATAAACAGATTCGCTACACATGCGCCAAGCATTCCAACGATCATGCTGAGCGGGAACGCGAACTCTTTCAGCTTCTTATGGTTCGCCGCAAACTTGTTTACGAAGATCGATGTGATACCTGCAACCAGGATCGCTGCTACCGCCGGGATATTCGCGATGTTTGTGAAATGCGGAGCTGCCATGGTTCCGTAGAGACCGAGGAACATTGCTGTCGTGATGATCGGAACGAGCTTCGCGTTGCTGTTCTTGATGGACTCGACTTTCTTATCGTACGCCTTTAAGAAGAAAACGTTGAAAATATTTCCGCCAAGAATTCCAATTGTTACAACAAACAGAATAAACACAAAAGTGTCAGCCGGAATGTCCGGGACGGTGATGGATTCCAGGCCCAGCGCCTCTGCCGCCATGTTCGCGACCATGGTCTCATATGCTGCGGAACCTACAACGCTTAAGCGGAGCCACGGGAAATAACGACCCAGGGACGGAACCAAGAGCAGGTAACTCACGATGATCGGGAGTGACGGGATGATAGAGAAGATCGCGCTGCTTCGTGCGGCTTCCTTCATTTCCTGGTCTGTCATGTTCAGTTCTTTTCCGCGTTTGAATGCCACGATCATAAAGATCACCGGCTGGAGAAGAACGATCAGGATGGTGATTCCACAGAGAATTGCCATCGTCGTACTGTTTGCTAACTGCAGATGCGTACTCATAGTGATTCCTCCTTATGTATAGCCCGGAATGCAATAGTTACAGATCACTCGCCAGTTTCTATATCTGTTTGGTTTGACATATCCGGTTGATTGGTATACACTTGATTATACTATTTCTACAGAGTTTTACAAATTCCCCGTTTTCATCACGTTATAACCGAAATATTATAAATCAGTGTTTATCTGGATTGTCGTATGGCTGACACGTTATATGTTTCTGCTCACGGTCCATGACTGCAGCAGCAAAACACCCGGCTTTAATTTCAGAAAGGAGACCATCCCTATGAATTTTCAGAACCTGGAATACCTCATCGAGATTTCAAACTGCGGTTCCATCTCCGCCGCCGCAAAACGCCTCTTCGTGACCCAGCCTTATCTCAGCAAGGTCCTCAGGGAGACGGAAAAAGAATACGGGCTCACAATCTTTACCCGCGGAAAAAACGGAATTATCCCGACGGAATCCGGACGGCTCTTTCTCGACATGAGCCGGGATCTCATCGAGCACGCGAAACATTTTAAGACAACCTTTAAGGAACACTCGGAAGCTTACCGCCTGCGGGTCTCCTCCAGCAGCTGTTCCCACTCCAGCGATGCCTTTATCCGCATGGTGAACTCTCTTGCGGACACGCCGTTCCGTTTTTTCTACCGGGAAATGACCGGAAATGAAGTCATCGAGGATGTCTACACGAACCGCGCCGACATAGGATTTATCATGTATCCGGCCCATAAAGCAGACAAGATCCAGGAGCTTCTCACCTTCCGCCATCTGGAAGCGCGCCCGCTGTTCCAGTCCCCGACACAGTTTTTCTGCCGGGTAGGACATCCGATTCTAAAGGAACTGGATAACCTGACACCGGAAAAGCTGTACCAGTACAACTTCGTCCTCTACCCAAGTGAGAGCACAAAGACCCGGGCCGCCGAGAGCGTTTACAATGACGAGACGCTGCAGCTCATCCACTGGAACAGGATCTCCCAGGTCATCTATGTCAACAGCCGCGCCCTGCTCCACAACGTGATCCAGCGCTCCGACTATCTCGGAATCGGATTGATCCCGATGCGGGAGCAGGTGGAAAACTATAATATCGTCTCATTCCCGCTTCCGGACTGGATGCAGCCGGAAGCCGACCGGTACGGCGATTATATCAGCGCCTATATTTTCCAGAAAGGTATCCAGCTGCCGAAGGCAGCCAGGGCGTATATCACGTTTCTGGAACAGTTTTACGGTCCGGATTCGGGGTATGAGGAAGAATGCTCTGAGAACAAAAACCTGTAGAATTGTTTCGTTGAAATCTGCAGGATCGCCGTTACTGCACACGGGTAGGAATTTTCTGAACTGAAAATTCCGTACAGTACAGTGGTGGTAGTGGATTTTGCCGATTTGGAATGCGAAGCATCGGCAAAATCAGTTACTGTTTGCGCAAGGCGTGAACAGTAACGAATCGCCCTTTAGGCGAGTTTTTAAAAAAATACCCGGAAGCTAAAAAGCTCTCAGAAAAACTGCTTTTGATCTGCAGTCTCTCCGGGAGCTTTTCTATGTCCGCCCAGACGGCTGTTTTTACACAGCCAGTTCAGACAATGATTCATTTCATATCTTTCACAGCGTTCTGATATCCGCTGCCTTTATCCCCACATCCGGGAATCTTACATCATCTTATCCACCATGCCCATCAACTCATCACCGACAGCTTTGGACTTCGCCTCAGCATCATCAAGGGAGGTCCCCTTAACGCCATAGTAGAATTTGATCTTCGGCTCGGTTCCGGACGGACGGATGCAGAGCCATGCGCCGTCATTCATATCATAGTAGAGAACATTGGACTCCGGAAGACCTGTCTCTTTTACTTCGCCCGTCGCAACCTCTGTGATCGTGTTCTTCTTGTAATCGCGGACAGAAGTTACCTCGTAGCCGCCAAGCGCCTTCGGCGGATTCTTGCGGAAGTTCTCCATGATCTCCTGGATCTTCGCAAGTCCCTCAATGCCCTTTAAGCCGATGGATTTTACGGTATCCTTGTAGTAACCGTACTTCTCATACATGGCAACCATCGCATCCCATAAGGTCATTCCTTTTTCCTTATAGTAAGCAGCAGCCTCACAGAGGGCAGCAGTCGCGGAGATCGCATCCTTATCACGGGCATATGTACCGATCAGGCAGCCGTAGCTCTCCTCCATACCGAACATGTAGGTTCCCTTGCCGCTTGTCTCTTCTTTTAAGATCTGCTGACCGATATATTTGAATCCTGTCAGGACCTCGACGAGCTTGCAGCCGTAGTGTTTTGCGACGGCATCAACCAGGTTTGTGGTAACGATGGATTTTACGACTTCGCCGTCGGCCGGGATCTTTCCTGCTGCCTGCTTCTGGCTCAGTACATAGTCACATAACAGGGAGCCGGACATGTTTCCGGTCAGCGGGATATATTCGCCGGACTTTGTATCTTTTACATAGACGCCGAGACGGTCAGCATCTGGGTCTGTGGCGAGAACGAGGTCCGCGTTCTTCTCCTTCGCAAGCTTTAAGCCAAGTTCAAATGCCTCGGCGGCTTCCGGGTTCGGGTAGCTTACGGTCGGGAAATCGCCGTTCGGGAGTTCCTGCTCCGGAACCACATAGACATTCTCAAAACCGATCTCCTTCATCACGCGGCGAGCCGGGATATTTCCGGTTCCGTGGAGTGGAGTATAAATGATCGTGATGTCCTTCTGCATGCGGTTGATCGCTTCCTGGTTAACGACCTGTGCTTTTACCTGGGCGATATATTTGTCATCGATCTCTTTTCCGATGACCTGGAATTTTCCGCTCTTTAAAGCTTCTTCTTCCGTTGTTGTCTTTACTGTAGAAAGATCCTCAATGGCGAGAACTTCAGCTGTCACACCTTTGTCATGCGGCGGTGTGAACTGTGCGCCGTCCTCCCAGTATACTTTATATCCGTTATATTCCGGCGGGTTATGGCTTGCGGTGATGTTGATACCGGCGATGCAGCCTAACTCGCGGACTGCGAAGGACAGCTCCGGTGTCGGGCGCAGGGATTCAAATTTATACGCCTTAATGCCGTTTGCGGCAAGTGTCATTGCCGCCTCCATGGCAAATTCCGGGGACATATGGCGGGAATCGAAAGCGATCGCAACGCCCTTGTCGGCTCCGCCCTGTTTGATAATATAGTTAGCAAGTCCCTGGGTCGCGCGGCGGACTGTATAGATATTCATACGGTTGATTCCGGCTCCAATGATTCCGCGAAGTCCCGCAGTACCAAATTCCAGATCCATATAGAAACGTTCCTTAATTTCGTTTTCATCGTTCGCAATTGCCCGAAGCTCTTCTTTTGTCTTATCGTCAAAGTACGGATTGGCAAGCCATTCCTGGTAGATCTTCATGTAATCCTTCATGTTTTGACTCCCCTCATGCATTATTTTCCGGGGCGGAAAATATAATTCCAGCCACCTGTAAGATAGGTTCATTATATTACATTTCTAATGAAAAATAAAGTTATTTCCTCTCAAACACCCATTTAGTTCCCTCACATGTATATTGACAATTTTGACTAAATAGAATATGATGTAATCAGCTAAGGAATGTGAAAAGATCCCATGCGACAAAACGAAAACCCCAGAGGCCGTCATCCTCTGGGGTTTTCTCGCTCTTCACGGTGAGCTATTCCGTTCAGGCTGCTGCTGCCTAATTATCCCTGTCCAGCCATTTGCATATGTAGCAGCTAACTACACCTGCTAAAACAGAGACAAGAAATGTGAAAAGAATATCTTCCATACGACCCACCTCCTTTCTGCTGGAGGTTCGGCAGCAATTTCAGTATAACATATACTAATTTCTGATACAATCTATATCGATTCCATATCTCAACTCCTGATAATCTTCTTGTTTTAAACCCAAAAACCTTCTATAATGAGCATGTGTGGTGCAATCGAAAAATTTTCGCGTAAAAAAAATTTATATTGAGTGAGGATTCATATGGAAAATTACAAGAGCAAGATCGTAACTGCGGAAGCTGCCGTTGCGGCAGCCGTAAAAGATGGCGACTGGGTCGATTATGGATTCGGCGGCGGATTCCCGGAACTTCTTGATAAAGCACTTGCTGCAAGAAAAGGGCATTTGAGGGATGTTAAGATCCGCGGCGGTCTCGTGATCCGTCCGCGCATCGAGGTCGTTGAGGCTGACCCGGAACAGGAAAGCTTCTCCTACTACAGCTGGCATATCGGTGACTACGAACGGAAACTCCAGACCCGCGGTCTCGTAAAATTCATGCCTGTGGTACTCCGCCTTCTCCCGACGCTCTACCGCCAGCGCTATATCCGGACAGATGTTGCCTTCGTCCCGGTATCCGCACCGGATGAGAACGGCTACTGCGGTCTCGGCATCTCAAACTTCGCATGGAGAACCATGTTTGAGAGTGCAAGAACTGTGATCTTTGAGATCAATGAACATTATCCGAAGCTTCAGGGTGTGGACGGTTCCCACCGTGTCCATCTCTCCGAGGCGGATTATATTGTGGAGGGCGCTCATGAGCCGCTTCCGGTAAGAACCTACAAAGCTCCGTCTGAGACAGATATCCAGATCGCAAAGCTCGTCGTAAACGAGATTCCGGACGGCGCGGTTCTCTCTCTCGGCGTCGGCGGCGTTCCGTTCACCGTTGCAAATATGTTGGCAGAGTCTGACCTAAAAGACCTTGGCTGTCATACCGGAACCATCAGTGACGCTTACTTAAACCTCTGGAAAGCCGGAAAGCTCACAAACGCGAAGAAAGAATTCGATACCGGTCTCTCCACCTGGAATCTCGCGATGGGCTCCCAGGAGTTCTATGACTGGATCGCGGAGAATCCGAAACTTTTCCACCCGGCTGATCTCGATTATGTCCATGATCCGCAGCGCATCGGAACCATGAAGAACGTCATCAGCATCAATGGCGGCGTGCAGCTTGACCTGATGGGTCAGGAGAATGCTGAGTCCGCAGGAACCCGCCAGCTCTCCGGCATCGGTGGCCAGATGGATTTCCTTGAGGGCGCTTACCGTTCCGTTGGAGGAAAGGGATACATCTGCATCAACTCTGCGAGAAAAACAAAGGACGGAACCTTAAAGTCCAACATCGTCCCGTTCATTCCGGGCGGCTCCACTGTCTCCGCACCGCGTACCATGATCCAGAGCGTTGCGACCGAGTACGGCATCGCGAACCTCTCTGGAAAAACCTTAAGAGAGCGCGCCGAGGCCATGATCTCGATCGCGCACCCGGATTTCAGGGATGAGCTGGAGCAGTATGCGAAAGAGGCGTTCCACTAAAAAATAAAAAGTTCCATATTGAAAAAATCTGCGGCAGAATCCGATGATATTCCACTCACCGGATTTCTGCCGCAGATTTTATCTCATCCATATAAGACTCCTGCCTCATTGACAAGGATCTACCAGATCCATTACAGACGTTTTTCTGTACATGTATTTTTTCTGTTTATTTCGTATCAAATCTCGTAACCGCCATATGCACCAGATATGGGATCAGGATCACAGGGATCGCGAGGTATGCGAGGACGCTGTACGCACGCTGGATCAGGGTCAGGAGACCGAACTGGGCGATGGCGAAATCTACCAGACAGCAGATCAGGGCTGCAATGATCTCGTGGCAGGAGATCTTTCTCTTAGGAATTTCGCCTGCGTTTTTCACGGATTCTCCGGCCAAAACAGTTTTCTTTCTGTCAGCACATCCGGCTTCGATTCCGCTGCAGATCCTCCTCACCATCGCAGCCACCATATTGACTGCCGTGGACACCGCTCCGAGAATGATGAGAACCGAGATCAAAGGTGTCATAAACGCCTTACCGACACCGTTCTGAACCATAAATAAAGTCGGGACACTCTGGTTTTTCATCTCCGGGTTTTGGCAGACCGTCATGATCCCCAGAACTACCATAGTCATCATCAGCGTGTTCACCACAAATCCGATCCCCATGCTCTTTACCGCATCATCCGGCTTCTCAAAAGACTTCGCATGCTGGACAAAGACAGCCACATTCGCCAACTGGAAGGTCCCATAGAGAAATGCGGAGTACAGCGCTTTCCCAAAAGGAACCGGCTCCGCCTGCATTGCGGCTGCGGTCTCTTTGATCGCGCCGAAGCCTGCCGCGATGTTCGGAATATACACGATCAGTAGTCCCGCGATGATGCAGACAGAAAGCACCGATGCCACTTTCCGGACAAGATCTGTTCCGAAGATCGCCACGATAAAAATAAACACACCGATCACAAACGTGCAGAGTAAATACGGAAGTCCCGTGAGCGCAGACAGCGTCGCACCGCCCGTCGCAAAGGCAACCGCCGGGGCCACACACATCACACAGAGATACAGGATCTCAAACAGGTTGGAAAAGACTGGTGCAAACTTTCCGTAAAACGCGTTATTGTAGGACCGGTAATCGTACACCTCATGTTTTCTCGCAAACCGCAGGCAGTAGGCAAAAAACACTGTATTATAGAGCATCGCGGCCGCCGGCATGATCAGGCACCAGATCCCATAACGCACATAGTAACTGTAGATCTGCGCGCCGGAGGCAAAACCGCCGCCGAAATGGGTCGTAAACCACACAAACGCAACCCCTAAGATCATGGAACCGGCTTTATTTTTCTGTGTCATAGGTGTCCTTTCCTGCCCGTTCCTTTAAGCGGTCCATGGCATCTCTCAGCATTTCTTTTGTCACCCTGTACGGATAATGGGCAACATCGGACATCTCCGGGATTCGGTTCATACTCTCCTCCCACTCGTCCTCAGTGATCTCGATCTCCTTTAGGGATACCGGAAGTCCGATTTCACGGTTCAGCTTATAGATCTTCTCAAACTCCTCTTCCTGTCTGTCCACAAGCAGTGCAAGGAGAACACCAAAGCCAACGATCTCCCCGTGAAGATGGCGTTTCTCGATCACCGGATAAGACGTCAGCGCGTAGAAGACCGCATGGGCAAGTCCGCTGTTGTAATCCGGAGTGCAGTCCTTTGTGAGGAAGATAGACGCAATTCCCGTGGTGACAACGATGGCGAGGACCACCTGCTCCACATCGTAGGTGCAGAGACCTTTCTGATGATCCTGAAATGCTTTCACCCCATACTCAAGCAGCGGTTTCCGGCACATCTCACTGACCGCGACCCCCACTGCCGTAAAATGCTCCAGACGCTCGTCCCGGGACGAGATCATCGCCTCATAATATTTTGCGTAAGTATCACCGATTCCCGCCCACATATATCTCTCCGGGGCTTTCGCGATGATCTCCGTGTCGATGAACGCGTGCATCGCCGGCCGGATAAAGAAATGCGGCTTTAAAAATGTTCCGTCATCGTTGTACATGATGGAGACAGAGGTTGTGGCAGCGCAGTTGGAGGCGATGGTCGGAAATGTAAATACCGGCTTATCGTCCGTGATGCAGAGACACTTTACAGTGTCCAGCGCTTTTCCGCCGCCAACGCCAAAGACCATGTCCGCCTCGTGATAGGCAGGAAGTTTCCGGAGCGCCTCCACGGTCTTATAGGTACAGTCCTCTCCAAAGAGTTCCTTTCCGATGATCGTAAGCTTTGTCTTATCCACAGCCGCCCTGATCTTATCGTAGGCCGCCTCCAGAGCCAGTTCTCCGCCGATCACAAGGACTGTCTTTCCGTAGGATTCGCAGACCGGACCGATCTTATCGTAAATGGTATTTCCGATGGAATAGCTCGGAAGATGTACCTCATAATTCTCAAGCTTCATGTATCTTCTCCTTCTTAACAAAAAATTCCCTCGATGTGATCGACTTTTCACTTTTCGACACCATAAATATCTCCGGGCGATCATGATCCGTCCGCTACATCACTATATCACTGTAAAGTTTCAAGTTGATGGAGTTAGTATAGCATAGATCGAAAAAAAAGAATACCTTTTTTTCTGTGTATCCTAAAACTTCTCATCCCTGCACAAGATGTCAAAATCCTGCATGAGTTGTACTTTCAAGACAGTAAAACTTTGTTATAATGGATCATATAGAAACGAGAGGAGATTGTTGAGTATGAACAGCCCATTCTGGTCCCTTGTCATGCGGTATTTTCTGGAATTTTTTTCCATGGTGCCCTGTGCGGTTCTCTGCTTTCTTCCGGTTCAGGACCGGCTCCGCATAAAACCGCTGAATATTTTTCTCACCGGTATCCCGCTCTCGATCCTCTGGGCTTTCGCCGGAGGCCTCGTCTGCGCAGACTTCGGAATTGCGAGAGACTTCTGGGTCCTGCCGTCCTTTATCCTGTTTGCTGTCTTCTTCCATCGGGTCTGTGATCTCGCCCTCTGGAAGCCGTTCAGTATCCTGACCGCCGTCTGCGCGGTCTTCTCCTGCATCACAAACCTGACACTCGTCGCAGATGCCCTCATTGACCGGACGAACACCTCCGGTCTGTTCACGCTTCCGGGCGCAGGGATCCACCTGCTGCTCTCCGTTCTCATCATGGCCATCGTATGGTATCCGGCAACCCATGCCGCGAAATGGCTGGTGGACGATATCGAAATGGCGAAGACCTGGTATATATTCTGGGTATTCCCGGCGGCATTCTTTCTGCTGAACCGCCTGATTCGTCCGCGCTACTATGAGACGCTCTACACGAACCGGGTCATGAAGTTTTACCCGATTTTAATTCTGGCGCTCCTGACATTCCTCCTGCTCTTCTATTTTATGTTCTACCTGATGGCATCGGAGATGAATCAGAATACGAGACTTTTGAGGGAAAATGAGCTCCTGCAGCTCCAGAGCGCCCAGTACCGCAATCTCCAGCGCTCCATCGACGAGACACGGATCGCCCGCCATGACCTCCGGCAGCATCTCACGGTGCTCTCGGGATACGCGGCGAACAAAGATCTTGACGCGATCTCAGACTATCTCGCGTCCTTCCGGAAACATATGATGCCGGAATGGCTGCCTGCTTACTGTGAAAATCATGCCATCAACGCGATCCTCAGCTACTACGCGCAGATTGCAGAAAACGCCGGTACTACTCTGGAGATTCAGGCTCAGATGGAAAAAGAAATACCGGTCCCGGAGCCGGAATTCTGCGTGCTTTTAGGAAATTTACTGGAAAACGCGGTGGACGCATGTCGGGAAAACAAAGAAAGCGGCGCGATCAAGGTCCATATCCGCCAGACCGGCACGTCCCTCATAGCCATCACGGTGGACAATCCCTGCAGAAAGCCGCCTGTTCTTGAAGGAAAGCGTTTTCTCTCCACAAAGCACAGTGGCCCCGGCATAGGCACACAGTCCATCCGGCTCATCGCTGAACGACACCGTGGAGATGCGCGTTTTGAATGGAAGAACGAAATGTTCTACGCATCAGTGATCTTAATTCCGTCTGCGGAGTCATGATAGAAATAATAAAATGTTCCCGGGCAATTTCGATCGTCCGCTGTAATTTTTCAAATTTTTTCTTGACTGCCTTACATTAAAGTAGTAAAATGATACCGTAAAAAATCGAAATACGCGTAGACGAAGAATAGTAGGCTGCAGGATTCCCCACAGAGAGCCGTGGTTGCTGGGAGCACGGCGGGATGAAACAGTTCGAACTCGCTTCTGAGCGGTTCCGCTGAACTTGAACGGTAGGCGGAAACGGGTTCTCCCGTTACAGGGAAAGGGTATCCGGCCGGTACCCTGTAAAGCGGCGTCTTCTATGGACGAATCAGAGTGGTAACGCGGTGAAAATCATCGTCTCTTCATGCAGCAATGCATGGGGAGATTTTTTTTCGCTTAAATATCGCATAAATGCCGGAAGTGAAGCGTATTGCTCCATTTCTCACGGATTTCGATTGCAGAAAAAGGAGGTTCTAACATCATGATCGCAGTTGCATCTTTAATCGTGCTGATCGCGGTTATCGCCTTCAGCGCAGTCACAAAAAAGAATGCCGGTGTTGTCGGTCTTGTCGCGGCATACATCTTCTCCATCGTAGCGGCAAAATGCGGCACCGAAATCAATGTCTCAAAAGTCGTGACCGGAAATTGGCCGACGAGCGTATTCTTTATCGTTCTCGCCACCACATTCCTCTTTGGTATTGCAACCTTAAACGGCACCACGCAGGCACTTTCCAAGAACATCGTATGTCTCGCAAGAGGAAACGCGAAGATCCTGCCGGTGATCTTCTTTCTCTTCGGTGCGATCATCTCCGCAGCAGGCGCAGGCGGACTGATCGTCGCAGTCATCATGCCGATTGCCCTGTTCGTCGCAGTTGAAAACGGAATCTCGGTTTTGATGATGAGTCTTGTCACCATGGGCGGTATTATGGTCGGAGGCCTGTCCCCCCTCGCCATCAACGGAATCGTGGCACAACAGCTCTCCGTGGAAAACAATATCATCGGTGAAAGCCTGTCCGGTTACCTTCCGCTCTGGGGCGCATACGCCACAGCCATGACGCTCTTCTCCATCGGTGCCTACTTCCTGCTCGGAGGTCTTCACCCGAAAAAGATGGAAAACGCTGCGACACCGTACTTTACGGGATTTGATAAGAATCAGACTCTGACACTCGCCGCGATCCTCGTGGTCCTCATCGGCGTAATCTTTTTTGGACAGAATATCGGACTGATCTCTTTCGCGTGCGCGGGTGTTCTCTTAATGCTCGGCGCTGTCGACCAGAAAAAAGCCATCGCAGCTGTTCCGTGGAGCACGATCATCCTGATCTGCGGTATGTCCGTCCTGATCAGCGTCGTCAATATCTGCGGCGGCATCACATTCTTATCTGACGGTCTTGAGAACATCATAGGCGAGAGAACTGCCCAGCCGATCATGATGGTACTCGGTGGACTTATGGGCGCTGTCTCCAGTGGTACCGGAGTCGTTATGCCGACCCTGATCCCGCTCTCCGCGGAGCTGAGCCAAACCTTAGGCATCTCCTCCATGAGCATCGTGATCGGTGTCATCGTTGGAACCAACGGCGTCGTCATCAGTCCGCTGTCCACGGTCGGCGGCATCTGTGTCGGCTGTGCGCCGGAGTCTATTGATAAGGACAAGCTTTACAACCAGCTGCTGCTTGCTGCTGTCAGCTTTATCGTGATGAGCGTTGTTCTTTCCTTTATCGGAGTGTTCCGGATCTTTGGTTAAAGCTTCCACGTTCCGTTTTACGTATTATCCGTATAAACATGAAGATCCGCAGGTTCCCATTTTTAGGATCCTGCGGATCTTTTTTGTTCATGTCTTATTTTTCTTTTGTTTCAAGTCCGTCCCATACACCGTCTTTGTCGACATAATATCCATCCGGTGTCCTGATTTCTCTGTACATGGAGCCAAGCGGCACAGCTCCGGATATCTTTGACAAGTAGTACCATTTTCCATTGATGAACTGCCAGCCTGTGAGCATTACTCCGCTCGCCGGATCGAGATAGTACCAATGCTGGTCTGACTCATCGTAATGCCAGCTTGTCTGCATTCCGGTGTTCTCATCGATCAGATACCACTTTCCGCTGGCGTTATCCTGTGCCCATCCTCTCTTCAGATAGCCGTCAGAACCGAAAGCCCACCATTTTCCGTCTTTCTGGATCCAGCCCAGCTTTTCACCGTTCTGATCACTGGTCTTTTCTCCTGCCGGATAGGTGCCGTCCTTGAATTCGAACCACCAGCCCTTATTATCGCGTTTCCAAGTTCCCTGTGCATCGTTTTCGGAAGAGCTGCTGTTAGAAACATTCTTTCCGAAGTTCGTTGCCGCCGGATTCTTTGTGCTGCCGGAATTGTCGGAATCATCGGATCCGCTGCTTGCTCTGCGGACTGCATGAAGTGTTCCGTTCTCAAAGTGGATCTCGTAATTCTCAGATGTCAGACCGGACGGCAGGATCGAGTAATCGCCCGCCGCGCTGTCTGGCGCGTATTCACAGGTAAACTTCAGGCTGCCGTTCAGCACATCCGCGGTATCTGTTCCTGCAAATCCTTCGTAGAGGACTTTGTACTCCGGAATCGCATCTCCGACTGTGACATTCTGATCCACTGCTTTTACGCTGAGCGGAGCTTTTTTGATCTCAAAGGAGAATGTCTGGTTTCCAGCCTCATAGTTCTTTCCGGCTTCCGTATGAACTTCCACCGTGTAGGTTCCGGCATTCATCGGCACTTCCGTTAAGATCTCGCTGCCCTTTTTGATCGTCACGTTCATGTTTCCATCACTGTCCGTCCATGCCTCCGGCGCGGTGTTTTTCGCGTCATAGACACGGTTTAACTGATCCAGATTCCGAAGTTCGAACTCCGACTTCGCCTGGGATACGGTCAGTTTTCCTGGCTGATATGTGATCACATAGTTTCCATTTTCCGCTGTGAGGCCGGACGGGATGATCTCGTACTCGTCCACATCGCTGCCGGCCGCATAAGCGCACTCGTAGGAGAGTGTTCCGCCGAGGACTTCTGCGTTTTCTCCGTTTACGAAACCTTCGAACGTGCTGCTGTATACCGGCGGTTCGTCCTTATAGGTCACGTTTCTTGATTCTGCCGTCACAGTGAGCTGTGCCGGGGTGATCGCAACGGTTGCGGAGCCGTTTATGGTGTCAAAGTTTTTCTTTGTCACCATGTAGTATACGGTATAGCTGCCTGTGTTCTTGTATACAGGGCTTTCTGTGAGCGTGCAGTTATCTTCGGACTCACCGTAAAGGATCTCACCGTCTCCAGCGTTTCCGGTAAGAGTGATCTTGATTCCGTGGGACTGTCCGTCGTAGATTCCTGTATATCCGGCTGCGTCGACGCCTGTGATCGAGGCATTTTTGATCTTGATTTCAAAGCTGCCGTATACGGAATCATGATTTACTGCAGATGCGGTGTAGTATACCGTATAGGTGCCGGCATCGGTGAAGGCAGGTACATAGTTTAACCACTCATTTTCGTCTGCGGCCTGTACTGCTGTGAGGCCATAGCGGAAGGTGATAGCCGTTCCACCGGTCGTACTTCCTGTTGCCGTGACTTTCGGCAACTGTTCCCTTCCATTGTAGGTCAATTCCATCATCTGCCGTACAGAAACATTCTTAATTTGGGCATTTTCGATCTTTGCACCGCTGCAGGAAACATTGGAAAGTTCACTCGTTGTAAGTTCATAGCGATCCTCAAATTTGGAATCCAACGCAATGCCTGTAACATTCACAGTGTTTGTTCCAGCGTCCTTGGATGTCCATGTGAAAGTTCCCTTTGCCTCTAATGCCACCGCATCCTCTGAGAGGATCGGGTTTCCGTCAGTGGAGCTGAGGGTGAGCGTTCCTTCAGCATTTGTATTGCCGTCATAGATCTTTGATTTAACCGCACTTACAGAGGGAACAAGCTTTGCTTTGGATACCTCAAATTCAACCGAATCACTTGTTGCCTCATTATAATTCTGGCTCTTTCCCACAGTTGCCTTTACATACCATGTTCCAGGTTTGTTTTTTTCATTCCAGTCTGTGTATTCGCCATTCTTGGTGCTGCTGTAAGTGTACTTAACACCGCCGGTGGTGTCTGTTGCCTCGCTCTTCGGCTCTGGTGTTTCTCCGTAGCGGATATCCGGGCATGATGTTATGGAAATTGTATTTGTGACACGCATAACAGTTATCTGTGTTCCTACTAATACAGGAGTTTCCTGCGGCTCCACGTTATCTCCGCCAGTGCTGGTGACTCCCATATAATAAGTTGCATAATCCTGGTTCATATCTGGCGATGAATCATAGTGACCATCGGAATTTCTTAAAACTTCTTGAGCTAATTTACTATCGTTATAAAGCTTATATTCAATCTGGCCATATTCAGTAACTGCCGGACCTCTAACGCCATTATACTCATCTTTTATCCGTGGTTTTAAACTCTCATATTCCTCAGTTCCATATGTGATCGAGTCTACGGTATTAAACCACTCTGGATTAAACTTCGCTTTCTTGATCGTCATATCTCCAATTAATAAGTATTTAGCCTGCTCAATGCCACTTTTCTTCGGTTTGGTAGTTACATATATGCCATATGTTCCCGCTGCTGCCTGCGGCTGGAGATAACTTCCGGTATATTCTTCTCCTTTTTTCATTTTGTATACAACGAAATCAATGTCAAATAATTCTTCATTTCCCGCCGCTGGTTTTACGGTTACTTTATGTGTAGCGCCATTATTCTCGTATGTGAATTCCCTATCACCTACAATCTGAAAATCATCTGCCGTCAGAACACGGGCTTTTGTGGTGAATGTTACTGCACGGCTATCAGAAACATCCATATTGGAATTTTCTGCAACTAAATAATAGGTATATTTCTTCAGCGGATCGAGGCCTGTGAGTGGAATTGAAAATGTGCCATCTTTCTCTACTTTAACCGGCGTGAAATCACTCTGTGTTTTTGTACTTTTGGCTACGTTTCTGAGTTCTTCACCTGTAGATATCTGGTAGTCAGATTTATTTGTGTAATATACAGTTGTTCCAGCTGTATTTCCTTTTATGATAGCTGATTCCTTAGTAATATCTTCTTCGGATACTGACGCATTGATAGAAACACTATAACCTGCGTAAAGTTCAATTTCAGGGACCATACCCATTGGATACAGTTCTCCATTAACAAGTTCATTAACCTTTTTTGTAACATCTGCCGCAGTGCCATTCCTGTTTGAATTTTCTTTATACCTCCATACCTTACAATCTTTGCCATCCGGTAAACTGATATTGCCTAAGTAGCTCCGATTGCCATCATTGAGATTCAGAAGATATTCCTCGTAAAATGGATTATTTGCATCTTTTCCAGTATAATACTTCACATGAACTGTATAAAGATTCGGTGCGCTGAACGCATAAATCTCAGTGGTTGTTGGATCTGCAGATACCGGATTTGCGTTATAAACTACGCAGATTGGATTAGATCCGCCAGTCAGCTCAATATGTTTGATGAGATTCTGATAATTTGAGTTCGATGCCTTGAACAGCTTCACATACGACTCTTTGGTATTGGCATCCAGCGGAGAGCTGATCAGAATCTTTTTATCTCCTGTTACCGCTGCCTTTGTAAAATCGATTTCATTTTTCGAATATGCACTTTCGATCTGCATAGATGTGAACGGGAAATTTCCCTTGACCGTGAAGTTTGCAGTTTCGCTGACATTTATTTCTCGTGCCATATAAACATCGGGCTGATTAGCCCCACCTGTAATCGTTCCGCCTGACAAGTTGATTTCATTAAGGTGAGCGTGTCTTAAACCATACACTCCGCCTGTAATCGTTCCACCTTCCATCGTGAACGTTGCATGGTCTTTCTTTTGCCCGCTACTTCTATATATATACACAGCCGTATTATTATCTGATTTGATTTCACCGCCCTTAATTGTTACTGATACACCACCTATTGCCTGGATTGCATAGAGATCACCTCCAGACGCTGATTTATCCCAAATTTTTGTGTGTTCACCCTCTACTGTAAGGTTCGCAGCCTCCAATACAATTACAGCATCTTTTGCATCTTTCTTTCCAGTGATCTGTCCATCCGTAATATGGATCTCACTGTTAGTTCGTCCATAAAATCCACTGCAGTTAATCTTTGACTGCAAGGTTCCGCTTCCTGTTACATTAACTTTTCCAGTAATTGCACCCTTTAAAGTCGTTGTCTTATTTTCATCCGCACTTCCAGTATCAATCGTTATGTCTTCTTCAATTGGTGTTTCTATACTTCCTATTGTAATCTCTGGACCTGTAGTACCTGTATTTACTGAAACAATATCGTTTAAAATATCGGATACCTTCTGATTTTGAGCAGAATATGTAACTGTTTCTTTATACTCTTCTCCGTCTGTTGTTACTTCATAATAGACTTCATAGTTTGTTCTATCCGAAGACAATTTAATATCCGCGCGTTTAATCGCCCCAGATTTAAGCCGACTTGCAGGTGCATTTTTATCAACAAAACGAATATAATTACCTACTGCTTTCAGAGTATAATTTGTATACTCATTTGCACTACCATTATCATACGCATTAACAACCTTTAATTTTATCTTCTCACACAAATATTCAATATTGGTTTTCGATCCCTTAATCCAGTTAGACACAGGATTCACTTTCATAGTTGTATCACTTGGAACTACTAAAAAATTTTCTCCAATGTTTTGTACATTTTCCGCATTGATAACTGGATATGTCGAAGCCCCTCCGTAATAAATAGAACCACTTGTTGTTCCTGATGCAGATACATCAATATTTCCAGCTAAAGTCAACTGCGTATTTTCTATCATATAAATTGCAAAAGCTTTTCCTTTTGTATTTTTTGCGAAAACACTTCCTCCGCTGATAGAGACCTCTCCACATTCTTTAATTGCAGCAATCATACTCGTATCATCTTTTATATTGTTGAGTTGTCCCCCACATATATCTATATC
>ENA-UOJV01001492-UOJV01001492.1-human-gut-metagenome-genome-assembly--contig:-C82-NODE-1492-length-25170-cov-12.433446_pt1 | contig 25170 bp, 22 predicted proteins | sample MGYA00242356_ERZ723903 | MGnify/ENA metagenome assembly ERZ723903
GCAAGAAAAGTATGAAAACTTGCAGCAAAAAATGGGCTTGTTTGTAGAGGGAGGATTAGATGTATGGGAATCTTTAAAGTGATCAGAAACACCAATGACGAACTGGACTACTTATATAACGTTCTGAATTATACAATGGGTATACACACGGACTATGATAAACGTTATAGTCCAAACGTAGATATATACAATGCTTACGAGCAGTTTCTTTCCGTGAAGAAATATTTCGGTAAGACAAGTGGGAATCCGGCATTTCATTTTATTGTGGTATATGATGCAAGATCGACTTGGGGTGAGAATTATGAGCGAGCGGAATCTATGAGTCGGAGCATTGCCTCTTATTTTTCGAACAAGTATCAAATCGTTTATGCAATACACCGAAAACTCTGCTCTAAGAAATATGGTTGTTGTTCGTCAGTTTATCACGCTCATTTTGTTATGAACTCGGTCAGCTATATAGACGGGACAATGTTCGCAGGGAACAGATCAGAGCTGTATACTTTTCTGGACTATATCAAACGAGTCACAGGAGATAAATCCTGGGTGACGCAATATGGTTCTGAGAAAGGAAATGGGTGTCAAGGCGTTTCTGATGTTAGGGCAGTGTGATTGAGCCTGTTTGGGTTTTGGCTGCATTGTGGCGAAACGGCTTGTTCTCAGTGCGGGTGTGGAGTGGGTTGTGGGAGATCTAATTGAAAATGCTGTTGTGTAAATGAGAGAATTCTGATATAATAGAAATAGAGAAACAGCTGATATTACAGAGAAAGGAACCGCAATGACAACAAGAGAAATTGATCGAGAAAGTTTTGAGAAAGCCAAGCAGTTATTTGTAAGCGGTGAGATCGATAGAATAGAAGTTGGCACAGTAAAAGGGTTACAGGCAATCCACAAGGCACTTTTTGACGGGCTGTACGACTTTGCCGGAAAAATTAGAACCCTGAATATTGCGAAGGGCAATTTCCGTTTTGCAAATAGCTTGTACTTAGATGCAGTTCTTTCGGCAGTCGAGAAGATGCATGAAAATACGTTTGAGGAAATTATCGCAAAATATGTGGAAATGAATGTGGCACACCCGTTCATGGAGGGCAACGGCAGAAGCACGAGAATCTGGCTGGACATGATCCTCAAAAAACGTCTGGGGAAAGTAACGGACTGGGCAAAAATTGATAAAGTACAGTATTTGCAGGCAATGGAAAGAAGTACAGTAAATGACCTGGAACTGCGGTTCTTGATACAGCCGAATTTGACGGATAAGGTCAATGACAGAGAAGTGATTTTCAAGGGAATCGAGCAGTCATATTATTATGAAGGGTACGAGAAATAGGGCAGCCAAATGACTGGATTTCATCGGATTATTTTGATTTTCAAAATCCGAGCGATCCAGTCATTTTTTCTTTTCGTGGAAAACTGGGATAACTTGTGGAAATCCGATATAACTTGAAACCACACATAGTATTTTATTAAAAAGCCTGTGTATCTGAACAAACCGTATGAAAAATCACCAAATGCTCCAAAAAAATACGAACATATTAGTAAATAGCAGGAGGTGATAATTATGGTAGCTCTACAGTACACAGAAACAAAATACTTGCTGAAAGTTAGCGAGGCAGCAAATATGCTGGGTTTGAGTGTGCATACAGTTTACAGACTGATCGAACAGGGTAAATTACAGTGCAAGAGATTAAGCGTCAGAAAAGCACTGATCCCTGCGTCAGAAATTGAGCGATATGTCAGCGAGCATTAACGGAAATAGGAGGTCGCATATGCTTACAACAAAGGAGATTCTCACAAGAGAAGAGGTCATGGAGATTCTGAAAATCGGCAGAAGTACGTTTTATAAGCTTTTGCAAACGGGACAGTTAAAAGGGTTCAAAGAGGGTAACCGGTATAAGGTGCCAGTTGAGTCGGTGGAAAAGTATGTAGAGATGAGAATGAGAACATGAAAAAACGGTATGTCCTTTGTGGGCATACCGTCTCTTTGTTTAGCAAAATAAATTCTTGCTTTTTGAAAATTTTTATGGTATGATAGAAACAAAGCGAAAAAAAAGTAAGAGGAGTATATTGTATGATTCGAATCGCCATCGTGGATGACCAGACAGAAGCGATTTCAGGAATTCTTTCTGTATTTCAACAATGGGAAAAGGAAAATCATGTATATTTTGAAATAGATACCTACACAGATGCAGATTTATTCTGTGATGCAATATTTGATAAGAAATATCAAGCTCTCTTTTTGGATCTGGATATGCCTAAAAAAAGCGGCTTTGACATTTCTCAGTTCCTGCGTGAACTTGGAAATAATACGCCGATTGTCTACATCACAAATCGAGATGACTTGATGCAAAAAGCATTTCAATATAAGGTACTCGGTTTTGTTCGTAAAGATAAGATACAAGAAGAACTTCCGTTTGCAATCTCCTGTGTGGTTCAAGAAATACAGAAAAAGAATAGTCACGTCATGATATTCGCAGCACATCGTCAAAAAAAAGAATATTATAATTTACCAGTTTCTGATATTTTGTATATTGAAAGCGAAAATCACCAAACAAAAATCTATACTGTCAGCACAAAGGATGCAATCATTACAAGAGATTCCCTTCGTTCCTATATGGAAAAAGAAGAATTTCAAGGCTTTATTCCAATTAGCGTAAGCTGTATTGTAAATATTGAGCATATTTTTTCAATTGAAAAAGATACTCTGGTATTGGACAATAAAAAGGTTTTGTTTATCAGTCGAAGAAAAGTCAAATCAGTCAAGGAAATGTTTCAACAAAAAACAAGGAGGAATATCATATGATCTACACCGTTTCAGAATGGTTAGCCACTATTTCAGAGAGTTTGATTATTTTCTTCTTTCTAGTCAAGATCTTGTCCTATAAAACCATGGCACGATCTAAAAAGATAATTGGAACAGTAGTTTTTTGTTGCTTGCAATGCACCTCTTCTTTAATATTGGATCAATTTTTTGTGTTTGAAGGACTTTATGTCATTATCACAATTTTTATTTATCTTCTTTTCTGTTGGATAATGTTAGAAAAGCCTATATGGTTTCAGACAATTGTTGTACTTCTTGTATTCGCCTGCTTGTTCACAATCAACATTGCCGTAACATTGATTGCAGGTTCAATATTGCAAAGTTCCTCATCAGATGTGCTGTCTTTGCGAAACCCTATTCGTATCTTGCTTTTATTTATTACAAAGGCCACACTGGTTTTTGCATTGATCATTCTTACTAATATTTTTGAAAAGAAAAAAGTGGTACTTCATGTATCTCAATGTATTATTATGACAGCTGTGCTCTTAACTACTCTTTTCTCAGGTGTTGTTATGGAAAAAATTGTAATTGACACAGATGTAGCAAGTTGGGAAGTTTCTGCAATTGTAATATGTATGATTGCAATCAACATTTTATTGTTTTCTGTGCTTTATCTTACATCTTCCAGAAATCGTGTAGAAAACAATCAGGCACTATTGAAATTACAAATTGCAAACGAACAGCAAAAACTTCAGGATTCCATTCGTTGGAATACAGAAGTAAATACACTGCGTCATGATTTGAAAAATCACTTGCTTTGCATTTCGGAATATATTCGTTTACAACAGACAGATACAGCTATGGAATATATTGAGAAATTAACCGGTCAGGTGAAAAAAGAACTGCCGTATCATATGATGACGAATTCTGTTGCAGTCAATGCTATTTTAGATTTGAAAAAACTTGTGTGTGACGAAAATCAAATTGACATAAAATATTTTGTGCTGGAAGAATTGCCGAAAATAGATGAAACTGATTTGTGTGTAATATTAGCTAATTTACTGGATAATGCAATGGAGGCTGCATCCAAAGAAGAAAAGCGGCAGATTCGTCTTTCCATGGAAATCATCGGCAACTATTTTCGAGTTGTTGTTCAGAATCAAATTGCAGAGTCAGTATTAAAAAACAACAAGGAACTAGGAACCACTAAGAAAAATCGAAAAATCCATGGATTTGGGTTGCAAAGTGTAGAAGATGCTGTTGAAAGAAACGATGGGATGAGCAATTTCTCTGAGGAAAATGGTTGGTTTGTTGCAGATGTTATGTTAAAAATCCACGAATCGTAAAACAAAATAGAATGGTTTTTGATCCGCCTTATCGAAAAAATAAGGCGGATTTTTTTGCTTTTTGACCGATTACGTCGTAAAACATACCGATTACGTCATAAGTATTGATTTCCGTCGCCCAATTTTGCTATACTAAAGTAAAACAAAAACCGAGCAGTTCACACCCACTATTCAAAATAACAGGAGGAAATATTTATGAAAAAACAAATCGCAACACTCTTAGCCCTGTCCACTGCCGCAGCGTGCATACTGACCTATCAGCCGACAGCAGTCGGAGCAGAAGAATACTCTGTTCTGGACAATACGGATAAGCTGGTACAGGAGGCACTGGAAGACAACACGGACGAGCTGGGAGATGCACTTTATGATTCGGTGACAGAGGGAGAAGTTCCGCTTTACGAAGCGGATGCATCATCGACACAAAGTGAATTAGAAAAGGCTGCGATCGAGAAGGGAATGTACAAAGATACTTTTTCATTTGCAAATCACTTATGTACCTTATCACAAGAAGATTTTGCAAAAAGAGTATATGAGCCGGTAAGAGCTAATATGACGGATTCGGAAATAGATTTAGGCTATGAAGCAGATATTTCTCGTGTAGCTTATAAGGGTGGACTTTGCTTTGGTATGACTGCCATTTCGGTGTTGGTCCACAATGGCGAACTGACACCGGGAGATTTGCAAGAGGGTGCAGAAACGTTATACGACGTGACACTGACCGATGATGTGGATGCGTTGATTGCTTATTACAACTCTCTGCAGCTATATACAGAGGTGGAACTTGCAGTTATTACAGCACCTGCAATGCTGACCAAAGAAGAGCATACGGATATGTTTCTGGATTGTGCAGCACGCTGCAAGGAAAAAGGCACTTACTTTATGGCGGGTATTGCCACCAAAAAAGGCGGCACGCACGCTGTGGTTGGTATGGATGAACTGTCCGGCAACTGGACATTTGATGGTATCAGTTATGATACCTGCATTATCACCTACGACAGCAACTGTGTAAAACCAGGTACAGAAACATCGGCTTTTAAGGATGATGCCTGCATCTATATCAATTCAGAAACTAAACAGTTCTGCATCCCGGCATATGAAGCCTCTACGGAAAATGGTGATGTCTTACTGTATGCGACAGATGATGACTCCCTGCTGACCTATAAGGCACCGATCCGTGGTACTACAAAAACCAATACTGATGTTTCAGAAACTGTGAAATTGAAATTTCATAATGGTGGAAAAGATCAGATGCAGTTAAGTTCTACCACAAAGGACGGACAGACGTACGACTTTTGGAAACTAAGCAAGGTCAATTACGGAGATTATATTTTCTTTGGAAAAGGCTCTTCTTTCCATCTGGAAAAAAATGAACGTGCACCGGAATTTGCCTTTAGCATTAAGGGTGAAGGATATCGCCTCAGAATAGAACAGTCAGGATATCAAAATCCAAATGATCCTAAACTATATGATGTTGGCACAAAGTGCAAAATGGATTTTTCTAAAGACAGTGTAGCTTATACCAATACAGATACTCAAAAAATCACAGTATCATATATTTTCACATACGATGAAGGCGGTTACAAATTCGCACCAGTAGCCAGCAGTACCATTGTTATCGATGTCCCACCGAATCAAACGATAACGGTTTCAAAACAGGATACCGGATTTGCAATTACCGGCGATGGAGAAGTACTTGTACAGGCAATTCCAACTGCTGCACAAAAAGAGCAGGATGCATTCGATGGCAGCTATGAAGAATACCTCGATTGGTTTGGCAGTTATTTTATCAACTTTGTTCGATCGAAAGATGTTTTGCTGCAATTCAATACAGAAAAAGAATGCAGTGAACTGGTATATGACTTTGACAGTGACGGCGTATTTGACGATGTTCCCATACTTGGCGATGCAGACGGAAACGGAAAGCCGTATGAGCCAAGTGACATTTACTGGACTGCACGACATATTGCTCGTATGGCAGTTATAGGTCACGGTTCAAGAAGATATTACCAAGGCTATGTTCCCAATATTGAAGCTGACACAGACAACAACGGTAAAATTGATACAAATGACTTGTTCGACATTGTGTATGAGTGTGCTCTGCGTGGAGCAGGACTGAAAAAATAGAGATAGTTCTGTTCTTGAAAATGAAAAAATGACTTTTGTTCGGATAATATTCCAATAGGCATATGTTGCTTTGCATCACGTTTTGCAGGCAAATATCAAATTTCTGATGATAGGCTCTTCCCTACTTATACAAGAAAACGGTATGTCCTTTTTGTGGGCATACCGTCTTTTTGTTTAGCAAAATAAATTCTTGCTTTTTGAAAATTTTTGTGGTATGATGGAAATGAAGCGAAAAAGAAGTAAGAGGAGTATATTGTATGATTCAAATCGCAATCGTGGATGACGAAAGAGCATTTCTTGAAAGTTACACACATATAGTAGAAAAGCTTTTTGCAAAAAACCGAATTGAATTTGTTGTACAGTGCTTTTACAAAAGCGAAGAGTTTTATCATTTATTGAAAAGGAACTATTTTGATATCGTTTTTTTAGACGTCGATATGCCGGAAATAAATGGAATTAACTTAGCGGCAGATATAAGAAAACTGAAATTGGAAACTACAATTATTTTTGTGTCCAGTCACAGTAATCTTGTATTCCAATCAATACATTATGCACCATTTCGCTTTATTCAAAAGGATTGCCTTGAAGATGATACTTCAGAAGCAATCCACGCATATTGTCAGCAAATCAAAGAGAAAAAAAATACAATACAGTTGAAAATTGAGAACGGTGAAACATACTGCTTTAATCTGATGCAAATTCAGTATTTTTATTCTGTACGACATGACCTATTCCTGGTATATTCAAACAAGAAAATAGCAAAACGTTTGTTCCCACGAGCATACACTATGGATGCTCTCGGAAAAATGCTACACGAAAAAGGGTTTATACGAATACATAAAAGTTATATTGTCAATTTCAAATACATACATCAAATTCAATCAGATAAAGTGCTACTGTTTGATAATTCCACGTTGCCGATCAGCAGATCAAATGTTGCAAATGTAAAAAGACAATATAAAGTTATTATGAGAGAGGATGATGCAATATGATTTGGAATGCTGTAGAGCTTGCTGCTGTTTTAGTAGAATGTCTTATTACCAGTAGACTGATCATTCTTTTTTTGGGATACCGTTCTGAATATTGTAAAATTTGGAAAAGCGTCTCGCTATTTATCACATTGTCTTTCTTTGATTGGCTTTTTACAAATTGCCTGCACAATGACCTGTTGTTTATTATTGCATTATTTTGCAGTTGCGTGTTATTTTCCGTTCTTTTCTTAAATGGACGGCTTTTTGAAAAAATATTTCTGCCGATTGTATGTTATTTGCTGTTTTGCTTTATCAATTTACCTGTATTGCACGGTGTTTCTTATATCACCAACGTTTCTGTAGGTGAATTAGTAGTAGCACAAAACGCTAGTCGTGTAATCAGTCTGTTGTTAACAAAACTAATCTATTTTGGAATTTCGGAATTGGTTTTAATTTATCGCCGAAAAAACAAATTTAATTTTTCTAAAAGTGAGTGGATTGTTCTGCTTTCTGCATTTTTAATTGCACTGCTGATTGGAACATTCATGTATTTTATTTCAGTTGCTGTTCCGGAGCAGCAGTATATGTGCTTGATCGTGGTAATTTTGATTACAATCCTAGATTGCATCATCGTTTTCTTTATGCAAAAACTAAATTTAGCAAACAAAAAGCAATTGGAACAAAATATGTTAAAATTGCAGTTATTCAATCAACAGCAGGAACTGCAACAAATGAATAACAGCTATCAAAAAATCTCCATTTTACGTCATGATTTGAAAAATGAAATGCTGTGTATCCGGGAATTACTTACAGCAAAAAGATATGACAAAGCGCTTGCATATGCAGATCAGATCGTGCAGCAAAAAATAAACAGTGTTCAAGAACCAGTAGAATGTTCCAGCAGCATTATCAATGCCGTAATTAACACAAAATTTGGAGAAGCACAGGAAAAAGGAATAAAGACCATTTGCCAGATACATATTCCGATTCCAGAAGAATTGGAATTAGACTTTAGCATCATATTATTTAATTTACTCGACAATGCGATTGCATATGAAGAGCAAGGCATAGAAAATGCACAGATCAGTGTGTCAATTACAAAGACAGCAGGCTATTTGAGAATTCTTGTAAAAAATAAAATCAAAGAGTCGGTACTGTGTGGAAATTCAAAATTAACAACATCAAAAAAAGATAAGATTCATCATGGATGGGGGTTAAAGTCTGTACGAGATATCTTGAGAGACAGAAATGGAGAAATTGATTTTTACGAAAAAAGAAATGAATTTTCAGTAAATATAATAATACCAGAAATATAATATACGCATTTGGGGGATGAAAAATGCGGTTTGGGGGATTTGGTATTGATTCTGGAAGAAAAATGCGGTATTCTTTATTCAAGGAATGGTGACTGAAATGCTATCATTATTGAGTAAACGGATATCGCTTTTTTTATGTGGAAATCATGTAATAGAGAAAGAAGAAATCGAAATCTATCAGTATGGATTTGAAATCATTCTATCTTCATTGATTGGATTTATACTTTCTATAGCAGTTGGATGCTGTCTAGGAATGTTCTTCTACGCATTGCTGTATTATGGAATATTTGTAATTCTTCGCTTGTTTACAGGTGGCTTTCATGCCAATACTTATTTATCATGCAATTTGGTGTTTTTACTTGTTTCATTAAGTACACTTGGTATATCAAAAATAATGATGTATACAAATATCTATTCTATAGTGGCACATATAATTATCATTTTCATTTCTGCAGCTGTCGTTATAAAATTTGCACCAATAGAAAATGAAAATAAGCCTTTAAATTTTGAAAAAAGAATTCGCAATCAAAAAATAAGCAGATTTCTCATTATTATACTATCTATTTTTGCTTGCATTATGTTTTTCTTCATGAGAAACATTGCAATAACTATCGCATTAACATTGCTTTCAGTATCAATGTTAATGGTAGTATCATTAATAAAACCGAAGGAGATGAAAAAAAGTGAACAAGATCAGTAAAATGGTTTGCACGAAGATTGCAAAGGCAGGAAGAATGGCTGCAGTAAAGGCAGCAGGTACAACTTCTGCAATTGGTTGTCACCAGCCGAAAGAACCGAAGGCTCTGCAGAATCTGAAGAAGTAATCTGGTTGTAAGATTACAAAGAAATCCAAACGCAGCGGCACACGTAAGTGTGCTGTTGTAATCTAAAAAAGGAGTTTTTTATCATGAAACAGACAAAGAAGATTATTGCTGCTCTGGCAGCAGCCACAATGGTAGCCTCTTGCGCAGGCGTTGTTGCAAGTGCAGATGAAGCAGTAAACGCAGTCAACGTATCCTACAGCACCGTAGCAGAAACATTCACCGCCGCTGACGGCACAGTTGTTCCGGCAGGTGCAACCGCAGTGACACTGTCCATCGAGAACAACACCGGTTTCTCAGCATCTGACATCACGCTGAACGCAACCGCAGACCTGTTGGCTGTGGACGGCATGGTTGCCGCAACAAATGGCAGTGCTTATGGTAATGCTACTGTATCAGCTGCACAGAACGGCAGCAAGGTTGTTATCACCAGTGCATCTCTGGACGATTCCAAGAACGACGGCACTCTGGTAACCTTCTATACTACCAGTGACGCAGAAGTAACCGTAGAAGACGCTACATTCAAGTCTGCAAAGCAGATGGAAGATGCAAGTGCAATTGCTGTATGCTCTGAACATTATCGCAGAGGCGATATGAATAATGATGACATCATCAATTCAACAGATTTATTTTATCAGATGCAGGCATATAAGATTGCAAAAGACGATGTTTCTTTGCATGAAATGGAGAAATATGGTCTTGTTTACGAAGGATTGCTCACTGATGTTGCAAACAAGCATAAAGCAAAGTATGGACTGGTAGCAGATGCTTGTGCTATGGCTGGTGACGGCAATGATGATACTGTAATTGCATACGACGAAGAACAGCTTGAAATTTCAGATGTAGATAATCTGTCTTACTATATTGCACGCCGTGGCGCAGGATACAAAACAGATCTGAATAGATATGACTTTCGTTTCGGCGAATACGAATCTCTTTAATCGTAAAAAGGCGGTGATGTTATGAAAAAACAAATCGCAACATTATTGGCATTGTCCACCGCTGCAACGTGCATACTTACCTATCAGCCGACAGCAGTCGGAGCAGAAGAATACTCTGTTCTGGACAATACGGATAAGCTGGTACAGGAGGCACTGGACGACAACACGGACGAGCTGGGAGATGCACTTTACGATTCGGTGACAGAGGGAGATGTGCCACTTTACGAGGCAGATGCGTCATCGACGCAAAGCGAATTGGAAAAGGCTGCGATTGAGAAGGGAATGTACAAAGATACTTTTTCATTTGCAAATCACCTGTGTACTTTATCACGGGAAGATTTTGCAGAAAGAGTATCTGATCCCGTAAGTGCTAATATGACAGATCCGGAATTAGATTTAGGTTATAGCACAGATATCTCTTATATAGCTTATCAGAGTGGACTTTGCTTTGGCATGGCTGCCATTTCGGTATTGGTCCACAATGGTGAACTGACTCCGAGCGATTTGCAAGAAGGTGCAGAAACGTTATACGATGTGACATTGACCGATGATGTGGATGCGTTGATTGCTTATTACAACTCTCTGCAGCTATATTCAGAGGTGGAACTCGCAAGCATTGTAGAACCTGCAATGCTGTCCAAAGAAGAACATACCGATATGTTTCTGGATTGTGCAGCACGCTGCAAGGAAAAAGGCACTTACTTTATGGCAGGTATTTCCACCAAAAAAGGCGGCACACACGCTGTGGTTGGCATGGATGAAATATCCGGCAATTGGACATTCGATGGCATCAGTTATGATACCTGCATTGTCACCTACGACAGCAACTGTGTGAAACCAGATACAGAAACATCGGCTTTTAAGGATGATGCCTGCATCTATATTAATTCGGAGACCAAACAGTTCTGTATCCCAGCATACGAAGCCTCTTCGGAAAATGGTGATGTCTTACTGTATGCCTCAGATGATGATTCCCTGTTGACTTATAAGGCACCGATCCGTGGTACTACAAAAACCAACACTGATGTTTCAGAAACCGTGAAATTAAAATTTTACAACGGCGGAAAAGACCAGATGCAGTTGAGTTCTACTACAAAAGACGGACAGACGTATGACTTTTGGAAATTAGGCAAAGTCAATTACGGAGGTTTTATTTTCTTTGGAAAAGGCTCCTCTTTCCATCTGGAAAAGAATGAGCGTGCGTCGGGATTTGCCTTTAGTATTCTTGGTGAAGGATACCGTCTCAGAATAGAACAATTTGATCGGAAGGATCCTGAACTAAAAGGCGTTGGTTCGAAGTGCAAAATCGATTTCTCTAAAGATGGTATAACTTATACCAATACAGATACACAAAAAATTGCACTGTCATATATTTTCACATACGATGAAGGCAATTACAATTTTACACCAGTATCCAGAAGTACCATTGCTATTGAAGTCGCACCAAATCAAACAGTGACTGTTTCAAAACAGAATACTGGATTTGCAATCACCGGCGGTGGAGAAGTATATGTACAGACAATGCCAATGATTGCACATAAAGAGCAGGATGCATTCGATGGCAGCTATGAAGAATACCTCGACTGGTTGGGAAGTTATTTTATCAACTTTGTTCGATCGAAAGATGTTCTGCTGCAATTCAATACTGAAAAGGAATGCAGTGAACTGGTATACGACTTTGACGGCGACGGTGTGTTTGACGATGCTCCTATGCTCGGCGATGCAGACGGAGATGGAAAGCCGTATGAGCCAAGTGACATTTACTGGACTATGTTACATATTGCTGATAAAGCAATTACATCTCACGGTGCAAGAAGATACTATCGAGGCCATGTTCCCAATATTGAAGCTGACACAGACAACAACGGTAAAATTGATACAAACGACTTGTTCGACATTGTGTACGAGTGTGCTCTGCGTGGAGCAGGACTGAAAAAATAGAGATAGTTCTGTTCTTGAAAATGAAAAAGTGACTTTTGCTTTGCTGATTTATCAGGAGAGCAAAAGAAAGGAGACAACTTAAAAATCATTACATATCCGAAAGGGAGGTACTACTTATGAAGTCTGTAAAAAAAATTATTGCTGCTTTATCTGCGGCTACAATGGTAACTTCTTGTGCAGGCGTTGTTGCAAGCGCAGCTGAGGCAGTAAACGCAGTCAATGTTTCCTACAGCACCGTAGCAGAAACATTCACCGCCGCTGACGGCACAGTTGTTCCGGCAGGTGCAACCGCAGTGACACTGTCCATCGAGAACAACACCGGTTTCTCAGCATCTGACATCACGCTGAACGCAACCGCAGACCTGTTGGCTGTGGACGGCATGGTTGCCGCAACAAATGGCAGTGCTTATGGTAATGCTACTGTATCAGCTGCACAGAACGGCAGCAAGGTTGTTATCACCAGTGCATCTCTGGACGATTCCAAGAACGACGGCACTCTGGTAACCTTCTATACTACCAGTGACGCAGAAGTAACCGTAGAAGATGCCTCGTTCGAATCTGTAAAGAACAATGAGATCAGCTGCTATACCAGTCAGCAGTATGATTTTTATGTAATTGGCGATTTGAACAGCGATGAACAGGTCAACTCCAAGGATGCTGCGATCATGCTGTCTGCGTACAATATCGCAGAGGCTGACGGCAGCCTGCTGACAACAGCAAACGGAAAAGCTCTGATGGTTTCTATTGCAAAGATGAATCCGGCAAAATATAAACTGGACTCCGCAAAAAAAGTAGAGGCAGCAGATGGAAACAAGGACGGCAGAATCATGAACTGCGATGATGTAAATTATTCTGATGTAAAGCAGCTCCTGAACTATGCCGCAGCTACTGGTGCAGGTTTGACTTACGATGTGGCAGGCTGGCATTATGGTGAGTATGTGGGATACGTGAAGTAAGCTCATATTTTACAAATTTATGCCGTGTTAGACAGACGAATTATTATGACAGAAGGACAAGTTCGTTTTTTAATTCGAGGTTGTCCTTTTGCATTTTACTAATAACAACATCAGAATTTTATATAATTTAATTTTAAAAAGAGTTTTGACTTTGTAAAATGTAGTCTATGAATAATAAAGAACTAAAGGAAAGAGGTACATTAATGAATATGCCAGTTAATAGAGTTGCTAAAAAGCTCACAGAATTATTTGAAAATAAAATAGATTTATCAGATGTAAGTGAAAAAGATAAAGAAAATTCTCTTTTGTCTCGCTCATTAGCACTATATAGCATAATGATGAGAACAGATTGCAATCCAGATGATGTCGTCCAATGTTTAACGGATGGATATCATGATAATGGAATAGATGCAGTGTATTGTGATGACGAGCAAAAGATAATGTATCTAGTACAGTCAAAATGGAGTAAAGATGGGAAAAGTTCCATATCACAAGGTGATACCTCAGTATTTATAAACGGAATTTCAAAGTTAATAAATGATGACTTTGATGGATTTAATTCAAAGTTTGACAATTTAAAAGGTGCTATAAGTAACGCAATTCTTTCAACAGATTACAAGATTAAAGCAATAATCATTTACACATCAAACCAAAAATTTTCGAATGAATGCCAGGATGTTATGGAGTCTTTTATTGACAAAACAAATGATGGAATAGAAATTATAAGTTATGAAATCATTCAATTAGGAGAAATTTATGAATCATTGGCAGGAATGACAAATCATACAGTTTTTTTAAAAAATGTAGAATTGTATGATTATGGCGTTTTAGAAAGAAATGAACAAGAAATAGGATATTATGGGAAAATTTCTGTTAGTACTATATCAACTTGGTGGAAAGAGTATGGAACACATTTATTTTCAAAAAATATTAGATACTACAAAGGTGATACAGAAGTAAATAATGGAATAAGAAATGTTCTTTTAGAAGAACCAGAAAATTTTTTGCTATTCAATAATGGCATAAAAATAGTAGCCGATAAGATTAGCAAAGCCCTTTACAAATCAGTTGGTAGAAAATTTGGATTGTTTACAATGGAAAACGCAAGTATTGTTAATGGTGCTCAAACTACAGGATCAATTGGTGAATTATTTTCTTCCAATCAAAATAATATTGAAAATGCATATGTTTTAATTCAAATGATAAGTTTGGAATCATTGGAAAATGACATGAATGATAAAATAACAAAATATTCAAATACTCAAAACAAAATTGAGAATAAGGATTTTGTAGCATTAGATCCTAATCAGAAAAGATTGCAGCAAGATTTTGCAATGGAAGGTATTGAGTATTATTATAAGTCTGGATATACAATTAGCGATGAAAGAAAATGTTGCAGTATAGATGACGTTGCAATTGCTGTTGGTTGTGGATTGAACAATATCTCTCTTGTAGGTACAATAAAGGGCAATTATGGAAAAATATTCGAAAAAATAGACAAGCCTCCATATACAGATATTTTTTGCAATAAGCATTCAATATATTTTATATGGAATAATATTTTGATTTATCGTAAATTTGAGATAATAAATGCAAATTACCAAAAAAACAATTCAAAATCAAATAAGCTTATTAGTGTTCATGGCAACAGATTTTTACTGCATATATTTCTTAATATATTTTCGAACAAGTACAATTTAAAAGCAGCATTTTTAACAGATTCAGAAATAAACCAGATAACTGAAGAAATAAAACAAAATTTGCCTAAAGTAGTTGATCAACTTGTTTTAATTAAAAATACAGATTTTCCGGATTCCTATCTTGCTAATATTTTTAAAAATGGAAAAAGATGTGAATCATTGTTCTATAAATTAAGCGAAACTGATATTTATAAATCCATCCAAGAAATAGGCGTATTAGTATAATAGCGTAAAAAGCTTAATTTCTTATAAAAGCTATGAATTAACCTTCTGGATGTTTAACAAGCTGTTCCCGTTCATGATTGGAAAGCTGAAACAAGCAGATGATCGCTTTTCTGCATCTCTATGGCTTGCCGAAAGATGTATTCAAGGGAATGCTAAGAAACAAAAAGCATTCCAGGAAATGATGTCCGAAGTTTCATTGCAAACTCATTCAGAAGCATATTAAAATATAGCGTATTTGGAAATCCCCATAAAACAGCACGCCAAGAACCCACCTATTCATGGTTTTGGCGTGCTTGTTTTTGTTATATGAAGTCTTTCTCCGCAAGTAAATCAGCCTGTGCAATGCTCCCTCTAGTCCATCACATATTTTGTAAGCTTGCCTTATTTACATAGACTTCCTTGAATTCAGTACTGCTGTCGTCCAAAAGCATATGCCTCTTTTCTTTCTCTTTCTTTTACTTTCTTTCGTTTCTTTCACAAATATAGCATAAGAAATAGAAAAATTCAAGCATTTCCCCAGCAGTCAATCTTATGATTTCACACTGGAATCGATTCTATGCAGAAAAAAGCATCATGACACCAGCCGCTCACAATGCCTGCTCAAAAATTTTTGGTGTGTTCCACCTTTATACGAACAACTCAACAACTAACACATAACTAACAAAGTGCAAAAAGCCCCCTAAAATCCAATGTTTTTGTTTCTCAAAGAGATAATTTTATCCCGTTTGGGATTCTACAAAAAAGCCTCGAAAGCTTCGTGTTTTCGAGGCTTTTTATTTTACCTGCACACCAAAAGGCATGACAAAAAGGAGATGCTTCCACGCATCTCCTTTTTCCTTGTATTCACAGCTTGCCTGTAACAGCAGATCTCAAATCCGTGCCATCATTTCTGCCTTCTTCTGATTGAATTCTTCCTCCGTGATCACACCCTGCTCCACCATTTCCTTGAGGCAATACCGCACAAAGATTGTGCGACAAATGCGTCGTCAAATTTTTTGTCAGAGAAAACACTGATTACAGCTTGTGCGGTATTGCCCTTAATATACGCTTTCCATTATTTTAACATGTTTTCTCCAAAAAAGCAAGTTCCGCACCCCATCCCCTACAAAATTTTCAAAAAACATGGACAACACCGGAAAACTGTGCTATAATAAGAGATAGAGCCTTCGGGCACATAAATGTTAAGGAGGACCTTGTATGTCAAAAAAGCCGTATTATATCACGACACCGATTTACTATCCGTCGGGAAATCCCCATATCGGGCACTGCTATACAACAGTTGCCTGCGATTCTATCGCACGGTACAGACGAATGCAGGGCTATGATGTGATCTTCCTCACCGGAACTGATGAACACGGTCTGAAAATCGAACAGAAAGCGGCGGCAAAGGGTATCACGCCGAAAGAATATGTAGATGAGATCGTCAAGACCTTCAAGGCACTGTGGGAAAAGATGCACGTCAGCTATGACCGCTATATCCGCACCACCGATGACTACCACATAGAAACCGTACAGAAGATCTTCAAGCGTCTGTACGATCTGGGATACATCTATAAGGGTGAATATAAGGGCAAGTACTGCACCCCCTGTGAAAGCTTCTGGACCGAGTCCCAGCTGGACGAAAACGGCTGCTGTCCGGAGTGTCACCGCGAAGTCGTCGAGGCAAAGGAAGAAGCCTACTTCATGAAAATGGCTCCCTTTGCAAAGCGTATCGAAAAGCTGCTGCTGGAAACCGACTATCTCCAGCCCAAGACCCGTGCAGTGGAACTGGTCAACAACTTCATCAAGCCGGGGCTGGAAGACCTCTGCGTTTCCCGTACCTCTTTCACATGGGGCATTCCGGTCACTTTCGATCCGAAGCACGTGGTCTATGTCTGGGTAGACGCTCTGTCCAACTATATCAGTGCACTGGGCTATGAAAACAACGCCTACCACGATTTCGACAAGTACTGGCCGGCAGATGTGCACATGGTTGCCAAAGACATCATGCGGTTCCATGCCATTATCTGGCCGGCAATGCTGATGGCTCTGGATCTGCCGCTGCCGAAGCATCTGGCAGTTCACGGCTGGATCACTTTCAACGGACAGAAAATGTCCAAGTCGCTGGGCAACGTGGTAGACCCGTTCCTGCTGGCTGACCGCTACGGAGCAGATGCGATCCGCTACCATATCCTGCGGGAAATGGCTCTGGGTGCAGACAGTTCGTTCTCCAACGAGATCATGATCAACCGTATCAACTCCGATCTGGCAAACGGTCTGGGCAATCTGGTTTCCCGTACCGTGGCAATGGTGGACAAGTACTTCGGCGGCACTCTGCCGACCGAACGCCAGTCCGGCGAATTTGACGAGGAACTCATCGCCGCAGCCACCGGTCTGACTGCAAAGCTGGAAGGTCTGCTGGATCAGACGCAGCTGAACCACATGCTGGCAGAGATTTTCCAGGTGGTTTCCCGTGCCAACAAGTACATCGACGAAACCGCACCGTGGATTCTGGCAAGAGAGGAAGCAAACCGCACCCGTCTGGCAACGGTGCTGTACAACCTGCTGGAAACCATTCGTATCATCACCGTTCCGCTGAGTGCATTCATGCCGGAAACCATGCCGAAGATCTGGGAGCAGATCGGGGCATCGGAAGCCGACGTGGCATACAGCACCGCTGCGGTATTCGGCACACTGCCGGCAAATGTGACCGTGCACAAGGGTGACATCATCTTCCCGCGTATCGACGTGGAAAAGGAGATCGACGAACTGAACCAGCTGATTCTGGCAGCACAGCCCAAGGAAGAACCGAAGGAGCCGGAATTCACACCCCAGCCTCTGGCAGAGGAGATCGACATCGACACCTTTGGCAAGACCGATCTGCGTGTGGCAAAGGTGCTGGAATGCGAAAAGGTGAAGAAGTCCAAGAAGCTGCTGAAGCTGCAGCTGGACGACGGCATGGGCGGCAGACAGGTGGTTTCGGGCATTGCACCGTGGTACAAGCCGGAAGACCTGATCGGCAAGAAGATCGTTCTGGTGGCAAATCTGAAGCCGGCAAAGCTGTGCGGCGTGGAAAGCTGCGGCATGATCTGTGCGGCAGATATGCCCAACGGTGATGTCAAGGTGATCTTCCCTGACGAAAGCCTGCCGGTAGGCTCGAAGATCCGCTAAAACAAAATCAAAATCGTATCAAAGAAGCCGTACCCCGGAGTGGAACATTTCCGGGGTACGGCTTTTCTGTTGGGCTAAGATTATCGGGCAGATGCGTGCATCTGTCCCTGCGATGCAATGGGACTATCCCACCAGCTTCTGCCGGAGCAGTGCCAAGTCGAAGCCGTTGATAGTGCCGTCTGCGTTGAGGTCAGCGGTCTGCCACTGGGATTGTGTCAGGGTGTCCTCGCCCAGAAGATAGCGTTGGAGGAGGACAGCGTCGGCGGTGGTAACTTCACCATCATTATTGCAATCGCCCTTAATTATATCATAAATGCTTTTCAACACCCACTGTTGTGCTGTGGAATCATTGTTAAAATGTTGACTAATGTTCTGCCCCTGTTCTAATTTCCCATCTTCTAAATCAAGATTGTATCCGCTTAATTCAGAAACAAGTGTGTAAGTATCATTGCTGTTTTTTCTTATTTTCCAATACTGTCCTAAGCTATCATTATCTTTATATAATTGAATATTTGTTTGTGTATCCAGTGGATTCCCATCATTCACCACTTCCAGATATAATCCTGAAACCGGCTCTTGAATTTTATAATATCCACCACCTGAATAGATTATTTTGAATATATCATCGCCATCATTTGTCCACAATTGTATATTAGTACCATTTTTATATTCATTCTTAGCCGCCTCACCAGCTGCATCAATGCAATATGCCTCAGATACTTTTGAATTTATTCTATAAGTTCCATCTTTAACAATTCTATCTGCATCTGTTCCATATGGAATAAACCCAAACCTTTGTGTTTTTTGTTCATTGCTTTCCCAAACCATAATATTGGTATTACTTTCTATTATTCCATTGGTAACGTCAAGAACAAATGAATTACATCTTGATTGAAGTTTGTATCCTGTTTGTGTTGGAATAATCGACCACTGCTGTGCTGGTGCACCATTATCGTTTACAATTTGAACATTGGTTCCTGCATACAGAGATGCATCAGAAACATCAAGACAAAGATTTGTATCTTTTTGCCTTATCTTATAATACCCATTATTTAAGTAAGTAACTGTCCAAGCATCATATTGACTTGGAACTTGATTAACATCACGAATATATGTTGTTACATTTGCACCATTTGTAGAAATCTCATCTCCCGGAATATCAACCCAGAAATTTCTGCTTAACGCTGATAAAAGCCAATAATCACCGTCTGGTATTGTTTGACCTGCACCTTCACTTTCAGACATTACGTAACCCACTGATTTTAACATCCATTGTTGTGGTGCAGAATCATTGTTAAAATGTTGACTAATGTTCTGCCCCTGCTCTAATTTTCCATCTTCTAAATCAAGATTGTATCCGCTTAATTTAGAAACAAATGTGTAAGTATCATTGCTGTTTTTTCTTATTTTCCAATACTGCCCTAAGCTATCATTATCTTTATATAATTGAATATTTGTTTGTGTATCCAGTGGATTCCCATCATTCACCACTTCCAGATATAATCCTGAAACCGGCTCTTGAATTTTATAATATCCACCACCTGAATAGATTATTTTGAATATATCATCGCCATCATTTGTCCACAATTGTATATTAGTACCATTTTTATATTCATTCTTAGCCGCCTCACCAGCTGCATCAATGCAATATGCCTCAGATACTTTTGAATTTATTCTATAAGTTCCATCTTTAACAATTCTATCTGCATCTGTTCCATATGGAATAAACCCAAACCTTTGTGTTTTTTGTTCATTGCTTTCCCAAACCATAATATTGGTATTACTTTCTATTATTCCATTGGTAACGTCAAGAACAAATGAATTACATCTTGATTGAAGTTTGTATCCTGTTTGTGTTGGAATAATCGACCACTGCTGTGCTGGTGCACCATTATCGTTTACAATTTGAACATTGGTTCCTGCATACAGAGATGCATCAGAAACATCAAGACAAAGATTTGTATCTTTTTGCCTTATCTTATAATACCCATTATTTAAGTAAGTAACTGTCCAAGCATCATATTGACTTGGAACTTGATTAACATCACGAATATATGTTGTTACATTTGCACCATTTGTAGAAATCTCATCTCCCGGAATATCAACCCAGAAATTTCTGCTTAACGCTGATAAAAGCCAATAATCACCGTCTGGTATTGTTTGACCTGCACCTTCACTTTCAGACATTATGTAACCCTTAGGTTTCGGCGGTACTACCCCCTTATAATTCGGCACACCATACCCAATAATATAGCTATTGGACAAATTGATTGCTCTTGTCCCTACCTTATTGGAATAGTTTCCCTCGATCGTATAAACTGTGCTTCCGTCACAATCAGAAACAATTCCCACATGGGACGGCGACGAACCGGAACCATAATAAATAATGTCCCCAGCCTGCGGCACATAACTTCCGCCATTTGCCGCACTCTGCCGGTAAGTTCCCTGATTCACAAAAAATGATCTGCCAGTGCTTGTTCCCGCTGTTTTCGGAACAATATCCGTTCCGATCCCTGCCTGATTGGCACACCAAGAAACAAACGCATGACACCACGCATAGCGATAACCGCCTTCAATTTTCCCGTTCCAGACGTTGTACTTTGTGTAATTGTTGCTACTGTTTGTGGTTCCCTCCAGGCTGCCCTCATGATACCCGATTTGTGTTTTCGCAACTGCCACAATATCGGCACGCTGATTTCCGGTATTGGTATAAGTGTTCTCATACGCCGCACTCACCGGCAGTCCCGCACACATTCCCATGCCCAGCACAACCGCAATACAAGCCGCGAGCCACCGAGCAAGCCATTTTCTTCTGCATGTTTTCATTTGTACCAACTCCTTTTCGTTCAGACCAAAATTTGTGTATTTTCCTTTCTTGAATACAACAAATGATGTATCCATAAATTTATAATACCACATTCGTTGTAAAAAATCAAGTGTTCGTCCGCATTTGTAGTATAATTTTGGTGAAATCTATAAATAGGAGAAATCACCATTATGCAACATTACCAGCGAATCCGCGACCTCAGAGAAGACCACGACCTGACACAGGAAGCACTTTGCAAAAAGTTATACATGCACAAGACCACCTACACCAATTACGAACAGGGAAAGCATTCTGTCCCGTTGGATTTTGCCGTCCTGCTGGCGAATTTCTACGATGTCAGTCTGGACTATCTCGCCGGACGCACCAATCTCCCGAAAAATCCTCACGGGATCACCATTGCAGACGATGCCCTGCTGGTTCTGCAAAAATACACCGCCCTCACCGAACGCAACAAGGGCAGGCTGGAGCAGTTTCTCGACACCCTCTCCGAACAACAGGCTCAGCAAAAAGAAACACGATCGTCCGTGTGAAATAGCAAAAAGCGTACCGTCCCAGACGATACGCTTTTTTTCATTTCGCATAAGCACTGCACAATGTCACGCTGCCGGAAAAATCGGCATATTCCACCGAAAGATACCAGTCGCCGCCGCTGCCGGTGATCTCCTGTGAGATGTTCCCGTTTGCATCGGGTGTGAGCCACAGTTCGTCGCTGCCGTTTTTCACGATCAGCTGCACAAAGCCGGACTGGCAGGCAACCGAGCCCGTGACTTGCAGCCGCCTTGCCTGCAAGCTGCACCCGCCGAAAACCACATCTTTTCCCCGTGCCTGCCGACATGTGGCGGCATAGGCTCCGGTGTAGTTGTCGCTCCCGCAGGTTCGCGTGCCAATGAGCTTGTGCTCCGAGGTACGTGCCAGCGAGCCCATGGAGGACACCACCTTTTCATAGCCGTGCAGCAGGTCCGCTTTCCCGCCGCAGCCCACGCTGCAAACCAGTGTCAGCAGCAGCGGCAGCACCCAGATTTTCCGCAGTTTCATTCTGCATTGCCCCTTTCCAACAGCCAGTTCATGATTTTCCACACCGCACCGGCAATTCCCAGAAATACCGCCAGCGGCACGGCTGCGACTGCCAGCAGCATCAGCCCCACAGCCAGCACTGCCCCGCGGTAAATTCGCTGCCGCATCATTTTACCAGCTGGTAGTAGCTGCGGGAAGTTGCCTTGTACATAACCACATACAGCACTGCAAACACCAGATAGCTGCCCACAGTCACACCCACCAGCAGCGGCGTATTCGACAGCCCGAACATCATCAGCAGCTTCCGGAGCAGCGGGAACGCAAAGCACAGATGCACACCCGATGCCAGCAGCGGTGCGGCAAAGACTGTCAGGATCTGGGAGTTGATGCTCTTTTTGATCTCCTTTCGGGTCATGCCCACCTTTTGCAGGATCTCAAACCGTGCTGCATCTTCATAGCCCTCGGAGATCTGCTTGTAGTACATAATCAGCACCGTGCCGAACAGGAATACCACGCTCAGCAAAATGCCCAGATACAGCAGCCCGCCGAACAGGGAATAGAAGCTGTACCGCTGCATCTCCAGACTTTCGACTTCGTAAAAATATTCCTGATGTGTCTGTGCGTTGTCGGCAAACTGCTGCTCCAGTTGTTTTTCCAGTTCCATCTGTGTGTCCGCGTTGCAGTCCAGATCAAATCCCAGCCAGGTCTGATAGCTGGATGCCATTTCTTCGCCGTAGACAGAATACTGATACTCGTAGAGCTGCTTCATGGTTTCACCGTCCGGAACCACCAGGTACATGGTCGGATAGGTCGCAATGGCATTGTCACCGATTTCAAGAAAGTCAGGAACCTGCTTCCTGATATGAAATTGGAACTGGTCATCGATATTCAGGGAATCTCCGCTGAACGTTCCGCGAAACATACACAGCAGCACTTCATTTTCGCCCAGTGTTTCTGTTGTGCCGGTGATTTTTTCGTAGGTGTCCAGTGTCACAATATTCAGCATGACCAGTTTGTCAATACTCTCCGCATACTGGGCACCACTGACTTCCGTATACTGTTTTACCGAGAGATTGCTGCCCTGCCTTAACGCCGCGAAATTCAGATTGTTGTAGGCGAGTTCATTCTTTCTGGTCTGATGCGATGTCTGCAATACGGCATCGACCTGCTGTTCGATGTAAGATGACGCCGCAACACTCTGGTCGTAGTCCTTAGTGAAAACGCCGACTTCCAGATCTCTGGGATAGCGGGTGTGCAGGCTGGCATCTTCACCGATCCGCAGGCAGAGAGAGGACGAGATCATCACCAACACGCCGGTGGAGAGGATACAAATGGAAGCTAGACTGGCACCGTTCCGCTTCATGCGGTAGGACATAGAGGAAACGGAAACGAAGTGGTTCAGTTTATAGTAGTACTTTTTGTTTTTCTGGAGCAGCTTGCACAGTGCCACAGAGCCGCAGATGAACAGCAGGTAAGAAGCGATAATGACCAGCACAATGGCAATAAACAGCACCAACAATGCCTTTATGGGATCTTTTGTGGTCAACGCCAGATAATACGCGGTACCCAGCAATAACATGCCCAGCAGTGCCAGTATCCAGCGTGCCTTCGGCGGCTTTTCGCCGGTCTTTTCCCCGTGGAGCAGTTCTATTGGCTTTGCCACACGGATCTGTCCCAGCGAATACAGCAGGATCAGCACAAAAGACAGGACTGTCAGAAACAGGGTATTTCGCACCGCAGAAGGTTCAATGACAAATGCCAGAGAAGCCTGATTGGACAGCATTTTCGCCGCACAGAGTTCCGCCAGCTTGGACAGGAGAATGCCCATGCCCAGACCGCCGACAATGGAAACGGCAAACAGCATGAGATTCTGCCACAGGAGCACGCGGGCGATATTGCCCTTTCCCATGCCCAGAATATTATACAGTCCGAACTCCGTTTTCCGGCGACGCATGAGGAACGAATTCATGTAGAACAGAAAGATGACGACAAAAAATGCCACCACCGGCACGCCCCATGACAAGATCAGCTGCATATCACCGCCGCCACGCATCTGTTTGACGGATTTGTTGTAGGTGAGATAGGACACGATGTAAAACATCATGACCAGTCCGATGCTGGTCAGCAGAAACGGCACATAGGTTTTCTTGTTCTTGATAATGCCGTGCCATGCCAATTTGGGATAGAGATGCATGTTCATCGTGCCTCACCTCCGGTAGTCAGCAATGTCAGAGTGTCCGAAATCCGCTGATAGAACTGTTCGTTGGTGTCGTTCCCCCGATACAGCTGGTGGAACACTTCGCCGTCCTTGATAAACATCACCCGTCCGGCACTTGCCGCCGCCTTGGTGGAGTGGGTCACCATGACAATGGTCTGTCCCGACTGGTGGATCGCCGAAAACAGTGCCAGCAGTTCATCAGAGGAACGGGAGTCCAGTGCACCGGTAGGCTCATCTGCCAGAATCAGCCGCGGGTTGGTGATCAGGGCACGAGCCACGGCGGCACGCTGTTTCTGTCCGCCGGAAACCTCATAGGGAAATTTTTTCAGCAGCTGGGTGATGCCCAGCTGTTTCGCAATGGGTTCCAGCCGCCGCTGCATCTCCGCATAGGGTGTTCCCACCAGCACCAGCGGCAAATAGATGTTGTCCTCCAGCGAAAAGGTGTCCAGCAGGTTGAAGTCCTGAAAGACAAACCCCAGATGATCCCGCCGGAATGCGGCGATACGGGATTCCTTGATCTGTGTCAGGTCGTTTCCATCCAGCTGCACCATGCCGCTGGTAGGCTTGTCCAGTGCCGCCAGAATGTTCAGCAGCGTGGTTTTTCCGGAACCGGATTCTCCCATGATCGCTGTATATTCTCCCTGCTCCACCGTAAAGGAAACGTCCCGCAGAGCCTCGACCTGATTGCCGCCGAAACGAGTGGTGTAAACCTTTTTCAAATGTGCTACTTCCAGCATTGCCATTGCAATGACCTCCTTCATCTTTGCGTGTATGGACAACACACAAGCTTTATGCAGTGTTGCCCATGTTTTGTTGAGGCAATACCGCACAAAGATTGTGCGACAGATGCGTCGTCAAATTTTTC
>ENA-UOJV01001509-UOJV01001509.1-human-gut-metagenome-genome-assembly--contig:-C82-NODE-1509-length-24886-cov-12.551569_pt1 | contig 24886 bp, 19 predicted proteins | sample MGYA00242356_ERZ723903 | MGnify/ENA metagenome assembly ERZ723903
TGAACCGTATCAGTGCGTTGCCCCCAAACCTTGCACTTGGAATGAAAACTCACATAATATTACGACTTATAATGATGGTGTATTCACTCAGGGTGAGGGCACAACGAATATAAGTGGATTTAAAAATCTCAATATTACCTCCAGATCAGGATTCGGTTTGGTGGATAACGGGAATGGAATTACTATTGAAGGAGGAGATCAGAGCGTCGTCTCTATTAAATCTGAGTATATTACACGTCATTTTTGGATATTTGAATATCAAGATTCCCGCCCTGCCATAGGTAGTCATTATCTCTCTGAGAACTATGGTAACGGTATATCCATCAGATCTGGCACGATAAAACTGGATTCTGTGAAAAGTTATTCCATTTATTCAGGGAATGGAAGCAAAGGAAGATTTGAAGTCAACCTCGATGCATCAGAGATAGATATTACTGGAACCATTTATGGAGAAGGAGGAAATATCACCATTACTCCTAGAACGGCCGGGGTAATGAAGATTTCACCGTCAGACCAAGCGGAAGGTAGTACCGAACTAGAGGATAATAGTATTTTACTCACCAACGGTTCCTCTTTAACTATCAATAAAGACTCTGCCGGACTTAAGAAGATGCAGATCACCGGAAAAATAGACGTGAGAGGAGAGGGATCGTCCCTCCTGGCAAATATGACCGGTGATAGCTCTATTGCCCCAAGGGAAGGCAGTTCCTCCACTGTCGCAATCGGAGCAAGTGATGGCGGAAAGGTGGAACTTAATATGAGCGGCACAAACTCGTCCATCACGGGCGATGTGAATGCCGTAACGGGCACTGGTTCCTCTATTTCCCTCAACCTTTCCGATGCGCACCAAGTAGGGAATCTGAAAGCCGAAGGGAATAACACGCTGACCGCAGTCTATTCCGGCAGGAACTCCTCTCTGACAGGCACAGCGGATAACAAAGGAATCATGAATCTTTCCTTCACTAACCAAGCTGTCATGAACGGCGACATACTCAATGGCGTGAAGGAAGATGAAGACAATGCGTCCCAGTCTCCGTTCACGGGGCAGCTGACGGCCAATTTTGATCAATCATCCCACTGGAACGGTAACCTCAGCAACCAGGGAGGCGCTGCGGGCATTACTCTCGACAGAGGAAGTCTTTGGACCGGTAACCTGGACAACCGGGGCGGTAGGGCCGATGTTACGCTCGGCAACGGAGGAAGGTGGGCCGGCGACCTGGACAATCAGGGCGGCACGGCCAACGTTACGCTCAAAAACGGAGGAAGATGGACCGGTAAAGCGTCCATGTCCGGAACGGGCGCGGCCACGAATGTTTCCGTAAACGAAGGCTCCACCTGGAAAGTGACCGCGGACAGTACCGTCTCCACACTGAAGCTCTCAGGCGGCCACGTCGATCTGGGAGGCGTCGGCATCCGGATGAACATCGGCCACCTTTCTCCTGGTGACGGAAATCCGGGCACTTTCCACATGGATCTGACGTATCACGATGATCAGCGCTCCACCTATGAAAACGCTGGAGACAGCGACTTCCTTTACGTGGGCGGCGGAACGGGACACTCGTTCAGGGTCGAAGCAACGGAAAACTCCAGCATCAACGGCATGAGGGACGGGAATAAACTGTATTTCGCCAGAACCGCTAAAGGTGTCGCTGCGTTTGACGTCAATCAGGAAGTGCTGATTCGAAACTGGGACAAAATTTATAACAAGGCGCTTCGCGTAGAAACGGAAGCCGCCTCCGAGACCGAAGCCAAAGCAAAAACAAACGCTTCTTCCCTGACTGTGACCGGCGGTAACGCGGATACAGCCGCGTCGTCTACTTCCGGGACCAGCGACAAGACGGATACAGCCGCTTCTGCCACGACCGCGTCCGCCGCCAGAGCGAAAACGGCCGCTCCCCGCATGGCTGTGGCCAGCGTCAGCGCAAGAGTAGCAGCGCCCATGGCCGTGGCCAGCTCCGGCGAGAGCGCAGCAACCACCTCCGGAACCATCGCCAGTGCCACGGAAACTGCAGCCACTTCCTCCGAGGACGAAGCCGCTGCCAGTAAGAACACAACCGCTGCTTCCGGGGACAATGACGAGGTCTGGTATCTGACGCCTGAAATCACGCCCCTCGACAACGGCTTCACCCCGAACGCCAACGCCTATGTCCCCGGATCGGCGCATAACGCGGCCGCGTCCATCTGGCGCGACAACGACACGCTGGTGAAGCGTCTCGGCGAACTGCGCTGGAACAAAAATAACGACGGCGCCTGGGGCAGAGTCATCAACAGGAAACTGTCCAGAGGCGGAACCCAGGCTTTCGATGCCAACATGAATACGCTTCAGCTCGGCTATGACAGGAAAATCCCGCTCTCTTTCGGTGACATCTTCGTCGGCGGCGCCATTGAGCACAGCAGAGGCACCGAGAAATACGATGACGGCGATGGCAGTGTATATATGACCGACGGCGCGCTCTATGGCACGTTCAAAGGCAGGAGCGGCGACTACATTGATGTCGTTACCAAAGCCGGCAGGCTGTTCACGCATTACTCTTCTGACCTCGGGGACGGCGGCGATTTCGAAAACTGGGGCTTCAGCGCCAGCGCCGAATACGGACACAGGTTCGACCTTGGCTGGTCCTGGTCCGTGGAACCGCAGGTACAGATCAAGTACAGCTACCTCTGGGGAGACGACTACACCACGGACAACGGGGCGAAAATCTATCAGGACGACACGGACAGCCTCGTGGGCCGTCTCGGCCTCCTGGTGGCAAAGGAATTCGGGACGGGCACGGAAAACCCGATCCGGGTTTACGCCAAGGGATCCGTCCTGCATGAATTCCTGGGAGACAGGGACGAAACGCTCTACCAGGATATCGCGATCCATGACAGCACGGACCTCGCGGGCACATGGTACAGCGCGGGCGTCGGCGCCAATGTCGGCCTCTCTGAGAACTGTTCTCTCTACCTTGACGCGGAGAGGGACTTCGGTACGGACATCAAAGTCCAGTATCGCATCCAGGGCGGTTTCCGCTTCGAGTTCTAGCTGAACCGGCACCTCACCTGATTTAACCAGACAAAAAAACGCCGCGGCGCAAAGAACAATGCGCTGCGGCGTTTTCCTTTCTGATGTCAGAACCGTTGGAAAGACAATGCCGGATCAGATAAAGAGACTTTCCTCAGTTAAGAGAAAGCAGTCTGTTCCGGAGCTAGTTCGAAGACCTGTACAGCGTCCCCCATGCGTTTTCCTCGCCTATAGTGGTGGGTTCCCTGTGTCCAGGATACACCTTCGTATCATCCGGCAACGTGAGCAGCCTGTCAGCTATAGCTGCGCGCAGGGCCTCATCAGACTGCAGGGGCATAATATCAGTGAAGCCGATCTGATGGTGGAAAAGCGTATCTCCCGAAAGAAGGATTTTCTGGGACGGGAAATAATAACAGAGCGATCCCGGGCTATGGCCCGGAACGGAGATGACCGTCACGTTCAGAGCGCCGAAGCTGACCATTCCGGGCTGCAGGGGCTGAACCCTGAAATCACTGATAGTCAGATCGAAATTCTTTGCACCGTCGCAGAGGACTTCCCTGTTGCCGATATCCTGCTGTCCGGCGAAAACGGGAAGATCTGTCTTTTTCTGCCAGGCCGCGCATCCGGTCACGTGATCGAAATGAAGGTGTGTGCAGAGGAGTGCCCTCAGAGTCAGGCCATTCCCCGCCATAACTTTTTCCACTTCCGCCGTATCGTCCGGCGGATCCACGAGAACGGCGTCCGCGTCCTGCCACACGAGGTAGGCGTTGGTGTTCAAAACGCCGTAAACAAACGAACGTATCATTGCCATCTCCCTCCGGGTCTCATGCCCGGCCGGCCTGAAAACATCGTTCTGGAAAAACAGGCTATTCAAAAGGAAAATCGACAGTGGAGAAACAGGAAGTCAGAAAACCAGCCAAGGCGTCGGCGCCCGAAGTGGCCCCGAATCCGATGACCTTTTCCGCGAGTTTCTGAAGCTCCTCATCTGAGATCCCCCCGACAACAGCAACTCTCGCCAGGTCGGCGATGTATTCCGAAAAATTCCCAGCAAGCGCCTTCCGAAGAAAGGCCTGCGCCACGATGCCGGTCTCCCCGGCGTAGGGAAGGAGGAGAGAGGCAAAAGAAAGGACGCCGGAATCACGGCTTCCGCCAGGTGACTGGGCGAAACGGCCGGCCAGGTAGCCTCCGAGGAAATCATCTCCTGCTGGCGTGAGCCCGGGGCCGAGACCTATGATATGGCGCGCGGCCTCAGCCTCTCCGACTGTATCGCGGGCGCACCGGGCGCGCACCATGGCAGCTGCGACCTCTCCGGCGCAGCCCAGGATGACATCGTTGCGGACTGAAGAATGATAGGGAGCGAAGAGACGCAAAAACCCCGGGAGCTTCTTTCTGCGCACGAATCTCCAGAGCTCGAGCCGGACGTCTTCGCGAACCGGCCCGCCAGGAGGCAGACTACCTCCATCCCAGACCCGGGCACTGGAAAAATCCACACGCAGACATCCTTCCACGGTGAGAATCTGCCCGTCAAAAGAGCACGGGGCACCGACGCTGATAAATTTTTCAAAAGGCGTGGGGAGTTCCTGGACGCGGCAGCCCCATGACGCCATGGGAAGCCCGGGAGCGAGAACGACCACAAGAGTGGTGTCCCCGTTTCCCGGAGAAAATTCCAGATTGAGCGCGCGGCGGAAGACGGACTGCACGACGCCGCGGGATCCCAAGGGCGGGAGGCTCGTGCCTTTCGACTCCGCATGAAGGACGACCGGACCGGTTGGGACAGACACAGCACTACCCTCTCATCGCTTCACGCTTCGCCTTGTTGGCGGCGAGAATGTCCAGGGCCTTCTTCAGTTCCTGATCGGCCATGCAGGTTCCGGCACCGTAATAGTGCAGCACCTCGGCCGAAAGGCTCAGGACGTCGGGATCGTCCCTGCGCCGCGGACGGGGCAGTTCCACATGAATGATTTTCTTTATGCTCGAGGGAACCGGATTGATGACAACGATGTAGTCGCTCAGGAAGACGGCTTCCTCCACTTCATGCGTCACGAACAGGATGGTTTCACGCAGTTTGGCCCACAGCTGCAGGAAAAAGCACTGCAGGCCAGTCCTCGTCTGGTAGTCGAGGGCGCTGAAGGGCTCGTCCATGAGAATGATGTCTGGCGCCGTCACGAGCGTGCGCGCGATGGCCACTTTCTGGCGCATGCCGCCCGAGAGCTCGCGCGGATAATGATTGAGGTAGTTGCCGAGACCAAAGGCCCTGAGGTACGCGGTGGCGAGCTCTTTTCGTTCAGGGGCAGGCATGCCCTGGATCTCAAGGCCGAAAGCGGTATTCTGCAGAGCTGTCAGCCAGGGGAATAGATTGATTTCCTGGCTCACCAGCCCCACACGGCCGAGGCGCGGAATTGCTTTGCCATCGATGAGAATCTCTCCGGAATCGGGTTCCTCCATGCCGGAAATACTGCGCAGAAGCGTGCTCTTGCCGCAGCCGTTGCCACCAAGCAGCGTGACGAAACTCCCCTTCGGGACATGCAGGGTGATATCTTCGATAATGGTTTTGCGGCCTTTTCCGTCGGACGTCGGATAGCTTTTGGAAACGTGATTCAGCGTCAGATCAGATGCCATGACTTATACCCTGTGGAGGAGACGCCTGGAGGTGTAGCAGAGCAACCTCTCCAGGAAAATACCGATGATGCCGATGACAACCATGCCTGCGATAATAAGATCGAGACGCTGCAGGTCACGGGCCGTCATGATCATGTACCCGAGACCGTAACCGTCCTGGGTACCGGTAAATTCGGCAGCAACCAAGGTCATCCAGGCTACGCTCATGCCGAGGCGCACGCCTGTGAGTGCGCTCGGGAGAGCCGCGGGAAGCAGCACCTTGAACCAGATCTGGCGTTTGTTCGCCCCGAGCACCTCGGCCGCGCCAACGAGCCCGACAGGCGCGTTCAAGACACCGGATATGGTGTTGACGAGGATGGGGAAGAACGAGCCAAGAAAAATGATGAAACAGGCGGAAGGAAAGCCAATGCCGAACCAGAGCATGGAAAGAGGTATCCACGCAAGGGGCGGCACCGGACGCAGGAATTCAAAGAAAGGACCGAGAACGGCGCGTGCCGCGTGACTTCCTCCAATGAGGACGCCAAGCGGCAGCGCCAGCACAAGGGCGGAAAGAAATCCGGCAGCCACCAGCTTGAGGCTGTAGAAAACGTGCAGATGCAACACATATCCCGGAGGAAGCCCTTCAGACTCGAGCTCATAAAGGCCCCGGATAACATCAAGCGGAGACACAAGCCTGTCGGCAGGAATAAGCCCCCAGGAGCAGAAGGCCTGCCAGAGGAGAATCAGACAGGCGGGGCATATCCAGTGGAAAGGCTTACCGGATTTCTTCTTTGCCATTACTTTACCAGAGACTTGATGAACTGCCCGGTGAAGGCGGTCTCATCCGGAACGTTGATAAGCTTGAAAGCGTTAAGGAAGTTCACGTATTCCTTTTCCTGCTCAACGGCCGGAACAGCCGTGTAGGCCACGTGCGAAAAAGCTTCGCGCACGGTCTTCTCATCCATGCCGGTATGCTTCACGGCGATGGCAATGGCTTCGTCAGGGTGCTCGGAAATGAACTTCATGGCAGCCTCATGGGCCTTCACGACCTTGGCTGCCTCGCCGCTCGCGATGGCTTTGTCAGAAGCCACCAGGCCGCAGCAGGGATGGCCAGGCCACATATCGGAGGAATCAGCGAGGATACGGCCCTGACCGCTCACAACAGCTCTGGCCGGGAAAGGCTGCCAGGCGATGAACGCGTCAATCTGACCGCGGCTCAGGGCAGTGGCCATTTCGGAAGGAGAAATGGTGATGAAGGTGACGTCCGTGGGGGCGAGGCCGGCTTTCTTGAAGCTGCGGCGCACGAGGAAATCCTGCACGGTGCCGTTACCGGGAACGGCGATGCGCTTGCCCTTCATTTCGGCAAGGCTCTTCAGCGGGGAATTGGGAGCCACGACCACGGCAGAACCGCCGGTGTTGACCTGAGCCACGAGATGGATGTTTTTCATGCCCCGAGCAAAGGCGATGGTGGACGGAGCCTCACCGACATATCCCATATCAATGGAGTCGGACTTGAAGGCTGTCATGAGTTCGGGACCAGCATGAAAGGCACCGGCGACCTTCACATCCACGCCTTCCTTCACGAAGAGCCCTTTATCGAGGGCAACCCAGAGAGGAAGATGGTGCAGGTCGTTCTGAAGGTAGGCCATGCGCACGGCAGCCTGGCTTTCCGGCACGGCCGTGAACTGTGCCAGCGCGAATGCCGCGCAGAAAAAGAGAACGCCACCTAGAAATTTTTTCATACATACTCCTATGACTGAACGCCACGTGGAAAGAGCAGACAGACCCTGCCGCTGCGCATCCAGGGCTTCATCGAATGTAATGTCCCCAGAGCGAGATTTTTTTCGCAGAGGGCACGGTTTTCGGGGCACGGTTCATAACCGGCGCTTTTCCAGGCATGTTCCAGGGCGTCAGCGGAAGGGCAGGCCGTGGTCTGGATGAAAAAGAGGGGGGCGCCGTACCGGGCAGCGCCGGAGAAAAGTTCTCCGAGGCTGACGGGAGTAAGGTAATCGACAATATTACTCAGATGGACAAAATCGTAACCGCCCTGCCCCACGCGGGCTACCATGTCACCGGTCACGCCGTGGACACGGTCGAGCCCCTCACGCACACGGGCAAGGTGTTCATTGTCAAAAAAGAAGCGGACGCGGAAGAAACTGCGCATCGCGGAGATGACATTCTCAAAGCTGTAGTAGCTTCCGCGCCTCGCATAAAAGGCATTCAGTTCGGGAAGAATGGCGGACTTCAGCCACTCCCGGAGTTCCCGGGACGTCTTCGCGCCCCGCACGGTCTCACAGAGTTTTTCCAAGTAGGTCTTCTGAAAAGGCGAAAGATCAACGCATTCAATCTGCGCGTCCCAGGGAAGGGATGGGATCATATCGAGAGCGAGCATCCCCGAGCCCGTGACAAAAAGAGGTCTGTGCGGAGGAACAGGAAGGAGTGAGAGGACGTCTCTCGCGACCTCTGCGTCCTCATTGGGGAGATAAAAGCGGGTCTCCCCCTCCCAGTCAGGAGCGCCGTTCATGAGCGGCGCTCCCCAAAGCCGATAAACGGCTGCTTCCCCCAGTCTTGCAGCAGGGCGGAACGCCCGCCCTGCTGCAGCATGACCTGACTGCCGTCTCGGAATCCGCCAATACGCGCAGCGTACAGTCCACGCGCAAGGAAGGGACGGACGAGCTCGGGCAGTTTTTCCTCCCTTGCGGAGAGGAGGAAACCGTAGGAAAAGAATGCCCTGAGGAAGGGCTCCAGCCACACCTCGCGGTCGTAGCCTTCGGGAACAGGAACACTGTCGGTGTCAATGTAGGCTCCCACACCGGAACACTCGGCAAGCATGACGAGGGTGCCGGCTATGCCGGCCATACTCACGTCCTTGCCCGCGCACGTGAGCCCCGCCTCGGCAGCCTCAGGAAGAAGCTCCAGGTTGCCGACGAGATTCGCGTCATGACGGGGAAGCGTGCAGTTCCAGTAATTGGATTTTTCAAGCCATCTGCCGTCCATATTGGTCACGAGAACCAGGGCATCGCCAAGCTTCGCGTCAAAGCTTGTGATGAGCTTCTTCGCGCGGCCCATGATGGCCAGGGCCAGGGACGGCTCATCCGCAGTCGCCTGCACATGACCGCCGACAATAGGCACATTGAAGCGCTTCGCGTTGTCACGCATGCCCTGGCACATTCTTTTCAGGATGTCGTCCTGAGGGGCACCAATGACATCAACCATAGCGAGCGGCCTGCCGCCCATGGCGTAGACATCGTTCACGTTGGCGAGAACAGCGCTTCGTCCGGCCAGTTCGGGATTTTCAGCGCACAGACCGGGAAGAATTCCCTCTGCGGCGAGCAGAAGATATCCCCCGCTGCCGTCCGGAATAGCGGCCGTGTCGTCTCCGTTCGCAATGCCCGAGGACGCGAACGCGTCCCCGAAGGCAGAGCGGACAAAATCAATGGAGCGCTTGCCGCTGAAAACTTCCGAGCGGCGGAGCCTATTTGCCAGTTCCTGTAGTTCCATTTTCATCGCCTCCCATGGCTTCAAGCAACAGGGCGTCGACGCCGGCGACTGCGATGGGGTCGCCCATCTTTTTGACGTTGCCGTTGAAGCTGCCCTGACAGAATGGGCACATGGTTACGAGCATTTCGGCACCCGTGTCCATAGCTTCATGGAGGCGATCCTGGCAGATCTGATCTGCCAAATCGGGATAATTGGATTTTACGCCGCCGCCGGCGCCGCAGCAGCGGGAGTCGGGACCGTGATGGGGCATTTCGCGGAATTCAAGTCCGGGAATAGCCCTGAGTATGGTCCTCGGCTCTTCGAAGAGGCCCTGGGCCCTGCCCACATGGCAGGGATCGTGATAGGTCACAATCTTATGAATGGGCTTCGTCAGGCTGATTTTGCCTTCCCTGACAAGGCGGGCGTAAATTTCACTGAAGTGGAGGAATTTCACCTTGAGAGGCAGACCGAGCTTCTTCGCCCAGATGGGATAGTCATGCTTGAGGGTCTTGGAGCAGCCGCCGCAGGGAGTAACGACTTCCTTCGCTCCGGAAGCGTTGAAGAGTTCGATGTTGTGACGGATGACGCTCTCGGCGGCTTCCTTCTGGCCTGTCCTCAGAATGGGGCTGCCGCAGCAGTGCTCCTTGCCACCCATATACATATAGGGAATGCCGGCCTTCTGCAGGATGGTCACGCCGGTGCGCAGCATGGCGGGCACGCGGTAGGAGGCGGTGCAGCCGCCGAAAACCAGGAGATCTGCCTTTTCAGCGGGATTCATGCCGGGCAGCATCCATCCGCGCTGTTTCTCAAGCGGCTCGCCGTAAGGGTTGGCGTATTTGGCAACGGCATTGCGCAGCCGCACATGGGCGGGCATGGGGCCCAGTCCCATGGCGACGGTACGCGCGCGGGCAGCTTCCCAGAGAGGTACAAGGGGAATCTGCGTCTGGCAGACTTCCATGCAGCGTTCACAGGAAGTACAACGGTAAAGCCTGTCTACCCATTCGGGAGTCATTTTCTCGTGCCCAGCGAGAAATTCGTGAAGAAAGTACAGGCGGCCGCGGGGAGAATAGCTCTCGAAGCCGTCGCTGAACTTGAAGGTGGGGCACACGTCCTTGCAGAAGCCGCAGCGGGCGCAGATTTTCAGATCCTCCGTAAAATCAGGAAGATTCATAAGTTCATCAAGCTGGGCCATGGTTAGTCCTCCTCGTGTCCGGTAAGCTTGCGCGGACGTGCCTTAAGAAACGCGCTCACAGGGGCAATAAGCACGGTACCCAGCCAGATACCCCAGGAAAGAAGGGAGAAAGGCAGATGGCGCAGGCCTATGCCGCAGCATTTGCCGGTATTGAGAAGATTCTGCGGGTCGAGCGCCTTCTTGCGCTCCTTGAGATACTGCCAGCGTCCCAAACCGAGAATAGAACGTGACTGGCTGTTGAACCAGAGGCCCGAGGCGTAGACGTAACCGCCAAAGCGGCGGGCGACATGCAGGGGAATCATGGCTTTGCCCATACGGAAGAGGGAGAGAAAATCCTCCGAGGAATCAAGGACGTATACCAGGGTAGACATTTGATTCTGGTTGTCAGCGAAGGCCTCGAGGCCCACTATGTCACGCGGCATGCGCTCGGTGATCTTTTTCCAGCAGGGGCCGAACAGGCTGCGGGGAACGACATACTCGCCGCAGAGAAGGGACGGGCCGCCGCGCTTCAGGCGCATGGGGTAGAAACGCTCCTCCCATTCCTCGTCGGCCACAGTCTGATCGAGAAGCTTGATATGAGCGGCGCCGGTGATCTTCTGAACAGTTGCCTCATCGGGCTTCTCTTCGAACACGGCGAGCATGAGGAAACCGCTCGTGATGGGAGGCTGGCCCGGCTTTTTGGCGTTTTCCGCCTGCATGATGAGATACGGGGCGGACAGAACGCTGATGGAATAGGGATGCAGGAGAGAAAGAAGCTGGATGACCTGATCCACCTGATCGGCGGAGGCAAGCTGGAAAGCGAGCTTCGAGAGCTCCACGTCCTTCCTCAGAAGGAGGCGCAGGCGGGTGATGATACCGAGCGTGCCCTGGGAGAAGGCGTAAACGGAAAGCTCGTGTCCCTTCACCGTGCGCATGGTGCCGTCGGGATCGACCACATCGATTTCTTCGACGCAGTCCAGGATGGATCCGTAACGGTAGCTGCCAATGCCGACGCCGCCCATGGCGAACATGCCGCCCACGGTGGAGGAAGGACCGCTCGTGGGGCAGATGCGCGAGGCGAGTCCGTGGCGGGAAAGCTCTTCATTGAGATCCTTCCACACGACGCCGGGCTCGACATCACAGGTTCTGTGCTCCTCATCAACGGAGAGCACTTTGTTCATGCGGCTTACATCGACAAGAAGGCCGCCCACGGTGGGCATGGTCCCGCCGTAGCCGGAAGAGGCCTGGGCGCGGACAGTGACAGGAACCCTGTGCTTGTGGGCCACAGACAGGCAGTCGCTGACCTGCTGCGCCGTCCTCGGCAGAGCGACGGCACCGGGCGTTCTTTTGAAAAGCCCCAGCAGCACCGCCGGCATTTCGCCAAGATCATGGTTATATGAGCGGCAGATCTGGGGATCCTGCGTAAACGAGGAACCAAGTTTCGCCGCAAGTTCGACGCAGTAGTCTTCCATTACACTTTCTCCTGGACACGCTGATAACGAAATTTCCGGCCGGCCGCGGTCCGGTGGCTCATAAGACCGCGGCCGGCATCTTATGCGGGAATTACTTGCCGAGGACTATCCTGGCAACGGCCTTGGCGGCCTGGGCGTTCGTCGGGAACACGAAGCAGCCGGCATCCTCGAGGGTCTTTTCCTGCTGGGCGCAGGACTGGGGGTCGGCGTCCGTGCCGCACACGGAACAGACGATGATGGGACCGCCGTCGGGCAGATCCTTGCGCACCCTGTTGATGATGGCGGCGAACTTGGAGGCCGGATCGGGGTCGGCGCCGAAGCCGAGCACGATATCCATCATGATCACGCGGCAGGTGGGATCGCGCATATCCTCTTCAAGGCGCTGGCCGCGGAGGCCGGTGTCGATGATGGGATGCGGAATGCCGCGGGTGAACTCGTCTTCGCCGAGGTCGACGCAGCAGTGCTTCTTGCCCTTGGTGGGAGCTTCAAGGAAGAGTTCCTTCCTGAGAGGCACGTTGGACTCGATGTCAAACTTGTCATCGAGAATAACCAGGGATTCGTAGCAGAGCGTGCCTCCGGAGAAGAGGCCGCGCATGTACTTGCGCTGGGAGTCGAGCTTCGCGATGCGATCGTCGAGAGCCTTCGGGAACACGAGTTCCGGAACAGGCTTGCCGAGAGCGGCGAAGGCGGCTTCCTCAAGCGTACGGGTGAAGATGATGCCTTCCGTGTTCAGTTCGTCGGGCTTGCCGCCGATGAGGCAGGTAACCGTACGCAGACCGGTGGCGCGGGCTTCATCGAGGACGGCATTAAGAACCGCCGGGTCGCCGGGCTTCGAGAGAAGGAGAAGAGTCTTGTTGCCGGGCGTGGCGGCGAGTTTCTTAATGCCGAAACGCATTTCGAGACCGCCGACCTGCTTGCGCAGGTCACGGCCGCCGCAGCCGAGAGCGTGGGTGATGCCGCCGCCGAAGCGGTCGATGAGGCAGGTCACTTCCTGAATGCCTGTGCCGGAGGCGGCCACGATGCCGATGTCACCGCGGCGCACGACGTTGGCCAGGGCGAGCGGGACGCCGGCGATGATGGCCGTACCGCAGTCGGGGCCCATCATGAGAAGGCCCTTCTCAATAGCCTTCTTCTTCAGCTCGATTTCATCCTCGATGGTGATGTTATCGGAGAAGAGCATGACGTTGAGTCCGCGGTTGATGGCACTCAGGACATCCAGCTTGGCCATGGGGCCAGGCAGGGAAATCATGCAGAAGTTGGCGTCTTCGAGGCGGTCAGCGGCCTCCTCGATGGTGGCGGGCTTGAGTTCCTCGGCCTTGGAACCACCGGCCTTGGTCTTGAGGTGAGCCTGCACGTTGTCAAGGGCGGCCTTGACGGCAGCATCGTCCTTCGCTTCGATGCAGACCATGAGATCGCTGGCGGTGGCAGCGTCAACGGCAGGGTCCTTGAGACCGAGGCGGGCGATGACGTCCTTGTTGCTGACAGTGCCCAGAAGAGCGAGCACCTTGCTGACGCCGTCGAGTTTGGCGGCCTCGCGGGAAATGCTCATCAGGCGCACGGAATCCTGGTACTGATTCTTATAAACGAAAACTTTGAAAAGCATTATATCCTCTCCTAATCAGGCACGATTCTCGTGCAGCATTCGGGCTGAAGCATGCATTTGGTGATGTTGTCCTGGCTCGTGATGATGGCTTCCTTGCCGCCCTTTTCGACGTATTCGATGGCGCTCTGGATCTTCGGACCCATGCTGCCTGCCGGGAACTGGCCCTCAGCGAGGTACTTCTTGGCCTCGGAAACGGTCATGACCTCGATTTCGCGCTGATCGGGCTTGCCGTAATTGATGCATACCTTGGCAACGCCGGTGACGATCATGTAGAGCTGGGCGTCGAGGTTATAGGCCAGGAGAGCGGAAGCCCTGTCCTTGTCGATAACGCCGGTGGTACCCATGACGGAGTTCGTCGTATAGTTCACCGGGATGCCGCCGCCGCCACAGGCGATGACCACGTTGTGGGCGTTCAGAAGCGAACGGATGGAGTTGAGCTCAAGAATCTTGCGGGGCATCGGGGAGCAGACCACGCGGCGCCAGCCGCGGCCGGCATCCTCGACCATCTTCCAGCCCTGCTTTTCCATGAGGCAGTCGGCGTCCTTCCTGGTGAAGAAAGGACCGATGGGCTTGGTAGGATTCTTAAAGGAGGGATCCTCGGAATCGACGACGACCTGGGTAAGAATGCAGGCCACGTCCTTTTCCATGTTGTCTTCGGCGAGAACAGAACGCATGCTCACTTCCAGCATGTGGCCGAGAAGACCCTGGGAGGAAGCGACAGCCACATCCAGCGGAGGAACGGGGATGATGTCCCTGGCCTTCTCGAACTGAATGAGCAGGTTGCCGACCTGGGGGCCGTTGCCGTGAACGAGGCAGATGTCATAGCCCTTATGCAGAATGGAAAGCATCTCACGGCAGGCCGTCTTGGCCTTTTCAAGCTGCGTCTCGAAGGAACCGTCGTCACCCTTGTCAAGGATGGCGTTGCCGCCGAAGGCGATAACTGCGATGGGTTTTTCCATGTCCGACTCCTAGAGGAGGCCCAGCTTTTTGCCGATGCCGCGCAGGGCGAGCTCGAAGCAGGCCATGGGGGCGCGGGCGATGCCGGTGCCGATCTGGCCGACGCCGGAAGCCTTATGCAGAACGCCCGTATCAACGATGGGGGTGATGCCGAGGCGCATGACCTTGCGAAGGTCGATGCCGAGCGGAGCGGGCGTGAAGTCCACGGCGCCGGGAGCGAACTTCGGGTTGTTGGAGGCGCAGATGCGCTGCATGATCTTCATGGACTTCAGGGAGTTGGCCATACCGCCGCCCACGAAGGAGCTGATGGAGGGAGCGCCGCCGATGACCATGCCGCCGAGACCCATGGTCTCGACAATGGCGGAGTCGCCGATATCGCCGGCAGCGTCTTCCGGTCCGTAGCCGGAGTAGTAAATGGCCTCGTCCATGGGAGCGGTCGGAGCGATGAACCATTCGTTCATGCCGCCGATACGCAGGGCGAAATCAACGCCGTTGCGGCTCATGGCCGTGACGATGGTGGAATGGGGCACGCCGTGAGCGGCCTCTGCGGACGCCTTGCATCCCGCGATGGTGAGGGGCAGGAAGGAGTGGTTATTGCCGCCGATGAACTGGGTCACGGCATTGATCGTTTCCTTGCTCTCGTTGCTGTTCAGGAGAAGCGGGAGCAGCTCGCGCAGGAGCAGGAGCGTGCAGGCGGCGCTGCGGGCATGGACTTCATCACCCATGAGGACGCCCTGGGAAATGATCTTGAAGATGTCGATGCCTTCCTTCTTGGAACGCACGGCGCGGCCGAGAACGGGGCCGAGCACGTCGCGCATCCAGCGCAGGCGCTCGATGGTGCCCTGATCGTAGGTGCCCATCCAGATAACGTTGCCCTTGCCTTCGTTGAAGGTGGTCCAGCTGCGGGTGCCGAACTCACGGTTTTCCACAACCAGGACAGGCATGGAGGGCGTGATCACGCCGCACATGGCGCCGGCGGCGCCGAAGGCGTAGTTGTTGGCGAGCTGAATATCGCCGCTCTTAAGCTTGGCTTCAAGGCTGGCCTTGTCGGTGCACCATCCCTCAAAGATGGCAGCGGCTTCCACGGCACGCTGCTGGGGATCGCACATGCGCTCGAACTCGATTTTCGGTCCGGAATGCAGGATGTGGTTGGGCTGCATGCCGGGGATGACCTTGATGGCGGGCTGCACATCCACCCACAGCGGACGGCTGGCCTTCATGCGGCGCACGGTTTCCTCATTGGCCTTGTCGACTTCGGGGTTCGCCAGAGCGCAGAGGACATTGATGAGTTCCTTCTTGCCGAGTGCCGGCGGACGCCAGTCAACCTGGATGGCTTCGACGTTCTGACTCTTCAGTTCGTTGTAGAATTTTTCAAGGCCGACATTGACGAGGGCCATGTGCTCACTGATACCAGTCACAGCTAACTCCTTGGGATTTCAATGACTGTATGCCGCAGAGGACAGACGAGCGTACCCGCCGGAAAACAATGCGACAAAGCTTCTGAGACCAATTTTTCCATCGTGTCCCGCGGGCCCTGAACCTCCACCGTGAGATCGATCCCATCACGGTGAAACGCGTCCATGTCGGCTTCCCCCTCCACGGTCACCACACATTTGCCAACGGGCATGCCCCGGCGTCCGGCAGCGAAGACAAAGGCCTGGCCGAAGCCCTGGGCTACAGAAGTGAGGACGAGCTTCATTCCGGCGATCTGATTTTCGTCGGTTCCGTCCATTCCTTCGGTGACACCGCCCGTAAAATTTCCACTTCCGTCATGGAAAAACTTCACTTTCATGATTACTCTCCCGTTCCGAAAGGCTTTTCCATGACCTGGTGCAGGACGCCGTGGCAGAGGAAAGGAATGCCGAGCGGCTTCCACTGGAGAAATTCAAAGAAATGCAGGTTCTGAATCTGAACCACGGCAAAAAAACGCCTGACATCGCCGCGTTCTTCCATAGTGCTCACAGCCCTGCGCACGAGAAGTGCGCCGAGATGGCTGCGGTACCTTTTTCTCACGGCCAGACGGCCACCCACCCAGACGCCTTCGCTCCGCCTGAAGCAGCGCACGACGCCGGCGGCTTCACCGTTAACCCTGGCCAGAATGTGCACGGCGTACGGGTCACGTTCATCCGTGTCATCCACGCCGTTAAAGAGCCCCTGCTCCTGACAGAAGACTTCGCGGCGAATGGCGTGACACTCAGCCAGATCTTCCGGCGTTTCCGCGATGCTGAGCGAAATATCGCACTCTGAGGAATCGACGCGGCTGAGACGGTCGGCAAGCTTCTTTCTGCGGTCGATATGACCGACGACCCCTTCCTTTTCGGTAAACTGCAGAAGCGAACAGGCGCCGCAGCAGCCGCAGCCAGCCACGTTGCCGGCTCTCGTGAGGCCGGTCCTCCTCAGGCAGCGGCCCGTGAACGTGTACATGTCGAGAAGATAGGCAGGATCGAGTTCTCCGGCGCCCTCAAACGTCGTCCCCTCAAGGGGATGCAGGGGAACGAGGTTTGGGTAGACACCGATTTCGCAGAGCCTGTCGATGAGGCACCTGGTGATGTCCCTGTTCTCGCCGAGTCCGAGGATGACGTAGGTGCCCACCCGGTTGCGGCCAAAAACCTCAACGGCCTTCTTAAAGGCCTCGAAATAGCGGACCAGGGAAATCTCGGCCTTGCCGGGCGTCATGCGGCGGCGGACGCTCTCATCGAGGCTCTCCACGTGCATGGCAACATTGGCCACGCCGAGTTCCTTCAGCTTCTCAAAAACACCGAGGTCGACAGGCGGCTCGAACTGGAGCTGAACCGGAAGGCCCGTGCGCTCCGTGATGGCCTGGGCGCACTTTCCGAGATACAGGATACCCTCATCGCGGTTCACGGCCGTGCCGCTCGTGAGGGTGACATGCGTGACGCCGTCAAGGCGCTTCGCGGCCTCGGCTACTTCGGCGAGCTGCTCCGGCGTTTTCTTCGCTATCGTGGCGCCAGCCTTCAGGCTGCGTCCGAGAGCGCAGAAACGGCAGCGCGTCTCGGGACGGGCGTAGCGCAGGCAGGTCTGCAGGACTGTGGAGGCAAGGCAGTTATTGCCGTGCAGCAGAGCGATCTTCTTATAAGGAATGCCATCCGCCGTCTTCAGATCGTAAAATTTCGCCTTTCTGACAAGGTTCGAGGAAATGGATTCGCCGTCCTGGCCGTGAAGAAGACAGCCGTCTTCAAGGTGTTCCACGTCATAGGCGTCGGGACGGTTGACGACATTAAGAAGAACGCAGCGTCCATCGAGAAGAAAGGCCCTGGAATCAGAGGGGCCGGCTCCGCCGCGGCGTCCGGGTTCAATGGTATCAGCGCTTACCCCGCGGACCTGAAGATTCACCAGTTGTTCAAGAGACAGACTCATAGCGTTCCTTCCTTCAACGCAAGGCCCGGAAGGGCCGTATAAAAATCACCGCAAAAACACGCTCATCTGTACGCAGAGCGTCGGGGGGAACCACTAAAAAAGGGAAAAAAACAAGGGGAGGGGAAGCGTCCCCCCTCCCCCACGGGTACGGGAGCTAAAAACTAGTCGCCGTAGAGCTTTTCAGCATTCTCCCAGAAGACCTTGTTCTTGAGATCTTCAGGCAGACCAAGTCCTTCAATCTTGTAATACTCACCCCAGAAGTCGCTCCAGGGTTCGTCGGAGCCGAAGAGCACGCGGTCTTCGCCGATGCCCTGCTTCAGCATTTCATCAAAGAGGTAGCGGGGGCCGAAGCCGACAGACCAGGAGGTGTCGGTGTAGACCTTGTAGCCTTCCTTAATCATCTTGAAGAATTCAGGTACGAACTTGATGTGGCCGGAAACACCGCCGCCGGCATGGGCGACGTGAATCTTGATGCGCTTGCCGTACTTGTAGATGAACTTGATGGCGTTGCTGACGTCAGAGCCGCCGCCGGGGCTGGTGTGCAACATCATGACGTGGTCGTACTTCTCGCAGGTGGCGATGATGTTTTCCCACATGGCAGCGGTTTCAGCATCCCACTGGGCCGGATCCCAGGAGCCGCCGAGCAGGCAGGTCGCCTTGAGGATCTTGATGTTGTCCTCGCCGGCGAGAGCCATGGCCTTCTCGTTTTCTTCCTTCATCTTGAGCATCGGGGAGAACCAGATGCCGCCGATGAGGCGCTTGTCGCTCTTGCCCACAACGGCGTCGAGGACAACGGGGTTCAGCGTGAACGGCTGGCTGGGAATCGGGATGCCGTAGTTGGAAAGAACCACGGAACGCTCGACACCGAGCTCATCCATGATGTCCAGTTTGGACTGGCGGTCGTTATCAGTGTACATGGTCGGATTCACAGGTTCAGGCAGACCATAGTACTTGAATCCGTCCATCCAGCCGATGTGGGTGTGAATATCGAAAACCTTGCGCTGGACCTTGAGGCCCTTCTTGAAACGAACCAGGTTAGTGGCCATATTCAACTCCTCTCAGAAAAACTGTGGTAATATCCTTCTCAGGGATCCGTGCCTTCCCTCAGGGGGAAGGACACGGAACAAAACCCCAGTCCGAGTACTACACAGTCCAGGTGGACATGATGAGGGCGTGACGGCGGAAGGCTTCAATCTGGATGTCGAGGACATCGAGAGGATGAATAGCCTGGACGCCGGGGATAAGGTCGGATTCGCGCATGCCGTACAGGGCGGCCATGGCGAAGCGGCAGGCGTAAATTTTGCAGCCTTCCTTAAGGAGGACCTTAAGCTGCTTGTTGTACTGAAGGTTGCCAGCGAAGCCCTCGGAGCCGACATTCGGGAAACCGCGGGTGTTGGAGGCCATCAGAACAGCGGGACCATACAGAAGGATAGCCGTGTGGAAACCTTTGCGGTTCAGACGGGTGGCGGTAAGCTGGTTGATCAGGCCCACGGAGCCTTCGAAGGGCATGGTGTGCATGGTGATCAGAGCGTACTCATCGCCTTCAGCCTTATAATCAGGCCACAGCTTGGTGCTGGGGTCCATGTTGATAACGCTGTCGCCTTCCTGAACTGCAGGTGCTTCGATATAAGCCATAGGACAACTCCTACTGATTAAGGTTGAAAGACTGGGGGAATACTCTCAATAAAGCACGTACCGTGCCAATTCGCGTTGTGGAAATTAACCTCTTGAATTCAAAAGAAAAAATATTTTTCATCTTCATTCTGAAACATTTTGGCTTCACAAATTCCATGAAAACACTATATAATCACGTAGAAAACTACAAAATTTTGTAATTTTTTTCATGGTTCGGTAGCACATGAATGAATCAGCCACATCGAATGCATACCCCTGGAAAAAATCGGTCATCCATCAGCCCGATCTCACGGGAGAACTCTATTCCCCCATGTTCTGCCTTCTGGGCCGGCCGAATCCCCCGGCTCTTGTGATCATTCCGGACGACAGCGGCATCTCCGATACGCGCGAACGCTCCTACGCCGCGTATTTCGCCTCCCGCGGACTCACCTGCCTCATTATTGATCCCTTCTCCCCCCTCGACATCAACCAGTGCGTGGACAACCCCCGCGTCCTCTCCCTCAGGGAGATGATGGCCGAGACCTGCGCGGCCTACTCACTGCTCATCGTGCGCCGCAACATCAATGCCGTTGGCATCGTCGGCATCGGACGCGGCGGCCTCGCCGCCATGCACCTCGGCATGTCCTCTGTGCCCGGCGTGCCCCATTTCACGGGACGCTTCGACTTCATCGTTGCCCTTTCCCCCACCTGCTACATCCAGTTGCGCCACCCCTGCCCCGGCAGGACACCCATGCTCGTCATCATCGCCTCAAAGGATGAGCTCTGCGATCCCGAGCAGGCCCTCGCCTACACAAAGCGCATCCAGCTCGCCGATCCCGAGGCTGTCATCAAGACGAGCATGCTGCCTGAGGCTCACCACGCCTGGGACACCACCAGACTGCCGCGTTTCAATCCCGATGCCATCCAGCTTCCCAAAGTAACGTACTACCTCGAGGACAACGGCACCTACACCGTTGATGACGGCGACCGGAGCTGGATGCCCGGCGAAATCGTCGATTTTCTGGCCGCCAAGGTGCACTACGGCGCCCATATCGGCGGCGGCGGAGCCATGTTCACGGCTGTCTGTCAGACCATAGACGCCTTCATCACCCGCCTCAAATTCTTCACCTGCGATCAGGACGCGGACACCGGCCTGCAGCTCCTGAACCGCATGGACCGCCGCGACGACCTCCTCCTCCGCATGGGCCGCTGCGAAAATCTCGAACAGCTCTTCGATCTCGTCTCCACAACCTTCGGTGTCATGCCCGAGACGGCTCTCGTGCGCATCTGGCTCACCGAGGTCCCCGGAGACGCCTGCGCGACCTGCCATAACAGGGAACTCTGCACAAACCACGCCAAATGTCTGCATCTCGTGGCCTCTGGCGGCCATTCCATTGTCTCAGGAGAAGTCTGGAACAACACGGATGGCGATTTTTCCCACGTGCCCTACGGGGTGCACAAGGTCGGCGTCATAGCGGCCACAGGCTCCCCTCTGCATGTCACCAACGTGACTCCCGACATGCCCTGGGTGGCGAGTCCGGGTTGGATCTCAAGAGAGGGCATCCACACCCTCCTCTGCCAGCCCCTTATCCATATGAAGGAGGTCATCGGCGTCATCGTGCTCTTCTCGCGCGGCAACTACGGCGATTATATTATGGACGGCCTGCGCATCATCGCGGACCATCTGGCCATCAAGATAGCCCACTCCCGCGCCTTCGAAGAACTGATGCGCCTGAAACGCCAGCTCGAAATCGAAAACGAGTACCTGCACCGCACCGTTGATCACACCAATTTCATCAACGGACTCGTCGGCGATAGCAAAGCTATTCAGGGCATCAAGGAACAGATCATGACCGTGGCCGAAACGGATGCCCTTGTCCTCATCGTTGGCGAGTCCGGCACGGGCAAGGAACTCGTCGCCAGCGAAATCCACAAACACAGCCGCTACAAGAACGGCCCGCTCGTCAAGGTCAACTGCCCGACCATACCCCGCGAACTCTTCGAGAGCGAATTCTTCGGGCACGTCAAGGGCTCCTTCACGGGGGCAAACTCCAACCACATAGGCTTCTTTGAAGCCGCCGAGAACGGCACACTCTTTCTCGATGAGATAGGCGAAATTGAAATCACCCAGCAGAGCAAGCTTCTGCGCGCCCTCCAGGAAAAAGAATACCGCCGGGTCGGCGAGGAAAAGAACCGCAGCTTCCACACCCGTATTGTCGCAGCAACGAACCGGGACCTCAGGGCCATGGTCGCTGCCGGCACCTTCAGGGAGGACCTCTTCTACCGCCTCAACGTCTTCCCCATCCGGATTCCCCCGCTGAGGGAACGTCTCGAGGACATTCCCCTCCTCGTGGAGAATTTCCTCAGGAAATACGCGGCCATGTTCAACCGCGGCCCTCTCAGGATGAAGGCCGGCCAGATGGACAAGCTCATGGCCCACTCCTGGCCCGGCAATATCCGTGAACTCCAGAACGTCATCCAGAGGGCCGTCATCCTCTCCCGCGGCAACACGGTCTCCGTAGACTTCCTCAGGATATCACGGCCCGGGGACAAACCGGCACCGGCTCCCAACGCCGCTCCGGCGCCCATCATGCCAGCCGATGCCCTGCCCATTCCTTCGTCCGTGGTTCACACGGAACGCATCCTCACCTCTGATGAAATGAAAGATTACATACGCGGCAATTTCGTCCGCGCCATGATCAAGTGCAACGGAAAGATATTCGGTGAAAACGGAGCGGCTGCACTCCTCGGCATGAAACCCACGACCCTCCTCGCGCGCCTCAGAAAACTCGGTATCGACAAGGATCACCCTGCCTGACAAAAGGAGCCGCCCCCCGCTCCCCTGCCTGTTCTGGGAAAAAATGTCACTCACATCTTAATAAAAATGTTTAAAGATGTTTTTATTTGTATTACTCCCTGAACAGACTCATTTATCACTGCATTGACAGCGAGGCTGCGGCCCTGTAGGGGAAGGCTTCCTCTTTTTATCAAGGAGACGAGCATGTTCTTCTTTTTTGCCGGGCCCTTCATCCCCGCTCTCTACATCGGCGCCCACCTCCTCTCCGCCAGAAAAGTTCCCCTCGTCCTGCGCGTGACCGGCGTCCTTCTGCTTCTCGCCATATCCCAGATCTACCCCATCAATATCTCCCTCTTCAAAAATCTCTCCGGACCGGATATGCCGGCCTGGCTCCTCAAGGCCCAGACATCCCTCTTTGCGGCCCTGATCATCCTTTTCCTTGTTCTGCTCGCGCGCGACGCTCTGAGCCTTGCTGCCTTCCTTGGCCGCGCCTTCTTCTCCCGGGAAAAAACAGCAGCCGGCTCTCCTGAATCCACATCCAGGAGACAGTTCCTGAAAGGAGGGCTCGCCGCTGCCTTCTCGATGGGGGCTCCTGCCGTAAGTCTCGCAGGAGGATCTGTTGGTGTCGCCGCAGGGACGGCGTACCCCGGCATCCATGCCATTGACGCGCGTCTGCCCTCCCTGCCCCCCGGACTTGAAGGCCTTAAAATCGTCCAGCTTACGGACATTCATATCGGGCCGCTCACGTCTGTGGAGAAGATCCGGGACATGGTTGTGAAAGCCGTCTCTGTCAGGCCTGACCTTATCTGCATCACGGGCGACATCGCTGACGGCCTTGAAAGCTACCGGGCCGAAAACGGCGGCACCCGGCTGGAGGCTTCCCGGGAGCTCGCCGCGCTCAGGGCTCCCCTCGGCGTATGGGCCTGCACGGGCAATCATGAGTATTACAGTGACTACTCCGGATGGATGAACGTATACCGGAGCCTCGGCATCCGGTTCCTGCATAATGAGGCCGTGACGCTCACCCATAAGAACACCGGCTTTCTCCTGGCCGGCCTTGACGATCCCGTGGGCGCGGGATTTGCCGGAACACAGGCAGCCTCCCTCTCCGGCGTCCTTTCAGCTCATCAGGGGAATGAAGCTTTCAGGCTGGTCATGGACCACCGTCCCGGCCGTGCCCGCGAAAACGCTGCCGCCGGCGCGGCGCTGCAGCTCTCCGGCCACACCCACGGAGGGCAGTGTTTCGGCATGGACTCCTTCGTGGCACGCGCGAACAAAGGCTTTGTACACGGCTGGTATACGGTTGGAGACATGAAGCTCTACGTCTCTCCCGGTGCAGGACTCTGGTCCGGATTTCCCGTGCGCCTCGGCGTTCCGGCCGAGATTGCCGCCATCACCCTGCGGCGGGGATAAATTCTGGCAGGAACATAGTCAGCCCCGGGGAGATGGCTGAGAAATAACGGAAGAAGCGGAAGAATCAGAGCCTTCTCCAGATTATGACTGGCCAGAAAGACACCGTGGCCCCTGTGCGGAACGGAGAAGCTGACGTGCCCAAAATGGCACTACACTGTGGACATGCAGAAAGCCCCTTCTGCCGGCCGCGATAAAAATATCCGTTTCCGGACATCAGGTCCGGCCATACCGGCTGCCCCGGCTGCAGAAGAACGGCAGTCCGTACGTTTCCCTGGTACTGAGTGGATTGAGGAAGAATCCGGCAAAAGACCGGAATACGGCGGCGCTGGTGGTTGAGTCCGCTAAAGCGATCGCTGAGAAGGGCCAGAGGTCACCTCACATTGTCCTCAACATCCGGAATCCGGAGTCAGCATCCCCGGCTCCGGAACATATTAATAACGCGGAAAGCCGCGCCATTTACGGAGGATGCCTGTACCCCGTGAACAGCGCGGCTTTCTCTGGAGAGGAGGGTAACCGTTAATTTTTGAAAAAATCGTGCTTCTTCCCGCGCGCGCCGTGGTCCACCAGGCGCGCCGCGCCGCCCCAAAGAGGGCTATTGCTCTGAAGCGGCGCGGCGATCCTCCCGGGAAAGGAGGAAGGCACATAGGAGGGAGTCACATGAGAAATATCGCTGCCCGTCCCGGGCAGACTGGAAAAATTCTGAAGGTTCCGCTCCCCGGCATAATCCCGGAAAGCCGGGGGCGGAGACCTTCTGAGGAGTAGGGCACTATGGTTGTCTGAAAAATTCATGCGCTGCTGTCCGCTTTGCTTCTCCGGCACCCGCCCGTGACCGCTCTGGCAATGGGGAAGCGATCCCGGTATCCGGCATCCTGAGACAGGCTTCATATCCCGTTTCCGGAAAAATCTGCCTTACCTGCGTGACGTTACGAGCTCTGAACCGCTCTGCGCGCTCATCCCGGCAGTCCTGCCGGGAAGCAAGCCTTTTTCCGCCTCCATCGGAAATATCCCCGCTGTCTTCAAAACGGGAACGGCTTTTGTTGAGTTGTTCTCTTTAAAACAACAACTACAGAATATTCACTTTGCCGAAAGAGTCAATACCCTGAGAGGAAAAAGATGTATTTTTTTTGATAACATTAAAAATATATCTCTTCCCCCCCTCTCAATCCGGATTTTCCCGGCCGGAAGGGCGCTTCCACTCCGGCATCCCGCCTGCCTGACAGCCTTTCTCCCCGTCAGGCGGAATCTGGGAATGGCTCTCTGCCCGCATCCGTGGTTTTTATGCCCGGCTGTCATGGCTGTCTGTTCTGTTCACCAGCATATCCCCCTCTCAAAACAAAAGTGGCGGCGGTGTTAAAAACGATACCCCCCCCCCCCGAGTAAACAGAAGGGTAAAACTAAA
>ENA-UOJV01001517-UOJV01001517.1-human-gut-metagenome-genome-assembly--contig:-C82-NODE-1517-length-24731-cov-11.876277_pt1 | contig 24731 bp, 22 predicted proteins | sample MGYA00242356_ERZ723903 | MGnify/ENA metagenome assembly ERZ723903
AGTAAAAAAATATTAAACATGAATATTAATAAATTATTTATATTAAATATTTTTATATGTAATATCATGATGATTCATGAAACAGGCCATATAAAACATTGAAATTCTCAAAAACTCAAATTTGTCTCTCAAGCAGCACACGAAATAATGAATTCGGGTATGTTTTTGCTGAAATCTGAAACAATTGAAGCTGGTAACCGCTTATAAATTTTTTTGAATACACATACGTTAATTTTATTTTTTATTTTGCGAATCCCTCTGCTTCCTTATCACGATTTCTGCAAAACAGGACTATAAGATTTCGAAAAGCCTGATAGTTCCTATCGGACTCCATCTCAGATTTCTGAAATAAGGCTCGGGCACTGCTGAGGTGTTTTCCAGCTATGCATTGCTTCCGGGCATATCTTTGGCCTCCGCCACCAGCATCAGCTTTCCACGCATAAGGTCCTCTTTTCTGTTGAATTTATTCACCTTTCCTGAATTCATCTGGGTGTCAGGCCAGAGGAAAAAGACGTGCAGCACACAGAGCCAGGATCGCGCAGTGGCTGATTTTCCAGTATGATGCAGAGAGGAAATATTCCAATGGCATGAAGCAAATCCCGGAGGTACTGTCCGGAATCGCCCGCTGGCCGGTGCGGAAGGCACCAGATTCGTTTATCCGATTAGAACTGCCTTTTTCTGATGCAGACGTTTTATCCGCTGCTGCCGTATTCCTGACAGCTACAGGGCGGTCATGAAGCTATGTGAGCGCCGGGGGCAGGGAAAAAACGATACCCTTTGTGACCGCGGACAAGTTTTTCTATCCTTAAGAATGCAAAAAGGGGCCGGGCGCGGTTAACCGCGTCCAGCCCCAATTGTTAAGGCGGCAAAAAAGGAAAAACACGGAAAGCCTTCCCGTCAGCAGGCAGGAAGGCTTTCCGCTCGGAAACTGTTTCCTGAATCCGGGAGTTTAATCCTCGCCCACGATCTTCATGGCCGTTTCGATGTCGGCGTCGTGGTGCACAAGGGCGCGCATGGCCTTGACGAGCTGCACGCGGCGGGGATGCTCGAACACGTTGCGGCCGATGGAGCAGCCCGAGCCTCCGGCCTTGAGAGAATCATGAATCATGGTGATGACGTCGCGGGTGGAGTTCATGACCGGGCCGCCGGCGATGACGACGGGGATGCAGCAGCCGGCAACGACATCGGCGAAGCTGGCCTGATCACCGGTGTAGGAAACCTTGACGATATCGGCGCCGAGTTCGTTGCCGAGGCGGGCGCAGTGGGCGATGACTTCGGGATCATAGGAGTTCTTGATCTTGGGGCCGCGGCCGTAAACCATGACCACGAGAGGCATCCCCCAGTTGTCGCAGGCCTCGCCGACGCGGCCGAGGTCATAGAGCATCTTTTCTTCCTGGGGATCACCGATGTTGACGTGGCAGGACACGGCGTCAGCGCCGTGGCGGATGGCTTCTTCGACGGTGCCGACGAGAGCTTTGTAGTTATTGCTGGGGGAGAGGTCTGTGGAGGCGGAGAGGTGCATGATGAGACCGATGTCGTTGCCCTTGTGACGGCAGCCGCAGCGGATGAGGCCCTTGTGCATGAGGACGGCGTCGGCGCCGCCTTCGGCGAGGTCGTCGACGGTCTTCTTCATGTCGAGGAGGCCGTGGACGGCGCCCATGGATACGCCGTGATCCATGGGAACGATGATGGTGTGGCCGGTATTACGGTTGAGAATGCGCTCGAGTCGAATCTGTTTGCCAAGGTACATCGGATCTTCTCCCTCTCCCCATTACGGGAATTTGTTTTGTCGCCGTTAACAAAAAAACCGCAGGTTCTTTTGAAACCTGCGGTTTATCGTTTGCTGATTTTCTTTTTATGGGCGTCAGCAGAGCTCCTTACCACAGGCTTCGGACACACTAAACCAATAATACCAGTAGTTGCTGGCATTAAAGGAAGAAGCGGTGGTAAAGAAGAAAGCGGACATCGAAAACTCCATAAAAATTTTTAAGTGGTCTTACTTTAGTCAAAGGCCCTTTTCCTGTCAACGGTCTGAGTAAATTTTTTTATTTTTTTCCGGCAGGGGAATGAAGGTACCGAGATCGGAGAGGAGTCGTTTCCCGTCTTTTTCCGAGGGGCTCTTTGAAAGGGGCTTCAGCATGCCGAGGCCTTCCATGGCGTCGTGGTATTCCTCCCAGGGGGCGTCGGTCAGGGCCGTGAGATAGGTGAAGGGGCACATCCGGAGAACGGCCATGGCGGCCTGACGCATACCCTGACCCGTGCCGCGGTCTTCACTTTCGTCGAGGATCACCAGGGCCGGGGGATTCGCCTTCTTCTCACCGAGCGTTTCCAGGGTCTGACTGAGGGAACCGGCGTGCAGGAGGGCAATGCCGCGTTCCGTGAAAGGACGGGCCGCGCTGCCCAGGGCCGCGGCGTCGGATGAAACAAGCAGAATTTCCATGCTGACTCCTGTCAGAAAAATGCGCGGGAAGGCCGGGGACCGGCCCTCCCGCCTGAGATATCCTATATACTAATGGGCTCCGCCGTGGCAGGTGTATTCCTCAGTGAACTGGGGGAGCTGTCCGGCGAGGTAGGCGCTGACGCCGGCGCCGACAGTTGGAGCGCCGCCAGCGAAGTAAACGTCGATGCCCACCTGATGGAAGGCCATGAGCGGACGGAATCCCATGCCGCCGGCGAGCAGGGCCCTGACACCGGCCTGGGCGAGAAGCTGGACGGGAGCAAGGCAGCCGCCCTGCTGGTGGGGCGGGTTGTCCATGGTGGACACATTCAGGATTTTTCCGTCTTCGATTTCAACGAGGGTGTAAATGTCGCAGTGACCGAAGTGCATGCCCATTTCGGCGTCGAGGCCGCCGGGGAGGCAGGAAGGAACAGCAAGAAGGGTTTTCATAGTGGTTATCCTTTGCCGGCAGGTGCGCCGGCCGTGTGGTTTGGGAATTTTCAGTTTTTACTGTGGGGCGCGCTCAGGGAGAGGATTTTATTCCACAGCTCCCGTATCTGTCCCGCCACAGGGGCATCCGTTTCGGTGACGGCGAGGCCTCTGGATGTGGCTTCCGGGAAGGCCGGATCAAAGGGCAGGGCACCTATGAAGGTACTTCCCGTGCGCTGGCAGAGTTCCCGGAAATCGCGTGCCACTTCGGGGTTCAGATCCGCGCGGTTGATGATCACGGCCACGGGAATATGGAACTGGGCCGCAACGCCGGCAACGCGCATAAAGTCCTGCCTGCCGGAGAGGGTCGGCTCGGTAACGGCCACGGCGAGAGTCGAGCCGCTGAGCGAACTGATGACGGGGCAGCCGATGCCGGGCGAACCATCGCAGAGGATGGTCTCACAGCCCTTTTCTTTGGCGAGGTCGCGTGCTTCCTGCTTGAGGAGAGAGACGAGCTTGCCGGAGTTTTCGCTGCCGGGCAGAAGCTGGGCGTGCACGAAGGGGCCGAAGCGGGTGCTGCTCACGTGCCATCTGCCGCAGAGCCTGTCCTGAAAGTCGATGGCTTCCGCGGGACAGAGTTTCGCACACACGCCGCAACCCTCGCAGGCCAGGGTATCAATGCTGAATGTGCCGTTTTCTTCCTTTACGGCATCGAACCGGCAGCGGCGCTGACAGGTGCCGCAGTGCTGGCAGTCATCCTGTCTGATAGAGGCCTTGGGGCCGCCGATGAAATCTTCGGTCCTTATCGTTTCGGGCCTGAGGATGATGTGCATGTCAGGCACGTCGACATCGAGATCGCAGATGACGGCGTCCTGCGCGAGATGGGCGAACGAGACGCAGAGGCTCGTTTTACCGGTGCCTCCCTTGCCGCTGATGATGGTAATTTCACGCATGGGGCTGCTCCATGAAGGTTTTTCGGAGGGCACGGGCGAGCTCCCTGAAGCGTTCGTTCCAGGCGGGGGAAAGATCCGCGAGCACCCGGCCCCGTGAATACCCTTCAGCCGCCTCCCGCCCGAACGGGAGTTCGGCGAGGAGGGGCAGGTTTTTTTCACGGCAGAAGGCGCGCACTTTTTCGTCTCCGTCCCCGTTGCCAGGTGTGCCGGCCCGGTTGATGACGCAGGCGAGCCGGCATCCGGTGTCCCTGAAGGCCTCATAGGCCAGGGTGAAATCCTGGAATCCGAATGGGGTAGGGTCGACAACCATGAGCAGGGCGTCGCTGTGTGTGGCCACGGTGATGGCGGGGCAGCTCACGCCGGGAGGGCAGTCCAGGAGGGAGACGGGGGCTTCTCCTTCCCCCGCGTAGTCCTTCTCCATGTCCCCGAGACGTTTCAGGAGCCTGCGCAGGAGGGGAGGAGTCATAACCTCGCCGACTCTGGTCGTGCCCATGATGTAGGGGATCTGGCCGGGAATCAGGCCAGTGGAGAGAACGCCGAGCTCGCGCCGGCCTTCCCCGAGCGCGCCTTCCGGGCAGACCTCAAAACAGCCGCCGCAGCCGTGGCACATCTCCGGGAAGAGCACGATTTTTTTCCCGAAGCGGGCGATGGCGCCGTAGCGGCACATGTCACGGCATCTGCCGCACTGGGAGCAGTTTGCTGCGATTCTGGCCGGAACCCTGAGGAAGCAGACTTCCCGATTCCGGAAGAGGGGATTCAGGAACAGGTGCAGATTGGGCGCCTCGGCGTCACAGTCGGCCGCGATGCGCGGACCGTCCCAGACCCTGACGAGCGAGGCCGTGACGGACGTTTTGCCGGCTCCGCCCTTGCCGCTGGCTATGGCGATGCGCATGGATTCTGCTCCTAATGCTGATCCAGGGGATTGCCGGCCTCGTGATTGGGGGCTGCAGCCGCCTGGCATTTGCCGGCGCGGTATTTTTCAAGCGCCTGGCCCACGGTCATGCCGTCCATATCCTGGATGACGGTGATGCCGGCTGCCTGCAGGGCCTCGAAGGCCTTTGGGCCGACATAGCCGCTTATGACCACACTGACGCCCGCGTCGGCGAGATGTTCCGTGGTGGCGATGCCGGCGCCGGTAGCCCGGATCTGGGCGTCGCCGTTATCGAGATAGGTAATGGAGGGGGCGAGGGAAAGATCCCCGTGCGGAAAAGCGGCGAGAACAAAGCCTCCGGCACGGCCGTAGCGGGGGTCCACGGCATCGTCGACGCTGGGACCTTCAGCGGAAATGGCCACAATGGACATAATGTTTCTCCTGTTCAGACGGGGGCAGCGTTTCGCGTGCATGAGCTCGTAGCTGCCGCCTTCGATGCGGAGGATCCGCCCTTTGACGAGGGCTTCGGCCACGGTGCGCCTCGCCTCGGCGAGGGTGCGTCCGTAGGCGTGCCTCGAGACGCCGCAGCGTCCGGCCGCGTCGCTGGCGTTCAGGCCTTCCAGATCCGAGAGCCGCAGCGCCTCAAGACCCTCCACAGTGAGCGTCACTGTTTCGGCTTCGGTAAGGGGAACGCCGCAGGGAGTGAAGAATGTCGCCCCCGGAGCGCGTTCCACCCTGCGGCTGTTCTTTGGTCTGGCCATGGGCGGACTCCTGTCTGTTTCGTTTACGGACAGGATAACCCCTGTTTCTGAATCGTCAACATACTGAAATAGTTATATATTTATTATTATTTCGCTCAAATGAGCGAAATAACGGCAAAAAAGGGAGTTTCAGGGAAATAAAATTTTTTTTGGCCGGAGAAAGAAAAAGCCCTTTCCGGAGGAGGGAAGGGCTGAATATCCGATGGCGGTGTAGAAATGCGGGAGAGTCTGAAAGCGTCCCCCAAAAGCGTACTAGTCTTTTTTCTCCGGCCGTGCGCCGGCCAGGGCCGCGAGATTTCCCCTGAAGATGAGTTTCGTGGCTGTTTCGTCCGCGAGATCAGCCACGTCCATGAATTTTTCCAGGAGGGACAGGAGAAAAAGCCTGTCGTGTTCACAGCCGTCGCGGAAATCCTGTTCCATCTCTCCTGATTTCATATAGTCAGCGAAGTCATCAAGATCCTTTTCCGTCAGTCTGAGCATGCCTGCCTCCGTTTTTTTGAAGAGCATGGTAACAGAAGCCGGCGCGCTGAGAAAGGGGCACGTCATCCGGGAAGGGCAGGCGGCAGAGCCGCCGGCCCCCGGGATTCCTGCCCGGAAGGTCCCGTGTTCTGAAAAAAAGGAAACCCGGATCCTTTCTGGAGAGGATCCGGGTTTCAGAGGGGATGAGTGGAAGGAGAAAAGGGGGGATTACGGCTTTTCGTAGCCGAAGCCGGCGATAATCTTCTGTCCCTCGGGGGAGGAGACAAAATCAAGGAAACGTTTTCCGCCCTCGGGGTTTTTGCCGGTCAGGGCGCAGGCAGCGGGAAAGACGATGGGCTTCGGTGTGGGCACGGTCATGGCGATGGACACCCTGTCCAGCATGCGGGCCGCGTCGGTTCTGAACACGAAGGCCGCGTCAACTTCGCCGCGCGCGGCATAATCGACGGCCTGGCGCACGGTGGCTGCCTGCACAAAGCGGGGAGAGAGCGTGTCCCAGAGGTTCTGCTTTGAGAGGACCTTCTGCGTGTAGCGGCCTGCCGGCGTTGTCTGGGGATTGCAGACGGCGATGCGCTTCACGGAACCGCGTTCCAGATCCTTCAGGGAAGTGATTTTGTCTGTGCTGTCCTTCGGCTGGATGATGATCATGCTGCCGCGGGCAATGTCGCGCCGAGTGGCGGGATCGGCGAGTTTTTTACTGACAGCCTGATCCATGGTTTCCACGTCGGCGGAAACGAAGACGTCGGTAGGAGCGCCCTGCTCAATCTGGCGCAGAAGGGGATTGGAGGCGCCAAAGGAGAGAACCACCTCATCTCCCGGGTATTTCTGTTCAAAGGCTTTTTTCACCGCAGCGAAGGCGTTGGTGAAGGTTCCGCATACGGAGGCGCGTATCTCGGCTGCCTGAACGGAGGAAGCCGTGAGAGCGGCGGGCGCAGCGGCTGAAAGAGAGAGTATGAGGAGAACGGGAAGGATTTTGTGAAGGAGACGCATGGTTTTTGCCTTTGCTGATATGGGGAAGGAGATGGAGGGAAATGGTTCTCTCCCTGGCTGTCTCTATATAATGTCCTGAATTTCGGGGAAACCAGGCCACGGGAATGAAAGAAAGCGTGATTCAGGGGGAGCCCTCCTCGCGCTGTAAGAAGAAGGCGCGGGTGTACCAGAAGGATTCTGAAAGCCTCCACCGTCTGCCGGCAGGGGAGGGGCAGGGACAGAATTCTCCTGTATTTCCTTCAGCAGCCGGGGGGTCCGGAGACGGGGATACCGAAAAGCCTTCTGAAATGTAAATTTTAAAAAAAAACGGTAAAAACAGTGAGATAAGTGAATAATCCGGATTCTTTTATGAGTCTTAAAAAGACACACAAATGTCATGTTTACTATTTTTTACATTTATGTAGAAAACGAGCCTTTCCGTACGCGGATCAATCGTGTATCAGCGATTTCCCGGATGAAAAATGGAAAATGGAAGTCTGGAAGGGACATAAATAATAATTAAATAAAAATTTCAGATAGTTATGTATTAAAAAACACTTTTTTACATATATTAAAGTTACCAATATGTAATAATATAAAAAATTGGTACAGAAACGCATCAAATCCGGGAACGGTATCTCCGGCACTTCTTTGAATAAAACTGACAAAAATGTTGGAAAAAGGCCCGAAAAACAAAAAAAGAAAAAATCCTGTTTTTCAGAGAAAAAGGACAATCGATAATAACTACTTGAAATTATTAAATTTTAATGATGACAGACGAAAACTTGATCAGAGTTGGCACGCCTGATGCATTATTCCTGACGAAAGCAACGGAATCTCCTGGGAGGCTTCCCGAAGCAGGGGGCCGGGATCCGGCTGGAGACATTCAAAAAAGAGGATTTTTCAATGCAAAGACGTGATTTTCTGAAGAATATGGGCATCGGAGCCACCATGGCCATGGCCGCGACAGCCGGCGTCGTTTCTGATTCCACCCCTGCAAAGGCCGACAAGGCCCCCATCAAGTGGCGCATGCAGACTTACGCCGGCGCCGCTCTCGCCGAACAGGTCATCAAGCCCCAGATTGAGGCGTTCAACAAGGCCGCCAAGGGCGAAATGGTCATCGAGCTCTATACGTCCGATCAGCTGGTTCCCCAGAGCGAACTTTTCAAGGCTGTCCAGGACGGCACCATTGACGCGTGCCAGAGCGATGAAGACTCCATGTCCTCGCCCGCTGACGTGAGCATCTTCGGCGCCTACTTCCCCTTCGCCACCCGCTATTCGCTGGATGTGCCGGCCCTCTTCGACCACTGGGGACTCAATGAAATCTGGCGGGAGGCCTACAAGGAAATCCCCGGTGTGGAATGGATCTGCGCCGGTTCCTGGGATCCCTGCAACTTCTCCACCACCACCCCGATTAAGAGCCTCGCTGACCTTAAGGGCAAGCGCGTGTTCTCCTTCCCCACGGGCGGCAAGTTTATGAGCCGCTTCGGCGTGATTCCCACCACGCTTCCCTGGGAAGACATCCAGGTGGCCCTGCAGACCAAGGAACTCGATGGCGTGTGCTGGTCCGGCATCACGGAAATGTACACCTCCGGATGGGCTGAAAACTGCCACTACTTCCTGACCAACAACATCTGCGGCGCGTGGATCGGTTCCTACTTCGTCAACTCCAAGAAGTGGAAGGAGCTGCCGGATCACCTGAAGGCCCTGTTCAAGCTTTCCTGCGACAACTCGAACCTCTACCGCCAGCACTGGTACTGGTGGGGTGAAGCGAACTACCGCGTCACCGGCGGCAAGATGGAGCTCACCTCCATTCCGGACAGCGAATGGGCCCAGGTCGAGGATGAGGCCCACAAGTTCTGGGCTGAAGTGGCCAAGCGGAGCCCCCGCTGCGCCAAGGTCGTGGACATTCTCACAAAGTACAATGACCAGATGGTCAGGGCCGGCCGTCCTTACCGTTATTAGTTCCGCATTACGTCCGGTCGTCTGAAATACTGCGCTGTTAGGCGGTGCCGGTGGAGAGGAAAAACCGGCACCGCCTAACAGGGAGAGAAAGCATATGTGTGGTTTCGTTAAGTCTTATGTTCATTACGTCGATGGCATCAACCGCTTCGTGGGCCGCGGATGCATGTATCTGATTTTCGTCATGATGGGAGTCCTGCTTTTCTCGGCTGTTTCCCGTTTCTTCTTCAACCATCCCATTCTCTGGGCTGTTGAGTTTACGCAGTTCGTCATGGCCGCCTATTTCATGGTTGGCGGCGGCTTCGCTCTCCTTCTCGGCTCCCATGTGCGCATGGACGTCTTTTACTCGAAGTGGACCAGAAGGAAGCAGGCCCGCATGGATGTCGCCACGGCCATCTTTCTTTTCGCGTACCTCGCCCTGCTTCTCTACGGCTGCTGCACCAGCGCCTGGTATTCCATCATTTTCCATCAGCACAATAACTCTGCCTGGGCTCCCGCTCTTGCCCCCATCAAGATCATCATGGGCTGCGGCATTGTCCTGACCATTCTCCAGTCCGTCTCCGAATTCTTCAAGGCTTACGCTTTCGCGAAGGGTGAAACCATCGGTGAGGAAATCCCCGAACGCATCCTGCTCGAGCGCGAATGCAATGTCGAGGTGGAAGAGAAGAAGATGGAATCCGACCGCAAGTCCGGTCTCGAATTTCCTCTCCCAGAATCAGCCCACGCCAACGCGTAGGCGGCCGTTGCGGCAGGCCGGTTTCTCTCTTGCCGGCCTGCCACTTTTTTTTTGCCTGGTGGAAATGAAAGGATCCCCCCATGTTTGATATTACGTTCACGCTTTCGCATGAAGCCATTGCCCTGCTGCTCTTCGCTTCCATGGGCATGCTCATGCTGACAGGACAGAGGGTTTTTGCCGCCATCGGTGTCGTCGGCGCCATAGCCGGCGCTTTTCTGTGGGGCAGCGGCGGCAGCTCCATGGCGTTCAACGCCAGCATCACACTGATGAAGTGGTTCCCGATGATCACACTGCCCCTGTTTATCTACATGGGCTACATGCTTTCCGAATCGGGTATCGCCACTGACCTTTACAGAATGTTTCATGTGTGGCTCGGCCCCCTGCCTGGCGGCCTCGCCATTGGCACCGTCCTCCTCATGGTGCTTATCTCCGCCATGAACGGCCTTTCCGTTGCCGGCATGGCCATCGGCGCCACCATCGCCATGCCTGAGATGCTGCGCTTCGGTTATGACAAGCGCATGGTTTCCGGCATCATCCAGGGCGGCTCCTCTCTCGGCATCATGATGCCGCCCAGCGTTGTCATGGTTCTCTACGGCATGATCGCCCGCCAGCCCGTGAGCAAGCTGTGGATGGCCGGCATTATTCCGGCCCTCATGTTCGCCGCCATGCTCATCGCTTACATCATCATCCGCTGCCGCATCAATCCTTCCCTCGCCCCGCGCCTCTCGAAGGAAGACCTCGCGAATATCACGCCTCAGGAAAAGCGCCGCCTGCTCTTAAACGGCCTCCTTCCCCTGGCCATCATCCTCTCCGTGACGGGCGCCTTCCTTGCCGGTTTCACGAGCCTCGTTGAAAGCTCCGCTGTCGGCGCCTTCGTGGCTACCGTGGCCGCCCTCATCAAGAAGAGGCTCACAAAGCGGGTTCTGCGCGTGGTTCTCGTCCAGACCCTCAGCGTCAGCTGCATGTTCATGTGGATCATGATGGCTGCCCTCTGCTTCAGCGCCGTTTTCGACGGCCTCGGCGCCGTGCACGCCATCAAGCACCTCTTCCTCGATTCCTGGAACCTGTCCCCCTGGGGCGTGCTTATCGTCATGCAGATTTCCTACCTCTTCATGGGCATGTTCCTCGATGACACGGCCATGCTGGTCATCGTCGCTCCGCTTTACATCCCGCTCGTGAAGAGCCTCGGCTTCGACCCCATCTGGTACGGCGTCCTCTACACCATCACCTGCCAGGTGGCCTATATGACCCCGCCCTTCGGCTACAACCTCTTCCTGATGAAGGCCCTCGCTCCCAAGGGCGTGGAACTGAAGGATATTTACGCCTCCATCATTCCCATGTGCCTCATCATGGTGACCGGCCTCATCCTGGTAATGGTCTTCCCTGAAATCGCCATGTACCTGCCTCACCATATGTAATCCGGGTCCGGGGTACGAAGATGTCAGAATTTACCACCCTCCGCGAACTCCTTGCCAAGGCGTCCCCCTATCGATCGGGGGATGTCCTGGCCGGAGTGGCTGCCGAAAGCGGGGAAGAGCGCGTCCGCGCGCAGATGGCTCTGGCCGATGTGCCGCTGAAGCGTTTCCTGAACGAGGCGGTCGTTCCGTATGAAGACGATGAAGTCACCCGGTTGATCATGGACAGCCATGACAGCCAGGCCTTCGCACCCATTTCCTCCTTCACCGTGGGACAGTTCCGCGACTGGCTGCTCTCGGACGCCGCTGACACGGCGGCCCTGACAGCCGTCGCCCCCGGTGTAACTCCCGAGATGGCGGCTGCGGTCAGCAAGATTATGCGCCTCCAGGATCTCGTCAGCGTGGCTTCCAAGTGCCGCGTCGTGGTCAGATTCCGCGACACGCTGGGCCTGAAGGGGCGCTTCGCCACACGGCTGCAGCCCAATCATCCCACCGACGACGCGAAAGGCATCCTGGCGGCCACCATCGACGGCCTCTACTACGGTTCCGGCGACGCCGTCATCGGCATCAACCCGGCCACGGACAGTCTGCCCAACATCACCCGTCTCCTCTGCATGCTGGACGGCCTCATTTCGAGATACCATATCCCGACCCAGAGCTGCGTGCTCACGCACGTGACCAACACCATCGAGCTTATCAACCGCGGCGTTCCCGTGGATCTGACCTTCCAGTCCCTGGCCGGAACGGAAAAGGCCAACGCGAGCTTCGGCATCAGCCTCTCCATCCTGGACGAGGCCTGGGACGCCACGAAGAGCCTGCGGCGCGGCACGGTCGGCGATAACTGCATGTATTTCGAAACGGGGCAGGGGACAGGTCTTTCGGCCAACGCCAATTTCGGCTGCGACGAGCAGACCATAGAGGCCCGCACCTACGCCGTGGCGAGGCGCTACAGGCCCCTCATCGTGAACACGGTGGTCGGATTCATGGGCCCTGAATACCTTGCCAACGGCAAGCAGATCATCCGGGCGGGCCTGGAGGACCACTTCTGCGCCAAGCTCATGGGCGTGCCCATGGGGTGCGACGTCTGCTACACGAATCACATTGACGCGGATCAGGATGACATGGATGTCCTTCTGACCATGCTGGCCGCGGCCGGATGCAATTACGTCATCGGTATTCCCGGCGCGGACGACGTGATGCTCAACTATCAGTCCACTTCCTTCCATGACGCCGTGTACGTGCGCCGTCTCCTCGGCCTGCGTCCGGCGCCCGAGTTCGAATCCTGGCTTGAGAGCATGGGCGTGCACGACAGGGACGGCAATCTCCTCCCTGCCGGCGGCTCTTTCAGGGCCCTCGAGGAAGGCATAAGCGGTACGGGGACTCATTCCTGCCGTTCCATGGAGGAAGAGGATGGGGCCGGGGATGCCCAGGTCCGTCTCTCCTGCAGCAGAGCAGGCGCTTCTCCTTCCCGCGCCGGGGAGCGCCCGAATGTCACCGGAGACCCATGGACAGAGCTGAAGTCTTTCACGGACGCCCGCATCGCGCTCGGCCGCTGCGGCGCCGGGGTTCCCCATGAAGCCTGGCTTGATTTCAGCCTCGATCACGCGAAAGCCAGGGACGCCGTCAGGAAGCCCCTCGACAGGGCCTCGGTGCGCGTCCCCCTGGAGAATGCGGGCTATGAGGTCATCGATGTGGAGAGCGCCTGCGGCAGCCTCGAGACGTACCTGCAGCGCCCTGATCTGGGCCGCCGCCTCTCGGAAAGCTCGCGCGCCCTGCTCTCGGGACTGGATCCTTCCCAGAAGGGGAAGGACGTCTGCGTCTGTATCTGCGACGGCCTCTCCTCAACGGCTGTGCAGGAAAACGCCGCTTCCGTGGCCATTTCCTTTATCGGGGAAGCGCGGAAGGCTGGACTGAGCGTGGCTCCTGTCGTGCTTGCCAAACACGGCCGCGTGGCCCTCGGTGACGATGTCTGCGTGGCCCTCGGGGCCAGGAGCGTTGTTGTCCTCATCGGTGAGCGCCCGGGGCTGAGCTCTCCCGATTCGCTGGGCGTCTATATGACCTACGCCCCGTTCCGCGGCTGCACGGATGAGGCCCGCAACTGCATTTCCAATGTCCGCCCCGCCGGTCTTTCCGTGAAGGAAGCGGTTCTTAAGCTCTGCTATCTCCTGCAGGGGGCGTTCGTCAGAAAACTTTCGGGAGTCAGCCTCAAAGACGACATGCCCGCGGGCTATCTCCCATTCGCGCCGCAGTACTCTTCGCTGAGCGGGGCGCGCTAGAACGGAGCAATCCCGGCCGTCTGCTGAAGTCTGGGGGGAATTCTGCGGACGGCCCGGGGCTCCGATCATAAGGGGCAGGAGACCCGGTCCCTCACGAAAGTTTACGTTCCCGTTTTCCGGGAACAGGCGCGGCAAGAGGCCACCCGGACGTACAGACGGGTGCCGCGCCTTCTTTTCCCGGCACGCGGTAAGCCAGCTGCCGGTCATGCCGGACCCTGTGTCCGGCGGAATTTGTCAAAAGAGAGGCTCCCATCCGCCCCGTGGCCCGGGAGGAAAGGGGCAGGGAGCTGCGAGTGTTCCGAAACCATCAGCCAACCCGTAAAGAAGGGTCGTTCAGACCGGGTGAAGTATGAGAAATCTGGCAATCGTTCTCCGGATGCTCCTTGTGGCATGCATCCTGTCCGTGGCAGTGGCGGCGCAGTCCGCCCCTTTGACGCTCCTGAAGAGCACTAACTGGGATCCGTCCGTGAAGGCGTGCCTGAACGAACTCCTGACCGATGTTGGCAGAAACAGCCCTGCCTATAATCCCACGCAGCGTCCGTACGCTGTCTTCGACTTCGATAACACCGTTTCCATCCTGGATGTTGAGGAACAGCTCGCTATCTGGCAGCTTGAAAAAATGCGCTTCAATATCAGGCCTGAGCAGATGTTCTCCGTTCTGACCGCGGGCGTGCCGGATCCTTCCAAGGACCTTGGCAAGGAGTGGAACAACCTTACCGTGCAGATGGTGGCCACGGACGCGGCTGACGCCTACGGACGCCTGTGGAAGGCCGGCATGGTCGACACGGGCGGAAAGAAGCTCGATTTGAAGAAGGTCCACTCCTCGCCGGACTGGCAGGAATTCGCCACCAAGGCCCGCTGGCTCTATGACGCCATCGGCGACGCCTACGACGTCTCCGTATCCTATCCCTGGGTCACCTACTGGTTCACGGGCATGACGCCTCAGGAAGTGCGCGCCATGGCCATGGAAGCCTACACGTATTACGCGAAGGCCTCCCAGAAGAAGGACTTCTGGAAGAAGGTGACCTGGAAGAGCCCCGGGAACTATCATGGCGCCAGCGCCGGACAGCTCTCCATTGAGTTCAATCAGGGAATCACCGTTTCTCCCGAACTGAAGGAACTCATCAGCGCCCTGCATCAGGACGGCATCGATGTGTGGATCTGCTCCGCTTCGTTTATTGACGTCATTTCCGCTGCCGTCGATCCCGCTACGTTCGGCATCAGGGGCGTGGATGGAATTCTCGCCATGACCAACAAGCTGGAAAACGGCCGCTACATCGCCGACTACGACTACAATTTCCACGATCAGACGCAGGGCGTTGGCAAGCGCAACACTATCCAGAAGATCCTCTTTCCCCTGTATAACGGCCGCGGCCCCGTCTTTGTGGCCTGCGATTCCCAGGGTGACTTCAACTTCGTCACCGAGTTCGCCGACACGAAGGCTGCGCTGGTCCTGAACCGCGCCAGAAAGGATGACGCCGGCATTCTGGCCGCCATCGCCCTTTATCAGAACGACGCGAAGCTTTCCGTTGCCGCAGCCAACAGGGCCGGCGATATCCGGTTCCTCCTGCAGGGCCGCAATGAGAACGGCGGAACACTGTGGGCGAAGCCGCAGGTCATGCGCCTTGGCAAGGACAAGGAGGAACTCCTGAGCAAGAAGGCCGAGGGCTGGTACGAAAAGCTGAAGGCCGGCTCCACTCCCGCTGATCTCATCAACGGCTGCACCGAACTGACCGGCAAGCTCAAGAAGTACGACGGCTACCGCAACGTGAAGTAGTTTTCAGCGGCAATACAGCCATCTCTCCGGGGGAGACGCGTTTTTTCAGGGCGCGCCTCCCTTTTTTTGTGAGAAGGCAGCCAGCGGGCGGGTCGCGGATCCCCGGCGTACTTGACACGCTCCGGCATAGACTCCAACATACGCGGCCAGCGGGTGCTTTCCGCGGCGGATTCCGCGGTTTTGGTGCAGCCGGACACAGACCCGGGCCCTTCAGCGCGTACGCGCCATAAGGGGCCGTTGTCAGAACGATAAGGAAAGTCGGACAGCCATGTCGAAGAAAAGCGCGTTTTCACGGATTATGTACTGGGCCTGGCCCCTGCTCATGATTTTCATCCCCACCTGGATCGGGAATTACGTACTTCCGGGAGAGCCCGCCCAGAGGCTCTGGGATCCCTCTGAAATCCTCCTGGCCTGGGCTCCGTCCATACTGCAGCTCTTCGCCTATTCCCCGGGCTACTGCATCGGCGTGGGGCTCGTGCTCGGCGTCTGTCTCTACTGGTGGTTCCGCTATTCCGGGCTTTTCTACGGAGCCCTGCTTTTTGTCGCTTCCTGCATGGCCGGCCCGACGTGGCCCGTGCTGATTAAATTCTGGCATTATTACGCGGGTTAACAGGAGGATTACGCACCGTGCGTCTCTTCTACTTCGGTTTCGCCGTCCTTCTTTCCGTCGCTCTCGGGCTGCTGTCCGTTTTCAATGCTCTGTATCTTGACTGGTCCCTCCTGGAAATCGGCGTGATCTGTATTATGCCTGCCCTTGTGATCATGGATCTCTTCTGCATGGCCGCCCAGGTCTGGGCTGTCCGCAGGGGGGGAATGAAAAAGGAAAACACCGGCAGTGAGATCGCCAGTCTCTCCTCCCTCGCGGCCCTGCACCTTCTCACCGCGGCTCTCGCCGTAGTGCTTCTGGCCTGTCCGACGGCCGGCGTGTGGACGGCCGGCCCCGGAATGCTCCGCGTACGTGCCATCTTTGTGTCCCTGGCCTGTCTGGGCTTTCTGCTTTCCCTGCGTCAGCCCCTGCGTATCGCCCGTATGGCCGGAGAGGCTGTGGGGAAAGACCGGGACAGCGGCGGGGAACAGGAATAGCGGGCCGGTGCCCGGGGAAAAGAGGCCGGGATTCAGTCCTTCTTCTCCCCGTAACATTTGCTGAGATTCCGGGATATGTTCCTGAGCTCTTCCCGCAGATCCGCGGGTTCGAGGAGCTCGGCGTTCGTGCCGAAGCTCAGCACCCAGGACACGATCTCCGCACGGCTGGACGCCTTGAGCGAGAGAATGAGCGAACCGTCGGGTGTGCGCTCCATGCGCTGCCCCTCGCTCCAGATGCGTTCGCCCACGTACGTGGCCGCGGATTTCGGGAACTTTATGACCGCAGTGAAGGGGGATTCCTCGATGATGCCGAAAGTGTCGGGTGCGCTTTCACCGGCCTCCTGCGTCCCAAACCGGTACTGTGTGATCTCCGCCTTTCTGAAACGCTGCAGGGGCAGGCTCGAGGGATTGTCGTGGCGCTTTTTCAGGCTGCCGTCCCCGTCTTTCTGCAGGAGCCAGCCTCTCACGTAAATGGTGCTGCTGTTTGACCTGAGCCTCAGCGGCGAGAAAAAATAGTGCTTTATCTCGCCGTCCAGCTCGGGCTGATAGCCGATGGAGAGCACTTTCCCCGACTGCAGGGCCTGAATGATGGTGTGCAGGAGACCCTGGAAAGGTGTGTAGTCCACGCGCCCCTTGCTGGAGGGCTCTCCCATGTCCAGCAGATCGTCCGGTACGGGGACGCTTCCGTCCACGTATTCAGCTGCCCTTTTGAGTGTGGTGTCCACCTGCGAGCGCACGGTGGCCGGGAGCAGGTTAAGCATGAAGTCCCGGCAGAGGATGAGCTGAAAAAATCCCTCGGCATTGAGGTTGAGGGTAGGGAGGCCGCGCTGGCGCCTGAAACGGGCGGTGACCGTACGGGTGCGGTTGACCTCGAGGTACTTGCGTCCCACATCCGAAAGTTCAAGCTTCGTGAGCAGGCGGGAAGCTGTCTGGCGCGAGCAGCCGAGCTCGTCGGCCATTTCTTTGAGAGTGACGGGATGCCTTTCTGTCAGAAGAAGGTCAAAAAGGGCGATGAATTTTTCCAGAGGTCCGGCGTCGGATAATTTGCGGGCCATGTCTTCCTCCTGAAGTCTTCAGCCAAAGCTTCCCCAAAGAATGATCCAGGACGTGATGATGTGCAAGCAGAAGACAGAGAAAACAGAAAGGCGCGCCGATCTTTCCGGGATCGGCGCGCCTGCACGTCAGAAAGAAAAACGGTTACTGGGCCTTGGTTTCGCCATGCTGGGGCGCCTTCACCTTCTTGGCGTCCTTCTGCATCTGCTGATTTCCGCTGACCGGCTTCTGCTCGGGCTTTGCATCCTTTGCTTCGGCGGGAGCGGTTTTTTCAGTCTTTTCCTTAGCCGCGTTTTCAGCCGGAGCGGCCTTTTCAGCCTTCGGCTCAGTCCTGGCTTCAGCCGGAGCGGCCTTTTCAGCCTTCGGCTCAGTCCTGGCTTCAGTCGGAGCGGCCTTTTCAGCCTTCGCCCCAGCCTTGGTTTCAGCGGGTGCGGCCTTGGGTTCGGGCTTGGCCATGGCGGCGGCCAGATCGGCTTTCGCCCTGTTTGCCTTGTAGTCGGCCGCGGCCTTTGCGTCGGCATCCGCCTTGTTTCTGGCGGTCTCGGCTTCTGCCTTCGCGCTGTCAGCCCTGATCTGGGCAGCTGTCAGGGCTGCGGCTGCGGCCCTGGCCTGGCTCTCGAGGTGTTCGGCCTCGGCCTTCGCCTGCGCGGCGGTGAGGTCGAGCTTTATCTGTTCTCTGCCGGAGGTGGAAGCGTGGCAGGGACGGCATCCGCGGAAGGCGGCATACTTTTCGGGATTCTGTTCAAGGAGTTTCTTGTGGCAGCCGAGGCAGGAGGTTCCGCTTCCGGCCCTGCCGGTGTAATGGAAGGCCTGGAAGGCGCTCATCGGATCATTGGAATGCGCGCCGGCCGCGTCATGACATTCCGTGCAGGACACGTAATACCCTTCGCTTCCTTCCTCGTGGTGGCAGACGCGGCAGCTGATTCTGGCGTGCGATTTGTGGTTGAAGACCACATTGAAGTACGGATTGCCGCCTGTCGCTTCAATGGTGATGGGCTTTTTGGTCATAGCCGTGGCTTCTTTCATGTCCCTAGCCTGTGCGTTCCCTGCCCAGACAAATGAAAGGGCAGCCAGAAGAACGAAGAAGAACCTCATGACAAACTCCTTGAAGAGGATGCGGAAAGCATTCTGACCGGGACCGCTGCCGCGGCGCCTCAGGCACCCGTACCTCTGATTCCCTGGATAGCCCGGCCATCCGGGTTCCCCGGTACGCCGCGCTCGGTTAAAAAAGGAGGGACCCCCTCCAGATCCCACAATTACCGTTCTGAATAGCGCAAAACGGGCACTGGGGCAATACCGTGGAGATTTTTTGCCAGTCGTGAAGAGCTGTACGCCTTGCTTTTCCGCCTGGTGCCATCTACTCTTCCTTATCGTGGCGGAGGCCTTATTTTTACCGTGATGGTTCAGGAGGCGGCTCTATGGACAGGGACTGGAAGGGCAGGCATTATGCTTTCTTCTGCAACAGGGAATGCGAATACTTTCCCTGTCATCCCGGAGCGGATCCGGAGAACTTCAACTGTCTGTTCTGCTACTGTCCCCTTTATCTCCTTGGTGACCGGTGTGGCGGAAATTTCCGCTACCGGAAAAATGGCGTCAAGGACTGCACGAACTGCCTTTTCCCGCACAGGCGGGAAAATTACGGGAAAATTATATCCCGTTACGCGGAAATTCTGGCCGCTCTCCCCGGAAGGGAAGAGAATGGCCGTAAAGGAGAATGAATAATCATGCATCCCGTTCTGATTCTGATCGCAGCCAAAGCGCTGGGGATCGGCGCGTACAGCGCCTGGAAGAAGGGGCGGGCGAAGCGTCTTCTGCGTGCAGGACGCAGGGAGCGCGCTCCCCGCGACGTGACGGCGGAAGCTGAAGTCACGGGCGCCGGCACGGATACGGGAAAAGGCGCCGGGCAAGTGCCTGATATGGCCCCGGCTGACCTGTCCCGGAACTCCGGTCCGCGCCGCGTTTCCATCTGATCTCTTACAGGGGAGGCCGTTTTGACCTTTAAGAATTCCGTCGCCAGCTGCCTTTTGCAGTACACGACACTGACCGGACGCGCGTCGCGTTCGGAGTTCTGGTATTTTCAGCTTTTCATCGCGGCAGTGAGCCTTGTTCTCTACATCGTCACGCTGCTTCTTCCTCCGCGCCTTGAGGGGTTTGGACCCGTCTTTCAGGCGCTTTTCTTCATCGCCGTGGCTCTGCCGTGCTTCAGCTCCTTCGTGAGGCGCATGCATGACATAGGCGGATCAGCCATGAGGGGCATCGTTTTCTGCGTCCCCGTGCTGAATCTGCTTGCCGTCTACTGGGCCACCCGTCCTGGTGACCCCGGGGAAAACGAATACGGTCCGGCTCCGAGATAGGCTCCGGATTCTGTCCCGGAGTACCTCTGCCCGGGAGGACAGAAAAAGGCCCGCAGCTTCTGCCGCGGGCCTTTTTCTGTCTATGTTGTCCGGGAGGCGCGTTTCTCCTCTTCCTGTTCTGCTTCCGGAGTTTCTGCTCTTTCCGGAGTCCTGTCCGCGTCCGGCTTATCGTCCGGCACGGATTCCCTGTTCCCGCTGTCTCCGCTTCCGGAGTCCTGAGGTGCGGCGGCCTCCCCTGCGGGAGCCGGCCGGGGACCGGGATCCTTAAGCCTGTAGATCAGGACGTAGAGGGCCGGCAGGAAAAGCAGGGTGAGCGCTGTCGCCACGGCCAGGCCGCCCATGATGGAATTGGCCATGGGGCCCCAGAACACAGTGGGCGCGATGGGGAGCATGCCAAGAATGGCCGCCACGGCCGTGAGCATGATGGGCCTGAACCGTATGGTCGCGGCTGCCATGAGAGCGTCCCAGTCCGAAACGCCGGGTTTCTTTTCCACACCGATCTGATGCACGAGAATGACCGAGTTGCGGATGATCATGCCGACGAGGGCCACAATACCAACGAGGGCGACGAAGCCAATGGGATTGCCTGTGAGCCCCAGGGCGAGAACGACGCCGATGAGGCCGAAGGGCGCCACGCAGATGACGAGGCCGAGATGCACGAAGTTCTGCAGCTGGATCATGAGCACGGTCAGCATGAGAAGGCACATCATGGGCAGGACGGCGACAACCGAGGCCGTGGATTTGTTGCTTTCCTCCACGGGACCTCCGATTGTGATGCCGTAGCCCGGAAGCATGGTCTTTTCCAGTTTCTCCATTTTTCCCATGAGTCCCAGCGCAACGGTTTCAGGCATTTTGCCGCTTACGGCCTGAGCCTGGACCGTGACTGTCGGCTGACGGTCGCGGCGCCAGATCAGGGGATAATCCTGGGTGTACGTCACATCGGCGAGTACGCTCAGGGGGACGGAACTGCCGTTCGGCAGCTGTACGTCTAGATTTCTGATCTGCTCGATGCTCGTGCGGTCTTCCTTGCGGGCCCTCAGGATGACATCGATGAGATAAATGTCGTCTCGTACCTGCGTTACCGTTGCGCCGCTCACGGAAGCGTAGAGCGCTTTCGCTATGGCAGAACTCGAGAGTCCGAGGCGGCGTGCCTCGGACTGACGGACCTCAATCTTCAGTTTGCGCTGTTTTTCAGCCCAGTTGAAGCTGATTTTCTCGAGATCCGGGGAAGCCGCCATGATGCCCGCGACCTGGTGTGCGTATTCCTGGACCTTCTCCTGATCCGGTCCGGAAACACGGAACTGCACGGGCCAGCCGACAGGCGGTCCCAGTTCCATGGCGTAGGCACGGCCTGTGAGCTGGGGATACTCGTTATCCAGAATGTTCTGAATTTTTTGGATCACGCGTTCCCTTTCATCCTCACCTTTCGTCACGATAACGCTCTGCGCGAAGAAGTCATTCTCAAGCTGTTCATCGAGGGGCAGATAGAAGCGGATGGCGCCGCGCCCCACGTAGCTTGTCCAGTGATCCACGTCGTTGTCTTTTGAGAGCACATCGTCGATGCGCCTGGACACTTCGTCCGTGGCTTCGATGGAGGAATTCTGAGGCAGGGTCATGTCCACGAGAACTTCCGGTCGCGTGGAATGGGGAAAGAACTGCTGGGGAACGTGTTTCATTCCTTCAATGGAAAGGATGAAGGCAGCCAGGGTCACGATGACAGTTGTCTTTGGATGGTGCATGCACCAGACAAGACATTTGTGGAAGATCCCGGCGAAGCGGGAATCGTCCGCCTTGGCGTGGGAAATGTGGTCCGGGAGCACGCTCATGGCGATGACAGGAGCGAACAAAACGGCCACGAACCAGGACACGACGAGGGCCATGCCTACGATGGCGAAGAGGGTGAAGCAGTATTCGCCGGCCATACTTTTGGCAAGGCCTATGGGCACAAAGCCCAGAATGGTGACCAGCGTGCCGGTCAGCATGGGAAAGGCCGTTGTGGTATAGGCGTAGGTGGCCGCTCTCATCTTGTCCCAGCCGAGTTCGAGACGGCTGACCATGCTCTCAATGGTGATCATGGCATCGTCCACGAGCAGGCCAAGGGAAATGATGAGCGCACCCAGCGAGACACGCTGCAGATCGATGTCGAAAATCTGCATGCCGAGAAAAACGAAGGCGAGCACCAGGGGGATCGAGCAGGCCACGACGGTGCCTGCGCGCATGCCGAGGCTTAGGAAGCTGACTCCCAGGACAATGGCGACGGCTTCGAAAAGGGCTTCCGTGAATTCGTTGACCGAGTCGTGCACCACGGCGGGCTGGTTGGCCACGAGGGTGGTCTCAATGCCCACGGGGAGATCGGCCAGGATTCGGGCCATCGCGTTTTCAACGTTTTCCTTGAGCTTCAGTACGTTGCCGCCCTTGCTCATGTTGATAGCGAGGCCGATGGCGTCCTTTCCGTTGCAGCGGAAATGCGGCGTGGGAGGATCGGCGTAGCCGTGGGTCACCGTGGCCACGTCGCCGAGCCGGATTTTCTGGGATCCCGCGTAAAGAGTAACGTTGGCGATATCCGATTCAGAATGGAACCGGCCGGAGGATTCAATGGCGATTTTATCGCTGTCCGTGTCCACTGTGCCGGAAGGCGTCAGGGCGTTCTGCTGCTGGATGGCGGAAATGACAGCGTTCTGGGAGATCCCGAGCTTTGCGAGGCGGTGAGGAGAGAACTCCACGTAATATTTTTCGTCCTGTTCGCCGATGGTCGTGATCTTGCCGACGTACTGGAGACTCAGGAGCTTTTTGCGGATTTCTTCCACATAGTCCTTGAGTTCCCTGTGCGTGAATCCGTCAGCCGTGAAGGCGTAAATGATGCCATACGTGTCCCCGAACTCATCATCGAAGTAGGGGCCGACCGTTTCGGACGGGAGTGTGTAGGAGATGTCCCCGACTTTTTTTCTGACCTGGTACCAGCACTCAGGCACTTCGGACTGGGGTGTGCCGGACAGAAGGTTGACGAAAATTGTCGCTTCGCCGGGTGTGGTATAGCTTTTCAGATAGTCGAGGTACGGGGTTTCCTCGAGTTTCTTCTCAATGCGGTCCGTGAGCTCGCGCATGGTTTCGTCAATGGTGGCGCCGGGGAGGTAGGCGCGCACGACCATGGTCCTGACCGTAAAGGGAGGATCTTCGTCCTGCCCGAGCGCGAAGTACGCATGCACGCCCGCCAGGGCCACGAGGAGCATGAAAAAGTGCATGAGCGTGCTGTGGCGTATGGCCCACGCGGAAAGATTAATCTGCGCCATTGGCCGCTTCCTTCACTTTCTGCCCTTCAAGAAGAACCTGGACACCCGCAGTCACGACGCGGTCTCCTTTCGAGAGGCCGCTTTTCACGTACACGCTGTCTTTCGTGTACCGGTCGATGTCTATGGCACGGTAGGAAACTGTGCTGTCCTGCCCTATGACCCAGACAGCGGCCCTGTCGTTATGGCTGGTGAGGGCGGTTTTCGGGATGACGATAACGTTCTGCCTGTCCTCGATGATTTCTCCCGTGACAGTGGATCCAAGGAGCATGGACGCGGGACAGTCGGCGATGAAGGCTTTGGTGAGATGCGTTCTGGTGGTATCCGAGGCTTCGGGGGACACTTCATAGACCGTGCCCGTGGCGCAGACATTCCTGTCGCTGTCCAGACAGACTTTTATGCGGCTGCCATTCGCCAGTCCCCAGCGGATCATTTCCGTCGGCATGTCGAAAACCGCATCAAAACCGGAGTCCTGGGCGATGCGGAAGATGGCCTGTCCGGCTGCGACGTTTTCGCCGCTTTCGGCGAGGCGGTTCGTGATGACACCGTTGACAGGCGCTTTCAGGATGGTATAGCTCAGCTGCTCGGCGGCTGAATGCGCACTGGCCTGGCTGGCCCTGAGATTTTCAGTGGCTTCCTTGCGGGAGCGGATCGCTGTGTCATACTGGTTCTGGGACACCGCGCGCTCGCCGATGAGGGATTCGGCGCGGCCTGCCAGTTTTGATGCCTGCTCCAGTGCCGCCTTTGAGGCCAGAACCTGTGCCTGGGCGCTTGTGAGGCTATCCTTCTGGACGGCGTCGTCGAGGCGGGCCAGAAGCTGTCCGGCCTTCACCCGGTCGCCGGCGGATACAAAGCGTTCCCGGATTTTACCCGCTATGCGGAAGGAAACGCTGACGTAATTGTGTGCGTCAATCTGCCCGGTGAAAATCTCCTTCATGGCAGCCGGCCCTGGTTCGATGACGATAGAGCGGACGGGACGGACTGCCTGTCCCCCCTCCTTTCCGTCCCCGCATCCCGAGAGGGAAAGAGCCAGAACCACGGCTATGGCTAGGGCGGTGAGATATCTGGTCATCCACAATACTCCCTGTGGCGTCCGTAAAGCGGACGTTTTTTGCTGAAGAATGAGCATTAGCAAAGTGCATGATCCCGCGCAACGCTGAAAGGAGGGAATGTATTTTTGGCATATTGTATAGCATCTTTGGCATAATCAGAGATTTTTTTCCATCAGTCAAGCGAGCGCTCAATGGACCCACTAAACGATCGTTTAGTGGCCCCATCTCACCAGCCCCCGCGGGGGCTGGTGAGATGGGGATGCGACGAGCTCGCTTCTTTAACACTGAGTCAGTCTGACTGGCACAAAAGAGCGCAGGGGGAGCTCCTCCCGTCCTTCTGAGCAGCAGGCTCCGTGATGTCGTGAAGCCCCCCTTTATGGGCTTAAAAGCCCTCAAGGTCTGTTTTTAAACCTTCATGGCCCTTTTGAGTTTATTCTTCCGGGCGCGGTAACTGCCGTCCATTATGGCCGCAGGCGTGCAATGATGAATCAATCTGTCCAGTGCTGCCGATGCGGCAGCAGCGTCACCGAAGATCGTTCCCCATTCCGATGGTGTTCTTTTCGAGATATGGTGAATTTTCATTCCAAGTGCAAGATGGTCAGGCGGAGTTTCGGAGTTCTTCAGCAAAGCATTCCTGTGCCGTCTTCCAGCCGGGGACCTTTCCCGGCCGGTTGTTTATACGGTATATTCCCTTCCTGAATAAGTCACGCTGAGTGACAGTCGAAAAGTTGGTTTTCTTCGGGAAACTCTCCCGCAGAAGGCCGTTCGTATTCTCATTTGATCCCTTCGGTAGTGTAAAGAATCTTTCGCACTTTTAAAAAAGGCAAATGGCTCGCCAA
>ENA-UOJV01001524-UOJV01001524.1-human-gut-metagenome-genome-assembly--contig:-C82-NODE-1524-length-24587-cov-42.245598_pt1 | contig 24587 bp, 24 predicted proteins | sample MGYA00242356_ERZ723903 | MGnify/ENA metagenome assembly ERZ723903
TCTGCTGGGCGGCGATGAGCAGGTCTTTTGCATCGCCATAATTTTGCCCTTCGATTTTTTCCAGCGCATCCGTAATAGCATTGAATAAGGTAGGATACATCTTCTGGTAGTCCATGGTTGGCTCCTTTCGTACGCTTAAATGTATGCTAATTTAGAATCTATATTTAGAATACACTAAAGCATACTATATTGCAAGAGGTGATTGTCATGGCTGATTTCATCCCAAAGCAATATACAAAAGAGCCCATCACGATTCGTATTTCTCCTGATAAGCTGGCACAGATTGACGCATCCGCCGCAAAATTCAATATGAGCAGAAGCGAATTTATCAACCAGTGCATTGACTATGCTTTGAAAAATTTGCCTCAAGAATAAAACCGACCGTTGACGCGGTCGGTTTTTTCGTATCCCAAAAGCGTGGCGAGCGCAGCAATGCCGCGCCTTGGCAGGCACTTGCAGGGCTGATAACATCCGAAGTAGGCGGAAATTGCATAAGGCTGCCGAATCGCAGGCAGAGCGGCAGCGAAGATAGAAGCAACTCGAATCGTATAGATACATCACTTAGCAGGCATCTGATTGCGCAGCGCAAGCAGTTCTTCAATCGCCCGACTGCCAATGCGGGGGTCGAGGGGGACTCCCCTCGCCTTTCTCTGGGGGTTTCAAAGGGGGTATTCTCTTCGGAAAGAGAATACCCCCTTTGACTGGCAGCAGCGCCGCCGGCGCTGCTTCTCTCCCAGACTGTTGGTTGGAAAGAAAAAAGCAAACAAAAAGCCCCCGCCTTTCGGCGAGGGCTTTTTGCTGTGTTGTGTGTGTATTTTTAGGAGGGAGAAAATCACATCGGGGGAGTTCCCCTTTGCAAGTATTAAGATAGCAGTCAATCTTGGCTAAAGTTTGAATCGGTTGTAAACAAATTATGAATTGCCTGTGGAAAAAGCTTTCCGTTCAGCCGAGCAGCGCGCTGATCTCCGCGAACGAGAGCGGCTGGAGCGCAAGATCGATGCCGTAGCCGACGATGCGCGAGAGCAGGGACACCTGCGCGTCGATGTCGCGCGTGGTGACCATGACGGTCTCGTGGCCGCGCAGCGCGGCGGGGTCGACGCCCTGCTTTCCGGCTTCTTCCAAAACGTCGAGCGTCAGCGTGGCCGCGTCGACGACGGTGGGCACGCCGATGGCATAGACCGGCACGCCGACGGTCTTTTCCTCCAGCGCGCAGCGGTGATTGCCGACGCCGCTGCCCGGCACGATGCCGGTATCGGAGAGCTGGACGGTGGTGCAGAGACGCGCGAGCGAGCGCGAGGCCAGCGCGTCGATGACGATGAGCGCGTCGGGCTGCACGGTCCGCACTGCGCTGCGCACGATTTCGAGCGCCTCGATACCCGTGCGGCCCAGCACGCCGGGTGTGAGCACGCTGACGGCGGTGAGCGCGGAGAAGACGGGGTGCTCGCCCAGGTGCCGCGTGACGAGCACGTGCCCGGTCGAAAGGGGACCGATGGCGTCGGGGGTCATGGCCGCGTTGCCGAGCCCCGCGACCAGTACGCTGTGGATGCTGCCGCCAAGCAGCAGCCTGAGCTCCGCGCCCACGGCGCGCGCCGCGCGCTCGAGCGCGTCGTCCGCGTTTTTGAAAAGCGGGGCAAGGTCGAGCGTCACGTACCGTCCGCGGGGCTTGCCGAGTGCGCGGGCGGCCTCCTCGCTCTCCACGGTGACGCTTGTGATGCGGCAGCCGCGGCGAAAGACGGTGCGGCTGTCCACCCCCGCGAGCCGCCGTGTTTTCTGTCCGCCTCGCCAGAGTTCGTGCGCTTCCATGGCGAGGTCCGTGCGCCGAATGAGCATAAGAGATCGCCCTCCCTCACTAAATCTTGTTTTCCCTTTTTATTTTTGCCACAAAGTTTTGTGTCATTCAAAAAAATTAGAAAAATTCAAAAAAATGCTTGCAATTTCTTGCATTCTTTGCTAAAATACCATTCTGCACGGTGGATTTTTTGTCTGCCGGAGCGAATTCCAACCGGAGGAGGTGTTTGGTTTGCCGAATATCAAGTCTGCCAAGAAGCGCGTTCTCGTGTCTGGTGTGCGTAACGAGCGCAACAAGGCCGACAAGTCCGCACTGAAGACCGCACTCAAGAAGTTCGAGGCGGCTGCCGCTGAAGGCAATCGCACCGAGGCCGAGAGCGCTTACAAGGTCGCAGTGAAGTCTGTCGATAAGGCTGCTGCCAAGGGTATTCTTCACAAGAATAACGCCGCGCACAAGAAGAGCGCGCTGACCCTGAAGCTCAACCACATTGGCTAAATCGAGCGAGAAATGAGAGTCATCCGAAAGGATGACTCTTTTTTTGCGCCCTGAAAGGGGGATTCTCTTTTGATTCCCCCTTACGAGGGGGCGGGGAAGGCAGCGCCTGCTGGCGCTGCACGGACAAGGGAGGGATATCTCTTTTCAAAAAAGAGATATCCCTCCCTTAGACCCACCCAGAGAAAATTTACATTGGCAGTTTGCAGCTTGAAGGGCTGCACGCGCTGCGCAGTGGAAGTGCGGTGTACGTGGGTTCGCCACGAGCCTTCTGCGTGTCGGTTCATGCTGCAACCGCGCCCTACTCCGTGGGGCGCGAGTGACGGTAGATTGGCGGCAGACTGCCTGCGCAGCGGCGGCATTGCTTCGCTCGCCGCCGCGGGGAGGGTGCTTTTAATGAAAAAACGACCGCGTTAGCGGTCGTTTTCTTCTATAGGGATTTCGCCATGCTCCTGTTCGAAAGCTGCAATACGGCGTTTAATCATCTGTTCCAATTCACGATTTTTGGTGCGCCCTTCATATTCAGCAATATATCCCAGCTTTTCCAGCAATACCGGATCAGTGCGCAAAGTGTAACGACTCTTTGAATCCATTTGCCAACCTCCGTGACGAAGTATTGACAAAAGTTTAGCGTCAAATTATACTGAAAAGAAAAAGTGACGCAACAGTGACGCATAAAAGGAGAAAATTAAATGACAACTTATCGAAACCTTTATCACGCCATGGTGCGCAGCATGAGCGAGGCCATCGACCTTTATGACGAGGGGAAGGGTATTCTTGCTAGAGAGGTTATGCAAAAAGCCTTGTTAGACGCAGAAGAGCAGGTCATCGCACACGACATCATTCCCGATGAACCAATCAGTAATGGAAGTTCAGCGGAAGACTAGAATAGAAGCAATGCCGCGCCGTCAGAAGCGCGGGGTGGATAATCCAAAAAGGAGGGGCGACGCCCCTCCCTTTTGGTCGTTAGGGGTGCAGGGGCGAAGTCGAAACGCCCCTGCCGTTCTCTTGGGGGATGCAAAGGGGGAATTCTCTCACGCGAGAGAATTCCCCCTTTGAACTGGCAGTGGCGCAAAGCGCCGCATGATCTATGCAGCGCGCTGCGCTGCAATCGCCCATCTCCGGCAAGGGAGAGCAAAAACCCCCGCCCCCCTTGCAAGGGGGAAATAAAAAAGGACCCTCTCTCGCATTGAGAGAAGGTCCCTTTTATTAGCAGCTTAAGTAAAAATTACAGATACTTCTGCATCCCGTCGGTGGCGAGGGCGGGGTCGCCGGAGACGGAGATGGTGAACTTCACGCCGGAGGCATTGCTGAAGCGCTCCAGCTCGTTGAGGAAGTTATCGGCATCCTGGTTGCACTCGCCGCCGGTGATCTTGAACAGGTTGTCGATGAAGATGTGGGAAATATCGTAATTGCCCGCGTACAGACCGAACAGGAAGCCGCGCAGGGCCTCGTAGTTGGACAGGTCGTATTCGTAGGCAGAGATCAGACGAACGTGATAGTGCAGGTCAAAGGTCATGGTAGACTTTGCCTCGACGCAAACGACGCTGCCGTTATCCTCCTGTGCAGTGGCGTTGATCATTTCGATCAGCTTCTTGGTCTTACCGGTGCCCTTTTCACCCATGATGAGTCTGACCATAGAAATCACTCCTTTCAGTTGCTCCCCGCCTCTTTTGCGGGGGATGGTCTTTCGATGGAAACAGCATAGCATAAATCAAACGGATTTGCAATGCTGAATCAAAAGTTTCGGGTTTATTCAAAAAAATTACACTTGCGCGGGGCTGTCAATGCAGGCGCCTGCGCAGCGCCTCGCCCATCTCCTCGTAGCCGGGCTTGCCGAGCAGGGCGAACATATTCTTCTTGTAGGCTTCCACGCCCGGCTGGTCGAAGGGATTCACGCCGAGAAGGTAGCCGCTCAGCCCGCAGGCATACTCAAAGAAGTAGATGAGCTGACCCATGGTGCGTGCGTTGTTCTCGCCGAGGTTCAAAATGATGTTCGGCACGCCGCCCTCGACATGGGCGAGCAGCGTTCCGTCCATGGCCTGACGGTTGATGAAGTCCATCGTTTTGCCGGCAAGGAAGTTGAGCCCGTCGCCGTTCGCCTCGTCGAAGGGGACGACCATCTGATTTTCCGCGGGCGCGAAGCGCACGACCGTTTCAATCAGCGTGCGCTCGCCCTGCTGGATGTACTGGCCCATGGAGTGAAGGTCGGCGGTAAAGTCGACGCTTGCGGGGAAGAGGCCCTTTTCCTCCTTGCCCTCGCTCTCGCCGTAGAGCTGCTTCCACCACTCGGCCATGAAGCGGAACGCGGGCTCGAAGCACGCGAGCAGCTCGACCTTCTTGCCCTGACGGTAGAGCTCGTGACGCATGGCGGCATACTGCCAGGCGGGATTGGTGTAGTCGCTGCGCGTGCAGAGCTCCATCATCTCCTGCGCGCCGCCCATGAGCGCATCCAGATCGACGCCCGCGACGGCGATGGGCAGAAGGCCGACCGCCGTGAGCACGCTGTAGCGCCCGCCGATGTTGTCGGGCACGACAAATTCCTCGTACCCCTCCCGGTCGGCAAGGGCCTTGAGCGCGCCCTTGTGCGCGTCGGTCGTGGCGTAAATGCGCTGCGCGGCCCCTTCCTTGCCGTACTTTTTCTCGAGCATTTCGCGGAAGAAGCGGAACGCGACGGCGGGCTCGGTCGTCGTGCCGGATTTGGAGATGACATTGACGGAAAAATCGTCCTCGCCGATGAGCTCCGTTACCTCGCGCAGCGCGTCGGAGGAGAGGCCGTTGCCGATAAAGTAGATGTTCGGCGTGGACTTCTTTTTCAGGTTATAGTTCGGCGAGCAGAGGCATTCGATCACGCCGCGCGCGCCGAGATAGCTGCCGCCGATGCCGATGACGACGAGCGCCTTGGAATCGCCCTGAATCTTCTTCGCCGCGGCGAGGATGCGCTCGTACTCTTCACGGTCATAGTCGCGCGGGAGTGTGACCCAGCCGATGAAATCAGAACCCTTTCCGCCGCCGTTTTGCAGCCAGCCCGCCGCGCGCTCGAGGCGGGGGCGCAGCGCCGCCTCATAGGGGAGGGGGAGAAACGACGCGGCATGAGATACATCGATAGACAGCATAAAGAAGGCCTCCTGTGATGATTTTGGTTGCCCTGATTGTAGCACATACGGCGGCAAAGAACAAGCGAAAAGCGGTGAACAGACGTTCGCTTTTCGGCCCGATCGGGCGAAAACTGTGGAAAGTGCAGCAAACGCGCACGCTTTATCGCTCCATCTTTGTAAAGCACGTGTATTTACTGCCATACATTATTGTGTTATCGTGTTACCACACTAAATCAAGCGGCCGCGAGCCGTACTTCAGGAGGAACAAAAGATGAAAAAGTTATTGGCTTTGGCGCTGGCCGCCGTGATGGTACTGTCCCTTGCCGCCTGCGGCAGCAAGAGCGACACCGCCGATGATGCACAGGGCAGCGACGAGCAGACCGCGCAGGACACCTCGGGCGGCGAAACGCAGAAGCTGATCGTCGGCTTCGACGCCGAGTTCCCGCCGTTCGGCTTCATCGCCGCCGACGGCAGCTACGACGGCTTCGACCTCGCGATGGCCAAGGAGCTGTGCGCGCGCCTCGGCTGGGAGTATGAGGCCGTGGCCATCGACTGGAACAGCAAGGACGCCGAGCTCTCCAGCGGCACGATCAACTGCATCTGGAACGGCTTTACCTATACCGGCCGCGAAAATGACTACACCTTCTCCGACCCCTATGTGGATAACTCCATCGTGATGGTCGTGAAGGCGGACAGCGGCATCACCTCGCTCGCCGATCTTGCCGGCAAGAGCGTGATGGCACAGGCGGCCTCCTCCGCGGTGGACGCCATCAACGAGAACGAAGACTTCAAGTCCTCCCTCAAGGAGGTCGTGGAGCTTGGCGACTACAACATGGGCTTTATGGACCTTGCGCAGGGTACGGTGGACGCCGTTGCCGCTGACCTCGGCGTTGCGCAGTATCAGATCGCCAACAACGAGGGCGACTATGTGATCCTCGACGAGCCCCTCTCCTCCGAGCAGTACGCCATCGGCTTCCTCAAGGGCAACACCGAGCTGCGCGACGCGGTGAACGCGGAGCTGCTCAAAATGGCCGAGGACGGCACCATGCTGGAGATCGCGCAGAAGTACGTCGATCAGGGTCTCGTGCTCGACAGCCTGTGCCTTATCAACAAGTAAAAACGTTTACCTCGGGCGACTGTAAAAACCAATTATAACTCATAGGCGCCCATCCTCTTCTCAGGGAGGGAGCGGGGGCGAAAGCCCCCGCTTTTTCCCGCTTATGACCGAATAAGGGAGAATCATTCCATGACTGTATCCACGATGCTTTCGCTATTATCCGAGGGCTTTGTCACATCGCTTTTGATCTTCGTGCTGACGCTGCTATTCTCGATGCCGCTGGGCCTTGCCGTGATGTTCGGGAGGCGCAGCCGGTTCACGCCGCTGCGCGGCTTCATCAAGGCGTATATCTCCATCATGCGCGGCACGCCGCTGATGCTGCAGCTCATGGTCGTCTTCTACGGGCCAAAGCTGCTGCTCGGCGTCACGGTGCCGGGCAACTGGCGCTTCACGGCGGTCATCGTCGCGTTCGTCATCAACTATGCGGCGTATTTTGCCGAGATCTACCGCGGCGGCATCGAGTCCATCCCGCGCGGGCAGTATGAGGCCGCACAGGTGCTGGGCTATACGAAGGCGCAGACATTTTTCAAGATCATCCTGCCGCAGATGGTCAAGCGCGTTATCCCCGCGGTGACGAACGAGGTCATCACGCTCGTCAAGGACACGTCGCTCGCGTCCGTCATCGGCACGGTGGAGATGTTCACGCGCGCCAAGCAGATTGTCGCCTCGCCGAACACGCCGGGAATGCTGGCGCTGGTGGCGGCGGGCGTATTCTATTATGTGTTCAACTATGTGGTCGCCTTCGCCATGGAAAAATGGGAGCAGGCGCTGCGCTATTACCGCTGAAGGGAGGGGAGAACTATGGCAGTTTTTGAAATGCAGAATGCGAGAAAGGCCTTCGGCGCGCTCGAGGTCTTGAAGGGCGTGTCCCTGAAGGTGGAAAAGGGCGAGGTCGTGTCGATCATCGGGCCCTCGGGCGGCGGCAAGTCGACCATGCTGCGCTGTGCGACGCTGCTCGAGACGATGGACGCGGGCACGCTCTCGTACGGCGAAAACGTCGCCGCGCGCGGGGAAAACGGCAAAAGCGTCTACGCCGGAAAAGCCGCGCTCGCGCAGGTGCGGCGGCAGTTCGGGCTGGTGTTCCAGCAGTTTGACCTCTTCCCGCACTACACGGTGCTCAAAAACGTCTGTGACGCACCCATCTCGGTGCAGAAGCGCGATAAAGCCGAGGTCGAGGCCGAGGCCATGGCGCTGCTCGACAAGATGGGCTTACAGGGCAAGGAAAGCGCCTATCCCTATCAGCTCTCGGGCGGGCAGCAGCAGCGCGTGGCCATTGCCCGCGCGCTCGCGATGAAGCCGGAGATCCTCTTTTTCGACGAGCCGACATCCGCGCTCGACCCGCTGCTCACCGGTGAGGTGCTGCGAGTCATCCGCTCGCTTGCCGACGAGCACATGACCATGGTCATCGTGACGCACGAGATGCCCTTTGCCCGCGCCGTGAGCGACCGCGTCGTGTTTTTAGACGGCGGCGTCATCGTGGAGCAGGGCAGCCCCGCGCAGGTCTTTGAAAATCCGCAGCAGGAGCGGACGAAGGAATTTTTGAAGTCCTACCGCGAGACGGGCGCTCAGGCGTAGTAGTTCACGAGCAGGTCGACGACCGCGCCGTAGCTCTGCGTGCCGAGCGCGTCGCCGTAGGTCTTGATCATTTTGTCGTTGAGCGACTGGGTGACGGTGGCCGTCAGCCCCTTGTAGCGCGACCAGTAGGCGCTGTTGGCCCGCAGATCCGCCAGGACCTCCTCGGGCAGGCGGCTGCGCACCTCCTGCCAGGCGTCTGGGTCGGCGCGGTAGAGGGCGTTCGACAAATGGATGTAGCCGAGCAGCCAGCCGGCGTAGTTGTAGTTCGCGTTGTCGCAGCGCGTGCAGGCGAGGACTGCGAGAAAGTTGCACTGCTGCTCGGACGCGATGCCGCGCTGATGCGCGAGCTCATGCGCGCAGGTCGAGGCCAGCAGCATCGCGGGCGAGTCCATATTCACGTTCGATTCGCCCGTGAAGGGAAAGTAGAAGCCCGTGAAGTTCATCGCGCTCATGATCTTGGAGAAGAAAATGCCCTTGGGCTGCTGATCGGGCACGTCGAGGAAGGGAAACTCGTCGTACAGGCAGTCGTACACCGTGTCGGCGCAGGCTAAGATCGCCTGCCGGTCGGCGGTGAAGAGACCGTCCTCATCGCGCTCGACCTGCCCGGAGGCGAGGGCGAGCGCATTGGCAAAGCGGCGCGTGACGTACAGCAGGTCCTCATACGCGACCGGCTGGGGCGTGAGACCGCTTTTGTCGCAGAAATCGTCCGCGTAGTAATTCGCACCCCAGAGGAGCGAAAACGCGGCGTAGACCGTGAGCGCAAGGTCGAGCACGAAGAGCGCGCAGCGGTACGCCGCGCGGCCTTTTTTGCGGGACCTGACGAGATAGCGCGCCATCAGTGCGAGCAGCACGACCGCCGTGACCGCCGCGAGCACGTACAAAAGCTCCGCGACCGAGAACGGCAGCGCCGCGCACGCGCGGCCCAAAAGCTGCTCGAAGGGCAGCGTGACCGAGTAGACCCAGAAATTGACGATCGCGCGGTCATTGCGGAAAAAGTAAAAAAGCACAAGGACTGCGCCGCAGGCAAGGAGCCAGCGGTGCAGTCCTTTGTTTTCGCGGTAAAATGCCTTCATGGGGAAGATCAGTCCTTTTTTTCGCCGGGAGCGGGGAGGGGGTCGAACAGCGCCTCCGTCGCGCCCTTTTTCTCAAGGCTGCGGTCGGTAAACCAGTTCACAAACGAGCTGACGCACGCAAAGATCGGCACGCCCAGGAACATACCCAGCACGCCGCCGAAGCCGCCGCCGACCACGATGGCCACGATGACCCAGAAGCTCGAGATGCCGGTGGATTTGCCGAGGATCTTCGGCCCCAGGATGTTGCCGTCGAACTGCTGGAGCACGATGATGAAGAGGATGAAGTACAGGCACTGCTTCGGGCTGACGAGCAGGATGAGGAACGCGCTCGGAACGGCGCCGAGGAAGGGACCGAAGATGGGGATGATGTTCGTCACGCCCACAAACACGGAAATGATCGGCGTATACGGGAAGTTGAAGATCGAGCAGCAGATGAAGCAGATGATGCCGATGATGAGCGAGTCGAGCAGCTTGCCGCGCACAAAGCCGCTGAAAATGCGGTCGGCCTCCGATACGGCGCGCAGCGTGCGGCGATACAGCGTTTCGGGAAGGATGGCGTAGAGCAGCTTTTTTGACTGGCGGGCAAAGCTCTCCTTGCGCGCAAGGAGGTAGACCGAGATCATCATGCCGATGAGCACGTTCTTGAGGAACATGACGACGCTCCAGATGCCGCCCGTCACGGCAACGATGGCGACCTGCGCCTGCGGGATGACCGTGTCGGTGACCCATTTGACGAGCTTGTCGTAGTAGCCGTTGAGCGCGGAGAGCAGTTGATCGGAGATCGCGTCGTCGGTAAAGAGCGTTTCGTTCTCTACCAGCGCCGTGACCCAGTTGTAAACGGTGCGGTAGTAGCTCTCAAAGTTGGCGGCCAGCGTTTTCACGCTGTCGACCAGCTCGGGAATGAGGATGCTGAACATCAGGTAGATCATCGCGATGACGCACAGCCACGTGACAAGGATGCTCAGCCCCCGGATGAGCGAGGACTTGACCTTCGGCAGCCCCTTTTGGATATACCGGTCGAAAAAGTCGACGATGGGGGCGAGAAGGTACGCGAACACAAGGCCGTAGATGACCGGCGAGAGCACGCTCATCAGCTTGTCGAAAAAGTCCAGCAGCACGCGGGACTGGAAAAACGTGTCGTAAAACATCAGCACCGCGCAGGCCGAGACGATCAGCGTTACGCCGAGGTGAAGATAGGTCTTGTTGTTTTTCATGGGCTCCCCCTTTTTGGGCAAAAGACGTTAAGTGACTGCTAAAAGATGCTAAAAGTAGCTTACTATTTTTTGCCGGGAATTGCAACCGCTCATTTCCTGTGTTATGATAATCTTTACCGCCGGTTAACAAATTTCTTTGTCCGGCGGGGGAAACGGCTGAAGCGTCGTTTGGCGCTTTGGCCGCGTGTTATGAAGAGCGATCGACAGGAGGACCCTATGGACAAGAAGCTGCTCTTTATCGTCAATCCCCGCGCGGGGAAGACCAAGTCGCACGCGCCTCTGTTCGACGCGGTTTCGATCTATTCCGAGGCGGGGTATCTCGTCTCCGTGCGCGTGACGTCGCGCCGCGGCGAGGCAACGGAGCTTGCCGAGGATCTTGGCGAGAAGTTTGACCTTGTCGTCTGTCACGGCGGCGACGGGACGCTCAACGAGACGGTGAACGGCGTGATGCGCATTCCGAAGGAAAAGCGCCCGGCGGTGAGCTATCTGCCCGGCGGCAGCACGAACGACTTTGCCGCGAGCCTGAACATTTCCTCAGATCCCGCCAAGGCAGCGCGCTCGGCGATGCGCCTTCAGCCGCGCGAGCTGGACGTGGGCAAGTTCGGCGAGCGCAATTTTGTCTATGTCGCGTCCTTCGGTGCGTTTACCAAAACGACCTACACCGTGCCGCAGGACATCAAAAATGTCTTCGGCCATTTCGCCTATATGCTCGACGGCGTGAAGAATCTCGACACGCTCTGCCCCTACCGCATGAAGATCACCGCCGACGGCGAGGTCTTCGACGGGGAATACCTCTTCGGCGCCATCAGCAATTCGACGTCCATCGCGGGGCTGATGAAGCTCTCGCCCGAGACGGTGTCGTTCGACGACGGCGAGTTCGAGCTGCTGCTCGTCCCCGTGCCGCGCACGCCCGCGGCGATGCAGGCGCTCATTCTGGCCCTGATCAACAAGGACTACTGCAATTCCGAGGGGCTCATCTTCCGCCACGTCAGGCACGTGACGGCCGAGACCGCCGAGGATATCCCCTGGACGCTCGACGGCGAGTACGACCCCGGCGCGCCGCTCGTGGAGATCGGCATCGAGGAAAACGGACTGACGATGATGATTTGATTGCGGCGCGCCACGGTAGGCATCGATACCATATAGAAAAGACATGGAAAAGGGCCTTCGCCCAAAAGCGCCTCCCGCGGGAGGCGCTTTTTCTGTCAGCGGTGCGCGGGCGCGTCACGCATGGCAAACCTGTGTGACACATATGACAACGATTGACACAATGGCAAGCGGTGACAAATGCTGTCAACCGACCAAAAGGCGACAAAATGACGGAATTTGGCCGGCACATTGCCGGTTCAAACGGCGCGATTTTAGCAGATGCGACCAAAAATCATCTTTTTGTGCCGCACGGCAAAAAGTGGAACGGTCTTTGCTTATAAAAAGGCATCACATGAAAACGAGTGAACAGGGAGCTCCCTCACGGGAGCGGCCATAATTTGAAAGGAGATCAATATCATGATTCAAAAGGGAGATCCGCTGAACCTTACCGGTAAGGTCGCTGTTATCACGGGCGCCGGCTCCGGCATCGGTCTGGGCGTTGCGCAGATGCTGTCTGCCTACGGCGCGAGCGTTGCCATCGTCGATGTGAGCCCCAAGTCCGAGGCTGCCGCGCAGGAGCTGCGCGATGCCGGCCGCGACGCCGCCTTCTTCCAGTGCGACGTCACCAACGAGCAGAGCGTCATCGACACCGTCAAGGCCATCGTCGACAGGTTCGGCCGCATTGATATCCTGCACAACAACGCGGGCGTCACCGTTCGTAAGTCCATCGACCAGCTCGAGGAGAAGGAATGGGATTTCGTTCTGGATGTTGGTCTCAAGGGCCTGTTCCTGATGAGCAAGCACGTCATCCCCGAGATGCGCAAGGTCGGCGGCGGCTCCATCGTCAACACCGGCTCCGGCTGGGGTCTCAAGGGCGGCGATCAGGCGGCAGCCTACTGCGCCGTCAAGGGCGGTATCGTCAACGTGACCCGCGCCATGGCCATCGACCACGGCAAGGATAACATCCGCGTCAACTCCATCAACCCCGGCGACACCGTGACCGCCATGATGATCAGCGAGGGCCGTCAGACCGGCGAGATCAAGAGCGACGCCGATATCGAGGAGTTCCTCAAGTCCTGCGGCAGCGGCCGTCCGCTCGCCCGCATCGGCCAGCCCGAGGATATCGCCAAGGGCGTGCTGTTCCTGTGCTCCGACCTGGCTTCCTGGGTCACCGGCGCTGCGCTCGTCGTGGACGGCGGCGGCATCGCCTAAGCTTCGATACCCGATTTTGATATAGACAGAAAGGACGACTGTAATGAGTGTGAAAGGCTTCAAGAGCCATCCTTACATCCCCAACTCCGTTCCCGAAGTGGAACAGGAGATGCTGCATGAAATTGGCCTGACCTCTCTCGAAGAGCTGCACGAGGAAGTGCCCGACGAGATCATTCTGAAAGAAAACATGGACCTGCCCGAGGCGTTCGGCTCCGAGTACGAGCTGCGCCGCCACGTGGAGAAGCTGCTCAAGAAGAACAGCTCCTGCGCGGACAACCTCAACTTCCTCGGCGCGGGCTGCTATCAGCACTATGTCCCCGCCATCTGCGACGAGATCAACGGCAAGGGCGAGTTCCTCACCGCTTACGGCGGCGAGAGCTACAACGACTTCGGCCGTTTCCAGTCCCTGTTCGAGTATGAGAGCATGATGGCCGAGCTGCTCGACATGGAAGTGGTCAACGTCCCGACGATGGACTACGCGCAGGCCGCCGCCACCGCCATCCGCATGGGCTCCCGCGTCGCGGGGCGCACCGGCGTGCTCGTGCCCGGCTCCATGGACCGCGAAAAGCTCGCGGTCGTGAAGAACTACTGCACGCCCGACCTCCAGATCGAGGAGGTCAAGTGCGACGACAAGACCGGCTGCATCGATCTTGCCGACCTGAAGAGCAAGCTGAACGATTCGATCGGCGTTGTCTACTTCGAAAACCCCAACTACTTCGGCGGTCTGGAGATCGGCGCGCGCGAGATCGCGAACGCCGCGCATGACGCGGGCGCGCAGTGCGTCGTCGGCGTGGACCCCATCTCCCTCGGCGTTGTGGCCGTGCCCCACAGCTACGGCGCGGACATCGTCTGCGGCGACCTGCAGCCGCTCGGCATCCACATGAACTACGGCGGCGGCCAGTCCGGCTTCATGGCCACGATGGACGACCCGACCTACGTGCTCGAATTCCCTTCCCGTCTGTTCGGTATCTGCCGCACCAACACCGAGGGCGAGTACGCCTTCGCCGACGTTGCGTATGACCGCACCTCGTTCGGCCACCTGCGTGATAAGGCCAAGGAATATGTCGGCACGCAGACCGCCCTGTGGGGCATCACTGCCGGCGTGTACCTTGCGACCATGGGCCCCCAGGGTATGCAGGAGGTCGGCGAGACCATCATGCAGAACGCCCAGTACGCGGCCAAGCAGCTCGCTGCCCTGCCCAACGTCTCCCTGCGCTTCTCCGCTCCGTTCTTCAAGGAGTTCGTGCTGGACTTCAGCAAGACCGGCAAGACCGTCGCGGAGATCAACAAGGCGCTGCTTGAAAAGCACATCTTCGGCGGCAAGGATCTCTCCCGTGACTTCCCCGCGCTCGGCCAGTGTGCCATGTACTGCGTGACGGAGGTCCACACCAAGGAGGATATCGACACGCTCGTTTCCGCGCTGAGCGAGATCCTGTGATGAAAGGAGAGGAATGAACATGAAAAAGATCGACAGAAGCTCCAAGGTCCGCACCGGCTTCCACCAGGCCAAGTGGGACGAGCCCGTTATTTTCGAGCTGAGCAAGCACGGCGAGCGCGGCATCCTTGTCAACAAGGCCGACGCGAAGGTCGCCGAGGCCGTGGACGGCGTGAACGCGCTGCCCGAGTTCCTCAAGCGCAAGGAGGCTCCGGCCCTTCCTGAAATTTCCCAGCCCCGCGTGCTGCGCCACTACTCCCGCCTTGCGCAGGAGACCCTCGGCGCCGACGTGAACATCGAGATCGGCCAGGGCACCTGCACCGTCAAGTACAGCCCCAAGGTCAACGACCAGCTTGCCAATCTCCCCCAGATGCGCGAGATGCATCCCCTGCAGGACGAGAGCACCTGCCAGGGCATCATGGAGATCATGTACAATACCGGAAAGTATATGTGCGAGATCTCCGGCATGGACCGCTTCTCCTTCCAGCCCAGCGGCGGCTCCCAGGGCATCCTGGGCATGGCGTCCCTCGTGTACGCCTACTATAAGTCCCGCGGCGAAGAGAAGCAGCGCAACGAGATCATCACCACGATCTACTCCCATCCTTCCGATGCAGCCGCCCCGCACGTCAAGGGCTTCAAGATCATCTACCTGCATCCGGATGAAAACGGCTATCCCGACTACGAGGCTTTCAAGGCGGCCGTCAACGAGCACACCGCGGCCTTCTTCGTCGCCAACCCCGAGGATACCGGCGTTTACAACAAGAACGTGCTCAAGTTCACCAAGCTCGTCCACGAAAACGGCGGTCTGTGCGCTTACGACCAGGCGAACGCCAACGGTCTGCTCGGCGTGACCCGCGCGCGCGACGCCGGCTTTGATATGTGCTTCTTCAACCTGCACAAGACCTTCTCCACCCCGCACGGCTGCGGCGGCCCCGCCTGCGGTGCTGTCGGCTGCTCGAAGGAACTGGAAAAGTTCCTGCCCGCGCCGCTGATCGGCTTCGACGGGGAGAAGTACTTCTACGATTACGAGACCACGAGCAATCCGTCCGCCATCGGCAAGATCCGCGAGTTCAACGGCGTTGCGCCGGTCGTGCTCAAGGCGTATGCCTGGATCCGCTCCATGGGGCCCGAGGGCCTGTATCAGGTCGCGAAGACGGCTGTTCTGAACAACAACTATATGTTCAAGAAGCTCATGGAGCTCCACTGCGTGGACGCGCCCTACATCCCCGGCAAGCAGCGCATCGAGCAGTGCCGCTACACGCTCGAAACGCTCGCCAAGGAAACCGGCGTCGGCACCGCGGACGTGCAGCGCCGCATGATGGACTTCGGTATGCACTACTGGCAGAGCCATCACCCGTATTACGTTCCCGAGCCGATGACCCTCGAGCCCACCGAGACCCCGTCCAAGGAGGACATCGACGAGTACATCGAGACGCTCAAGTATGTCTTCGAGGAAGCCTACAAGGATCCCGAAAAGGTCAAGAACGCGCCGTATCAGAGCGTCTGCCACCAGCTCGATGAGTCCAACATGGACGATCCCGAGCAGTGGGCCGTTACCTGGCGCTGCTACCTGCGCAAGTTCCAGTGAAAAAATTAGGGCTGATCGTAAATCCCATTGCAGGGATGGGCGGCAGCGTCGGACTGAAGGGCACCGACGGCGTGGCAGCGGAAGCTGCCCGCCTCGGCGCCGTCCGTCATTCAGGGGACCGCGCGGCTGCCGCGCTCAAAGAGCTCCTGCCCTTCGGCGGAGAGATGACGGTCCTGTGCGCGAGCGGGGAGATGGGCGAGTCGCTCGTCAAAGGTCTTGGCTTCCCACATGTCGAGTGCGTGTATGAGACCGGGGCGGAAACGACCTCGGACGACACCAGACGTGCTGCGCAGTCGATGAAGGACGCGGACCTGCTGCTCTTTGCGGGCGGCGACGGCACCGCGCGCGATATTTTTGCCGCGCTTGGCGACAAGGCGGTCGCCATCGGCATCCCGGCGGGCGTGAAGATCCACTCGCCTGTGTATGCCATCCGCCCCGAGGCGGCCGGCAAGCTGGCGCTGAAGTACCTTGAGGGCCGCTGCCGCCGCACCTACGAGGCCGAGGTCGTCGATATCGACGAGGCGGCCTACCGCGACGGCCGCGTGAGCACCAGCCTGTACGGTTATCTCACGGTGCCCGACGAGCGCGACTATATGCAGCACGGCAAGGCGCCCTCGCCGGCGAGCGAGCACGCCCAGCAGTGCGCCATTGCCGATGAGATGATCGACCGCCTGGAGCCGGATACCTATTATCTGGTCGGTCCCGGCTCCACCACGCGCACGCTGATGGACGAGCTGGGGCTTCCCGATACGCTCATCGGCGTGGATCTCATCTGCAACAGGCAGCTTGTGCAGTCCGACCTCAGCGAGGCGGACATTTTGAAGCGTCTTGACGAAAAGCCGACGCATCTCATCGTCACGCCGACCGGCGGGCAGGGGTACCTGCTCGGGCGCGGCAACCAGCAGCTCAGCGCGAAGGTCCTCCGCCGCATCGGGAAGGAGCATCTCCACGTACTTGCCACGAAGGAGAAGCTCTTCCACCTGCGGGGCCGCGCTTTGCTGGTGGACACCGGCGACGAAGAGGTCGACAAAATGCTCTGCGGATACGTCCGCGTCATCGTGGACTATCAGGAGGAGCAGATGTGCCGCATCGGTACAGAGTAAGACACCAAAACAGAAAAAGGGAGCGGTGCGGAGCGTGACGCTTTGCACCGCTCCCTTCTTTCGCCGCAAAAAAGTGCGCTGCGGGTGAAATTTTTGCTCGACGGCGGCGCGGGAGTGTACTACAATAGAGAAAAATACCGGCGGCGCGCTCTGCGCCCGCCGCAAGACAGCGAAAGAGGGACTGCGATATGAAGATCGGCTTTATCGGCACGGGCAATATGGGCGGCGCGCTCGCGCACGCCGCGGCGAAGAGCGGGGAGGCGGAGCTCCTGCTTGCCAACCGCACACCGGAGAAGGCACGGGCGTTGGCGGATGCCATCGGCGCGGCGGTCTGCGACAACACGGCGGCGGCAGGGGAGGCGGATCATCTGTTCCTCGGCGTCAAGCCGCAGATGATGGCGGGGATGCTCGCGGGCATCGCGCCGGTGCTGAAGGCGCGCGCGGAGAAGCCTGTGCTCATCAGCATGGCCGCGGGGCTGACTATCGAGAGCATCCGGGCCATGGCGGGCGGAGCGTATCCCGTCATCCGCATCATGCCGAATATGCCCGCCGCCGTGGGCGAGGGCGTCATCTTCTACGCGTGCAGCGAAAACTGCAAAAAGGCGGACGTGGAGGCATTTCTCTCCTATATGGCCCCGGCGGGCAAGCTCTTTGCGCTTGAAGAGAAATTGCAGGATGCGGGCTCGGCGGTCGCGGGCTGCGGCCCTGCCTTCGCTGCGATGTTTTTAGAGGCGCTGGCTGACGGCGGCGTTGCCTGCGGACTGCCGCGCGCGGCGACCATCCAGTATGCCGCGCAGATGATGCTCGGCACGGCGAAGATGGTGCTCGAAACGAACGAGCACCCCGGCAGCCTCAAGGACCGTGTGTGCTCGCCGGGCGGCTCGACCATCCAGGGCGTGCGCACGCTCGAGGAGCGCGGTATGCGCGCTGCGGTATTTGATGCCGTCATCGCCGCCTACGAGAAGAACGCGGACCTCAAAAAGGCGAACGACTGAGGCGGCAGGCATAGTATGCCGTGCGGGGCATCCCCAATTTTCAGCGAAAAGTGAGTGAAAAAACAATGGCAGCGATCTCTCAGCAGCTCACCGATATCACGGTGCTCTCGATCGTGGTGCGTACCCTGCTCTCCACGTTCTGCGCAGGCACGCTCGGCTTTGAGCGCGAGCGGCACAATCAGGCGGCGGGCTTTCGCACCTACATCATCGTGAGCGACGCTTCGGCGCTCGTGATGATGACGAATATCTTTGTTGCCGGCATCGGCGAGACGGACCTTGTGCGTATGTCGGCCTCCGTCATCACAGGACTTGGCTTTCTCGGCGCGGGCACGATCTTGGTGACGCGCAATCAGGAGGTGCGCGGTCTGACGACCGCGGCGGGCCTGTGGGCGGTCGCCATCATCGGCACGGCGTTCGGCGCGGGCTTTTACGCGGGCGGTCTCATCTGCTATGCGTTCATCTTCCTTGCCATGCAGGTGCTGCGGCGCGTGGACCTTCGCATCCGCAAGACGCAGCGCGTCTCCACCGTGTACTTCGAGATGGAGAGCAAGAGCACGGCGGGCCGGATCATCCGCCACGTGAAAAGCCGCGGGCATTACATCTGGGACCTTGATCTTTTCAGCGATGCACAGGCGGGGAGCGGCGGCCCCGTGTGCGGCACATTCACCCTGTGGGTGAACGGCAGGACCACGCTCGACGAGGAGCTGCAGGAGCTCGAAAAGCTCGACGGTGTCAGCTATATGACGCTGATGTAAACAGGAGCCTTCTGCGCGATCGTATGGATACTGGCGTGGTGTTATCCTCCTTATATAAATTTATCAGCCCTTCCGCTGCCGCCTCCATGGGGCGGCGCGGCAGAAAAGCAGCGTTTATATCGTTAGATGTGAGAGCAGAAGATCGGGATATTCGATCAGGGCGGAGCAAGACACCTGTTATACGGGTGTCTTAACTCTTTTGGGTGCACACCGGCATAAAAACGCGGAAAATTTCCTTCTGAACGGAACCTTTATACAGCTTGCCAAAGGAACGCGCGCCATGGGGCGGGGATTCCGCCGCTTCGTCGATTGACAGCCTTTTTTTCGCGCCGTACAATGAGCAGTACCACGCAAAGAAGGGAAAAATCATGAAATACGTCAAACAATTCGGCATCATTCTGCTCGTTTCGCTCGTGGGCGAGCTGCTCAACTTTCTGCTGCCGCTGCCGGTCCCTGCGAGCATCTACGGCCTTGTGCTGATGTTCCTGTGCCTTGTCACGGGCCTGATCAAGCTGGACGACGTGCACGATACGGCCTGCTTTCTCATTGAGATCATGCCCATCATGTTCATCCCGCCTGCCGTGGGCCTCATGGCCTCGTGGGACGTCATTCAGGCGAACCTGCTTGCCTATATCGTCATTGCGGTCGTGACCACCGTCGTCGTGATGAGTGTATCGGGTCTTGTGACGCAGGCGGTGCTTAAAAAGGGAAAGAAGGGGGCGGAGCAGGAATGACCTTTTTTGAACAGTCCGTCTTCTTCGGCGTTTCGGTGAGCCTGGCGGCCTACGGCCTCGGCGTCGTGCTGCAAAAAAAGTGCAAATTCGCGCTTTTTAATCCGCTGCTCATCTCAGTCATCGTGACCATCGCGGTGCTTTTGACCGCGCATATCAACTATGACGTCTACTACGAGGGCGCAAAGTATCTGAGCTATCTGCTCACCCCCGCGACCGTGTGCCTCGCCGTGCCGCTGTATGAAAAGCTCGCGCTTTTGAAGAGCAACTGGAAGGCCATCTTCGCAGGCATTTTCTCCGGCGTGATCACGACGCTTTGCAGCGTGCTCGTGATGAGCAGGCTCTTTCATCTTACACACGAGGAATACGTGACGCTTCTGCCTAAGTCCATCACGACGGCCATCGGCATGGGTGTTTCCGAAGAGCTCGGCGGCTACGTGACGCTGACGGTCGCCATGATCATCATTACCGGCATTTTCGGCAACGTTGTCGCTGTGGCGGTGTGCCGCCTGTTCCGCATCACCGACCCCATCGCCAAGGGCGTGAGCATCGGCTCGGCCGCGCACGCGCTGGGCACGGCCAAGGCGCTCGAGATCGGCGAGGTCGAGGGCGCGATGAGCAGCCTCTCGATCGTCGTGGCGGGCCTTCTCACGGTGGTCGGCGCGTCGATCTTTGCCAACTTCATGTGAAAAAAGAGCACTCATGCGAGTGCTCTTTTTTGCGCGATGCGTGAATAAAAATCGGGAAAATCGTTGAAATTCAGGAAGATTGTGTTAAGATAAAATAGAAATAACAGGGATTATATAAGAGGATTGCCGCAGCCGGAGAGACGGAGCGCTGCGGGACAAAAACGGGAGAAACGGGAGGAAATGCTTATGTGGCACGTAGAGACCGACTATTTGCACTGGCAATTTTCCTCATCATGTTCATCAAGGAGAGCCCGGAGCACGCCCGCAAGCGGGACCGGCAGGGGAATGCCTTCTTCATTGTGCTGCTGCTCAGCATCGTCAATGTGATCATTGATATCGTTTCCTCGCTTGCGAAGAATCGGAGCACCGAGTGGTGGATGTATGAGTATGCGATGACGCTCTATGTGGCCAGTATGCCGCTGCTGGCGGCGGTGTGGGTGTGCTACGAGTATGTGCTCATCCACCGCGCCGCGCCGCAGCGCGTGATCCTGCGCGGCATCGTGGCGATCACGCTGCCCTATATCATCTATGCGCTCCTTGCCATCACCAATCCGCATACGGAGTGGTTTTTCCATCTGACGAGCGATATGCAGTATTCGCGCGGCGCGCTCTTCATGCCCGTCGGTGTCGGCTTTATCATGTTTTACTCCGCCGTGGGCCTCTTGCAGGCGCTGGGGCACTGGAAGCGCATCGCCCCGCGCTCGAACGCGGTACTGCTCATCCGCTTTTTTGCCACCACAGCCGCGTTCATCTGGATCCAGCTCGCCAATCCCGGCTGGCTCGTCATCAACGCGAGCTATGCGCTCGTGTATGTCTGGTGTGACTTCACGGTCGAGGAGCAGCGCCGCAGCGAGCTCTACGGCGAGATCGACCGCAAGAACGCAGAACTCAAGGTCATTGCGGAAAAGGCGGAATCCGCTGCGCAGGCAAAATCGGAGTTCCTCTCGCGGATGTCGCACGATATCCGCACACCGATGAACGCCATCATCGGCCTGACGCGCCTTGCCGAGGAAGAAGAGGACGCGAAGAAGGTGCATTCCTACCTTCACAGCATCGAAACGTCCAGCAATTTCCTGCTCGGCCTCATCAACGATATCCTCGATATGTCGAAGATCGAAAACGGCGAGCTGACGCTCAAGGAGGACGTGTACCACGTCGAGGAGTTCGTCGAGGGCATCAACACCATCATCCGCCCGCTGATGGAGGAAAAGCACATCGATTTTATGATGACCATTCATACCGAGACGCCCTAAGACGCCCTGCATCCGCACCGACCGCCTGCGCTTCAACCAGATATCCTTCAACCTGTTGTCAAACGCCGCGAAATTTACGCCCGAGGGCGGCAGCATCGCGGTGGAGAGCGCACGATCGAGGCGGGCATGAACTACCACCTCTCCAAGCCCATCGAGGCAGAGACGCTGTACCGGGTGCTCGCGCAGCATATCCATGTTTCTTAGGAGGCCATATCAAGCACGTACCATGCAAAAACCGATCAATATGTTTCGCAGCTATCTGCTGCGCTTTTTCTTCCGCCTGAGCGTGATGTTCGTCACGATCTCGGGCTACTTCGAAAACCGCGCCGCGCTGGACTTTACCGCGCGCCATGCGTTCTTCTCGCCGGTCAATATCCTCTGGGCGATCCTAGCGGCGTCGTTCGCCTTGCAGCTCTCGCCGCGCTCGCGCGTGTCAAGGGGCTGCCGCAAGCAGTTTTCCGCCACATTCGAGCGGGTGGAGACCGTGGTCGACGACTTTTTCCTGCGCACGAAGCTCAAAAAGCTGGACCTTGGCGCGACAAAGGTGGCCATCATCTGGGCCATCCCGAACCTCATCTTCGCGGCGCTCTACTACAAGGGCATTTTCGGCGTGCCGGAGATGCTGCTGTTCACGGTGCTCTATTACCTCTGTGATGTGATCTGCATCGTGTTCTACTGCCCGTTCCAGAAGCTTTTTATGAAAAATAAATGCTGCGTGACCTGCCGCATCTTTGCCTGGGGCACGATCATGATGGTCACGCCGCTCATCTTTGTGCCGAGCGTTTATTCCTGGAGCCTTGTTGCGCTGGCGCTGGTGTGCACCGCCGCGTGGGAGGTCACGTATCACCGCCACCCCGAGCGCTTCTGCGAGGAGACGAACGCCTTTTTGACCTGTGCTGTCTGCACCGACCATCTGTGCGTCGTCAAGCGCGCGCTGGAGCAGAGCCCGAACAGGACCGCGGCAAAGTGATCAAAAAACGAAAAGCACCGCCATTGGCGGTGCTTCCTGCTTTCGGGAAAATATTCTGAATGCAGCGATCGATCCGAAATTTGATGGAGATGATGAAATGATAAGGCGATATACCGAGCGCGATATCGGCGCAGTGATGCAAATATGGTTGGATACGAATATTCAGGCACATTATTTCATATCGCCTGATTACTGGCGCACCAACTGCGGCATGGTGAGAGGAATGCTCCCTCATGCAGAAATATATGTGCATGAAGATGACAGCACAAAGCAGATCAACGGCTTCATTGGCTTGAACAATAATTACATCGAAGGTATTTTTGTGAAAGAAGCAGACCAATCAAAGGGGATCGGAAAACAGCTGTTGGATCATGTGAAGAGAGTCAAGCCGACATTAAGTTTGTGCGTTTACCAGAAAAATAAGGAAGCGATTCGATTTTACCTGAGAGAGAAATTCAGCATTCGATCTGAAAACGTAGACGACGAGACAGAGGAAAAAGAATTCGTAATGGGATGGGACCGGTAAGTCCCGATTTGTAAGCCCGCGGGCAAAAAAGGAAGAGACGACCAACGGCTGTCTCTTCCTTTTTGTCATATCAGAACACGATAAATGCCGCCTTCCGGCGGCCGCGCCGAGTGGTGGGTCACAAGTGTTTTGCCGAAGGCAAAAAACCTTGGCGCGGGGCGAATTCATTTCGCCGAGCATTTCAATCGCCGGAGGGGGAAGTGCCGCTGTGCCAAGCGGAACCCAAAGAAAAAAGCCACGACATCGTCGTGACTTTTTTCTTTGGTGGACCTGAAGGGATTCGAACCCACGACCTTACGGATGCGAACCGTACGCTCTCCCAAACGGTTCACTTATATGCCCCCCAAACCACCCGAAAATCGACACTCATACACAGAATTTTGTCGCAAAAAATTAGAAAATGTATATGGCCTCGTTTCATTCTTAGGCTGAAAATGTCTACAAATAGGTCAAAGAAACTTTCTTGCATTATAACTCGCATATTGTTGGGATGTCAACACAACGGCAACAATACGGTTCACATCCCCTTGGGGGAATGTTGAAAATTGAAGATTTCGGACGATATGTTCGCATCCAAAGCACTCTCGTTGGAGGGTGCTTTTTTTATTTTAGGAGGTGGAAAAGTGAACGGCTCAACTGTATTTGACTACTACTACGGAGACGAAAGCAGTCAATTTTCTTTTTATCGTATTCCACGCCAACTTGTTGCCGGGCAGCAATTCAAGAAAATCTCCACGGATGCAAAGCTACTGTATGGCCTCCTGCTTGACCGAATGGGCCTGTCTGCCCGGAACGGCTGGTATGATGACGCTGGGCGGGTCTATATTTTTTACACGCTGGATGAGATACAAGAGGACTTGAACTGCGGCCATGAAAAGGCTGTCAAACTGCTGTCTGAGTTGGACACAGATAAAGGCTGCGGGTTGATCGAGCGTGTGAAACAGGGCCAAGGTAGGCCGACAAAAATCTATGTCAAGCGCTTCACCACACGCCAGATAACCGCTGAACCCCTTGCGCCGCAGGAGACTCCCAGACTTCCGAAAATCGGAAGTCAAGAAGTCGGAAAAACAGAAGTCAAGAGTTCCGATAATCCGAAGTCAAGACTTCCGTTTTTCCGAAGTGCAGACTTCGGAAAATCAGACGGTAATTATATTGAATCTAATCAAACTGATTTCAGCTATAAAAATCAATCTATCCATCCATCGCCTTCCGCCGAGCAGCCGGGATGGATGGATAGAAGTGAGTATCTGAGAGAGATCAAAAAGAATATCGAGTACCCATTTCTTTGTCAACAGTTCAATGCCGATGATGTGGATGAGGTCGTGGGACTGATGGCGGATGTGATGTGTTCCACACAGTCAACGGTACGGATCGGCGGAGAAAACATACCGCTGTCGCAGGTGCAAGCCCGCTTCTACCGGCTGGACTACTCGCTGATGGTCTATGTGTTTGAGTGTCTGCGCCGCAATACCACACAAGTCCGTAATATCCGCGCATACCTGCTCACCACGCTGTTCAACGCCCCGCTGACCATGAATAACTACTATCAGGCCGAAGTCCAACACGACTTCGGCCTTTGATTTTGGTTGAAAATGTGGCTCAAATTGAGACACATTTTTCGACATAAAACTTGAATATGGAGGTAAATCAATGTCCAACGAAAAGAAAAACCCGCTGATTGGTGCGTTTCGGACACCTGCTGCCGGAGCACCGCCCACTCCCGCACCGGCTGAACCGTCTAAAGAGGCCAAGGCACCGGTCATTCCGACCCAGCCTGCCAAAGCTGCCGTTTCGCCCACCAAGCCGGACGAGGTAAAAAAGCCCGCTGTGCCTGCCAAGGATGACAAAGCGGCCAAGGATGGCAAGCCTGCCGCTGCACCGTC
>ENA-UOJV01001552-UOJV01001552.1-human-gut-metagenome-genome-assembly--contig:-C82-NODE-1552-length-24234-cov-47.148435_pt1 | contig 24234 bp, 33 predicted proteins | sample MGYA00242356_ERZ723903 | MGnify/ENA metagenome assembly ERZ723903
CCGCCGGGGCCGTCCATCCAGCCGCAGGAGGTGATGTAGTCGACGTGATCCATGAAGCGGCGCTTCTGGTGCTGCATCATGATGATGGTGTTGCAGTAGGTGGCGATGCCGTTGGCGCCGCCGGAGCCGGTGAAGCGGGTGGTGGGCTGCAGGTAATCGCCCTTGCCGAAGATGCAGGTGGAGTTCACGTTGCCGTACGGGTCGATCTGCGCGCCGCCGATGAAGGCGACGAGACGATCCTCGTCGTGCAGCCACTCGTTGGCCTCGAAGCCGACGAAGCGGATGTTGGGCCACTGCACGGCGCAGTGCGCCATGAAGCGGTTATCGCCGACAGAGCGGGGGACCTCAACGGGGTCGCAGTCCATCAGGCCGGACTCAACGATGGGGTGGCAGCTGGGGCAGACCGCGCGCTTGGCGAGGGACGCACCGATCAGCGGCAGACCCGTACCGACAATGACAATCTGGTTTTCCTTGATGTTCTTAGCAATGGCATAAGCCTGCATTTCCTGCTTGGTATACTTTGTATAATCAGACATTTCTATTTAGCCTCCCAAACCTTAGTGTGTAGTGGAATAGCCGAGGTGCGGCTCGTTCTTCAGGCGCATCAGACGGCTGCCGCCGATCTTGTCGAGCAGCGCGGCCTGATCTTCGCAGCTGTAGACCCACTTTTCAACGTAATCCTTGAAGGTCTCGGGCACCTTCTCGCCGCTCTTGGCGAGCTCGAAGGCCTTCTGCGCATTTTCGGCGGCGAGCTTGAGCTTCTCGTCCTCGGGGGCCTTCTCAAGCGCCTTGGCAGCCTTGGCCGCAGCCTTCTCGAGCTGCTTGACGGCATCCTCGGCATCCTGATACTTGGAGGCCTTGTCGTATTCCTTCAGGCCGGCATCGTCGTCGTCATAGTAGGCATAGCACTGAGAGGGCCATGCGCCGTAGGGAGCCTTGACGACCGCCTGCACGCACTCACCGAAGATACGGGTCTTGGTCGGGTCGCGGCGGATGAACTCGTCGGAGACGATCTCCTCGCAGGTAACGATGGTCTTGCGGGCAGCGATCGCAATGTCGATGTCGTGGAACTCGTCGCCGCAGATGATGCAGGTGCCGTCCGGAGAGGCCTGCTGAACATGGATGATGGCGGTGTCGATCTTGGGAACAGGAACAGCAACGACCTTCTGGCCAGGAACCATGGGGTTCTCGATCTCGGCGCACTTGAGGTCCTCGATCTTGGGCATGGTCTTGCGCTTTTCCTCGCTGATGCCCCAGAACTTCATCAGGCCGCTGCCCTGCATCAGGCGCACCGGCAGGAACGGAAGGCCGAGAGAAGAGGCGTGGAGCATGAGCATCAGAACGTCCTGAGAATAGTCCTCATACGTGAGCTTGCCCTGCTCGATGAACGCGCGGAAACGACGGGAAACATTGGTATAGCCGGAGTTGGCGGTGTAGCAGTTGATGTAAGCCGCCACACGGCCCTCGCCGATGAGCATATCGACCTCGCCGCCGCCGGGACCGGCGTAAACGATGAAGTCCTTCTGACCCTGGCGCAGGATCTCGGAGACCGTAGCATAGGGCTTGCGGTTGGTGGTGAAGCCGCCGATCGCAAGGGTATCGCCGTTTTCGACGTACTTTGCAACGGCATCGTGCAATGTCATGACCTTATTCAAGATAAAACCCTCCCTGATTTTGATGAACGTGTTTTATGGCCAATGAGCATCTTGCATGGATTCCTTCAAAAATCCGCAGATTGGTGCTCATACAGGCTTCAGTTTAGATTATAGTGGAACTCCCGCATGAAATCAATGAAAATCGGCTCAGAAGATCCAAAAAAACTGAACAAATTTTCAGCTCGTTTTTTGTCGTTTCCGTGAATGTACGTCCGTTTGATTTGTTAAAAACGCCCTTTTTTTGCAAGTTTTCCTGCAATATCAGCATCGTTTTCCCTCCCCCGCGTACGCAAAAAGAGAGCCGAAGGGTCTTCCCTCCGGCTCTCTTCGTCGCTCTTATTCGTTTTTCGTCTGTCCTGTCAGCTTCGCGTATCGGTGCAGCAGCACCGCCAACTGCTCGCGCGTTAAAAAGCTGCGGTATTGCCGGTTTCCTGTTTCATCGCCCGCGATCAGGCCCGCCGCCTCTGCCCAGGCGCGGGCTTCCGCGCTCCAGTGCGCAGGCTGCTGCTGCGCAAGCGTTTTGAGATAGGTCTCCATCCGCTCGTTGAACTCCTGCTGCGTCATCTCTTCCTCCTCAAATCGCGGCATCGGCGGCGGATAGTGCCTTGCTCTCACCATCGCGCCCGTGTACGCTCCGCCCGCATCCCACTGAAAGTGCGGCCGGTCGGGAAAGCTCCGCCAGTCGCCGCCCCATGAAAAGCCGACCTTTTTCCCCAGCTCCCCCATCTTCACGAAAAACGCAGGGTCGTCGTACTCGTGGCCCGCTTCATTTTTGCAAATGTCGAAGGCCAATCCTGCATGATCGGCGTGGAACGACGGCGTCACCGCTCCCGCGGCCGCGTAGCCCTTTTTCGCGAGCATTTTCTGATACTCGGCGTCGCGTACCGTCTCCGTCACAAGCGCGCGCAGTCCCTGCTTTTCCGCCAGCGCCAGCAGTACCCGGCAGTTTGCCGCCACGTCCGCGCGCAGATCATCAATGTCCCGGCTGTGCCGCATTTTACGTCTCCTCCTGCGTCTTGCCGTTCTGTGTGCCGAAATAAAACGCGATCACCATAAGATACACCGTGTTGAACTCCTGCGTCACCTTTGTCTGCACCGTCAGGACGCAGAAGGTGACCGTCAGGCAGATCGTCACGATGCTCTTCACACTCAGAAGATTCGCCAGTCTCTTTTTCACAAGCTCCATACCCTCACCCCTCGCAGTCCTGCCCGCGGCACGCCGTTTCATACGTCACGCCGCCGCTCGTATTTTCCGCCTTTGCCTTTGCGTAATAGCACGCAGCGCTCGTCCCGTAGGCGCCCCATGCCGCCGTCACCATCGTCGCGATCCACGGCAGCGTACCCATAAAACCCGACGCAACCGCGAGCCTCGCCAGCGCAAAGCCCTGATACGTTGTATACAGCACGATCGCACTCTCGAGCAGCAGCAATACCTTGGAAAAGCTCATTTTCTTTTTCTTCATTCTTATACGCTCCCCCCGGTCATCAGCAGGGAGATCACCGCCCCGATGAGCACGTACAGCACGCGGTCGATCATCGCGTCCCATCGCTTCCCGCCCTTTTGCGTGATGGTCTTCACATCTGCTTTGATCTCCTTCACGTCGCGCTCCACGCCCATTTCGCGCGAGGCGAGCACCTCCACTGCCGTTACCAGCTTATTCAGGTCCTTCTGCTGCTGTTCCAGCCGCTCGATGCGGTGCGTGTTGGATCTTGCGCGCTGCTCGGTCTCGGTCAGCTTGACCGAAAGCTCCTGTTCCGTCATGCATCCGCCACCGCCTTTTCAAAGCTTTCCCACGTGTGGTGCTTTTCGTCCTCCACGATTCTCCATGTAAAGCCCTGCGCCTCGCACTCGCGCCATGTGAGATAGCGGAAATAGAACTCCACCAGCAAATGGCAGGGGATGATATCAAGGATGATGCGCTCCACCTGCGAAAATTCCTCCGGCACGCCCACCGTGTTTGGGAACCAGACCTTCACCGCCCCCTTCTTTTCCGTCTCCTCCGCGATCGCCCGGATGCCGCAGCCGCCGAGCGTCGAGTTGATCGCGTCCAGCGTAAAGCTGTCGGCGCTGATGCGCGCAAGCGCGGCGATGGCCTCGCGCCGCAGCGCGGTCGAAACGTGCACCGGACAGCGGGAAAAGAGCTTTTCCCGTCTCGTAAGTCCCTCGCCCTCCGCCGTCTGCAAGAATCCCTCTTTTTCGGCGTATCCTATCGCATCATCCGCACTGTCCAGCGCTTTGCCCGCCGCATACAGCTCGCCGCCGCTGATGCTGCCCCGCTCCGTGCGGTAAATGCGCATCGGCTCTATCAGGCGGCAGAGATAGTCATAATATGTCATGCGTCTTCACCCGTCCCGATCTCTGTGGTCGTCACTGTGCCGAGCACCGGCAGCTCTGTTGCACTGATGCCTACATCCCCGTCCGGAGCGAGCAGATGGCAGTTCTTTACACCCTCCACACCGTAGAGGATGCTCGCAAGCTTCGCCGTATAGACGGGCTCGCCCAACCGCTCGCCGGTAAAGTAGGCCTGAAGCGCCGCCGTCGCCGCATCGGTGATCTCCTGCATCGTCCAGCCCTGCTCTGCCGTCAGCTCCGCGCTCACATTGACCGTTTTCTCCGTCGGCGCCTTGATCTCCACATCCACCGCGATCTCGCGTTTTTTCTGCAAGGCCGCCCTGATCTCACCGAGCAGCTCTTCCTCCGGCGCCCCCGCGTGCGTCGAAACGTACACATCCACCGTGCCGATACCGCGGGCGCGGCCGACCGCCTTTGCCGCCGCTACGCTCGGAAAGCGCATCGCCTCCTGCTCGTAAAAGGCCGCGTTCGCGCCGTTTGGCAGCCGCTTGTAGCTCTCCAGCACCCGCTCGCGCAGCTTCTCGTCGCTCTCCTCGTCGCTGCCGCCGGAGAACGCCTCCGGATTTGTGCACTGCGTGATGCCCACGGGATAGACCGACATGATGTGCACTGCGCCCGCGATGGCATTGCCCTTTGCCCCCGCTTCCACGGCGCGCGCCGGCACGTCAACGCTCGTCTCGCCCTTTCGGAGCGTCGCCTTTTCCGCCGTTTCAAATCGCACGCCAGCGCTCGTCATCGCAACGCTCCCCGCATCGATCTCATAGTCCGTCACCGCCGCCGACGGCGCGGAAAATCGCAGCACCCCCGCCGCCTTCGCCGCCGGAAGGCGCGCCAGCGCGCGCGTCTCGGCGTGATAGTCGAGATACTGCCCCTGCGCCGTCTGCGGAAAGCTCTGGTCCAGCACCCAGTCTGCCTGCGCCAGCAGTGACTGCACCTCCGCCGCCAGCGCGTAAAGCCGCACCATCATATCGCTGCCGTCATTTGGCACAAAGCCCGTCTCCTCTGCGAACACCGCGCGCATCCGCTCGTAGATCGTCCTCAGCTCTTCCATTTTCTCACTCTCCCCCGATCGTTACGCTGACCTCGCGCGTCTCTCCCTCATAGAGCAGCGCGAGGCGCAGCGTCAAAAGGTCTCCCTGCTGCTCCAAGGTCACATCGCTCACCGTCAGGCCCGTTTCCCCCGCCAGCGCCTCGGCCGCATACTGCTTCGCCGCCGTCGCGCGGCTCTCGCCCTTTTCCCGCCACAAAAGGTGCAGCTCGCTGCCCAAGTCCGGTGCGAGCACAAAGCTCCCACGCCGGACACTCAGCTTGTAGAGCACGCGCTGGAGCATCTCCTCCCAGCCGCTCACACGCACGAGCCCGCCCGCGCCGTCAGACACATAATCCCTGTCTCTGATCTTCAATTCCATCTCTCATCCTCCCAGCGGCAGATACGGCATCCCGTTGATGAACAGCACGCCGTTGATATCGATCCTGCCGCTGTTGCGCAGCACGATCTCTGTTCCCGCAGCGGCGGAGCGGATGCGCACCTCGCCCGGCGCAAGGTCTCCGCTCGCCCGGTCCAGCGCGCCGACGGCATAGCTCTCCTCGCCGAAGGTCCCCCCGCGCACGACCAACACATCCGTTCCCTTGCACGGCTGCCACTCATAACCGCCCGGGCCTACGGTCTTCACCTCGCGCTTTTCCCCGCTGCTGAACACCGCGGTCTCTTCCCCCTCGATCGTCACCGTGCCGCCCTGCGCCGAGGCCACGTCCTGTATCTCGTGCGCCGCCAGCTTTCTCGATAGCCACATAGTCTCTCACTCCTTCTGCAGGCTCACTTCGCTCGCCTCTCCGCTCTCGCCGAAGCGCCGCTTGCATTCGATCACGCGAAACCGCCCGCCGATCCCAAGCTTCGTCCCGCTCACGTTTGCCGTGTCGCCGGGAGCGGCGGAGAAGCCTCCCGCGATCGTTACGCGCAGCGTCTCCGCCCCCTCCTTCGATTTTTTGATCTGATATTCGCCCGTGCAGCGCATCGTCTGCGCACCGCTTTTCGCCGGCACGTAGAATACCCTCCGGCTCGTTCCGCCGCGCGCGCAGAAATCCGCGTTTTTCACGCTCTGCCGCGCGCCCGCTCGTTTGTCCACCACCAACGCCTCGGCGATCACGCCGTAGCGCTTGTCGCAGTAGGCAAGCGCCGTCACGCTCGTCTGCGCGTCGATCGTCACGCCCGCGCCTTTGTGCGTCCGTCTGAGCTCCAATGTCCCCGTTTTGTCAAAATACGGCTCAATGCCCCCGTGCAGCGCCGCAAAATCGTGCAGCACCTTCCACTGGCTCGACCCGTTCGCCACGCGGTAACGCGGCGCCGCCGCCTCGTCATATCCCGCGCAGAGGATACCGTACGGCGTCACATGGTTTTTGAGGATCTCCCCCATCGTCGCCCGCTCATAGCTCACCGCCTCCGCCTCGTTGTCGAGCAGCAGCGCTGCCATGCCGCGCCCGCTCAGCTCCAATTGCAAGCCCTTTTCGTCGCACGTCACGCTCGTCTCGTCCATAACGCCCGCAAACTCCACCGTGCCGTTCTCCTTCGCGGTAAAGCGCACCGCGCGGCGCAGCGTCTCCGCCATTGCCGGGTCATAGGGGCACCTGAGCGAAAAGCTGTCGCACGGCACGCTGCCCGTGTAGGAAAACTCCCACCGCAGCAGCGTCGGCAGCTCATACTGCACGCCGTCGCAGGTCGTGATATACCCCTTCATCACGGCAGCATCACCCGCTCTCCCACCGCGATGACATTCGGGTTCCTGATCTGCGGATTCGCCTTCAGCAGCGCTGCGAGCGTCACGCCGCAAGTGCTCGCGATGCCCCACAGCGTGTCGCCGCGCTTCACAGTGTAGCAGCCCGCACGCTGAGAAGGCGCAGCCGCCGTGCCGCTCCCGCCGCCCGTTCCGTTTACACGGATGAGCGATGTATCGAGCGGACTCGTCTCCCAGAAGGCAAAGCGGTAGCGCACATAGTTTTCGAGCGGCTGCTGCGCAAGCTCCAGCGACACGAAATACGCCTGCGATGCCTGCCACACCGGATGGATCAGCAGCCCCGGCCCGCCTTGATAAAAAACCGACGCCAGCTTCTTGAACTCGTCATAGGCGCCTTTTCCCGCAAAGACGCCCTCGCCCTCCATCACGCGGTAGCTCAGCCCCAGGTCCTGCATCCCGTAGCGTCCGAACGGCACCTTCGCCACTGCCACGCTTCGCCTGAACGAGATGGTGTAGGTCTCCGGATTGTGCGGCCACACATAGTCCTTGTATCGCATCGGTGCAAGGTTCATTCTTCTCTCGTCCTCTCTCAGTAGAATAAAAATCCGCCGTCATAGCGCCGCGCGTCGCGCTCGAGGCTCTGCGAAAAGGCTTCCGTCTCCCGCATCTCCCGCTCCCGCGAGAGCGCGAATGCGTCCCGCTCTCTCACCGCGGCAATGCCCTCCGCGGCGGTCATGTCCTTCCCCAGCTCCTGCCGGAGCCATACCGCCGCGCTCTCGCCGCCGTGCGCCCCGCTCTTTTCCCGCAGAGGGGCAGCCGCGTGCGCCGTCATGCCCACCGGCACTGCGCGTCCCTCCGCTTCCTCCCGCGCGGATGAGGGCGCGTCGGGTGCGCCGCGCAGTTTTTGCATTGCCCGCGCCGCCGCGCTCCCCGTTTCCCCGTCCGCCGCGTTCTCCTTGCGTTCAGCCCGCACCGGCGCCGCTTCTTCCCCGGCGTCCGCCGTGTCGCCGTTCGTTCCCGCCGCGCCGACGTTTTTCGCCGCTGGGCGGGACAGGCGCTCTCTGAGCGCCTTCTCCCGCTCGCGCCACAGCTCAATTCCTCTTTGCAGCACCCATTCGATGTAATTCAAGGTCGTTGCCCCTCCTTCATGCGGATAAAGCGCGCCATATCAAAGCCCGCATTGTCCCCGCCCGCTGTATCGGCCAGCAGCTCACCGCAAATGCTGCACCGCGCCTCCTCTGCCCGTCTTCTGCACGCCGGACACATCCGTTCCAGCGCCTCTTCCCGGTCAAGCATCTCATGCACCAGGCAATAGAGGTAGTCCGCATCCGTCATTTCCTGTGCGCGCTTCTCGCTCGGCAGCGCCCCGGCGTATCGGAGCACGCGCCATTTCAGCCGTTCGTAGGGCGCGTGCTCCAGGCTTTTTTTAGCGCTTCTACCTTCTCGCGTCCGTCCTCGCATGAAGGGTTTTCCGCCCCGTCGAGCAGCGCGTACTGCTCGACGAGCGCGTTGATCTCGCCAACGCTCAGCGCGTTTTCCACATCCGCCGCGCTCGCAAAGACCGCTTCACCGTTCTGCACCAGGCACGTTCTCAAAAGCGCCGCGTTCGCGCGCAGCGCGCGCTCTTCCTCATCCGCGCAGTCGAGCCTCGCGATCTCGCGCCGCAGCGCAAGCGTCTCGCGCGCCGAGAGCAACCGCATCGCACACGTCTTCTCCCCGATGCGCACCGTTTTCTCCCGCTCACGCCCCAGAAAACTCAAAAGTGTTCCGTCCATCAGCTCGCGATTTCCATGCGCTTACGCGCGATGATCGTCACCCTTTCCGCCGCCGGATCGCCGAGCTTCCCCGCCTCTTCAATGCTGCTCCAGCGGCACTGAGAGTAAATGATGCGCTTGTCCGGCTTGCAGATCACGAGCGAAAAGTCGTTCAGATCATAGAAATTGATGCCGTCGCCGATGGCCTCGTCCGTCGCATACAGGCGGCTTAATTCCAGCGTGTACTTGTTCGCTCCCGCGATCGTCGCCACCGGCTCGTTTTCGCCAAAGGCCTCGATCTCACGGCTCGTGCGCGTAGCCTTGGTCGTGTAGCTCTGCACCACCGCCACCTTTTTGCCGTCGACCTCCAGATAAATGTCGCTGCTCAGCGGCAATACCGTGTTTGCCATATTCTTTCCTCCTTACACCGTGATGTGCGCCGTCAGATAGATGCGGTTCAGCCCGTGCGCCACCGTAAAGCTGAATTCCACCAGACACACCGTCGGGTCGCTCTCGAGCGCCGTCACCTTCACCTCGCCGTAGCTGTCCACGATCTCGCGTGTCTTCATCTCCTCGAGCTCCAGCACCACCTGCGAGCGGATGGCTCCGCGGCTCTGCGCCGTGTTCTTGCTGCGGGCAAAGCGCGTGCGCAGCGCAGTGCGGATCGTCGGGATGACCTCATCCACGATCAGGATGGTCGTCAGCTCGCGCCATGTCGTGTCAGCGGCTCCACCGCTCGAGGTCTTCGTCGTGATGCCGCGCACCGGCGAGCACACGCCGCCCACACACTCGATGGGCGTCACGCCGCCGCGCACCAGCTGGTCGATCTCGTTGTCATTCAGCCGCTTGCTCACGCCATTGATCCCCGCAAGCTCCGCGCCGTTGATGGGGACCGAGGCATCGCCGCCTCCCGCGATCACACCCGCGACCGCCGCAGCCGCAAGCACCGCGCTCGCCTCCGCGCCGCTATCCAGCGTAACGTCCGGCCCGACCAGCACCACGCGCTCGCTGTTGATCGCCTTCGCGTGGTCCGTCATCTGCGTCACCGTTTCCTCCGCGCCGCCCACAACCGCAATGCGCTCGCGTCTTGCCGCCGACGCGTTTTCCACGCTCGTTTTCAGGCTCTGGTGCACGCTCGTCTCCGCACTGTCGCACACCACAACGCCAACATCTTCTTCCTCATTCAGCGCCGCGAATGCACTCGCATAATCCGCTGCGCCGTCCGAGTCCTCGCCAACGGCCACCGCCTTCACCGCGCCTGCGCCATTCTGGAACAGGACCTTCAGCAGCGCGCTCATGCCATACACGCCGCTCGCGTCCTCGCCGAACACGCTCTTTCCCTCTTCGTATGAGGTGATGAGCTGCACCTTGTTCGCTTCTCCCTTCGTCGCCGCTGCCGCCGTGCCGATCGTCTTCGCCGACGCGCGAGCGCTCACCACGCTCGATGCGTCGTAAGACGAATACACGCCCGGCCGCTCATGGATCGTACTATTCACGTTCTTTCACCGTGCCTTTCAATACAAAATCGGTAAACACCGTCTCGTCCTCTGCCCGCTCGCAAAGAAAATACGCCGCATATCCTGCGCTCGCGCACAGTCGGAACATCCCCGTCACCTTGTCCCATTCTGTCCGCCCGAGCTGCATCTCGCGCAGCCTGAGTCCCTCCGGCAGCGCCATCATCAGCGCCTGCATCACGGTATCCGCCGCCGTCTCGCATCCATCCGCGCCCAGCTCTCTCGGCGCATAAATGTCCAGCGACAGCGTGAGAGCCATTCTTCGCCCATATACCTCGCGCACCTCCTGCGTCTTCTCATCCGCCCTCTGCCCGAGGTATTCAAGCCCGCCGCGCGGCTCGATGACCGTCTCCCGTGCGCCCACCGCTGTCACGGCGCGCTCACTCATTCTGAACTTCTCCGCGCTGTAGCTCTCCACCGCCATGCCGCCCGCGTCGGCGATCGCCTTCACCACCGCGCGCTTCACCTGCTTTACTGCCGTCATGTCGTCTCCTCCGGATGCAGTATCGCCCAGTAATAGGCGATCTCCCCGCCTGCGTAAAACGGCGCCGCCCTGCGCACGACATACTGCCTTCCCCCGCAAATAACACGGTCGCCCATCGTGACCGCCGTCTCCGCCGGCCCCAGATACCGCCAGCACTGCTCGCTCACCGCGCCCAGTGCTGTCACGGAAAACGGCTCCTCGCCGCTTTCCCTTCGCAGCGGCTGGACAAATGCTTTTATCTGCACCGTGTCTTCACCTCGGCGCACCTCCACGCTCATGCCGCAGCGCGCAAACGCCTCGCTCAACAGCTCTTTCATCCCTGCACCCCGAAAAAGCAAAATGCGCCATCCTTCGTATAGGGTCGCATCAGCGCCCACGCCTGCTCGCGCAGCGCATCAAAGCGCCTGCCGCTCTCGCCCGCGGAGCGCTTCGTCACCGTCAGGTCACCTGCGCGCAGGGAGGATAGCTCCTCCCCGCCCGCTCTCGCGCTTTCCAGCGCCGCTGCCGACAAAAATGCCGCCGCGCAGACAAACGCGCTTGCGCACGCTTCTTTGGAAACGCCCTCTCTCAGCCGCTGCTCGAGCATCTCCTCCTGCGCCGCGCACAGCATCGCGAGCATTTCCTTCTCGCCCTCATCCGCCTTGGTCAGCGCGCACGCGATCGCAAAGATCTGCTCGCTCATGCTCTCCGCCATCCGTTCTCCCTCCTCATTTTTTTACTGTAAGGACAACACCTTCGAGGCCTCCTGATAGGGCTTGGCAAAGCCGGAAATGCTCGTGATAGCCGCGCGCTCCAGCTGGCGGTCGATCAGCTTGTCATATTCAACCAGCACCTCGCTGCCGCAGATGCGCTCGAGTGCATAGTTTTTGTCCAGGCCGATGATCTTGCCCGCAGGCATCGCGCTCGTGCGCAGGAGCTTTGCGCCCAGCGGGGTCGACAGCGTGCCCGTGCCCTGGAAATTAAGGCCCGTCAGCGGGTTCTGGAACTCCGAGAGCTTGAGCATCGCGAGCATCATGTCGTTGCCCATCAGCAGTGTGTTCATCGTGTACGGGTCAAACTGCGACCAGAAGCCCAGCAGCGCGTCATAGCTCAGCGTGCCCTTCGTGCCGCCGATGCCGTCATCGCCGATGGTATAGCTGTCCGCCGCATTGTTGTTGCCGTCACCGTTCATCAGCACGTCGATGGCGTCCTTCAGGTGCATTCTTGCGATGTACGCGCCGATCTGACGCAGCGTCACGGAGAAGAGGTCCAGTCGCTGGAAGCGGATGGCCTCATAGGACGCCACCAGCATTCTGCCGCGCTTGTGGAGCCTGACGAGATTCTCCTGCGTGCGGATGCTGGTCGTGGGGATGCTCGCGCCCTCCTCCACGCGCTTGAGCTCCTTGTCATCGTCCGTCGGAACAGACGCGATGGAGCGGTAATCCATGCCGTCAAAATTCGTCACCGTCGCGGTGATGTCGGGCAGGATATCGCTCTCCATGCCCTGTCGCACCACGCGGGAGACAAACTCCGGAAACAGCACGGAGCTTTCGCTCGTGTGGAAAAACTTTTCCACCATGTCGCTGCCCGCGCCCTTGACATGGATATCAAAGCGCTTGAGCTGTCGCTGGAAAGCGTCCAGGCCCTCGAGCGCCGTGCCCTTGTAGCTCTCGCTCGGGTCGAGCGATTCCAGCACCTTCAAAAAGCTCTTTCCGCTCTGGCCGTACATCCCCTTTTCGAGCTTCACGTTTTCATACTGATAAGCCATATTCCTTTTCCTCCTTAAAGCTTGATGACGGCCTTACCCGCCGCACTGTCCACGCTCAGCACAAGATAGCTGCTGCCGCTCTGGTTATCGCCCGGCTTGCTCACGCCGCCCGAGCCGTCCGCCGTCAGTTCTGCCCAGCCCACCGCGGGTGCCGTGCCGCTGCACTTCACCTCGGCAAGGCCGCCAAGCTGCACCGTGCAGGCCTCGCCGTCGTGCGCAATGGCGCGCACCACACCGCAGAAGCCGTCGCCTGCCGTGCACTTGGCCACCGTGCCGTTCGCGCTCACCTTCACGATCTCGCCCTCTTTGACCGCGCCGCAGCCAAACGTTGCACACCACTCGCCGATGCCCTGATAAGAAATGCTCATGAATGTTCCTCCTTGTAACCCTTTATTCAAAAAGCGCCGCTGCTTTTTGTCCTCTTATACGCGGAAGTCGCTTTCATCCTCCGCCGCCTGTTCCTTTTTGCCATAGCTGAGCTGTGTGCGCAGTCCCAGTCTCTTTTCCGCCTTCGCACGGTAGATGCGCTCCATCGCCCTGAGCTCGTCCTCATCGAGCTTTTCCACCATCCTGCCGATGGTCTCGCCATCCGTGTCCTTCTCCGCGACCAGCATCCAGCGCTTCACCTCACCGCGCAGCGCACTCATGTATCGCGCACCGAGCGCCGCCTGCTTTTCCAGCGCTTCGAGCTCCACAAGATTCGCCCTCGACCCGCGCCGCTTGACGAGCAGCTTGAGCGTCCCCGTCTCACCACCGCCGCAGCGCTTCAAAACGCCCGCTCTCGGCTGCGCGGGCACGGCCACAAAGCTCCACTCATAGGCGTCCTGCGCCCCCGTCAGCTCCGCGCAGCAGAGCTTGCCGCCGTATACCTCGCCTTTTTTGTGCGCGCAGGTACCGATATCCTCTCCGCAGATAGAACACACGCATTTCGCCACGCTGCACCCCACGCTCACCTCTTTTTTGATGCCGCCCTCGATCTCCTCGATCAGCACGTCGTTCGCACCGCCGCGCAGCATATAGGCATAGCCCTTGAGATAGCAGCGCCTCTCGCCCGTGGAGCAAAGACCCTCTTCCTCCACCACCTCCGTGCGATAGATGCGCGCTGCCTGTCCCTTGGCCGTCCACTCGTGGTCAAAAATGCCGCTCTTGCCGACGAACAGCTCCGCAAGCTCTTCGAGCGTCTCGCGCGGAAAGCGCTCGCCGTCCCGGTCCACCTCGTTGTCGCACAGGCGCACGGCAAAGGTATAGACCTCGTCCTCTCTGAGCGCACGCTTCGTAAACTGATTGATGATGGCAAGCTCCTCGCGCGTCACCATGCTGTTTTTCAGTCCGTTGCTCTCTTTTCTCACTTCCATGCTCATTTCCCCTCCGCTTTCTTGTTTTCCAGTTCGAGCTTTCGCGCCTGCTGTAGGTAGAGCGTCGCCTTGGCCTCCTCCACCTCATCCTGCAAATTGATATCCTCCCAGTCCACCTTGAACCGGCAGCCGTACCCGTGCAGGCGCAGCCACAGTGCGCAGATGCGGCCAACGGCAGGCTCCAGTGTGCGCCGCAGCGCCGTGATCTCGCTTGTCAGCATATCCGCCTGCTGCGAGCTCATCCGCTCGGTAGATGACCAGCTCAGCCCCAGCATAAAGGGCGGCAGCCCCGTCTTTGCCACCAGTTGCTCCAGGATCTGCCGCACCGGTGTCTCGCTGTCCAAAATCTGATTGTCCGCGCCGATGGCCTTGATCGACACATCGCCCACCGATACAAAATCGCGCACACTTCCGTTCCGGCTCTCCTGCATCGCCCGTGACCACTCCTCCGCGATCTGCTCGGCGCGTTCCTGTGCCGCCCCGCGGTCCAGCTCCTCGCCCTGCGGCCTGTAGGTCACCGCAAAGCGCACGTTGCCGCAGCGCTCCCAGTTTTTCCCCATCGCGTCGTAGATCTTGATGAGCAGTCCCGTCAGATAGGGCATCGAGCGCAGCATCGACACGCCATAGGGATGTCCCGCCTCGGGTTGATACGGCGTAAAGAGCAGCAGCTCCTGATACGCAAGCGGCACGCTGCGCCCGCACGCATCCCGTCCGCTGAGATAAAAATCAAGCGGGCTGTCTCCCTCGTGCACCTCCACCTGCGAAACGTCCCCGCACAGCACCGCCGCGATCTCCCGTCCCGCCGCGTCCGGCACGATCTCGCCCACCGCGCGCCCGCAGGTGAGCAGCGAGTCGAGATAGCAGTCCAAAAACGCGTTGATCCCTCTCTGCCCTCTTCCCACCGGCACATCGCGCAAAAACTGCTCCAGCTCCCGCTCGGCCCTCTCGTCCTCGCAGCAGACCTTCACGCCGTTTGTCAGCCGGATGAGCTTGCCGATCGCCGCGTCCACCACCGGTACCGCCTCGCGTACCAGCCGGTAGACCGCCGTGCTCCCATCCAGCAGCGGCACATAGCCGTCCAGTCCGCCGAACGCGCTCTGTCCGCCCGTTCTTAGCTGTACCGCCGCCTCGCCGCCCGTGCTTCTCTCCTTTTGAAAGAGTCTTTTCATCTGCTCGCCCTCTCCTTTTCGTTTTTTCACCGCGCCGTGCGCTCCACCGCGCGCAGCGCAATGGCTCCCCCATGTCCTCTCCCGGCGACCGACATTGCGAAATACCGCATTTCGTCCATCGCATGGTCCTTTTCCTTTTTCGGCTGGTCACGCCCGGCTCCGCCGTCCTCCCAGCAGTACTGCGCGATCTCCTTCAGGCAGCTCTCGCACGTCCCGCAGATCACGATCTTTCCCTGCTTCAGAAGGTCCGCCGTCACCCGCAGCCCGTCGGCAACGTTGTTGTCTGCCCGGCTCACCGCAAAGCCCGCGCGCTTCACCGCCTCGATAAAGCTCGCCGCCGACGGGTCGACGATGACCTTTTCCACCGTCTGTCCCGCCGCAAAGCGCTTCAGGTCTTCAAGGTACTCCGCATCCGTCTTCTGCCGCCCCTCTTTTCGCGCGTCATAGTAGTATTCCTTCACCCGGTACCACACGCCGTCCTTGAGCGCCCACATCCCAAAGCTCATCGGGTTCACCGTCCCGTAGTCAATGGAGATGCGCACCCTCTCCCACGGCTGCTCCGGCACGCTCCTGCAATACTCCTCCGGCGTGAAAAAGTCGTAGATCAGTCCCTTTGCCGCCGTCCACTCGCCCAGGATGAATCGCCGATAGAATGTCCCGCTGTACGCCTTTTCGTACCGCGCCCGGATGCGCGGCGAGAGCGATGGATTATCCTCCATCGTAAAGTGCAGATACAGCGCCCCGCGCTCCTGCGCGCGCAGGATCCACTCGCGGTAGAACCAGTGCTGCGGCCCCTCCGGGTTGCAGTTGAACCACAGCCTGCTGCCCGGCACGCTGCATCGCGCGCTTGCCTGCTCCACAAAGGAGCGCGGCATCAGCGCCGCCTCGTCGAAGAGCACGCCCGCCAGCGTGATGCCCTGGATGAGCGCCGCGCTCCCCTCGTCGCGCCCGCCGAAGAGATAGAAGCAATTTTCCCGTCCCCCGCATCGCACGACGAGCAGATTCTCGCTCCGCTTTTCCTCGCAGCGAAAGCCCAGACCGCCAAGCCAGGGGAGGATCTCGTGCAGCACGTTGCGCCGCAGCGACACGATGGTCTTCCCGCACAGCGCGAACTGCTGACCGTCGAAGCACCTCATCGCCCACAGAAAAAAACCGATGCCCATCGAGAGCGTTTTTCCGCTGCGCACCGCCCCGTCGCAGATGAGCGCGTCGAAGTTCCGGTACTTTGGGCTCGTCCACCATGTCATCGCCGTCTTCTGCTTGGCAGAAAACCTCTTTACGCCCGCCAATCGTCCCGCTCCTCCCCCGCCTGCTCCAGCGCCCGCAGGAACTCCTCGGTCTCATCCTCGCCGCCGCTGCCCAGCATCTCGTAGAGCACGCCGAGCGCCTTCACGCGGTCGACGAATTTCACCTCCACCGCGCCGTTGGCGCTCCGCTTGAACTCTGCCACCGCCGACAGGTCCATGCGCTGCACCCTCTGCGGCGTCACCTTTTCCAGATACGCCAGCTCAACGCCATGGTTTGCCCTGCCGAAGGCGATCTTCTTCAGCGCTTCGACGATATCCTCGCGCCGCACTTCCTTTTTCCCCATTGTGTCCCCCCATTTCGTATTTCTCTTTTCACCTCCACCCCGCGCGCCCCATTTTGTTGCACGTTCTCATGCACGTCTTTTCTTTTTTGCAAAAAAATAGGGGCAGACCGCTTTTTCAGGCGGTCTGCCCCTATATTCTTCTCTGTTCTTTTATTCTGCCAGCAGCAGCGCTTCGAGCTGCCCCGCGTCATCCGCGATGACCGTCGCGCCGGCCGCGAGGATGACCTCGCGCGGGCGGAATCCCCAGCTCACCGCGATGACCGGCAGGCCAGCGTTCAGCCCTGTCTGCACGTCCACCTCGGAATCCCCGATGTATACCGCGCCCTCGCGCGGCATCCCCATCGCCTCGAGCGCCGCGTCCACCATATCGGGATACGGCTTGCAGCGCCGCCCCTCCTTCGGGCCGATGGCGTAGTCCATCCGGTCACCGAAATATTCCTCGCTCAGCTTTTTCACCGCCTCGTCCGGCTTGTTCGACACCACCGCCGTCTTCACCCCATGCGCGCGCAGCGCGTCGAGCACTTCGAGCATCCCGTCGTATACCTTGGTCTTCACCTTGCAGTGCGCCTCATAATACGTGCGGAACATCCCCAGCGCGGTCTGGATCTCCTCCTCCGCAGTGTTCTCTGGCATCGCGCGGCGGATGAGCTTCTCTGCCCCATTTCCCACAAATCGCCGCGTCTCCTCAAGGCTTCTCTCCGGGTGCCCCAGCTTGCGCAGCACATAGTTCGTGCTGTCGCACAGATCCTCGAGCGTGTCGAGCAGCGTGCCGTCCATATCAAAAAGAACTGTCTTATATGCCATCTTCCATTCCTCTTTTCATTGCTTTTTGTCATTTCGCCGCCCCATTATAAGCGCCGAGCGCACAAAGTTCAAGGCCCGATTCTCTCATATCTTTACTTCTGTACCATTGCACACTTCTTTTTCATCTGATATAATTTTTCTATCAATTTATAGACAAGGAGCGCTTTCATCATGCACGAACTGGAACGTCTCTATCATATCCACTGCGCCCAGGGCGAGGTCGGCCGCTATGTCATCCTGCCCGGCGACCCCGGCCGCTGCCCCTCCATCGCCGCCCTGTTCGACGACGCCCATCTCGTCGCGCAGAATCGCGAATACACTACCTACACCGGCACGCTGCTGGGCGAAAAGGTCTCCGTCTGCTCCACCGGCATCGGCGGCCCGTCCGCCTCCATCGCCATGGAGGAGCTGCATCAGCTCGGCGCGGACACCTTCATCCGCACCGGCACCTGCGGCGGCATTGACTTAAACGTCAAGTCCGGCGACATCGTCGTCGCCACCGGCGCTATCCGCTACGAGCACACCTCGCTCGAATACGCGCCCATCGAGTTCCCCGCCGTCGCCGATTTCGACATCACCCTCGCCCTTCGTCAGGCATCCGAAGAGCTCGGCTACTGCACCCACACCGGCGTCGTCCAGTGCAAGGACAGCTTTTACGGCCAGCACAGCCCCGAAAAGAGCCCCGTCTACTACGAGCTTCTGCAAAAGTGGGAGAGCTGGAAGCGCCTCGGCGTCAAGGCGAGCGAAATGGAGTCCGCCGCGATGTTCGTCGTCGCCGCCGCGCTCGGCTGCCGCTGCGGTTCCTGCTTCCATGTCGTGTGGAATCAGGAACGCGAGAAGGCCGGCCTCGATCAGGACATGAGCGAGGACACCTCCGCCTCCGTCAAGGTCGCTGTCGAGGGTCTCAAGAAGATCATCCTGCGCGACCGCGAGCTCGCCGCACTGCCCGAAAACGCGCAGAAGCTGCTCGAAAAGAAGGAAAAGGGGCTCCTCCATGAGTGATAAAAAGGTCATCGGCATCCTCGGCGGCATGGGCCCTCTCGCCACCGCCGACCTCTTTCAGAAGATCACCCTGCACACCGCCGCCTCCTGCGATCAGGAGCATCCGCGCGTGTGCATCGACTCCAACACCAACATTTCCGACCGCACGGCAGCCCTCCTGCACAGCGGCGCCGACCCCGTACCCGAAATGATCAAGAGCGCCAAGCGCCTTGCGTCCATTGGCGCCGATCTTCTCATCATGCCCTGCAACACCGCGCACAACTTTTATGACGCGGTCGCATCCTCCGTTTCCATCCCCGTCCTGCACATGATCGCCGTCACACGCGATGCGCTCAAAGCCCGCGGCATCAAGTGTGCCGGTCTCCTTGCGACCGACGGCACCGTGCAGACCGGCATCTACCAGCGCACGTTCGAGGGCAGCGGCGTAACGCTCCTCACGCCCGACAATGCGGACGATCAGGCCGCCGTCATGGACATCATCTACAACGGCGTCAAGGCCGGCGACCTTGCGCACGATGCGTCGGCCTTCCGCGCCTCCTGCGAGCATCTGCTTGCCCGCGGAGCCGAGGTGCTGATCCTCGGCTGCACGGAACTGCCCCCCGCGTTCGACATTTACCACCTCGACTATCCAAACGTCGACCCCACGCTTGAGCTGGCGCTTGCCGCCATCCGCACCGCGGGCTGCCAAACGAAGTAAGGAGGCCCCCATGAGCTACGCCGATCAGGTCTTCCGTGCCAACTGCCTCGACATTCTTCAAAACGGCGTGCGCGACGATGACCTCACCGTTCGTCCTCACTGGGCCGACGGCACCCCCGCCCATACGATCAAAAAGTTCGGTCTTGTCAACCGCTACGACCTGCAAAAGGAGTTTCCCATCCTCACGCTGCGCCGCACGTATCTGAAAAGCGCGGTAGATGAGCTCCTCTGGATCTGGCAGAAAAAGTCCAACAACGTCCGTGACCTCTCCTCCCACATCTGGGACGCCTGGGCGGATGAAACCGGCTCCATCGGCAAGGCCTACGGCTATCAGCTTGGCGTGAAGCACCGGTACAAGGAGGGTATGTTCGACCAGGTCGACCGCGTGCTTTATGACTTAAAGCACAACCCCGCCTCCCGCCGCATCCTGACCAATCTCTACAATTTCGAGGACCTGCACGAGATGCACCTCTACCCCTGTGCCTACTCCATGACCTTCAACGTCTCGAACGGCACGCTGAACGCCATTCTGAATCAGCGCAGCCAGGATATGCTCGCCGCCAACAACTGGAATGTCTGCCAATACGCGGTACTTGTGCATATGCTCGCGCAGGTCTCCGGGCTCAAAGCCGGCGAGCTGGTCCATGTCATTGCCGACGCGCACATCTACGACCGCCATATCCCCATCATCGAAAAAATGCTCTCCGAGCCCGAGCATCCCGCGCCGAGGTTCGCCCTCGACCCTGCCGTTACGGACTTCTATCAGTTCACCCCCGACAGCATCCGGCTCGAGGGCTACGAGTACAGCCCCTTTGAAGAAAAGATCCCCATTGCCGTCTGAGCGTTTGCGCCGGCAAAATTTATAGAGAAAGCCATGGAGTTGATACTATGACCGCAATCGTCTGCGTTTCCAAAAACTGGGGCATCGGCCGCGACGGTGCGCTGCTGTTCCACATTTCCGCCGACCTCAAGCGCTTCAAGTCTCTCACCGTCGGCAAGACCGTCATCCTTGGGCGCAAAACGCTCGACACCTTTCCCGGCGGCAGGCCCCTGAAGGACCGCTGCAACATCGTCCTCTCTCACCGCGAGCTTGACATCCCCGGCGCGGTGGTCGTCCACTCCTTCAGCGAAGCCGCCGCCCTCGGCGGCGACGATGCCATTGTCATCGGCGGCGCAAGCGTCTATATGGCCCTGCTCGGCCGCTGCGACCGCGTCTGCGTCACCAAGGTCCTCGCCGATGCCGATGCCGACAGCTTTTTCCCCAGGCTCGATGACAATCCCGATTGGCGCGTCGCGTCCGAGAGCGAGGTTTTCGAGGAAAACGGCCTCAAGTTTCAATTTGTCGACTATGTCCGCAATCATTAAAAGAGAGAGCTCCGCTCGGAGCTCTCTTTTTTGTTCTATCCATTTGCTTCGTCCCGGTAAAGGAAGCGCGTCACAAGCGCACCGTCCGCGCGGGTATAGAGCCGTCCGTCTTCGGCGTAAAACGTCTCATTCCCCTCGTCGCATTCGACGTTCCAGCGCAGACGCCACACTGTCTCGGCTCCGTTTTCGTCATAGCCGTAAAAGCCGAAGCAGCCGACCTCGTTCAGCTTCTTCACATTTTTCCCGAGCTTCAGCGTCATCGTGCAGTCGACGATCTTCGCGTTCGGGTAGTCCTTTTCCGCGTCTGCCGCGATCCCTGAGTCCCCAAGGCAGGCTTTGATATTCCACATCTCCGGCGCATTCAGCGTGAACGCTGTCGGCACACCGCGCCCGGAATATCCGCCGAGCGCCGTCACCTTGTACCCGTGCACCTCATCGGGGATCGCAATGACTGCGCCGTCCTCACCATTCCAGTCAACATCCGCCGCAAACGCCTGCCGTGTCAGCAGATTGCGGTAATAGCATTGCCCGTCCGTGTCCGCCCAGTCCGCCACGCGGTATCCCTGTGCGCCGGTCAGCATCCATAAGAGGACTCCGACCGCCGCGGCGATCAGCGCGACCGGCAGCGCGATCGCGCTGACTTTTCGGGAATCTTGCTTCTTCATCACATCTTCGCTCCTTTCCTTATATCCGCAAAGGGTCTTTTCATTTCCATCCAAGTTGATTATAATAGACAGACACCGCATTTGTAAAGGGGGTCCACCGCATGGCGACGCTCAACACCGATATCCGCTATATCAAGGGCGTGGGCGAAGCGCGCGCCAAGTCGCTCGCCAAACTCGGCATCACTGACCTGCACTCCCTCCTTTCCTACTTTCCCCGCGCCTACGACGACCGCCGCGCGTACAAGAAGATCGCCGACCTCATCCCCGGCGAGAATGCCTGCGTCTGCGCCGTCATCGCGGGCGAGCCGAAGCTATCGCGCATCCGCAAGGGGCTTGATCTCGTCAAGCTCCGCGCCGTCGACGAAACCGGTGCGCTCGAGCTGACTTACTTCAATCAGTCTTATCTGAAAAATACGTTCCACACCGGCGACACCTATGTTTTCTTTGGCCGCGCCGAGGGCACGCCGAGCCGTCCCCAAATGATCAACCCTCTCTTCGAGCGCGAGGGCGCGCACCAGATCACCGGCCGCATCATGCCCATCTACCCGCTCACCGCGGGCATCAGCCAGTCGATGCTCTATAAGGCCGTCGAACAGAGCCTCGCCGCCTGCGTCGACGAACTTCCTGACATCCTTCCTGAGAACGTCCGCCTCGTCTACCAGCTCTGCCACACCCGCTTTGCCTACGAAAACATCCACTTCCCCACAGACGACGAAGCCCTCTCCGCCGCGCGCCGCCGCCTTGCGTTCGAAGAGCTTTTCCTGCTCGCGCTCGGCCTCAAGCTCCTGCGCGAGCGCCGCACGTTCGTCGCGGGAAAACAGTGTAAAAAAGTCGACCTTTCGCCCTTTTTCACCTCTCTCCCCTTTCCCCTCACCGGCGCACAGCGCCGCGCCATCGGCGATATCGCGCGCGACCTGACAGGTCAGCGCCCGATGAACCGCCTCGTGCAGGGCGACGTCGGCTCTGGCAAAACGATGGTCGCCGCCGCCGCCATCTACATGGCCGCGGAAAATGGTCTCCAATGCGCCCTCATGGCCCCGACAGAAATCCTTGCCGAGCAGCACTATCGCTCGCTCGCCCCGCTTTTGGAGCCACTCGGCATCCCCTGCGCGCTGCTCACCGCCTCGACCAGGGCCAGGGAGCGCCGTGCACTGAATGAACGTCTCCGGTCCGGTGAACTCTCCCTTGTCATCGGCACGCACGCCCTGCTCTCGCCCGATGTACAGTATCAAAATCTCGGGCTCGTCGTCACAGATGAGCAGCACCGCTTCGGCGTCGACCAGCGCGCTGCGCTGTCCGCCAAGGGCGATAACCCGCATCTTCTCGTCATGTCCGCCACGCCCATCCCGCGCACGCTCGCGCTGATGATCTACGGCGATCTCGACGTCTCCATTCTAAATGAGCTTCCCCCCGGACGGCAGAAGATCGACACCTTTGCCGTCCCGTCGAGCTATCACGAGCGTATCTACGCTTTTTTGCGCAAGCTCGTCGCCGAGGGCCGTCAGGCCTATATCGTCTGCCCCATGGTCTCGGAAAACGACGAGCTCCCTGATGAGCGCAAGGCCGTCACCGCCTACGCGGAAACGCTGCAAAAAGAGGTCTTCCCCGACCTTCGCATCGCCCCCATCCACGGCAAGATGAAACCTAAGGAAAAGGACGCCGTCATGCGCGCTTTCGCCGCGCATGAGATCGACGTGCTCGTCTCCACTACCGTCATCGAGGTCGGCGTCGACGTGCCGAACGCCGCGCTCATGCTGATTGAAAACGCCGAGTGCTTCGGCCTCTCCCAACTCCACCAGCTGCGCGGCCGCGTCGGCCGTGGCCGGCACAAGTCCTACTGCGTTCTTGTCTCCGACAACAAGGGTGAGGAAAACAAGCAGCGTCTCAAGGTCATGTCCTCCACGAGCGACGGCTTCGCCATCGCGGAAGAGGACTTGAAGCTCCGCGGCCCGGGCGACTTTTTCGGCTCCCGCCAGCACGGCCTGCCGTCGCTGCGCGTCGCCGATCTCTCGTGCGACTTATCCCTTCTGCACGAGACGCAGTCCGCCGCCGGGCAGCTCCTTGCCGCCGACCCGGAGCTTCGGGATCACCCGCTGCTCAAATCCCGTGTCGAGCTGCTCTTCGCGCTCAATGCCGATGCCATGAACTGACAAAAAAAGTCAAGCCCTGTGCGATTTGGGCTTGACTTTTTTCTCCCGCGTTGTATGATTAGTATAACTAATCATACTTCAAGAGGTCATTCTATGGAAGTTCCGCAGGGCAAGCACGCCTGGATGGTCAAGATCGGCGAAAAGGGGCAGTTCGTCATTCCTAAGGAAGCACGCGATATTTTCGGCTTCCACCCCGGCGATGAGCTGCTCGTCCTCGGCGACGACGAGCGCGGCATCGCCATCCTACCCAAGGCCATGCAGCGGGAATATATGCTGCGCATTTTTTCCGAAATGGACAACGGGGGCGACAAGCAATGAGCAAGATCGTCTTTTTCTGCATTCTGGCCTACGGCCACACGAATCCGACGCTCGGCGTCGTGCGCGAGCTCGTCGCGCGCGGCCACGAGGTCCGCTACTACTCCTACGAGCCGATGCGCCTGCTCATCGAGTCCGCGGGCGCGCAATTCGTCGCCTGCGACCCGTATGACTGCGAACAGCGCCTCACCCCTGCCGACGGTGCGCGCGTCGGCAAGGATATCGCTTTTTCGACGCATATTCTGGTCGAAACCACCCTTGCCCTCGATGAATTCGTCTGCGCCGATATGCGCGCATTCGCGCCCGACTGCATCGTCGCCGACTCCATGGCCGTCTGGGGCAAGGCCGTCGCCAAAAAGCTCGGCATCCCCTTTGTCTCCTCCACTACGACCTTTGCCTTCAACCGCTATTCGGCCAAGATCATGAAGCAGAGCGGCGGCCAGATGCTCAAAATGCTGCTCTCCATGCCGAAGATCGACCATGACCTCCGGCGTCTGCGGGATCGCGGCTATCCCATCAGGAACATTCTGGACATCATTCAGAACGACGATCAGACCGACACGATCGTCTACACATCGCCTGAATTCCAGCCCTGTGCCGACACGTTTTCGGACAAATACGCCTTCGTCGGTCCCTCCATCCGCCCCGCAGCGGAGACGATCGAAAAAACGCGCGATACGCTCGTCTACATCTCCATGGGCACGGTCAACAATGACCTGCTCCCCTTCTACCGCGCCTGCATCACAGCCTTTGCGGATTCGCCCTATCAGGTCATCCTCTCCGTCGGTACGCAGATCGACCCTTCCGCCCTCGGCGCGCTCTCCGAAAATATCGCCGTCTATCCTCATGTCGACCAGATCGCCGTGCTGCAAAAAGCCGACG
>ENA-UOJV01001561-UOJV01001561.1-human-gut-metagenome-genome-assembly--contig:-C82-NODE-1561-length-24128-cov-14.847713_pt1 | contig 24128 bp, 19 predicted proteins | sample MGYA00242356_ERZ723903 | MGnify/ENA metagenome assembly ERZ723903
TGAACCGTATCAGTGCGTTGCCCCCAAACCTTGCACTTGGAATGAAAACTCACAGGAGTTTGTTATGAGTTCCGAACTGAAAAGCATGCATATGGGACAGATTACTTCCTTCTTCATTCCCAACGTCACCCTCGTTGGCCAGAACTGCTCGAAGGAAATCCCCAACCGCCTGAAGGCTCTCGGTGGCAAGCATCCTCTGGTGGTTACCGATAAAGGTATCGTGGCCTGCGGCATCCTGAAGCAGATCACCGACATCCTCGACGCTGCCAAGGTCGCCTACACCGTGTTCGACGGCGCCGTTCCGAACCCCACCGACAAGAACGTTGAGGACGCCACCAAGGTTTACCTCGACAACAAGTGCGACAGCCTCATCTCCATCGGCGGCGGTTCCTCCCATGACTGCGCCAAGGGCGTCGGCTTCGTGGCCGGCAACGGCGGCCGTATCCAGGACTACGAAGGCGTTGACAAATCCAACAAGCCCTTCCCGCCCTACGTTGCCGTCAACACCACCGCCGGCACGGGCTCTGAAATGACCCGTTTCTGCATCATCACCGACACCGCCCGCAAGGTGAAGATGGCCATCATCGACTGGCGCTGCACCCCCAGCGTCGCCATTGACGACCCCGTCCTCATGATGGGCATGCCGCCTTCACTCACCGCCGCCGCGCCGTTGCCGACGGCTCCGACAAGGAAGCCCGTGAAGGCATGTGCTACGCCGAATACCTCGCCGGCATGGCCTTCAACAACGCCAGCCTCGGCCACGTGCACGCCATGGCCCACCAGCTCGGCGGCTTCTACAACCTGCCCCACGGCGAATGCAACGCCATCCTTCTCCCCTACGTCGAGGAATACAACCGCATCGCTTCCCGCCGCCGCTTCGGCAAAATCGCCGAGCTCCTCGGTGAGAATCCTGCCGGCAAGACCGCTGACGAAGCTTCCAAGCTCGCCATCAAGGCTATCCGCCTCCTCTCCCAGGATGTGGGCATCCCGGCCGGCCTCAAGGCCTGCGGCAAGCTCCATGGCGTGGAAGTGAGGGAAGAAGACATCCCGATCATGACCGCCAACGCCCAGAAGGACGCCTGCGGCCTCACCAACCCGCGCAAGATGACCGACGCCGCTGTCGCCGCCATCTACAAGCAGGCTCTTTAATCCTGAAAGGCAGACGGGTTCCGCTCCCTGCAGGGAGTCCGTCCGCTCCGCCTCCTTAAGGGCAATACGCTGAAACCAGGGGGGAAGGTGCACACCTTCCCCCCTTTCTGTTTTTCAGGCCCGCCAGCCCCGTGGTAGATTTTCCCGCCCGAAAGAAGTACCCTGCCGCTGTTTTTCCTCTCCCGGGAAGCCTGGCCGCCTCTGCCGCGGCCTGTTTTGCGTAAGGTTTCCCTTCCCACACAAAAAAAGACAGATTCCGCCATGTTTACCGTCAAACTTCAGGCCTGTCCCGCAGGCACCACCCTTCCCCTGGCTGTGAGCGCCCCCGCCGGGTGTACGGCCCATCTGGTTGTTTCCGGAAGGAAGGGCCAGCCCTGTCCTCCCGCCGCTCTCCCTGTCCTCCCCGTGGGCACCGGTCTCTATGACGAGTCCGGCACGGAGCATCTGCGCATCACCGGACACGTCTGGCTGCCTTCAAGACAGGGAAACCAGGCTCTCTTCTGCCCCCTGGCCACGGCCCGCACGGATCTTCCCGTGGGCACAATGGCCCTGACGGCCATGAAGAACGGACTCTCCCTCGCCCGGATCACGCTTTCGGACAAGGGCTTCAACGGCCTGCGCGAGGATCAGAGCGGTCCGGCCATCGAGGAGCTCGTGAAGGGGGCGCTCACGCTGGCCTGCGCCCAGGGTTTTCTTCTTCCTGACGAGCCGGACGCGCTCCGCTCTCTTCTGACACGCCTCGCCCTCGATGAGGGCTATGATCTCATCATTACCACGGGCGGCACCGGCGTCGGCCCCAGAGACACCACGCCGCAGGCCACGTCCCGCGTCCTCGACTACACCCTGCCCGGCTTTTCCCAGGCCATGATGCAGGTCAGTCTCGAAAAAACACCCAAGGCCGCCATCAGCCGCGCTGTCTGCGGCGTCATCGGACAGAGCCTCGTGATCAACCTTCCAGGAAGCCGCCGCGCCGTCATCGAGAACCTCGAGGCCGTGCTCCCGGCCCTCGCCCACACCCTGGACAAGCTGCACGGTGATCCGTCCGACTGCGGCTCCTGCTGACACGCAGGCCGCGCCACAGACTGAAAAAACTTGACGGAACCCCGCAAGTCAATCAAAAATGAATTCTTAAAACGGTAAAAGCCCGTACCGTTCACGTTCCTTTTCCATAGCCCGGGAGGGCAGAAACGCCGTTTTTCCGTCCTCCGGGGATATACCCACATGAGAATTACGACCTGCCGGGCAGACACAGGCCGACATTGCAAGAGTCAATCATGAAATTCGAATCCCAGTGCATCCACGCCGGATACCAGCCTAAAAACGGCGAGGCCTGTGCCCTCCCCATTGTCCAGTCCACCACATTCCGCTACGAGTCCACCGCCGAAGTGGCCAAGCTCTTCGACCTGACGGAAAACGGATTCTTCTACACGCGCCTCGGCAATCCCACCATGGACGCCGTTGAGCAGAAAATCGCGGCCCTCGAGGGAGGCGTCGGCGCACTCCTCACCTCCACGGGCCAGGCAGCTGCGCTGACCGCCGTCGCCACCATCTGCAAAGCCGGCGATCACATTGTAGCGAGCTCCTCCATTTACGGCGGCACTTTCAACCTGCTCGGCGTGACGCTGAAGCGCTTCGGCATCAGCGTGACCTTCGTGGATCAGCGCGCCTCCGACGAAGAGATTGAGAAGGCCTTCCGCCCGGAAACCAGGGCCGTTTTCGGCGAAACCATTGCCAACCCCGCGCTCACAGTGTTCGACATCGAACGCTTCGCGGCTCTCGCGCACAAACACGGCGTGCCGCTCATCGTGGACAACACCTTCGCCACGCCCTATCTCTGCCGACCCTTTGAGTACGGAGCTGACATCATCGTCCACTCCACCACCAAGTACATGGAGGGACAGGCCGTCCAGATGGGCGGCGTTGTTGTCGACAGCGGCAGATTCGACTGGACCTCAGGCAAATTTCCCGAATTCACCGATCCCGATCCTTCCTACCACGGAACCGTCTACACGAAGGCCTTCGGCAAAGCCGCCTTTATCGTCAAGGCCAGGGTGCAGATCATGCGCGACCTCGGCTGCTGTCAGACCCCGCAGGGCGCCTTCTATCTGAACATGGGCCTGCAGACCCTTCCCGTGCGCATGGACCGCCACTGCCGCAACGCAGAACAGGTGGCCGCCTTCCTGGAAGGCCATCCGAAGATCGAGTTCGTCAATTATCCCGGCCTCGCCTCGAGCCCGGATCACGTCCTCGCAGAAAAATACCTGCCCAAAGGCTGTGCCGGCGTCATTTCCTTCTCCCTCAGGGGCGGCCGTGACGCGGGCGCGCGTTTCATCGACAGCCTCAGGCTGTGCACCCTCGAGGTGCACGTGGCCGACATCCGCACCTGCGTGCTGCATCCCGCCTCTTCGACGCACCGTCAGCTCACTGACGAGCAGCTCGTCGAATGCGGCATTACTCCCGGCCTGGTCCGCCTTTCCGTGGGCCTCGAAGACGCCGGCGACATCATCGAAGACCTCCGCCAGGCTCTCGGCAAGGCCTAGCGGCAGCCCGGCCCGGCACGCATGCCTGGCTCCTGCAGACCGATAAAATTATGGAAGAGAAAAAACTGGTCATCACAGGAATGGGAGCGGTCACGCCTCTCGGCATCGGCGTGGACGCCTACTGGCAGAACCTCATCGGCGGCAGATGCGGCATCGGGCCCATCACCCGCTTCGACGCCAGGGATCTTCCCGTGCGCATTGCCGGAGAGGTCCGCGATTTCGATTCCGGCGACCACATCCCCCGCGCACTCTCGCGCAATATGGCCCTGTTCTCGCAGTTCGCCTTCACCGCCGCGTCCGAGGCACTGACGGACGCCGGACTCGCCAAAGGCGCGGATCCCGAACGCACGGGCGTGGTTGTGGGCTCGGCAATGGACGGCATGGCTTTCGTGGCCGAAACTCAGGACAGGATTTCCACTGGAACCATGCACAAGGTCGGGCCCCGTTTCGTACCCATGGTGCTCGGCAACATGGCGGCCGGACTCATTGCCATCGAGTATGGCTTCCGCGGCCCCAGCATGACGCTCAATACGGCATGCTCCTCGGGCGGCGACGCCGTCATGACTGCGGCCATGATCATGAAAAGCGGCGAGGCCGATGTCATGATCTGCACAGGTGGCGAATCCATCATCTCTCCCATCTTCATAGCGAGTCTCGCCCAGGCCAAGGCCCTGTCGCGCCGCAACGATGATCCGGAACACGCCTGCCGGCCCTTCGACATCGGACACGACGGCTTCGTCATCGGCGAGGGCGGCGGCGCCATTGTCCTCGAGACCGAGGAGCACGCGCGGGCGCGCGGCGCTGAAATTTACGCAGAACTCGCGGGCTACGCGAACACCCAGGACGCCTATCACGTGACCGCGCCCGACCCGGACGGGATCGGGGCGGCGCAGTGCATGCGGATCGCCCTGAAGCGCGCGGGTCTCTCTCCCTCGGACATCGACTATATCAACGCCCACGGCACGGCCACCCGGCTCGGTGACACAGCCGAAGCCAGTGCCATACAGGCGATTTTCGGCACGGGAGACGGTTCTCCGGCGGTCAGTTCGACCAAGGGAGCAACGGGCCACATGATGGGTGCGGGCGGTCTCACCGAACTCATCGCCTGCGTAAAGGCCCTGCAGACCGGAATCCTCCCCCCGAATCTCAATTTTGAAACCCCTGAACCTGGTTGCAGCATGGACATCGTGGGCAACACGGCGCGCGAAGCCAGCATTCATGCCGCCATGTCCAATTCCCTCGGCTTCGGCGGGCAGAATTCCAGCCTCGTCGTTGTCAGAGACTCAACACACAGGAGATAACCTTGCAACATTCCTACAACGTAGAACGCTTCAAAGAAACCTTCGAATCGGAATTCACCTATCTGAACGGTTTCATGCGCAATGTTTTCCGCAGAGGGAACGAGCCGGCTCTCATCTGTCCTCTGACAAACCGCACCTGGACGTACAAAACCCTCAATGATGAAGCCAACAGGCTGGCCTCATCGCTCATGGCGCGCGGCGTCACGAGTGATGACGTGGTTATGCACGCCCTGCTGAATTCCGCCGAATTCGTCTTCACGTATATCGCCACGCACAAGATCGGCTGCGTCAATGCGCCTCTCAACTACCGCCTCTCCGGCGGCGAAATCGCCCTGCTCATCGACCAGTCGAAACCGAAGGCCCTCATCTACGACGCGGAATTCGAGAAAATCATCTCCGAGGCGCTCAGGAGTGTCCACCACAGGCCCGAGATCATCATCATGGCTGATCTCAACAACGAGATGGACGCCCCCGAAGGCGTTGTGACCTACCGGGACTTCGTGAAGGACGGCTCTCCTGAAAATCCCGTGCGTAAGGATAAACCGAGCATCTACGACGAGACCACGCGCTTCTTCACCTCGGGCACGACCAATCTGCCCAAGGCCGTTCCGGTCAATGACATCAACGAGGTCCTCTCGGCCCACGACGTCATCATGCACTTCCCGCTCTCACCGAAAGACGTGACCATGAACCTCACGCCCTGGTTCCACCGCGGAGGACTGCATTCCGGCGGACCATGCCCGACCCTCTATATCGGCGGCACCATGGTCATCCTGCGTGACTTCACGCCGCGCCTGGCGCTCCAGTACGTAAGCCTCTACCACATCACCTTCCTCATCGGCGCTCCCACGGTCATCGACATGCTCTGCCGCATCCAGGAAACCAATCCCCGCGACATATCGAGCCTGCACGGTATCGTACTCATGGGCTCTCCTCTCGATAAGGAACCCTGCAAGCGCTACATGAAGGTACTTACGCCGAACATCTTCAACGGCTACGGAACCACGGAGACCTTCTGGAACGTTTTCCTCAGGCCCTATGACCTTCCGGACAAGGCCGGCTATGCCGGAGGAGCCTGCACCGATGACGATGTCCGCGTGGTGCGCGTGGACACGACGAAGCACGTGTCCCCCGACGAACTCGTGCCCATGGACAAGAAAACGGTCGGCGAAGTCGTCATCTTCGCCCCCAACAAGTCCACCTTCGCCTATTACGACAATCCCAAAACCACGGAAGAAAAGTTCCACAACGGCTGGCTCTACACGGGCGACCTCGCGACATGGGACGAGCACGCCTACATCACCATCATCGGCCGCAAGGACGACATGATCGTATCAGCCGGCGAGAACATCTATCCCGTGCAGGTGGAATCCATCCTGAACGAGCATCCCAAGGTAGCCGAGAGCCTCGTGTTCGGCATTCCTGATCCGAAGCGCGGATCCGTCATCGCCGCGCTCATCCGGCCCTCTGATCCAAGCCTCACGGAAAAGGAAATGAAGCAGTTCTGCATGAACCATCCCATGCTGGCCCCTTACAAACGGCCGCGCATCTTCCGCTTCGTGAAGGAACTGCCCCACAACGCCACGGGCAAGCTTCTCCATAAGCTTCCGCCCGACTTCAAATTCTAGGACAGAAACGTTCTCATACAGAAAAGGGGAGACAGCCGTACGGCCGTTCTCCCCTTTTCTGTATGCTCCGACGGAGGATTCATGAAGACTTTTTCCCAGTTCCGGTTCTGGGCGCTGCCCGTCTTCCTCTGCCTTCTCTTTCTCGCCGGCTGCGGCGGCCCGAGCTATTACGCAGATGTCACCCTCCTGCGCGCCCCATCCGCCCCGAAGGCACACACGGCCGCCATTGAACCCGCCGGCGGCATGGATGGAAACGATCTCGTTTACAGCCGGGCGGCTGACAGGCTCGCCGGCATACTCAAAGCCGACGGCCGCGCCGTAGTGTCCTCCCCAGGGATCGCTGACGAAACCGTCCGTCTCGGTTTTTCCCACAGAGGCCCCGTAGCCATCACCAGGGAGACCATCCGTCCGGACTTCGTTCCCGTGGAGCGGCGCGGCCGCATACGCCACGAGGTCATCTACGTCCGGGAAACGGAAACACAGCTCTGGTATTTCACGGATCTTCTGATAAGCGGAACCCCCCGCGCCGCGGGAAAGGACAGGACGAAGGAAGGAAGTCAGTCATGGCGGATCGAGGCGGAGGTGCACAGCCGCGACGCCTCCCCCGTGGACAGGCTCGACGCCGCGCTCACGGCCGTGGCCGAAGTCATCGGCGAGCCTCAGGACAGCCGGAGAAGCTTCGTTGTCACAGCGAAGGACGGGGAAGAGCCGGAAGTCAAGGAAATGACGGACTGAGCGTTCCCTTCCACTGACCTTTTATAAGGAGCGGCGCGCGGGAAAACCGCCCGTCAATCACGAATTTTCCCCTGCTGTCAGTGACTTTCTCCGCCCATTTCCCGGGCGGAAGGCGCCCGCGTCAGGCTTCCGGAGGCGCCCGGGGAGTGCGTGAAAAACGGAGCAAGTATTGACCAAAAGCGCCCGCAAGGGTATGAATATAAGAAACGGTTCTGACAGAGGCAGCTGTTTTCATCAGTGTTCCAGGGGAGTACGGGAAACTTCCTTTTTCACCAGGTCGGAACCGCCAGGCTAGACACAACTTTTTTCAGGAGGCTCACCTATGCGTATTGCCGTGGGACTCGGCAGGGAACGCGGAGAAAAAGAGCTTGAGGCCAGTGGCGTTTCCCGCCGTGACTTCATGAAATTCTGCACCGCCGTGGCCGTCACTATGGGCTTCGGACCTGCTTTTGCCACAGACGTTGCCGCCGCTCTGACCGGAAAACGTCCCTCTGTCGTATATCTGCATGAAGCTGAATGCACGGGCTGCTCTGAAGCTCTGCTGCGCACCGCTTCTCCCTTTATCGACGACCTTATCCTCGACACCATCTCCCTCGACTACCATGAAACCATCATGGCCGCTGCGGGCGAGGCCGCCGAGGGCGCTCTCGAGCAGGCCGTTTCAAATCCTGACGGCTTCATCGCCGTTGTTGAAGGCGCCATTCCGACCGCTGACAATGGCCAGTACGGCTACATCGCCGGCCACACCATGCTGGAGACCTGCCGCCGTATTCTTCCCAAAGCCAAGCTCGTCGTGTGCATGGGCACCTGCTCCGCCTACGGCGGCGTGCAGGCTGCGAAGCCCAATCCGACCCAGGCCAAGGGCGTGAATGACGCTTTCGCCGATCTCGGCGTCAAGGCCGTCAACATCCCCGGCTGCCCGCCCAACCCGCTCAACCTCGTGGGCACCCTGGTGGCCTATCTGACCAACAAGCCCATCAAGCTCGACGACTACAACCGTCCCACCATGTTCTACGGCAAGACCGTCCACGAGCTGTGCGAGCGCAGAAAACATTTCGAGGCCGGCGAATTCGCTCCTTCCTTCAATTCCGAGGAAGCCCGCAAAGGCTGGTGCCTCTACGATCTCGGCTGCAAAGGCCCGAGCACGTACAACAACTGTCCCAAGGCCCTCTTTAACCAGACCAACTGGCCTGTCGGAGCCGGTCATCCCTGCATCGGCTGCAGTGAGCCCAACTTCTGGGATGATATGACCCCCTTCTATGAGAATTAGGGAGGACCTTTATGAGTCAGACTACACCTATGAGCTCCTACAGCGGACCGGTCGTTGTTGATCCGCTGACCCGTATTGAAGGTCACCTCCGCATCGAGGTTGAAGTTGAAAAGGGCAAAGTGAAAGACGTCCGCAGCTGCGGCACGCTTTTCCGCGGCCTTGAAATGATCCTCAAGGGACGCGATCCCCGCGACGTGCAGCATTTCACCCAGCGTACCTGCGGCGTCTGCACTTACACGCACGCCCTCGCTTCCACCCGCGCCTTGGAAGACGCCATTTTCAACGCCTCCCACAAGGACATCCCGGCCAACGCGACCTATATCCGCAACCTGGTCCTCGGCCAGCTCTTCCTGCACGACCACATTGTGCACTTCTATCACCTGCACGCCCTTGACTGGGTTGACGTAACGAGCGCCCTGCAGGCCGATCCCTCGAAGGCCGCCTCCCTCGCCAACTCCATTTCCTCCCGCCCGACGAAGGCCGAGGATCTGCGCGCCGTACAGGACAAACTGAAGGCGTTCGTGGCCAGCGGCCAGCTTGGTCCCTTCACCAACGCCTACTTCCTCGGCGGTCATCCGGCCTACTATCTTGAGCCCGAAGCCAACCTCGTCGCCACGGCCCATTACCTGGAAGCCCTGCGCGTCCAGGTCGAGGCTGCCCGCGGCATGGCCGTCTTCGGCGGCAAAAACCCGCATCCGCAGTTCCTCGTGGCCGGCGGCGTGACCTGCTACGACGCCCTGACGCCCGAGCGCATCAAGGAATTCGAGGAAATCTACAAGAAGACCGCCGCGTTTGTGCGCGACGTCTACATCCCCGACCTGCTCCTCGTGGCCGGAGCCTACAAGGACTGGGCCGGCATCGGCGGCACCCATGACTTCATGACCATGGGCGACTTCCCCAAAGCCGGCGGCGAACGCAAGCTCGAGTCCCGCTGGCTCAAGCCCGGCATCATCTACAACCGCGATCTCGCCCACGTGCAGGATTTCGATCCCACCAAGATCAGCGAGCATATCCGCCACAGCTGGTACGACGGCGACAAGGCCGACAATCCGTACGACGAGAAGACCGAGCCCAAGTTCACCCACATGGGTGACAAGGACCGCTACAGCTGGCTCAAGGCTCCCCGCTACGACGAGCATTCCACCGAAACCGGCCCGCTCGCCTGCGTGCTCGTGAACTACGCCAAGGGCAATCCGGACATCAAGCCGCTTGTCGACATGGTGCTCCAGAAGCTCAGCGTCGGTCCCGAGGCCCTCTTCTCCACCCTGGGCCGTACCGCAGCCCGCGGCATCGAGACCCTGGCCATCGCCAACAAGATGGCTTCCATGCTCGAGGAATTCAAGGACAACATCCGCAGCGACAAGCAGATCGTCGAAGACCTCGAAGTGCCCCAGGAAAGCAGGGGTGTCGGCTTCGTCGAAGCTCCCCGCGGCGGCCTCTCCCACTGGATCCGCATTGAGAAAGGCCGCGTCGGCAACTTCCAGCTCGTGGTTCCCACGACCTGGAACCTCGGCCCCCGCGACGCCAACAACGTGCTCGGTCCCTGCGAGGAAGCCCTCATGGGCACCCCCATCGCGGATCCCAAGCGTCCCGTGGAAATCCTGCGTACTGTCCACGCCTTCGACCCCTGCATCGCCTGCGCTGTGCATGTGATTGACGGCGAGACCAACGAAGTCCGCAAGTTCAAGGTTCTTTAGCGGAACGCGGGCTCAGGCGCCCTGGCGCCGGGTCCGTTTCCCGTAACGGAACAGCTCATGACGAGGCGGGAGCGGTTCATCCACTCCCGCCTCTTTCTTTGCCGAAAAAAGGAGGCTCTTCATGCCTGAAGAAGATATGTCCGGCCGCGTCTGCGTCCTCGGCGTGGGCAACACGCTGCTCGGCGACGAGGGCTTTGGCGTGCGCGCCATGGAATACCTGCGCGACAACTATGTCTGGCCCGGCAATGTCGATTTCGTGGACGGGGGCACCCAGGGCATGGGGCTCATGCCCCTGCTCGTGGATTATGACAAAGTCGCCGTGCTCGATATCGTGCACGGCCAGGGGAAGCCCGGAACGGTCTACCTTCTCGAAAACGAGGACATGCGCAAGGCCGTGAGCTTCCATGACTCAGCCCACGAGACCGACTTTGTGGATCTGCTCATGAAATGCGACCTCATGGGCTGCCGTCCGGAAACCTTTGTCGTGGGCTTCGAGCCCTACGACTATTCCAGGATGAATCTCGATCTGACGCCCGAAGCCGCCGCGGCGCTGCCCGCCTTCTGCGACAAGGCAGCCAAAGTCATCCGCGAACGCGGCTTCGCCAGTCCTGTCAGAAAGAACTGAAGACGCGTTCCCCGCTTTTTCGCGCCGGGAGGCGGAAAATCCCGTGCGGGACCGGAGAAAAGCGTCTCTCCGCTCGGTGCCTCCGCCCCCGGTCAGACGCCAGGCGTTCAGAAGCACAGTCCCACGTTCAGCAACCTCCAATCCCCCCTGCCGGAGCCATGCCCTTTCTCTTCGCCAAATCTCAGGCACGCCGCGCCCTGCGCATAGGCCTGCCCATCTTTGTCGCCCAGCTTTCCCAGATCGGCATGAATTTCGCGGACACCATTATGTCCGGTCATTACAGCGCCGAAGCCATGGCCGCCGTGGCCGTGGGCTGTTCCATCTGGCAGCCGGCTTCCCTTCTCGCCATAGGATGCCTTCTCGCCCTGCCCGGCATGAGCGCCCAGCTCATAGGCGCGCGCCGGTGCGACCGCGCCGCCCACCTCCTGAAGCAGGGCCTGCTCCTCTCCTGTTTTCTGAGCTCTATTCTCATCCCCGCTCTCTGGATCATTTCCGACCACCTTGGGGCTTTCGGGCTGAAGCCTGATCTCGTGCCGCAGGCCAGGGGATATCTGCGCGCCCTCCTGCCGGGGCTTCCGGGGTTCCTCTTCTTCGTCAACATCCGCTCTCTCCTGGAAGGCTATTCGCGCACGCGTCCTGCCATGATCATCGGCATGGTCTGCCTCGCCATCAACATCCCCTGCAACTACGCCTTCATTTACGGCCGCTTCGGCATGCCCCAGCTCGGCGCCGCAGGCTGCGGCGTGGCGACATCCATCTGCTTCTGGTTCATGGCTGTCTCAATCTTTTACTACGTCGTGCGCGACGTGCAGTTCAGGGATATGCGCCTCTTCACGCCGGACCACGATTCCGGCACCCCCTTCATCGATCTGCCGCTCATTCTCTCCGTCCTGCGCATCGGCGCGCCCAATGCGGCGGCCATGTGCCTTGAGTGCACGCTATTTGCCGTGACTGCGCTTCTCCTCGCTCCCCTCGGCACGGACGCCGTCGCGAGCCACCAGATCGCCATGAGCTACGGCAACCTTATCTTCGCCTGCCCCCTGTCCGTAGGCATGACGGCCACCATCATGACAGGCGGTTATCTCGGCGCGGGACGCCTCCTCAAGGCGCGCAGCGCGGCGCACACATGCATCACTCTGGCCGCGGCCAACGCCTTCGCGGCCATGGCCTTCACCGTTGTCTTCAGATCGTGGATCGTGTCCTTCTATACGTCAGATCCGCATATTGCCGGCCTCGCCTGCACACTCATGCTCTTCTGCGCCGCCTATCAGCTGCTTGACGCCACCCAGACCGCCGCGTCCGGCGTTCTGCGCGGGTACAACAGCACGGCCATTATCATGAAAGTCTGCGTCATCGCCTACGGCGGCATCGGCCTCCTGGGCGGTTTCATCCTCGGACGCACGAATCTTGTCGTGCCGGCCATGGGCGCCCCCGGATTCTGGATCGGATACATTTTTGCACTGACATTCAGCTCTGTCTGCTATCTCTGGCAGATTCACCGCCTGCACATGCTGGATAAATCGGCTGTCATGGGCCGAATCGCGCGCTGAAAATGCGTTGACACTCATGATAAGGCAAGGCATAAGAATATATTCCCCTTCATATTCATACATGTATGAAAGGAGAAGACCAGCGCGGCCCCCGTTCCGACAGAGGGAAAAGGTGACCGCCGAAATTCTTCACGAGGAGTGGAAATGAAACATCTTTTCCAGTTCGTGGCCGCCGCCGTGCTTTCCGCGGCCGTGGCCGCTCCCGCTCAGGCCGAAGACACCATTAAGATTGGCGTTCCCGGCGCCCATACGGGCGACCTCGCCACATATGGCGTACCCAGCCTGAACGCAGCGAAAATCGTTGTCGCCAAAGTGAACGCCAAAGGCGGCGTACTCGGTAAGAAGCTCGAACTCATCGCAGAGGACGATCAGTGCAAGCCCGAGCTCTCCACCAATGCCGCCACCAAGCTGCTCAGCGACAAGGTCTCCGTCGTCATGGGACATATCTGCTCCGGCTCTACGAAGGCCGCCCTGCCCCTCTATAACGACGCCCACATCATCGCCATGTCTCCTTCTTCGACTCCGCCCGGACTCACCGCCCCCGGCGTGAATCCCATGTTTTTCCGCACCATCGCCAAAGACGATGACCAGGCCCGTCTGACCAGCGAGTTCATCCTCAAGGAACTCAAGGCCAAGAGCGTCGCCTACATCCACGATAACGGCGACTACGGCAAGGGATTTGCCGACGGCAACCGCACCCTGCTCGAGAAGAACGGCGTCAAGACCGCCCTCTTCGAAGCCATTACCCCCGATGCCGTGGACTTCAGCGCCATTGTCCGCAAGATCAAGCGCTCCAAGGCCGATGTCATCGTGTTCGGCGGCTACCAGCCCACCGCTTCCAAGCTGCTCCAGCAGCTGCGCCGCGACCGCGTGAAGACGCCCGTTGTCGGCCCTGACGGCCTCAAGGACGACGCCTTCATCAAGATGGCCGGCGAAGCGGCTGAGGGCACCTACTGCTCCTATCCCAAGGATACCAGCAACCTGCCCATCTACAAGGAAGCCCACGACGCGCACGTGAAGATGTTCGGCACCGAACCCGGTTCCTTCTACTACAATGCCTACGCGGCCATGCTGGCCCTCATCAACGGCATCGAGAAGGCCGGTTCCACCGACACCGACAAGATCATCAAGGTCCTGCACACCGTGCCCGTGGATACCCCGCTCGGCAAGATCACCTTCAACGACAACGGCGATGCTGCAGGCATGGCCCTTTCCGTCTACGTTATCAAAGGCGGAAAATTCGTTGAAACCCCCTACAGCGTGACCCTTAAGTAAAACGGCGGGCGGGAAGAGGCAGAACTTCCCGCCCCTTTTTCACCCAAATTTCCTTTCTTCCCGAAGGTTGCAGCAGGATATGGACTTCGACTTTCAATATTTTATTGAGCTCTTCTTCGGGGGGCTCACCCGCGGCAGCATCTACGCGCTCATAGCCCTCGGCTACACGCTCGTGTACGGCATCATCGGGCTCCTGAACTTCGCCCACGGCGAAATCTACATGATTGGCGCCTTCACGGCCCTCCTCTTCTCCGGCGTCCTCGGATACATCGGCTTCCCAGCCGGCGGCATCCTACTCGTCGCCGCCCTCGGCTCCATCATCTGGACGTCGGCCTACGGCTACACGCTGGAAAAGGTGGCCTACAAGCCCCTGCGCAACGCTTCCCGCCTGTCACCGCTCATCTCGGCCATCGGTATGTCCACGTTCCTCCAGAACTACGTCCTCCTGGCCCAGACCTCCGACTTTGTTGCCTTCCCGGACCTCCTTCCCGATATGGATTTTCTCTCTTACTTCGGCGATGTCATGGGGCCCAGTGACTTCCTCATCCTCGTAGTGAGCTTCATTACCATGCTCGCCCTCATGTTCTGGATCCGCTACACCCGCATGGGCAAGGCCATGCGCGCCACGGCCCAGAACCGCAAGATGGCCATGCTCCTCGGCATCAATACCGACCATCTCATTTCCGTGACCTTCATTGTCGGTTCCGCCCTGGCCGCCATCGGCGGCGTGCTCATCGCCTCGCACATGGGACAGATCAACTTCTTCATCGGCTTCCTGGCCGGCATGAAGGCCTTCACCGCGGCCGTGCTCGGCGGCATCGGTTCCGTTCCCGGCGCCGTGCTCGGCGGTCTGGTTCTCGGTCTCGCCGAATCCTTCACCACAGGCTATATCGCCGGCAACTACGAGGACGTGCTTTCCTTCTGCCTGCTCATCCTCATCCTGATTTTCCGTCCTGACGGCCTCCTCGGCAAGAAGCAGGTTCAGAAGGTCTAGGGGGCGTATGATGAACCGTTTACTCAAAGCCCTGCTCACCTCTCTCTGGTTCGTGGTTCTCTGCGCTCCCATCATGGGCATCCACATCAACCCCGACCACTCCGTCACCTTCCGCTGGCAGCGCCTCGCAGGCCTCTCCATCGGCGTCTTCTTCGCTGCCCTGCTCTGGCACTGGTACTACGACCGCAAGGCCCTCGGCGAAAAAATCTTCAGCCTCCCGAAACACACGACAGAATCCTTCTCCCGGATCTTCCATAACACCGCCTTCCGCCGCACGAGCCTCGTCCTTATAGCCGCCTTCATGATCTGCATGCCCTTCCTGCCTGTTCTCGGCACAGGGTACCAGGTCTCCATCATGATCTCCGGCCTCATTTACGTCATGCTCGCTCTCGGCCTTAATGTCATCGTCGGCTTCGCGGGCCAGCTCGTTCTCGGCTACGCCGCCTTCTACGGCATCGGCGCCTATACTTACGGTCTGCTGCACCTCTATTTCGGCCTCGGATTCTGGATATGCCTGCCCATCGCCGGTATTCTCACCACTATCTGCGGCTTCGGTCTCGGCCTGCCCGTCCTGCGCCTGCGCGGCGACTACCTGGCTATCGTCACTCTGGGCTTCGGTGAAATCGTCCGTCTCGTCCTGCTCAACTGGACCAGTGTCACGGGCGGCAGCCGTGGTATCAGCGGCATCCCCCGTCCCGAATTCTTCGGCATCGAGATGGATCTCACCCAGAAGACCACGTATCTCTACTACCTCTCGCTCTTTGCCGTAGTCATCACCATTGTCGTCATCACCCGCCTGAAGAACTCCCGCGTGGGCATGGCGCTTCAGGCCATGCGCGAGGATGAAATCGCCTCCGAGGCCATGGGCATCAACCTGACCCGGGTCAAGCTCACGGCTTTCGCCCTGAGCTCCGCGTGGGCCGGCTTCGCCGGCGTCCTCTTCGCCGCCAAGACCCAGTTCATCAACCCCGCCTCGTTCACCTTCATGGACAGCTGCATGATTCTCGCCATGGTCGTGCTCGGCGGCATGGGCTCCATCCTGGGCGTCACCATCGGCGCGCTCATCCTTATTCTCGTTCCCGAATACCTCAGGGCCTTCTCCGACTACCGCATGCTGCTCTTCGGCGCCACCATGGTCGTCATGATGCTGTTCCGGCCGCAGGGCATCATCACGGGAGAAAAGCGGCATTACCGCATCAGCGCTCTTCATAACAAGGAGGAAAGGGCATGAAACCAGTCCTCGAAGTCGCGGGCCTCACGCAGGACTTCGGCGGCCTGCGGGCCCTGAACGAACTTGATCTGACGGTTCACGAAAAGGAAATCGTCGCCCTCATCGGCCCCAACGGCGCCGGAAAGACGACCTTCTTCAACTGCGTCACCGGCATTTACAAACCCACGGGCGGAACCATGTACCTGACCACCAGGGACGGGAACCAGCACCTCTTAAACGGCATGAAGACGCACGCCATCACTGCTCTCGGCATGGCCAGAACCTTCCAGAACATCCGCCTCTTCAGCGAGATGACGGTTCTCGAAAACGTCATGATCGGCCGCCACTGCCGCACGCACGCCGGCATTCTTTCCGCCCTCCTGCGCGATCCCCGCACGGTCCGCGAGGAGCAGGACACTATCGACAAGAGCTACGATCTCCTGAAAACCGTGGGCCTTGAGACCTTCTGGAACGAGACGGCGCACAACCTGCCCTACGGCGCCCAGCGCCGCCTCGAAATAGCGCGCGCCCTGGCCACGGAGCCCATCCTGCTCCTTCTGGACGAGCCCGCGGCTGGCATGAACCCGCAGGAAACCAATGAACTCAAGGCGCTCATCCGTTCCCTGCGCGACAGCTATGATCTCTCCGTTCTGCTCATCGAGCACGACATGAGCATGGTCATGTCCCTCTCCGATACCATCTACGTCATGGAATACGGTTCGCCCATCGCGAGCGGCACGCCGGAGGAAATCCGCAGCAACCCCGACGTGATCAAGGCCTATCTTGGAGAAAGCCACGATGCTTGAGCTTAATCGTATCAACACCTTTTACGGCAAGATTCAGGCTCTGAGGGACGTTTCCCTCAAAGTCGAGGACGGCGAAATCGTCACGCTCATCGGGGCCAACGGCGCCGGCAAGTCCACCACCCTCATGTCCATATGCGGCGTCATTCATCCCCGCAGCGGCGAGATTCTCTTCGACGGGAAGCCCATCCAGCAGCTCCCAGCTCCGGAGATCGTCAAGCGGGGCATCTCCCAGGTTCCCGAAGGCCGCCTCATTTTCCCCGAACTCACGGTGAGGGAAAACCTTGACCTCGGCGCCTTCCTGCGCACGGACAAGAAGGGCATAGCGGACGACATGGAATACGTCTTCCAGCTCTTCCCCATCCTGCGCGAGCGCGTCAGCCAGACCGGCGGCACGCTCTCCGGCGGCGAACAGCAGATGCTGGCCCTGGGCCGCGCCCTTATGGCGAGACCCCGCCTGCTCCTTCTGGATGAGCCATCCCTCGGCCTCGCGCCCATCATCATCCAGCAGATCTTCAAAATCATTCAGAAAGTCAACGAGGACGGCACCACCGTCTTCCTCGTTGAACAGAACGCGAACCAGGCTCTGCACATCGCAAACCGCGGCTACGTCATGGAAAACGGCGTGGTCGTCATGGAAGGAAAAGCGCAGGAACTGCTCTCGAGCGAGAAGGTGCGCAAGGCGTACCTCGGCATGTAGACGCCAGAAAAAAGCACAATGCAAAGGGGGCTGATCGCGGATCAGCCCCCTTTCTGTTTCAGGCAGTGCAGGGAAACTACTTTTCCCCGTCTGCCTTCTGTCCCTCGATTTCCGGAATGAAACGGACCGGGGCGCCGCAGTACTTTTCAAGACGCTTGCCGCAGCGCGCCAGCCTGGCCGCTTCCAGCGGCGCCGGAGCCGTGCACACGGCCCTGATGAAGTATCCCCTGCGGTCCTTTCCGAAGCAGGCCGTCTTCACGATATTTCTGTGGCTGCGGTCGAGTGCCTCGGCCACGGCCAGCATGAGCGACAGCGTACGCACCTCGTTGCGCGTCTCGCTGTCGAGCTCCGTGTACTCCGTGTATTTCTTGGACGGCTTGAAGCGGTGGAAGAACGCCGTCGCGGCGGTGACCTCGATATCGTGCTCCGTGAAGCCGAGCAGTTCCGTATTGCGGATGAGATAGTGGCTGTGCGCGTGATGTCTGCTGAAGGCAATGAAAATGCCGATGTCGTGCAGGATCGACGCGTAGCGCAGGAGCTCTCTCGCCGTGTCCGGCTCATCGTGCAGCCCGAGTGCCAGCGCGCTGTCAAAAAGAGACAGGGCCAGATCCGCCACATGCAGGGAATGCTCCTCCTCAAAACGGCAGGCACGGGCCAGCCTGAACACACTCTGGTCGCGGATGGAAAGATCCGACTGCAGGGCGTTCGGCACGGTGTGTTCCAGGTATTCCACGAGCAGACCGTCGCGCAGGCCCCGGTTGCTGATTTCACAGGTATCGCAGTCCATTTCCTCCATGATAGTCTGGAGAATGGCCGCGCCCGGAACAATGACAGCCGCGCGTTTCGGGTTGATGCCGGGCAGGAGCGCGCGTTCCGCCTGATTGCGTGAACACAGTTCCTTCACGGCGCGCACAAGCCCCCTGTACGTCAGAAGCTGCGGCGTATCCGAGTACCTGCCGCTGCCATCGACACCAGCCAGATTCGCGGCTATCTCGGCCAGGTTCTGCGCCGTGCCGGAGCTTGCCACGATCTTCGCCACGCGCATGTCAGCGAGGCGGCGGAACACATGCACGCCCACATCACGGATGCGCATCTGCAGATTCAGAAATTCCTTTTCGGAAATTTTCTGTGTTCCGTCCTTCAGCCAGGAGGCAAGCCGCACGCAGCCGAGTTTCATTGAATCAAGGCTGTAGCATTCCCTGGTCGTACCCGCGATGACTTCGGTCGAACCGCCGCCGATATCCACAAAGAGTCTGAGCTCGTCGCTCTTCTCAAGCCCGCTGCTCACACCGCGCCAGATGAGACGCGCTTCCTCACGTCCGGATATGATGCGGATATTGAGGCCGGTCTCTTCCCGGACCCGGTTCAGGAATTCCTCTCCGTTCTCCGCGTCTCTCACAGCCGATGTCGCCACGGCGACAATCTCATCCACGCCGTAGGCCTGACACATGTCGGCAAAGACATGGAGCATTTCCATGGTTCTTGCCATGGGCTCCGGCTGAAGAAGATGCTGGCCGAACTCTCCCTCTCCGAGCCTGACCATGTGCTTGGCCTCGTTCAGGACGCGCACGACGCCCGAGTCATTCACGCGCGCCACAAGCATGCGCAGCGAGTTTGTGCCAAGGTCTATGAAACTGACAATCCGCCTTCCTATCTGTCCGGAGATAACTGCATTATCCATTCTCTGTGCTGCCGCCTTCCCTGATGTTTCTGAAGAAACGCCGCGCGGAAGAACCTGCAGTCTCCCCGCGCGGCGTCTGTTTCTTTTGTCTGCGTGTTCTCTACCTTTCCGGCGCGGGAATGAAGGGCTCGTCATCCAGAAGCATTTCCTGGGCGTTCACGGGCTCCTCTCCGTCCTTCAGATGCACGCGCTTGTAGGTGCCGTCCGGACACATATGCCAGCTCTGCATATTGTCCCTGAGCTGACGGTCAAGGACGTATTCCCTGATATGCCTGCGTATCTCGCCATTGCTGACCGGGATCAGCACCTCAATGCGTCTGTCCAGATTCCTGGGCATGATATCGGCGCTGCCGATATACATGATACCATCACCGCCATTCCTGAACCAGTACACTCTGGCGTGTTCGAGAAAACGGCCTACGATGGAGGTGACAGTGATATTGTCGCTGATGCCCGGCACACCGGGACGCAGGCAGCAGATACCGCGGATGATGAGCCGGACGCGCACGCCAGCCATGGACGCACGGTACAGCTCCTTGATGATTTTCTTGTCCACGAGCTGATTGCACTTCAGGATGATCTCGCCGCCGCCCTGTTTTTTGTGCAGTTCCACTTCCTTCTGGATGTGGCTGATGAGTCCGTGGCGCATGCTCACGGGGGAAACAAGCAGCGAACGGTATTCCTTGCGTACGGCGTAACCGGTCATGACATTGAAGAGATCCGTGATGTCCTGGCACACGTCCTGATTGGCCGTGAAAATCCCCATGTCCGTATAGATCTTGGCAGTGGAGGCGTTGTAGTTGCCCGTGCCCACATGAGCGTAGCGCACAACGCCCTGCTCTTCCCTGCGCACCACAAGACACAGCTTGGCGTGAATTTTCATGCCCACAATACCGTAGACCACATTCACGCCCGCCTTTTCAAGTTCCTCGGCCCACGTAATGTTGCGCTCCTCATCGAAACGGGCCTTGAGTTCCACCACGGCCGTCACCTGCTTGCCGCGCCGGCGGGCCTCGATAAGGGACTGCACGATTGGCGAGTTGTTGCCGCAGCGGTAAAGCGTCTGCTTGATGGCGATGACGCGGGGATCGACGGCAGCGTTGTGCACAAAGTCGAGTACAGGTTTGAAGCTGTCATACGGATGATGCACGAAAAGATCGCCGTGACGGATGCGCTCAAAAATGGCGTTGCCGTCTTCCGTGAACACGGACGGGATGCGGCCGGGATGCGGCGGTATCTTGAGCGCGGGACGATCCACGCTGTACAGGGCCATCAGGGCGGAAAACGCCAGCGGTCCCTTCACGCGGTAGACCTGGAAGGGACGCAGATGGAGTTTCTTCATCAGGAATTCGGAAAGCTCGGCCGGCATGCCGTGTGCCGTCTCGAGGCGGATCACGTCGCCGAAACGGCGCTGATCCACGAGATCTTTCACGGCTTCAAGCAGATCATCGGCCTCGTCCTCTTCAATTTCCAGGTCCGTATTGCGGGTGATGCGGAAGAGACCCACATTCTCGATGGTGTACCCCGGGAACAGAGACGGCAGGTATTCCTGCACTAGCTCTTCCACAAGCAGAATATCAGAGTCCTTTGTGCTCGATGACAGGCCAAGGAGATCACAGCTCTTTTCCTGCGATTTTGGAACAAAAATAATACGCGGGACATTGCCGGGGCAGCGCAGACGCGCGAACTTCACCTCACCCTTCTCATCGCGGAGCTGGATGATGAAGTTCAGACTGACGTTCGAAATGGTCGGGAACGGATGCGTGGGATCGATGGCCTGAGGGGTCAGCGTCGGATAAATTTCGTTATTGAAATACGTGGACAGGAAACGGCGCTGTTTCTCGCTCAGCTCATTGAAATGGACAATGGAGATGCCCTTGTCGCGCAGTTTGCCGCTGAGCTTTTTGCGCCAGTGCTCCTGAGCGATGGAAGTCATGTGCATGACTCTGCGCCGGATTTCGGCTAGCTGCCTGGCCGCGCTCATCTTGTCGTCGCCCGTGGGCTGGCTGCCGCTGCGGTAGAGGCGGAACACATTGGCCACACGGACCATGAAAAACTCATCCAGGTTCGTGTAGAAAATAGTCAGGAACTTCAGCTGCTCCAGGAGCGGAGCCTCGTCGTCAAGGGCGCACTCCAGCACCCTTCCGTTGAATTCCAGCCAGTTGAGCTCACGGTTGAGGAACAGCGACGGGCAGTCAAGATCCTGAATCTGTTCAGGGGTGCAGCTTTCAAGCCCTGCCGTGTCCCCTGCTTCGCTTTTTTGGATCTCCGCCGCGCATGCTTTAGCTTCTTCCCCTTCCTTCATACCAGCCTCCTGGCTTTGTGATGTGTTAACCCGGCGCGGCGCACTGAAAGCTGCGTCAGATCTTCTGTGGCTTTGGGCTGAACTGCTTCCCAGAGCAGTCCGGCTGCCATTATCGCGGCGTATAGTGGAATAAAATTGTTACGAAAGTATGACAGAAAATCCGAAAACAGCTAACCGGACAGAGAGAAAGGCCCCCTGGCACCCGCTATGCGGCCGGGTGCCAGGAAAGGCAAAAAACGGCAGGTTCTGCGGCAAACCACCATTTGCCGGGATCCCGTCAGATAGGCTCTGTGGGCCTCCCACCTCTCAGGATTCAGAGACTTCTTCGGAGCAATATTTTACATGACTCACGGGAAGCCTTCAACACATTGATTTTATTATTTTTTCAGGAGTAACCTCACTATCACTGGGAAGGCCCCACTGAAAACCACAGGCGTGTTCCGGACATGAGAACTACCAGGGCATACTCCCGGCAGACTCTCCCCCTTCGGGAACATGCCCGATCCCCGCTCCCGGCTGAAGAGCCTGACCAGACGTGTCCCGCTTCACCAGCGCGGTTTCCTTAATCAGCTTAAAAGGGTTTTCGCAATCCGGGGCGCTGATCATTCGGCCTCCTGGTCCCCCCAGACTGCGCCGGCTTTTTTTCCCAGCACCAGGAGCGCAGCCATCTCCGCGAGCACTTTCTCCTTGCGGACAAGCTCTCTTTCCGTACTGCGCAGTTTATGTTCAAGTTCCCTGTTTTCACGCTGCAGGCGGGCAGTCTCACTGGCGGAACCGCCGTTGGCGTTCATGCAGGCTTCCCGCCAGACTTTGATCTCCCCGGTGCTGAGCCCCTTCTTACCGGCATACTCCGCGAGCTCCGTTTCGGTCATGCCGGCTGTTTCAATGACGGAGAGAAACTTGTCCTGTGAGCTCCACTTTTCGGTCTGAGCGCTTACGTCTGTGGCAGTGCTGCCGGCCTCCCTGGCCTTAATCCAGTTGCGGATCGTCTGACCAGAAATACCTTCCTCCGCTGCCACCTTATTGATGGAGTCATTCTGGGGAGGAAGTACGCGGCGCAGCACGGCGTCGCGGAGTTCATTGCTGTATGATGGCATGATTGTCACCTTCCTTTCTGTGGGATCTGCTCCCACTCCAGAGTTTTTAATGCCCTTGCCAGTGCCTGAACCAGCCAGGGAGATACGGCCAGGTCCAATAGCATGCTGGCAGCTGTCGGCATTGCGTGAAAAAACAAATCTGATGACGCAGCAGCGTCCTCTCTGGGAAACTTCGAAAAAACTTTCCCAGCGGCTCAACAGCACGGCTCCATCCGCGCGGAAGCTTCTGTGCCCCTTCGAGAAGATGGAGTGCCCAGGATGCCAGGACCATATCCACCCCTTGGGCAGCAGGCGGCAGTCTCAGCACCCGCCGGGAAAAGGCCGCGCTGTCACCAACGGCTGCAGAGATGTGTCGGTTTAGCTCCGGGACTGGGCACAGCCCGGACAGCAGAAGAGGTCAGTAAATGCCAGGGATACTTCTCTAGGCATATCCGCCCACCGCGCTCAGGGTGTTTCTCCATTGCCTGTCCGGCTTACTGGGCAGAGAAGCCAGAGCCCGAAAGCATGCCGCACCCATTGCCGGCTTAGGACACAGAAAGCTCCGCGGGAGTGTGCAGGAACCCGCGCCGCGGGCCGCAGAGGGCATTACAGGGGCAGAAAGACAGAGAAGAGCACGCCAGATCAGCACCGGACATACCAAACCTCGCGCCCTCTTTCTTGTACCCCGGAAACTGCCTGCGGCAAAAAACAGGGCAGGATGCTGACTTGAGACAACTACAAAATATTATAAACGTTCATAAAGTCAAGTAATTTTATTTTGGTTCAACAGAGGATACCCGTCTCCTCAACATCAAAGGCATATAAATGATTACTTTGTATCAAAATTTATTACTTTTTTTCTACAAAAATAGCAGAGCCTCAAAACCGTTAAAAGGATGTCCGCCGCCCTAGACCTCTTTTATGGCAACTTCGTTCAGCCTGCCAGAAAGACGCCCCAGCATCCGGGAGGGGACTGTGCCTGCCTGCCAGGAGATAACGCCAATGTCTCCATGCTTCAGAAAGACTCTCTGTATCCTGTCAAGCAATCATTCGATGGGTCCATAAGCGGTCGCTTGACAGGACTTATCTTAAATGGGGATATACCATATAAACAAAAGGCCGGAGAAGGGACTCGAGTGGGAGACAGCACAGGAAGGCTTTGCCGAAGACCTCCATAGCTCTGCCTAGGATCTTGCACTTGGAAGGAAAATTCACCACCTGGAGTGAAAATTCACCCAACCACTACGGATCTTCCAGATGTCTTCAGTGGACAGAATATATTTTTTATCAGAGTGAGGATCTATATGAAAAAAATAGGATTTTTTTTCGGAGCTGGAGCAGAAATTCCTTACGGAATGCCTTCTGGTGGCAAATTTGCACTCAATATATTTAAAAATTCTGTTGATGCATACAAAGAGCAACTAAAAGAAGCTTTAAAAAAAATTGATAAATCTGGAGCATATGCTCGATATTGGCTTCCGCAGGGATTTGATACAAAGCCTGTATATGCATTTGGCAAGAGTGAATTTGGATCTCTTTTACAGTCTTCGATAGAGTATAATAATAGTTGTATATTGGATAAATTAAGT
>ENA-UOJV01001563-UOJV01001563.1-human-gut-metagenome-genome-assembly--contig:-C82-NODE-1563-length-24118-cov-8.387774_pt1 | contig 24118 bp, 21 predicted proteins | sample MGYA00242356_ERZ723903 | MGnify/ENA metagenome assembly ERZ723903
CCACTGTATTGTACGGAATTTTCAGTTCAGAAAATTCCTACCCATGAAAAGTAACTGATTCTTTTCCCAAAACGAAAAAAGACTCAGAGCAGCCACTTTGCATGGTCTCTGAGTCTTCTCACACTGATATACTGCTTTTACCGGTTCAGGATCTCCATAAATTCTTCTCCTGTGATCGTCTCCTTCTCGAGAAGATATCCGGCAAGTTCGTTTAATTTTGCTGCATGGTCTCTTAAGATTCCCATTGCCTTCTCGTACTGTGCCTTCACGGTAGCGATCACCTCGTCATCGATGGCTTTCGCTGTCTCCGGTGAGCATGCGAGGGAGGTGTCTCCGCCAAGGTACTGGTTCGTCACGGTCTCAAGGGCAACCATACCGAACTGGTCGCTCATACCGTAGCGGGTCACCATAGCGCGGGCAAGCTTTGTGGCCTGTTCGATATCGTTGGAGGCACCGGTCGTGATAGAGTGGAACATAAATTCTTCCGCCGCACGGCCGCCGGTCAGGGTTGCGATCTTATTGAGTGCCTCCTCCTTACTCATAAGAAGGCGCTCACCGTCCTCCACCTGCATCGTATAGCCGAGAGCACCCGATGTTCTCGGAATAATTGTGATCTTGTGGACCGGAGCGGAATTGCTCTGGCACGCAGCCACCAGGGCGTGGCCGATCTCGTGGTAAGCGACGATCCGGCGTTCATTCTCAGATACGGACGCATTTTTCTTCTGGTAACCGGCAATAACGGTCTCAACGCTCTCCTCCAGATCAGCCTGGGATACAACGCGGCGTCCCATGCGGACGGCACGGAGCGCGCCCTCGTTGATAATGTTCGCAAGCTCGGCACCGCTGGCTCCGACAGTCGCTCTCGCGATGGCGTTAAAGTCAACGGACTCATCCATCTTGACATCTTTTCCATGTACCCGCAGGATCGCCTCACGGCCTTTGAGATCCGGAAGCTCCACCGGAATTCTTCTGTCGAAACGGCCCGGTCTCAAAAGAGCCTTATCGAGGGTCTCTGGACGGTTTGTGGCCGCCAGGATCACAACACCCTTTCGTCCGTCGAATCCGTCCATCTCTGTAAGGAGCTGATTTAAGGTCTGCTCACGCTCATCGTTTCCGCCCATGCCGCTTCCGTCACGCTTTTTACCGATGGTATCGATCTCGTCGATAAAGACGATACACGGAGCTTTCTCATTTGCCTGCTTGAAGAGGTCCCGGACCTTTGCGGCGCCCATGCCGACGAACATCTCAACGAACTCGGAGCCGGAGATTGAGAAGAACGGAACGTGCGCCTCACCGGCAACGGCCTTTGCAAGTAATGTTTTACCTGTTCCTGGAGGGCCTACGAGGAGCGCGCCCTTCGGAAGTGTGGCACCGATATCGGAATATTTCTTCGGATCATGAAGGAAATCAACGATCTCCTTTAAGGCGTCCTTCGCCTCCTCCTCACCTGCGACATCCGCGAATGTCACGCCGGTCTCGCTCTCCGCGTAGATCTTTGCATTGGACTTTCCAAATGTCATCGCGTTTCCGCCCATGCGCTTCGCCATGCTGCGGCTTAAGAGCTGTCCGATCGCGATCATGATCATGAACGGAAGGATCCAGTTCACGAAAATATTCATGATCGCTGACTCTTTTCTCGGAATCACTTTATCGAATGTGACGCCCTTGCTGTACAGGCGATCTGTCAGATCCGGGTCATCCCAGAGTCCTGTCTTGTAGACCTGCTCTTTTCCATTGCTGTCTTTCGCGATAAACATGTACTCGCCGTTCGTGTCATCTTTCTCTACCTGTGTGACCTGGTTATTGTCTACCATAGCCAGAAATTCGTTGTAGCCGACTTCCTTTACCTGGCTTTTCAGTGCGGACGGGAATACGAGTCCATTCAACAGGACCGTGATGACCAGAATCATGATCATATAATAGAAAAATCCCTTAAATGAATTGAGATCATTCGGGTTCGGCTTTTTTCCGCCGTCTTTTGTACCCATACGTCTGCCTCCTTGATTTTCATTTTTCTGCAGAGCTTTTCATCGCATCCGAGCCTCTGCTGTTACTTTTTCTGCCTTTTACATGCTTTGTTTTCTGAAGATCTGCGTGAGATGACACCCTGTCATTTCATGTGATATTTATCCTATATCAGGAAACATTGAAAGTCAATGGAATTTATGGAAGTTTCTGAAATGTTATATTTTTTTTAGAAATTACCATTTTTCTTTCTGTCCGGCAGAGTTTGCAGGTTTCCAAACTTTTTTTATTGTTCTTCTTGACAAACAATCCTTTTCGTACTATGATACCCATAACCAAACAAGAAAAACCGTTGAGAAAGAGGAGTACATTTTCGATCGTGTTTTCACAGAGAGCTGCAGGCGGTGGGATTGCAGTATTGCACTGGAAATGGAATGGACTTTCGAGGGCAGTCCTGAATTTTAGTATGGACTGACGGCTACCGCAGTCGTTAAGAGAGCGGCGTATATGTTGGTATACGAAAAAAGCGGACCGAAAGGTCAAATTGAGTGGCACCGCGGATATGAAATTCGTCTCAAGCATCAGATTTTAAATCGATATCTGATACTTGGGATTTTTTTTTTACAAAAATAAGTACTCTGCACCGTACAACATCCCGATCCCCAAAAACCTTCGCTCCACACCTCCAACAACTACTCGGCAAAACGGCGGTCACCGCAACAGGACCTGCCGCAGCTGCAAAACATCTTTATCAAAAGTAGAAGAGGAGAACAAAATTATGAAAAAATCAATCAAAGCAATCATCGCAGCAACCTTCACCGCAGCACTCCTTGCAGGCTGCTCTTCTAACACAGCTTCCACCACAACAGCTGCTGAGACAACGACAGCCACAGCAACAGAAGCTGCCGCAGAGACAACAACGGCTGAATCCGCAGACGCAGCAGATACAGCTCTTGCAGACGGTTCCTACACCATCGGCATCAACCAGTTCGCAGTCCACGGCTCTCTCGACAACTGCCGCGAAGGCTTCCTCGAGGGGCTTGCAGAGAACGGTATCGTTGAAGGAAAGAACCTTACCGTATTAGAGGAGAACGCGCAGGCTGACCCAGGGTTAGCAGCACAGATCAGCACAAACTTCGCCGGACAGAAGGTGGACCTCATCTGCGCGATCGCAACACCGAGCGCCCAGAGCGCATACAGCGTCGGCAGAAAGAACGACATCCCGGTCATCTATACAGCCGTTACGGATCCGGTTGCAGCTGAGCTTGCAAACGCTGACGGAACTCCGGTTGGCGAAGTGACAGGTACCAGCGACAAGCTTCCGGTCGAGCAGCAGCTCGAAATGATCCGCGCGATCCTTCCGGATGCGAAAAAGATTGGAATCATGTATACAACAAGCGAAGTAAACTCCGCTTCCACTCTGGCTGAGTACAAGGAAAAAGCCGCTGACTACGGTTTCGAGATCGTTGAGTCCGGCGTTTCCTCCACAGCAGACATTCCACTCGCTGCTGACAGCCTCTTAGAGCAGGTCGACTGCTTAAACAACTTAACAGATAACACCGTCGTTGCCTCCCTTCCGCTGATCCTTTCCAAGGCAAATGCGAAAAACATCCCGGTATTCGGAAGTGAGATCGAGCAGGTCAAGATCGGCTGCCTCGCTGCTATGGGACTTGACTATGTAGATCTTGGAAAGCAGACAGGACGCATGGCTGCAGAAGTTTTAAAGGGCGAGAAGAAAGCAAGTGAACTGAACTTCGAGGTGATCGAGACTGCTGCTTTCTACGGAAACTCCAAAGTCGCTGAGGATCTTGGAATTACTTTCCCGGAGGATCTTGCTTCCAACGCAAAAGAGTTATTCACTGAGATCACACAGTAGTTCAACAAATTTCGTAACTGTTCAGCAACTCACGGTTACGCGCAAAAATCCATTCCAAATCGGCTGTGCCGATAGGATTTTTGCCTTATAGTCTGAGTTTTCTTACGGTCAGTGCAGTAAATGCGCAGACCCACCTGAACAGTTACCAACTTTCATCCACTCTTAATAAGGAAGTCGGATGATCGGCAACATAAACCATCATGGTCCGGCAAAGCGATTTTCCGCTTCTGCCGGACTTTGCAGCAACATGTAACTGCGGGATTTTCCCCAGTTACTGATTTTCGGAGGATATCATGGCAATCTTATTAGGAATCTTTGAGGAAGGGCTGATCTACGCGATCATGGCCCTGGGCGTTTACATCACCTACAAGATCCTGGACTTCCCGGATCTGTCGGTTGACGGAACTTTCCCTCTGGGCGCAGCGCTGACCGCGGGACTGATCGTAAAAGGAGTTTCCCCTGTATGGGCACTTCCGTTCTCCTTCTTTGCGGGTGTTCTCGCCGGATGCGTGACCGGTGTCATTCATGTAAAATGTAAGGTCCGCGACCTGTTTTCCGGTATCATTGTCATGACAGCTCTCTACTCCGTAAACTTAAGGATCGCCGGAATGAAGGCAAACCTTCCCTTCCTGTCCCAGGATACGATCTTTGACAATGAGTGGACCAGGAACAGTCTTCCGGCATCCGTAAGACCGTACATTGTTGTGATCATTCTGGCTGTGATCGCTCTGATCTGCAAGTTCGTTCTCGACTGGTACTTAAATACGAGATCCGGCTATCTTCTCCGGGCAGCCGGTGACAATGATGCTCTTGTTACATCTCTGGCAGAAGACAAAGGCCGGGTGAAGATCATCGGCCTTGCGATCGCCAACGGATTCGCCGCTCTCGCAGGCGGAGTGCTCGCCCAGAAGCAGGCGTTCTTCGACATCTCCATCGGAACCGGAACCATGGTCTTCGGTCTCGCAAGCGTGATTCTCGGAACACAGCTGTTCCACCGCTTCGGAAAGCTGAAGGCAACCACCGCTGTTATCGCAGGCGCAATTCTCTATAAAGCGTGTGTCGCTTTCGTTATTTCCATGCGGATCGTAAAGGCGACCGACCTGAAACTTATCACTGCGGCAATTCTTCTTCTGATCCTGATCGTCAGTGATTCCATGAAGAGAAAGGGGGCACACCATGCTTGAGTTAAAAAACATCAGTAAATATTACAACGCAGGCACTGTAAATGAAATGTGCCTCTTTAACGATTTCAACCTCAGCATCGATGACGGCGAGTTTGTTTCCGTTGTCGGCAGCAACGGATCCGGCAAAACTTCCATGTTGAATCTGATCTGCGGCAGCATTCCGGTGGATTCCGGCACCATCGTCATGGGCGGAACCGATATCACAAAGATGCCGGAGTACAAGCGTCAGCGCCGCATCGGCCGTGTCTACCAGCACCCGGCGATGGGAACCTGCCCGAATATGACGATCCTCGAGAATATGGCTCTCGCGGACAATAAGGGAAAGCCTTTCAATCTTCTCCCCGGAACAAATAAGGCCCGCATTGACTTCTACCGCGACCAGTTGAAAATCCTCGGTCTCGGTCTTGAAGATAAGATGGGTGTAAAAGTCGGTGTTCTCTCCGGTGGACAGCGTCAGGCGATGGCTCTTTTAATGTCAACCATGACTCCCATCGAATTTCTGATTCTTGATGAGCACACGGCCGCCCTCGACCCGAAGACGGCAGATATCATTATGGAACTGACCGGAAAGATCGTTGCGGAAAAGCACCTGACGACCATTATGGTCACACATAACCTCCGGTTCGCTGTAGAGTACGGAAACCGTCTTCTGATGATGCATCAAGGGCATGCGGTCATGGATAAAAAAGGCGAGGAAAAGGCGAACACGAAGGTGGATGATATCCTTGACATGTTTAACGCGATCAGTATTGAGTGCGGCAACTAATGCGCACCTCGCGCGGACGCTTGTGACAGTCTACATCTTCGCGCGAGTGCGCATCATTGGCACGTTAGTGCCTTTTGTGTAATAGGGAATTCCTCAGAATTTCCTGTTACACAAAAAAGAGCTGTATGCGGCTGGAACTGGAATGACCAGTTTTCGGGGCATACGGCTCTTTTAGTTTTTTGGGGGTGTTGACTCATTGAGTCGAATCGCTCACTCGCAAACACGCGCTTCGCGCTCGTTTGTCTGCTTCGCAGACGGTTTGCACGCTATATCTTTATTTTCGTCCACTTTCCGCTCTTAAATCTCCAGTTCGTCAGACACACTCTCACGATCTGGTCGCACACGATTCCGAGCCAGATGCCGACGACTCCGATCTCCAGTACATAGCAGAACAGGTACGCACAGGACGGGCGGACGATGGTGATACTGAGAGTCGAAGCACAGGTGGTGAACACCACATCTCCCGCACCCCTGAGACATCCCATGTAGATGACCTGGGAGATCTGCAGGAGTACGATCACAGTCATGACCTGCATGATCCGGGCACCCATGGCGATAATATCTTCCTCAACAAAGTACAGGTGGAAATACCAGTTTCCTAACGTCAGGTACAGGATCGACAATACGATGGAGATCATGTTTCCGATCCTCTGGCAGATCGTCCCGTACATGACCGCCAGATCCGGGCGCTTCTCCCCAAGGCTTCGTCCGCAGAGCGCCACAGAGGCTACCTGCATGCCGTCACCAAATGAGAAAGACAGGTTCATGACATTCATGGCCACCTGGTGCGCCGCGTAGGCCGAGGTTCCTAGTCTCGCCGCCATGATCGATACAAGAAGGAAACCGGTCCGCATGAACACCTGCTCGATGAAAACGCTGGAAGCGATCTTTGCCATATTCTTTGCCGGTTCCAGGGTGATGCGGACGCGCTCTTTTATAATGTAGGGAATGCTGACAAAATTGTCTTTCGGGATCAGGGAGCAGATGCTCATGATGCAGGCCACGATGGTTCCGAAGACGGTAGCCAGAGCCGCACCCGCGATTCCCATCGCCGGAAAGCCAAGATGACCCTGAATCAGGAGATAATTTCCGATCATATTGACCACGTTAGAAGTCACGTTGGTTCGCATGGCGATCTTCGTGTTTCCGGCACCGCGCTGGGAGGCATTGATGGCCATGGAAATGATGTTGAAGATCATGCCGCCCATGATGATCCGGAAATACAGGACCGCGCTCTCCTGAGTGTCCTCGTTGGCACCGCAGAAGCGGATGATCGGCTCCGCAAAAACCACCGCCGCTATGCTGATCAAAATTCCGACAACGACTGTGAAGATCAGCGCCATCAGGAGAACCTGGTTCGCGCCAATCCGGTCTTTCTCACCGCGACGTCTCGCCACCAGGGCAGATACGGATACGTTCATGGCGATAAAGATGCACAAGCCGATGAATTTCGGCTGCGTTGTCAGACCTACTGCCGCCACCGCGTATGCGCCGATGGAGCTCACCATCAGCGAGTCCACCATGCCCGCTAGGGCAATAAAAAAGGACTCCATCACCGCAGGCCAAGCCATCTGGAATGCGATCTGGTATCCTTGTTTTCCTCCACCCATAAATTTCTGAAGTCTCGTCTTTTCGTTTTCCGGCATTCTCATCACTCCTGTATGTCTGCTTTTGGCATCTTTAAAATATTTTTCGGTGTGTTGCTCTGATTCTTATTAGATTTATTATACAATACGGTGAATGTAAAATCAAAGTAAAAATTAGTAACTGTGAAGGTACCGAATTTCTAACATTGAGGGCGTAAACAGTAACGGTACCGAACAGTTACAATAAATATAGTTTTATGGTAACTATTCAGTACCTTCATAGTTACGTGCAAAAATCCATTCCAGATCAGCTTCGCTGATGGGATTTTTGCCTTCCAGCCTATGTTTTTTTACGGTCAGCGCAGCAAGTGCGCAGACCTACTGAACAGTTACGTTTTATGTAATCTTGCTTCATCAGCACTTTTATCGTACAATTATTATGTTGTCCAACCGATACCCGGCAACGGGAGGAGGTGAGTCTTTTGAATTTGATACTTTCGTTTCTTGTCTCCTGTGCGGCTGGTGTAGCCTGCCACTACATCATCAAATGGTTAGATGGAGGCAAGTAGGGCAACACTAGCCTGGTGGTTTCTTATCCACCATAAAAAATAAGAAGAACCCCTCAGTATTCGCGGTACTGAGGGGTTCATTCTTTTTGTCCTTTGAATCTGATACTTTCTTTGCCTAACGGCATTATATCATATGTGTTTTTTATTTGCAATATCCCAACACACGTTTAAAGCTGTATTTTTATATGCAGTGTTACTGTACACGCATGCGTGTACAGTAACGTGATTTTGCCGATGCTTCGCATTCCAAATCGGCAAAATCTGCTACCAGAAGTGTATCGTACGGAATTTTCAGTTCAGAAAATTCCTACCCGTGTACAGTAACTATGCAGTTACTGTTCCTCCTTGCGCAAACAGTAACTGATTTTGCCGATGCTTTCCAGATTGGCATAATCCACTGCCACCACTGTATTGTATGGAATTTTCAGTTCAGAAAATTCCTGCCCGTGCACATTGACCGGTACCAAACAGTTACAATAAATATAGTTTTATGTAATCTTGTTTCATTTGTGGTTCTACCGTATAATATTTATGTTGTCCAACCGATACCCGGCAGCGGGAGGAGGTGAGCTTTATGCAGTTTTTATTTTCATTTCTTGTCTCCTGTGCGGCTGGTGTAACCTGCCATTACATCATCAAATGGTTAGATGGAGACAAGTAGGGCAACACTAGCCTGGTGGTTTCTTGTCCACCATAAAAAATAAGAAGAACCCCTCAGTATTCGCAGTACTGAGGGGTTCATTCTTTTTTGCTATATGCAGTTTTTATTTTCTTTGCCTAACGGCATTATATCATATGTGTTTTTTATTTGCAATATCCCAACACACGTTTAAAGCTGTATTTTTATATGCAGTGTTACTGTACACGCATGCGTGTACAGTAACGTGATTTTGCCGATGCTTCGCATTCCAAATCGGCAAAATCTGCTACCAGAAGTGTATCGTACGGAATTTTCAGTTCAGAAAATTCCTACCCGTGTACAGTAACTATGCAGTTACTGTTCCTCCTTGCGCAAACAGTAACTGATTTTGCCGATGCTTTCCAGATTGGCATAATCCACTGCCACCACTGTATTGTACGGAATTTTCAGTTCAGAAAATTCCTGCCTGTGTCCAGTAACTATCTGCTGCCTGCACCATTTTTTCTCAGCTTCTGGAAAATCCCAGTGTCTTCTCCAGATCCTTCTTAAACGTCAGCACATCTGTGGAAAGCTCCGCGATCCGGGCATCGGTCATGCGGCTTACAGGGGCGGAGATGCTGAGGGCATAGACCGGCTCCTTGTGGTAGTCCGGGATGCTGACCGCAATACAGCGAACACCTTCCTCGTTCTCCTCATCATCCATCGCATATCCGGCTTCCCGCACCCCGCGGATCCGATCCATGAGATCTGACAGACTCGTCACTGTATACGGAGTCAGGGAGGTGATCTCAGAACTGTTCCAGATATCTTCGATCTCAGGATCCGGCAATTCCGCAAGCAGCGCTTTGCCGACACCGGAGCAGTATAACGGGATCCGGCTCCCAACTCTCGACACCATGCGGATCGAGCTGACTGTGGACTCCACTTTATCGATATACACGGCCTCCGTTCCCTCTCTGCGGACCAGATGTACCGTCTCTCCCGTCTGCTCTGAGAGTTTCTTCAGAGACGGATGAATCAGGGACGCCATATTCGTCTGTTCCAGGATCTTACTTCCGATTTCCAGAAATTTTAAGGACAGCGCATATTTTAAGGATTCCTCATCCTGACGGATATAGCCCATGTACTGGAGCGATGTCACGAGGCGGTGCGTCGTGCTCTTATGAAATCCAAGCTCAGCGCTCAGATCCATGATCCCCATAGGACCATTTTCCGCCAGACGCTCGATCACCTGGAACAGGCGCTCCGCAACCTGGATCGGATTTTTTCCTGTTTCTTCCATTCTGCTTGTTCTCCTATCTAACCCGGCAGATCATTCCTGCCAGCCGGGTATTCGCGCAGATATAACTGCAGTTTCCTGCGCAATTTCTTAATTTATGCCTGTTTGGCAAATCTGCGGATTGCCGTGCAGTCCACTGCCGATCATATAAACCGTGTCTTCTTCGTCATTTCCACGAACTCTCTGTTCGTCCTTGTGCGGGCAAACATATCCAGGATCTTCTCCACAGATTCTTCTGCCTTCATGGAGTTTGTCGCCTTGCGGACGATATCCACCGCCTCCGCTTCCTCGCTTGTAAGCAGGAGGTCGTCGCGTCTTGTGCCCGACTTTAAGATATCGATGGCCGGGAAGATCCTCTTCTCGGAAAGTTTTCTGTCGAGTACAAGTTCCATGTTGCCGGTACCCTTAAATTCCTCGTAGATCACGTCATCCATACGGCTTCCGGTATCGACGAGGGCTGTTGCGAGGATCGTTAAGCTTCCGCCCTCTCTCATGTTTCTCGCTGCACCGAAGAATCGCTTCGGCATGTGGAGAGCCGCCGGATCAAGACCGCCGGAAAGTGTGCGTCCGCTAGGCGGAACAACGAGGTTGTAGGCTCTCGCCAGTCTCGTAATACTATCCAGAAGGATCATCACGTCGCGTCCATGCTCTACAAGACGTCGCGCGCGCTCGATCACCATCTCAGAAACGCGTTTGTGGCGCTCCGGGAGCTCGTCGAAGGTGGAATAGATGACTTCCACGTTCGGTCCCACAACGGATTCCTTGATATCTGTGACTTCCTCCGGACGCTCGTCAATCAGGAGGATGATCATATGCATGTCCGGATAGTTTGTCGTCACGGCTTTTGCCACCTGTTTTAACAGGGTCGTCTTACCTGCCTTCGGCGGGGACACGATAAGACCACGCTGTCCTTTACCGATGGGGGCGAGAAGATCCATGACTCTCATGGCCGTCGTATTTTTTCCGCCTCTGACTTCCAGATTCAATCTCTGGTTCGGGAAGATCGGGGTCAGGTCCTCAAAGTTCGGGCGGCGTTCCACGACACTTGTCGGGTAGCCGTTGATCGTCTTCACATAGAGGAGTGCCGCAAATTTCTCTGTTGCGGATTTCACTCTGCGGCTTCCGCGGATGATATCACCGGTCTTCATATTGAAGCGGCGGATCTGGGACGGAGCTACATAGACGTCGTTGTCGCCCGGGAGGAAGTTCTCGCAGCGGATAAATCCGAAGCCATCCGGCATAACTTCCAGGATTCCGTTTGCCTCGATGCCGCTGTCAAGGTCCTGGAGGTCGTTCTTCGGGTCCGCAGTGTAGCTCTGGGTTCCCTGGTTTCTTGTCTGGTAACCTGCCTGGTAGGTTCTTGTGCTCTCCTGGATGCCCTGGGCGTCCTGGACACTGTTCTGACCCTGGCGTTCCTGATAGGAAGTGCCCTGTGTCTGTGCATCCTGGCCTGCGGACTGGCTGTTCTGTCTGTCCTGATAACTGCCGCTCTGACGGTCCTGATAGCTGCCCTGACGGTCCTGGTAATTATTCTGGCGTTCTCTGTAGTTATTCTGGCGGCTCTGGTATCCGCCCTGGCGGTCATTTCTCATCTGGCGCTCGCCGCGGTCCTGACGATCAGATCTCTCATAGCGTTCGGTTCTCTCCTGACGTCCTGTATGTTCCTGACGGTCTGCACGCTCTGATGCCGCAGACGCCCTCTCCGGTGCCGCACTTTCCGTTCTCGCGCTTCCAAAACCGTTTCCAGAAGCTGCTGCTTCTACAGCTGTCCCCTGTGCCGGCACTGCTGTACTTTCTCTATTTTCACTATTTCCCGCCGCTGCCTTTTTGCTGTCGGCGCCCTCCGCTGTCTCGCAGAGACGGTCAATTAATTCTGCTTTTCGTAAGCCGCTGATATTCTTGATTCCCTGGCTCTTTGCCAGCTCTTTTAACTGAGTCAGCGGTAATGTCGCTAATTTTTCACGCATAATGGATACTCCTTCATTCTTATTCCGGTTTTATCGTCTCGTTGGGAATCATAAAAGATTGTAACAGCCTCTCCGTCCCCGGCCCGGCTGCCTTTGAACCATTAGATTTGAAACTCTCTCCGATGGGATCACCGCAATTACGCAGTATCGGAGGATCAGTATATCTCATTATAACGCACACATTATAAAAAAGAAAGAGGGAATTTTACAGATTTGGAATACGAAGCATCTGCACAGTTCCCTCTTTCTTTATTGTCTGCAGCATCTACAGCTTAATTGTCTTACCGCGTATACAGCGCTCAGGCAGCTCAGCGAATTATTTCACAAAATTCCTTATTCTGTCCCCCCGGCTTCTCTCTTGATAAACTCCATATGCTCCCGGATCTTCTTCTCATACCCGTTCTCCGACGGCTCATAGAACCGCATTCCCTCCATTCCGTCCGGCAGGTACTGCTGGGTGACATAGTGGTTCGGGTAGTCGTGGGCATACTTGTAGCCGAGACCATGTCCAAGCTTTTCAGCGCCCTTGTAGTGCCTGTCCTGAAGATGGGCAGGTACCGGCATGGTCCGCGTATCCGCCACGGTCTTCATCGCTTTTGCGATCCCCATGTATGCCGCGTTGCTCTTCGGCGCGGTGGCGACATAAGCTGCCGCCTGGGAGAGGATGATCTGGCTCTCCGGCATGCCGATCCGCTCAACGGCCTGGGCCGCGCTCACCGCCACCACCAGGGCGTTCGGGTCCGCGTTCCCCACGTCCTCCGACGCACAGATCATGATCCGTCGGGCAATAAATTTCACGTCCTCGCCGGCATACAGCATCCGCGCCAGGTAGTAGACCGCAGCGTCCGGGTCAGAACCACGCATGCTCTTAATGAACGCGGAGATCGTATCGTAGTGGTTGTCCCCGTCATGGTCATAGCGCACCACCCGTTTCTGGATACATTCCGCCGCCACATCGATCGTGATATGGATCTTTCCGTCATCGGATTTATCTGTCGTCAGGATTCCCAGCTCCACTGCGTTCAACGCCGCTCTCGCGTCTCCGTTCGCCACATCCGCCAGGAAATCCGCCGCCTCGTCGGTAATATCGGCGCCGTAGGTTCCCATTCCTTTTTCCGTATCATAAACCGCCCGCATCACAAGTTCCCGGATATCCTGCTTTTCCAGCGGTTTTAACTCAAAGATCCTGGATCTTGACAGCAGGGCGTTGTTCACCTCAAAGTACGGATTCTCCGTCGTCGCGCCGATCAGGGTGATCGTTCCATCCTCCACAAACGGAAGCAGATAGTCCTGCTGGGACTTATTAAAGCGATGGATCTCGTCCACGAAGAGGATCGTCTTCTGCCCGTACATACCGATGGAATCCTTGGCGTTCTTTACGATCTCTTCCATATCTTTTTTCCCGGCTACCGTAGCATTGATCTGCTCGAACCGGGCACTTGTCGTGTTTGCGATCACTTTCGCCAGAGTCGTCTTTCCCGTTCCCGGCGGGCCGTAAAAGATCACGGATCCAAGCTTATCCGCCTTGATCGCGCGGTAGAGGAGCTTGTCCTTCCCGATAATATGTTTCTGCCCGACCACCTCGTCCAGAGTCGTCGGACGCATCCTGGATGCTAACGGCGACTCCTTTTCCATCGTGTTCGCTCTCATATAGTCAAATAAATCCATGGCTGCTGCCTTTCTGCGTTTTGCAGCGCTCCGTTTCCGCATGAAATATCACCATCTGCGCGCTGCATCCATTACCGCTCTTTTTGCAGGTCTTAATCGACCATCAGTTCGTCTACTGTAACAAAAGTATACCCTTTCGCTGTCAGGTTGTCAATGATTCGGAACGCCGCTTCCACAGAGGTTTTGAACTCGTCATGCATCAGGATAATGTCCCCGTCCTCCGTATCTTTCACCACTTTTGCGGTGACTTTCTCCGTATTTTTCAACCGCCAGTCGATGGAGTCCACATCCCAGAATACGGGAATCATGTCCACAGCCTCCTCCAGCTTCGCATTCCAGCTCCCATATGGCGGACGGACATACTCCGGCCAGTCCCCGGTTACTGCCCGGATCTTCTCCCGTGTGTCACAGAGTTCTTTTGCTGCGTCGGAAAGCTTCTCTTTTGTGAGATCCTTGTGGGTCATACAGTGAACACCGATGAGATGTCCGTCCTTTGCCATCTGCTTTACGAGATCCTCATTTCCGTCGATGCATTCGCCCACGAGGAAAAAGGTCACGCGGATTCCGCGTTCCCTGAGGCCGTCTAAAAGCGGCTTTGTATATTTGGGATTCGGGCCGTCATCGAAGGTGAGTGCCGTATACTTTTTTGCGATGTCTTCCTGCTGGCCGTACAGATCTGATACAGCCTTTTCCGATCGTCCGGCTCCGCTGTGATCATGTCCCAAAACCTCAGTGGTCATCCCTTCGCCCGACACAGGGATTCTTCCCGTATCGACCGGTTTCCCCTCGTGCGTATCAAATATTTCCCCTCTTCCCTTCCACATCCGCACTGCCCCCCAAGCCAGGATCATATCCACGATCAGGATCACAATAAAAATAAAAACTTTCTGTTTGAATTTCATACGCTCCTCCAGCTGCATGTATTACCGATACGTAACTGTTCAGTACTCACAGTTACGCGCAAAAATCCATTCCAAATCGGCTGTGCCGATAGGATTTTTGCCTTCTATTCTAAGTTTTCTTACGGTCAGCGCAGTAAATGCGCAGACCTACTGAACAGTTACATCGATACAATATATGCAGCCGTCCTACACTTTACCGCTCTGTTTTCTCCCTCAAAAAAGACAAAGCCCCTGAAACAGCTGTATTGGGGATAAGCTGCTTCAGGGGCTCTGCCTGCTCAATATGTACCATAATCTTTCCCTTTTTAGGGAAATCCACACCGGGAACATGGATTTTTTCGCCGTGGCGAGACAGCGGGCCTCCCGGCCTTCCATTTTTCTGACAGGCATCCAATCTGCCAGAAAACCGGTCCCTATCACATCCACCACGATGTGATTCTGCGACGATCCGGCGTCTTCATAGCCGCTTGATCTCGTAACTGTTCAGTGCCTTCACCGTTGCACGATTTCTATAAAAAAGAGTTGAAATACATCTGTCTCAAGTGGGTGGACTCGGGATCCCTGTGAGTGGAACCCGGGTCCGGAAAAGGATGGGTATTTATAACTGAAAGTTTGTTTTCCTTCCTTTTTGTTTGGTGTCTTCATTATAGGCCATGCTCGACGGAATGTCAATAGCTATTTCAAACTTTTTGTTTGCATAAATGTTATTTTATTGACAAACAGTTTGTCATATGCTATTCTGGACTTACATCGAAGCCTGCAGAGGCATTTCTTTATACCTCTGTTTTGTTATTTTTTTCACATAGCGTATATACGGCGAACACCCCGGGGGAGATGTCCGTTTTTGACGCTTATCTTATGGGGGTACATTTATGGAAATTTCCCAGTATCTTGACTTTGACTTTCTGATCCGTTTTCTCGAGGGACTCCAGAAATTTTTAGGCGAAAACAGCGAGATCCTGATCCACGATTACCGGAAAGGATATGATCACACCATCGTTTACGCCTTAAACCCGGCGGTCAGTGGCCGTGCGGTTGGCGGTTCACCGAAGGGCGGAATGATCACACAGCTCGGAAAAGATATCGAGCCGATGAAAGACAGCATCCAGACCTTCTCCAATGGACCGAAAGACCGTTTCTATAAATCTTTCACCACACTGATCCCGGACGAAAACGGAAAGATCGTTGGCTCTGTCTGTGTGAATCTGGACGTCTCGGATCTCCTGAATGCGCAGCGTGCGCTGGGTGCTTTTGTTCAGTACCCGATGACCCATCACGCGCCGACAAATGATATCGATGCCCTGGCCACAAAAAATGTGGATGACATTCTTAAGTACTACATGAAACAGGCGGAGCTTCTGGTCGGAAAACCGATGGGACTGATGAACAAGGAGGAAAAGATCCGCGCATTGGACTACCTCGACCAGAAGGGTGTCTTCAAAATTTCCAAGACCAGCGTTCTTCTCTGCGAGACGCTTCAGGTATCAAAATATACGCTCTACAACTACCTTGAGGAAGCACGGAGCGGACGCGGGGATAATGGCAGCGAAGAATAGCTCGCTTCTCATAAAAAACCGGAGTACAGGCATCTTGATATACTTGTACTCCGGTTTACATTTCTCGCAACTGTTCAGTACCTGCATAGCTGCAAACAAAAAGCCCATTCTATTAGAGCTGTTTCTGTGCCACCTCAATAACACATTCATGTTTCTTAGTCACTCTGTCATAATTAATTCCAACCAATAGCAGATTTCCCTGATAATCTTTTAAAGCACTTCCATAATTCTTTTCTTTGATCTGGTTCAGCGCACCGGCTACGCTTTTATCCCACTTCAGTTCAATCACCACCGCCGGTTTATCCAGATGCGTCTTGCGCGGAATCATACATATATCAGCAAAACCTTTTCCTGAAGGTAATTCGCGGATCATCGTATAGTATTCCCGTGCAAAATAGAATGCAAGATTGACCGTGCAACTGAGCGAATTCTCGTCATTATATTGAAGAATAGACATTTCCTCATGCGCTTTATCAATTCCGGAGGCGACAGTATCCGCATCCATTGCCCACAATGCCTCTAATAATTTTCTGGATGACTCCACGGAATCTGCAACTCCATGCCAGTTCATTGTACTGATCGCATTTACATACTCCTGTGAAACCTCTTTGTTTGGTATCGCTGCAGTTTCTCTGATACTGTCATAGGTTAAATATCCAAGATGAACCAGTAATGTCAGAATATCATCTTTTGTCGCAAATGTGGTCATATCATTGCTGAAGGTTCCAATATTGATTGATACCGACTCACCTGCAAGCATTCTCACCACTGAATCCTGCAGACCATCCATATCCATTTGGATATAAATCTTCAGAGCTTCATATGTTTCTGTCTGATTCCAATAAGTACCGAATTTGTGCCGCAGCATGGCTTCAACAACAGACTTTGGACTGTACATGGAGTAATATCTGTCACCCGATTGATGATGAGCAATCAGATCATATCCATCATACCACTGTTTTGCCTCATCGAAACTCATTTGATACTTTTTACACAGGTCCGATACTTCCTGCTCTGTAAATCCAAAATATTCTGCCATATCACCAGGATCTGTCATGGAATACTCAGTAAACATGTTAAGTGCCGAATGGGATCCATATTTTTTTATAGGCAGAATTCCTGTCATATAAGCCAGAGCAACATAATCCTTGTCCTTAAGCCACGCGCGAAGAAAATCCAGATATTTTTTCTGCGCATTCTGATCCTGCTGATACTCCCGGAAAAGGCAGTCCCACTCATCGATCAGAATCACGAAAGAACGCTTTGTTTTCGCATAGATATCTTTCATCACCTGAATCAGATTATTTTCATCCCGGAACCGAATATCTCCAAAATGTTCCACAAGATCAAACACCAGGTATTTCTGCAGCATGGCCAGCATATCATCCATGTCGTGGGTCATGCTGAGAAACTCCTGCATATTGACTTTGATGACATCATATTGGTTCAGATGAACATGGTAAGAAGCTGCCCCACTGATTTTTAGAGACGCAAACAAGCTGGAGGAATCCTCTCCCCGGTCATAATACGCAGCCAGCATATCTGCTGCCATTGACTTTCCAAAACGCCTTGGCCGACTAACACACAGAAACTTCTGCCGGGTATTCAGAACCGCATTTGTCTTCTCGATCAGTCCTGTTTTATCCATATAAATTTCCGAGTTTAAACTTTCCTGAAATCCTTTGCTTCCCGGATTCAGATAGCTTCCCATGTGACTCCCTCCCTGCGAAATATATTTATATTACTCTTATTATACCTGATTCTGATTGAGATCACAAGAACCGTCCGCCTTTATGCCTTATGAGACCCCTTCCGATAACAGAGTGTCCTGATCACGAGCTACCGATGATCAGCCGAACGTCTGCCAGACCGGCAGGTTCAATTTTCTGTCAGATCGTCACATCCTCCAGCACCTTCAGCTGATCCAGCCCCGCGCTTCCACCTGAGATCAGGAAGCAGACCTTCTCATCCTTTTTCACCTTCGCAAGTCCCTGTAAGACCGCACCGACGGTGATGGCGGAGGACGGCTCGCAGAAGATCTTTCCCTCTGTCAGGAGCAGCTTCCATGCTTTTAACAGATACTCATCCTCCACATCAAAAAATCCGTCCACGTTCGCCGCCACATACGGATAGCACTGGTCTCCCGGCATCTGGGACACAAGAGCGTCCGCGATAGACTTCTTCTGTTCAACCTTCACCGGCTTTCCGGCCGCCAGACTTGCGCTGTATCTCGGAAGCGCTGCCGGCTCTGCTCCGTAGACCTTAACACTGTTATCCATACCCTTTACCGCCGTTGAGACACCGCCGATGAGTCCGCCACCGCTGACCGGAACGATGATCGTATCGATCTCCGGACACTGTTCCAGAATCTCGATTCCCGCGGTTCCCTGTCCGGCCATAATCTCCTCGTCGTTGTACGGCGGAACCATGGTCGCATTTTTCTCCCTGCAGATCCGCTCCGCAACGTCAAACCGCTCGGATGTCTCACACTGAACGACCTCCGCTCCCAGCTCTTTGATCGCATTTACTTTAATAGCCGGTGCCGTATACGGCATCACGATCGTCGCCTTTGCGCCAAGCTTCTTTGCAGTATACGCCACTGCCTTTCCGTGGTTTCCCGAAGATGCCGCGACGATCCCGCAGCTTAACTGCTCCGGTGTCAGCATCCTGATCTTGTTGACTGCTCCGCGGAGCTTAAATGCGCCGGTGATCTGCATGCACTCCGCCTTCAGATACACCTGACAGCCAAGGTACTCGTCCAGCTTTTCCAGACGGATGAGCGGTGTTCTCGTCGTGTACGGGGCGATCCTGTTTTTCGCTTCAAAAATCTTTTCCAAGGTAAGAGACATATATTTTTCCTCCTCTGCGTTGATGCTTTGATTGTACCATCCGAAACCCCAGATGTAAAACAAAAGAGGAGCCAGATTTCTCTGGCTCCCAAAAAGGGGTATTTAAACATATGCGATTGAACTAAATATAAAGGGCAGGTCTTCTGTCTTTAAAGGATGGAAGTTTGCTCTCCACTTCCTTGATCCGATCCGTATCCACATATACCGGAATCAGTTCTTCTCTTTCATTTCCAGCTGCAAAGGCAACTCCCATCGGATCGACTGCTACACTCTCACCCATCGCTGTGCCTCCGCACTGATCGCACGCAAATACGAAAAATGTGTTTTCCAGTGCTCTGGAGGTAATCAGTGTACGGAACTGATGACTCTTTAAATCGCCTTTGAACCATGCAGTCGGCATGATGACGATCTCAGCTCCTTTGGCCTTCTGGTAACGTGCTACTTCCGGGAAACGAACTTCGTAGCAGACAAATAAACCGAGTTTTCCAAACGGAGTATCTACTGGCTCAAAGAACTTGTCTCCGGCTTTATACTCATTGGATTCCTTGTATCCGAACGCATCATATAAATGCGTTTTTCTGTAAGTCTGTACGATTTCTCCCTTGTTATTCACCATAACAACTGTATTGTAACAGCGATGATCAGCCGGATCCTCAATGGTCTCCTTCATTCCGAATGTGAGCCATACATCATGATCTGCGGCTAATTTTTTCATTCCCTGCACAAATTCTCCGTCCAGCGGTTCCGCAACCGCATTTGCTGTTGCAATGTCTGTACCAGCCGGAAAGCGGCTCATAAAAGTTTCTGGGAAAAGAATCATACCCGGATGATATTTTTCTGCTGCTTCCTTTACTAAGCTGTCAGCTTTCTCGAGATTATCTTTTGGATATTCAGTTGGTGCGACCTGTGCCATAACAAATAAGCTTTCCATGTCTTTCTCCCACAGAATTTATTTCCCTTATCATACTACATATCACACACTTTTTCTATATACAGATTCAGTGTTTTATTTGGCCCTAAAATGCCATTTTTAAGATTCCGACAGAATACGGAAAGAGACAGGCATCCCCGTCTCTTTCTTATCGTACACAATTCTTTCCCCCATTATCAACTCTTTACGATCGACCGATTATCTTTATCCCCACACCATCTTTCTTTTCCTACTTAACCCACTTTTCAACCTTTTCCACATGGAATCCAACAGCATGGGCTATCTGCTCCAGCGGCAATCCTAGTTTTCGAAGATTTATGGCCGTCAATTCAGCCTGCGTTTCACGTCCCTTCTCTCGTCCCTCCTCATAACACTCTTTTTCCACCTCATCCATTGTCCGGTACATCTCGTTCACTCCCTTCGAATTTTCCTTGAGATACCTTGTTCTTTCTGCCAGCAATCCATAATGCATGTCATCTGCATCTGCGCAGTTGAAATCATGCATCAGCTTTCCAATGGCGGAATCGTCACGGTACTCTCCGTTCACATATAGATTTTCAACAATCCTAAAAAAGCGGATCTGATATGAACTGTTGATTGTGTGACTTTTCCCCGCAGGGCTCGCCGAGATAGGTTTCAAAAACACGTGTTATTGCCGGATTTTTGTTTTTATCCCTACTCACCCATACAATAAAACGTAAATTCTCCTTCTGCCAGGAGCTTCCCCGTATCGGTCTCTACGACCTCGGCTTTTGTAAAGCAGACGGTCTTTCCGCGCTTTGTGATCTGCGCCAGACCCTGAATGTTTTTAGCACTGCTGCCGCGAAGGAAGCGGAAGGAACTGTCCAGAGTCACATATTTTCTTCCGTCATTTCTCGTTACAAGTCCCGCGGCGATCTCCGCCATCACGAACATCAGGCCGCCGTGGACCGTCTGCATGGCATTCAGGGAATCCTCTGTGATTTCAGCCCGGACCTCAGCCCGGTCCTCCGATAAGGCGACCGCACGGATCCTGTTGTGAAGCATAAATGGGTTTGTTTGATTCACACGTTCCATCTGTTCTACATACGTTTCTTTTCCAGAATTCTCCATACCATTTCCTCCATATTTCCACTTCTGTCCTTCTGATTTTCCACATGATCTTCTGTCTGTGACGATGATTATTTATTCGTGCAGTTCGCCGCGTCGATGGCGATCGCCAGCATCAGTGCCATAATTTCGTCCTTCGGATCCAGAATCTCGATCACATAGGTATCGCCCCAATGAAACGGCTTCTTTGAAATATGGACCACCGCACAGCACTCCTCATACACATCGTAGTCCCAGGCCAGAAAATCGCCCTCACACCGCCATCCGTTGTAATCCAGTTCATACCGCGGTTTAAAGAAGGAAAACTCTTTCTGCACACTTCCGAATTCTTTTCCATCGATCTCGATATCGAATGCCGGAAGCAGGGTAAGGAGGCGTTGTTTCACCATGCCGACTTCCCGTCCGCTCTTGTCGTATACGTGGATCTGATGCCCCAGTGCAAAAAATTCCGCTTTTACAAAATATTTCGGTTCTTCCTTCTCATCATACACGTCATATGTATCGGTCCATGAAAAAACTCTTTGTTTGATCAGCAGCTGCATCGTTTTCTCCTTTCTTAAAACGTCCGCTCCCATCCCGCAAACGCCTCATCCACCGCCGCCAGATATTCCGGCACATGCTGGGATTTGCGGATCTTTTTGGCTAATTTTTCACTGTCCGGAACCTCCTCTAACATATAGCTCCAGAGGTCTTTCATACGGAAAAGAAGATTTCTGTCGCCGGACATGGTCTCGCGGTAATATTCAAAGATCTCATCGTGGAAGGCACGGATCCGGGGCATGAGATTGTCTCCCGTGTTTCTGGACTCCGGTACTGTCTTTTCCGTCTGCTCCGGTGATGTCTCTTTGTTTCCGTTTTCTGTTCCTGCACAGACCTGGACATTTTCCACATCTGCTTCTTCTATTCGGATCAGCTCCGCCAGTGCCGGATTTCTGATGAGTCCCCGCCCGATCATCACATTCTCCACCGACGGAAATTTCTCCCGGAACTTTTTCATATGCTCTGCCGTGAACAGATCTCCGTTGTACACGATGGGATTCCGGCTTTCCTTTAAAATATCCGCAAAGACGTCAAGATGCGGAACGCCTTTATAAAACTCCTTCTGGATCCGCGGATGCACTGTCAGCTCGCTGATCGGATACCGGTTATAGACCGCCATGATCTCCGGCCACTCTTCCACTTCATTCTTTCCGATCCTGGTTTTAACAGAGATCTGAAACTCCCCGTTTCTCACCGACGCGTCCGAGAACACTTCATCAAAAAAACGATCCAGATCATCCGGGTAAAGTAAAAAACCGGAACCTTTTTTCTTCGCTGTGACCGTCCCTGACGGACATCCAAGATTCAGGTTGATCTCCCGGTATCCCATCTCTGCCAATTTCTTTGATGCCAGAAGGAAATCTCCCGCCCGGTTCGTCAAAATCTGCGGCACCACCGGTACCCCCGCATTATTCTCCGGCAGCACATCCCGCATCTCCTTCACGCTCATCCCCTGCTCCGGCCCCGGTGCCAGAAACGGCGTAAAATATTTGTCCACACCACCAAAATACTTGTGGTGCAGGTTCCTGTATGGATATGTTGTGATTCCCTCTAATGGGGCGAAATATAGATGCAGCATGTCATGTTCCTCGTATCTTTTCGTAAACTCACAGTTCTTCCTGAACTGTTTTTCTTATCGTACCACATTTGGAACGCCAGGGCAAATTATAAAATCTTCTATAACATGCTAAGGTATGGATATCTGACAGCAATTCTTATTTCTTTTGCTCTGACTCATTCGGACCTGCTCGTCCACTTAACCATTTTTCTGCAGTTATTAACACAATCTATTTCATTTTTCTGCACGTATAAATACGTCTCTATTTTTCATTGACTAACACATCTGCACCTGTCATAATCAAAGGAGAAATCTATATGAAAACCTCAGAACTGATAAAACTGTTAAAGCGTGCGAAGTACCGCAGAATTCGAAACGGAAGCCGTCATGACATCTGGTATAGTCCAATGACAAACCGTGAATTTCCTGTTACAATTTTCCCTTTTTTTCTCTGCCTTTTCTCTGGAAAACTATCCTTTTTTCATCTATACTATATTCATAGTCCCATTATGGCATCATTGCTTTTTATCTCATTTGGAGGTGTTTTTATATGACAGAACTCAGTATTCATGAATTATCCCTTGGTTTTTCCCATGACAGACAGATGCTTGTGGAGTTTCTCGCAAAGCATCATTTAAATTATGAGAACGATATCGAGGCGGCGTTCGGCGTGTTTGATTCCGATGAGAATCTCACAGGATGCGGATGCTGCGCAGGAAATCTTTTAAAATGTTTTGCGGTAGATGAGAGTCTCAGAGGTCAGAATGCTCTCGGAAGTCTCGTGTCCAGACTTGTCGAAAACCGGTTTGAGGCAGGTCATTACGATCTTTTTGTGATCACCAGACCGAAGAACAAAGTGCTTTTCACATCCTGCGGATTTTATCCTCTGGCAGAGACTGAATCGGTCCTGATGCTGGAGAATAAGAAATCCGGACTGGACAACTATTATAAGAAATTTCTCGCTGGGACAGATACCGATGAGAACGTGGGCTGTATCGTCATGAACTGCAATCCCTTCACGAAAGGTCATCTCGCCCTGATCACTTACGCCGCTAAGGCATGTTCCCTGCTCCATATCTTCGTGGTTGAGGAGAACCGGTCCAGGTTCCCGTTTGCGGACCGTCTGAAGCTTGTCCGGGAAGGTACAGATCATCTTCCGAACGTCATTGTGCATCCATCAGGACCATATATGATCTCCAACGCTACATTCCCGACCTACTTCTTAAAGGACGACGAGGACGCGGCGAAGATCCAGAGTGAGCTCGACATCACACTGTTCGCGTCGAGGATCGCTCCGATCCTTCATATTACAAAACGTTTCGCCGGAGAAGAGCCTTTTGATCCGGTAACAAGACGCTACAACGAGGCAATGATCCGCATTCTCCCAAAATACGGCATCTCCTTCATCAAGATCGACCGGATCACCACAGAGGGACCGGATGGAAAGCCGGAGGTCATCAGTGCTTCCAGAGTTCGGAAATTGTTGGATGAGCAGAGCGTGACCGACGAAGTTCTGTCGCTGGTGCCGGAGTGTACGGCGAAGTATTTAAAGGAAAGCTTTAAGTAACTGCGAATTCTCCTGCCAATCCTGTTCTCTGACGTTTTTTCAGATGCATGATAGCTGAAATGCTGTGCGAAAGTAAAGCGGACATTCGCAATCCGCTTCGCTACTTGCTCATGAACGCAGTCGCTTC
>ENA-UOJV01001579-UOJV01001579.1-human-gut-metagenome-genome-assembly--contig:-C82-NODE-1579-length-23889-cov-76.837963_pt1 | contig 23889 bp, 17 predicted proteins | sample MGYA00242356_ERZ723903 | MGnify/ENA metagenome assembly ERZ723903
GCTAAACTGTCGTACGGGTAACCGTACCGGGGGTTCGAATCCCCCAGCTTCCGCTGAAGTGGAAAATCGAAACTTTAAAAGGTTCTGCAATAACAAATTGCAGAACCTTTTTTATTTTATTCAATTCTGTTTAAATTTGGAATCCTTTACTAATCTTTTAAGCGTATGAAAGAACTTGTTTCAAATACCCGGATTCCTTTTGAACTGACCAACGAACAGCGCAGATACTTAGGATTACTTCCTGTACAGGATACATGGAACTTAGTCTGTATTGCTGGAAAATATTTGTATTTTGACGGAGATATTATCCGTAAGGAAATACAGAGTGATGAAATGGGAAACTATTATGAGACGGAATTGTGTGAATATACTACCCAAAATCGTACGCTTTTATTACCCAAGACAAAGCGAGGAAAACTGAAACCATTGACAGCCTCTGCCTTGTCTTTTCGCCCACAAGGATGTTATTTCCATTTTGATCTAGGTTGTGTAATGATAGGGAATAATTTCACACGTACAGAGTATTATGTGGAACGCAGGGCTAATTTCTGCTCATTGCACGAGTGGCTTGATAAATGGATGACAGAGTCTACAGAAGAAGATTTGAAAGATATAGAGTGTTTCAGACAGGCTGAACGTCTGCATGTGAAATACCGGGAAGGAGATTTTTTCACCTTTAAAGTAGGGAGAAGGAAATGGGGATTCGGGCGTATTATGATGAATGTAGATGCTTATCGTAAAACGGAAATGTATGCTCGTCAGAATAATTATGGGTTGAAAGAATTAATGGGAAAGCCATTGTACATCATGGTTTATCGGAAGTTGGCCGATATTCCTTATGCAGATTTAAAGGAGTTGGAAGTATGTGCAGTTTCTCATGTGCAGCCCATTATGGATAATTGTTTTTACTATGGGGAATATAAAATTATAGGGAATAAACCGGTTTCTCCTGAAGAGTGGGAGCCTGTAATAACTTACGGGAGAAGTCTGATGGATAGAAAGATTGTATTCTTACAGTATGGATTGATTTACAAGGAAACAAGTGACCGGTTATTTAATAAGTTTCTGATAGGAGAGGATGGCCGGGATAATCCCTATTGTAAGATAGGTATAGGTTGGGAAATTTACAATATTTCTGATTTAGAAAAAGAGAGTGCGGAATGCTATGTTTTTAGTCCGTTAAGTGATCCGAAGAATAAAAAGATTAAAAGGGAGATTTTTTCATTTTTCGGGCTGGATGCTGATAAGACTTATGCTGAAAACTTGAAGAGAGAACAGAAAAAAGAATGATTTGTGCTTATAAAGTCTGCCTATAGAGAGATAGAAGAAAATGATTGTAACTTATGTATGATAAAAAAATGCTTCTGTGAGTGAACTTTTATATTGAAGTGCTTTATTCGATGACGTTGAATATACAGCCGGCGTCGTTGGTTTTGTATCCGACATCGGTGAATATATGTCCAACGTCGCCGATTGTACACCAGAAATAGCAAGGTGTACAACTGATACAAATAAAAAATAAGGAAGACAACCTTTCACGCAGGTTGTCTTCCTTGTTTTATTGGAACAATAAAGATTATCAGTTTGTATCACCGGAAGTCATGCTGACTTCAATACGGTTGTTCTGACTGAAGAATGCTTTTGCAAATGCCTGCAAGTCTACCCCTGTAATATTGTTTACAAGTTCCTTATATCCGGCAGCACGGTCAAGATTTTCCCAATAGAAAGAATAGAGCAGATTCATCCAATATCCGTTTTCTTTCTGGTTGGATTCAAAATTTTTCAGCATATATTCTTTCACTTTTTTCAGGTTGTCTGCATCCGGACCATTGGCTATAAACTCAGAGATACCTTTGTCTATCAGCTTGGTCATTTCTGCACGTTTTTCCGGGTCGGTATCGAAGTAAACTTGCAAAGTAGCTTCTTCTTTTGGATATTTTCCAATGTTTCCGGAAACTCCTACGCCGTATGATCCTCCTTCTTCTTCGCGTACGGTTTCTGTATACTTCATTGTAAGCAATTGAGAAAGCATACTCATTTGGATGAGGTTCTTTAATGTATACGGACATTCTCCGCTGTTGAACAGGAATACGGTAGCTTTTTCTGTCTGTAATTCTTTGTGGAAGACATTACGAGACTGACCTTTGCGTATTTCCACTACATTGCGGAAATCTTCTTTTCTGTTGATAGATGGCAGTCCGCCTAAGTATTTTTCTATAAGAGGAAGGGCTGTTGCCTGATCTATGTTGCCTATCAGGATGAAAGTAAAGTCGCTTGCATCCTTAAAGCGGTTCTTATAGAGTTCTATTACTTTTGCGTAATCAATCTGGTCTATCATGTGAGCTTTGATGCGCAATGCATAGGGATTGTTTCCGTAGATTTCTTTGGAAATAGTATCGCTTAGAGCTACGCTTGGATCTGCTTCCATGTTGGCCAACTGTGACTTCATACGTGATTTATACGATTCGAAGGCAGGCTGGTCCATACGCGGAGCGGTAAATGTAAGGTAGGTAAGCTGTAACATAGTTTCCAAATCTTTTGGAGAGCATCCGCCTTTTACAGTTTCCGACAGGGTATTGACTGATGTAGAGATAGAAGCCATCTTACCGGCAAGTACCTTCTGCAAGTCGGTCAGACTGAAGTTGCCCAGTCCTCCTAATGCCACTACCTGGTTCAATACATTGAACTGGATAGAATCTTTACTGTCGAAAAGAGAACTTCCTCCTTTACTGAATCCCTGCATTCTGATTTCATCAGCTTTGAAGTCGGTTGGTTTTAAAATAACACGTACTCCGTTGCTCAAAGTCAGTACAGTAGAACCAAAGGCACCTTGCTCTGTTTTCACAACTTTACCACCGGCCGGAATCTCTTTCATCAGAGGTTCGTTGGAAACTTTGTCTACATATGCTTCCAGTTTCTCTGCTTTTACATCGTCCAGCACTTTTTTGATGTCTGCTTCAGTAGGAAGTTTCACTTCCGGTTTGTCCGGACAGAATAGAGTGACTACTACATTGCTATCACTAACCAGACCTTGGAGAGTAGCGTTGATTTGTTCTACTGTAATAGCTGGTATAATGCCTTGCGACAAAATATTGTATTCATCCTCTACGCTGGGAATTGGCTCTCCGTTAATGAAGTTTGATACGTATTGCTGTACAAACTGGCTGTTCTTCATCTTGCTTCTTTCGTTGTAAGCCGATTCCAAAGCACTCAGATAGTCAGCTTTTGCACGGGCATATTCTGTAGAGGTGAAGCCGAAGCGTCGTGCGCGTTCAATTTCTCTCATTAAAGTAGCCAATGCAGTTTCTATACCATCGTCTTTGCTGACAGCCACTCCTGTGAAAGCGTGTTTTGTCTTGGCCAGAATAAATTCTCCATCGCCCACACCGGCTCCGATAAAAGGAGGGTTGGCTTTTTGAGTAAGTTCTGAAAGACGGGTATTCAGCATACTTTCAATCATTGAAGTGGTATAATTGTATGCCAGATATCCCATTGTTTTTTTCATTTCGGCAGGAACAGGCTCATGCTTATGGTATACATATATTTGTGTAACTTGCTGTTCCTTGTCTTTTGCAATGGAAATGATAGGCTCTTTGTTGTCGGATACAGGATAATACACGCGTTCTGCAGCATTAGCCGGCATCTTGATAGGAGAGAAGAGCTTTTTTATTTTCTCTTCAATCTGGTCGACATCAATATCACCTACAACAATGATTCCCTGCTGGTCCGGACGATACCATTTTTCATAATAGTCTCTTAAATCCTGATAAGGGAAGTTGTCTATTACTTCCATTGTACCAATGGGCAGTCTGTGTGCGTATTTGCTTCCGGAAAAGATTAATGGGAACGTGGTTTCGAACATACGCATTTGGGCTCCCATACTGGTACGCCATTCCTCGTGTATTACTCCACGTTCTTTATCTATTTCCTTGGGGTCTAAAGTCAGATCGTCTGCCCAGTCATGAAGAATCAGCAAGCAGGAATCTATAATACCATCACGAATGACAGGTACATTCGAGATATTGTATACTGTTTCGTCTACGGCTGTATAGGCATTAAGATTTACACCAAACTTTACACCAATTGATTCCAGATATTCTCTTAATGAGTTTCCCGGGAAGTGCTTGGTTCCGTTGAAACACATATGTTCCAGAAAGTGAGCCAATCCTCTCTGGTTGTCTTCTTCAAGGATAGAGCCTACTTTTTGTGCAATATAAAATTCTGCTTGCTTTTCAGGCCGTTCGTTGTGTCGGATATAGTATGTAAGTCCGTTATCCAATTTACCAATGCGTACACTGGGGTCGGTGGGGATAGGAGGCATTTGTTGGGCATGAGTATTGACCATTCCTCCTAAAACAACGACAATGGCGCATGTCTTTTTAAAAAGATTCTTCATAGCTGTTTTATTTATAGGTTTTATAGTAGTCCGTTCGCTGAAAGATAGCGTTCGGCTTCAATAGCTGCTTTACATCCGCTGCCAGCTGCTGTAATTGCCTGGCGGTAGTGTGGGTCGGCTACATCACCGGCTGCGAAAACACCAGGAACTCCTGTGCGTGGAGAACTTCCTTCTGTGATGATATAACCTACTTCATCTGTCTGAACCCATGGTTTGAAGATTGCTGAGTTAGGCTGATGACCGATAGCCAGGAAGAATCCGTCGATTGCTACATCATAACGTTCTTCATCTGCTTCTCCCATACGTTTTACTACGTGCATACCTTCTACACCGTTGTCTCCGTAAAGACCTACTGCGTTGTGTTCGAACAGAACAGTGATGTTAGGATGGTTCAAGACACGCTCCTGCATAATCTTAGAGGCACGGAGGTATGGCTTGCGGACTACGAGGTATACTTTACTTGCCAATCCTGCCAGATAAATAGCTTCTTCGCAGGCTGTATCACCACCACCTACTACTGCTACGGTTTTCTTGCGGTAGAAGAATCCGTCGCAAGTGGCGCATGCACTTACACCCATTCCGGCATATTTCTTTTCGTCTTCCAAGCCTAAGTATTTGGCAGTAGCTCCTGTTGAGATGATTACAGTATCGGCAGTGATTTCTTTTTCATCGTCGATAATGAACTTATAAGGAGCCTGGCTAAGGTCTGCTTTGGTAATAATACCCTGACGGATATCTGCTCCGAAGCGTTCTGCCTGTTTGCGCAAATCGTCCATCAAAACCGGACCTGTTACTCCTTCAGGATAACCGGGAAAGTTTTCTACTTCTGTGGTGATAGTAAGCTGTCCACCCGGTTGTATTCCCTCATAAAGTACCGGAGAAATGTTTGCGCGGCTTGTATAAATTGCTGCTGTATATCCTGCAGGTCCTGATCCAATGATCAGACATTTTACGTGTTCTGTTGTCATAGTGTTATTGTTTTTATATTAATATGTTTAAATTATAAGACAAAGATAGTTTTTTTTTCTAATTATAGAAAGTAACAAAATAAGAAAAGGAAAAGTCTGGAGACTGGGACGGTATAAACAGATAAAAAAATAAGGAGTCCTACATATAGGACTCCTTATCAGATATATTATGAAAGAATAATATTATTCTTCATTGCTCCAGTCCATGGCAGCCATACGCTTGTAAGAAGCGTAACGTTTTTTAGCCATGTCTTCGCAAGCAGCGAACAAGTCAGCAGCTTCTGTAGGATACTGTTTCATAACAGATGCGAAGCGAACTTCACCCTTCAGGTAATCCTGGAAGCCTTCCCAGTTCGGTTCTTTAGAATCGAGTGAGAACGGATTCTTACCTTCTTCTTCCAAAGCCGGGTTGAAGCGCCACAAGTGCCAGTAACCACATTCTACAGCCTTAGCTTCTTCTGCCTGAGATTTACCCATACCAGCTTTCAAACCGTGGTTGATACATGGAGCGTATGCGATAACCAATGATGGACCTGGATAAGCTTCTGCTTCGCGGATAGCTTTCAAAGTCTGAGCCTGGTCTGCACCCATTGCAATCTGAGCTACATATACATAACCGTAAGTAGTAGCAATCATACCCAAGTCTTTCTTACGTACACGTTTACCAGAAGCAGCAAATTTAGCGATAGCACCCAAAGGAGTAGCCTTAGATGACTGACCACCAGTGTTAGAGTAAACTTCAGTATCCAATACCAGGATGTTTACATCTTCACCAGAAGCGATAACGTGATCCAAACCACCGTAACCGATATCGTAAGAAGCACCGTCACCACCGATAATCCACTGTGAACGTTTTACCAGATAGTCTTTAAATTCAGCGATAGTAGCGCAGTAAGAGCATTTGTCTTTTGCAGCTTCTACCATTGGGATGATCTTTTCAGCAGCAGCTTTGCTCTTGTCTGCATCGTTGCGGCCATCAATCCATTCCTGGAATGCTTCTTTGTATTCTGCTGGAGTACCTTCTGCAGCGATAGCAGCTTTCATGGCTTCTTCCAGACGGTTGCGCAGTTTCTTGTTAGCCAATTCCATACCCAAACCGAATTCGCAGAAGTCTTCGAACAATGAGTTAGCCCAAGCAGGACCCTGACCTTTTTCGTTTGTTGTGTAAGGAGTTGAAGGAACTGAACCAGAATAGATAGAAGAACATCCGGTAGCGTTAGCAACCATTTCACGGTCACCGAACAACTGAGAAATCAGTTTAACGTATGGAGTTTCACCACAACCAGAGCAAGCTCCAGAGAACTCAAACAATGGCTGAGCGAACTGAGAGTTCTTCACGTTAGCCTTGATGTCTACCAAGTGCTGTTTAGACTTCACGTTTTCAGCGCAGTAAGTCCAGTTAGCAGCTTCAGCCAACTGAGTTTCAAGCGGCTTCATAGTCAAAGCCTTGCCACCCTTCTTCGGGTTGCCCGGACATACGTCAGCACAGTTACCGCAACCCAAGCAGTCCATAACGTCTACCTGTACGCGGAATGTCATACCGTCAAACTGTTTACCAACAGCTTTCAGTGTTGTGAAGTTTGCACCAGCCTGTTCGTTAGCATCCAATACGAATGGACGGATAGCAGCGTGAGGACAAACGTATGCACACTTGTTACACTGGATACAAGTTTCAGGATTCCATTCTGGAACGAATGCAGCTACACCACGTTTTTCGTATTTAGCTGTACCCTGATACCAAGTACCGTCTTCGATACCCTTGAATGCAGATACTGGCAACAAGTCACCGTCCTGAGCGTTGATAGGACGAACTACTTCGTTGATGAATGCTGGATCGTTGTTTGCAGCAGCTGCTTCAACTTCCAGGTTAGCCCATGCTGGATCTACAGTCAATTGTTTGTATTCACCACCACGGTCTACAGCAGCATAGTTCTTGTTGACTACGTCTTCACCCTTCTTACCGTAAGACTTCACGATGAATTTCTTCATCTGTTCTACAGCCAAATCAACAGGAATTACACCTGTGATACGGAAGAATGCAGACTGCAGGATAGTGTTGGTACGGTTACCCAAACCAATTTCCTGAGCAATCTTAGTTGCATTGATATAGTAAACAGTGATGTTGTTTTCTGCGAAATATTTCTTAACCTTGTTTGGCAAGTTCTTAGCCAGTTCTTCACCTTCCCAGATAGTATTCAACAGGAAAGTACCGTTCTTACGCAAACCACGAGTTACATCGTACATGTGCAGATAAGCCTGTACGTGGCAAGCTACGAAGTTCGGAGTGTTTACCAAGTAAGTTGAACGGATAGGATGATCACCGAAACGCAAGTGAGAGCAAGTGAAACCACCTGATTTCTTAGAGTCGTATGCGAAGTAAGCCTGGCAGTATTTATCAGTGTTGTCACCGATGATCTTGACAGAGTTCTTGTTTGCACCTACAGTACCGTCAGCACCCAAACCGTAGAATTTAGCTTCGAACATACCTTCGCCACCCAAAGCGATTTCTTCTTTCTGAGGCAGTGAAGTGAATGTTACATCATCCACAATACCTACAGTGAAGTGATCTTTCGGCATTGGTAATGCCAAGTTTTCGAATACAGAAAGGATCTGAGCCGGAGTTGTGTCTTTTGAACCCAATCCGTAACGTCCGCCTACGATAACCGGAGCATTTTCCTGTCCGTAGAAACATTCTTTTACATCGAGGAACAAAGGTTCACCTGTTGCTCCCGGTTCTTTAGTACGGTCAAGAACTGCGATACGTTTAACAGTCTTAGGAACAGCAGCCAAGAAGTGTTTAGCTGAGAACGGACGATACAAGTGTACAGATACCAAACCGACTTTTTCGCCGTTTGCTACCAAGTGGTCGATAGCTTCGCGAGCAGCTTCAGTTACAGAACCCATAGCGATGATTACGCGTTCAGCGTCTTCAGCACCATAGTAGTTGAACAAGCCGTAGTTACGTCCTGTAATCTTGTTGATTTCGTTCATATATTCTTCTACGATAGCAGGAACTGCATCATAGAAAGGATTGCAAGATTCTCTGTGCTGGAAGAAGTGATCCGGGTTTTCTGCCATACCACGTGCTACCGGTTTGTTAGGACTCAATGCACGTTCACGGAATTCAGCCAAAGCTTTCTGGTCTACCAGCGGAGCCAAGTCTTCATTTTCCAACATTTCGATCTTCTGGATTTCGTGAGAAGTACGGAAACCATCGAAGAAGTTGATAAATGGAACGCGTGATTTGATAGTAGACAAGTGTGCTACACCAGCCAAATCCATAACTTCCTGTACAGAACCTTCGCACAACATAGCGAAACCTGTCTGACGTGCAGACATAACGTCCTGATGGTCGCCGAAGATACACAAAGCATGAGAAGCCAGTGTACGAGCTGATACATGGAATACACAAGGCAAGAATTCACCTGCAATCTTGTACATGTTAGGGATCATCAGCAACAATCCCTGAGAAGCAGTATAAGTAGTTGTCAATGCACCAGCCTGAAGAGAACCGTGTACTGCACCGGCAGCACCACCTTCAGATTGCATTTCCTGAACCAAAACAGTTTCGCCGAAGATGTTCTTACGGCCTGCAGCAGCCCATTCGTCTACATATTCAGCCATTGTAGAAGATGGGGTGATAGGATAGATAGCTGCAACTTCTGAGAACATATATGAAATATGTGCTGCAGCTTGGTTACCATCACAAGTGATGAATTTTTTTTGTTTAGTCATACAATTACTAATTATATATTAGTTAATAAAATCTGTCTTCTATATTAATAGAGGAAACCGAATAGCCACAATGGGATTTGATTTCCGTATCCCAATTCCATTTTGTGCATGGCATAATATACATTGGGATTGTTCTTTAATTTGCTGTTTTCTGCACAAACCCGGAACTGAATATTGCCATCCACTAAAAAAGATGTGCCTTTATCGCCCTTGTTTACTTTATGATCTTTCCAGAAAGTATTTACAAAGAATGTTTCCAATACGTCTTGCTCTTCTACTTTTACCGGATAGATGCTGTACATCAAACTGGTGTTGTGCATCATTATCTTAGAAGGCTTTTTAGGGAACTCTTCACCTTTCGGATAAACCATGTTGATGAGACGGGCATCTGCCAGATACTTCATGTAATTCATGATAGTGGCACGCGATGTCTGTATGTCTGTAGCCAATTGGCTGACATTAGGAGCAACGGGACCGTCTACTGCCAACAAATATAGTAACTTTTTAATTTTCGAGAGATATTTCAGTTCGATTTGTTTTATTAAAAGTATATCTACTTCAATCATCATATTCATGGTCTTGAGCAGATTTTCCGAAAAGTTCCTTTTTTCAAGAAAAAAAGGATAGAATCCATGATGAATATAATCTTGAAAATAGTTCAATGGATTGATGTGTGGAAGAATGGTCTTGACGATATGTTCGTGATTGGACAGAATTTCTTCCAACGTATAAGAAGGAAAATGATTCCCTGTCTGAAGATTGAGGAATTCTCGGAATGAAAAGCCACGCAGATTGTAAGATTTTACAATACCGTTCAGTTCGGGGTTTTCTTCTTTCAGACGCATCACTGATGATCCGGTGAATACGATTTTAAGGTGTGGGTAGCGCTCGTAGCAAGTACGAAGTGCATGACTCCAGTCTGGCAATTTAAATACTTGGTCAATAAGCAATACTTTGCCGCCACGTTTTACAAACTCTCCGGCAAAGTCTACCAAACTGACTTGTGAGAAATAGAAATTGTTCATGTTGACAAACAGGCAAGAGCGGTCCAATCCAAACTTCTCTTTTGCATACTGTAACAAAAAGGTGGTTTTCCCCACTCCCCGAGTGCCTTTTATACCAATCAGCCGATGACTCCAATCTATTTGATCCATCAGATCGCGGCGTACCGGAGCATTGGTATGTTCTATCAGGTAACTGTGTGTTCTGTAAAATGCTTCCATGAATTTCTTTTTCTTCGTTGCAAATATACGAATACTTCGTTATATTGCAAACTGGAGTTGGCAATATTTAATTGAATCTTGTTAGAAATACTGGAAAACTTAAAACGAACTTGTTGTCTTTATAAAGAGAGGGCAGTATTTTATTTGTACTTTTGGAAGGTAGTTAGTTAAGTTCTGCATAGAAGTTGACCAACTGTTCTGCAAAAGAATAAAAAATCATTTGTCTGAAATCATATAATGACAGATAGTTTTACATTTGCAGTATAATTTCGTAGCAGATAAACATTATGGCACATTTGTACTTGTTTAATCCAGACCATGATATGGCTTTAGCCAACTTTACACCTTATTACAAAACTACATCCGAAATTATCCGGATGGCTAATGATTTGTCAACTCTTCCGGCATGGTATGCAGCAGAAAAGGGAAGTTGGGTAAAAACGGATAAACTGCAACGGGGCGATCAGTTGGAAGTACAATGTCGGGAAATGGGAATAATGCTTGATGTGCATTGGTGTACTGAGTACTTTTCTATGCCATATAGAGCATGGGGCTGGAATCCTGCACTGATTTATGCATTAAGAGGAGCCGGAGTGGAAGAAAAATTTTTGCTTACAGATGAACAATTAAAAAGACTTCGTTATCTGTCCGGCAGGCAACGGTGCCGGGAAATTTTGGCCCATTTTTCTAGTTTACCGTATGCATGTGGAAAGTCGGAGTTATGTTATTCTATAGAAGACGTTAAATTTTTCATTAAAGAAAATGGGAAAACGGTGTTGAAGGCACCTTGGTCGGGAAGCGGAAGGGGGTTAGCTCATGTGTCTTTGGATAATTGGAGTGATTCTGTGGAAGGATGGATATCTCGGATTATTCGCACACAGGAGACTATCGTTGCAGAACCTTATTATAATAAGGTGGTGGATTTTGCAATGGAGTTTTATGTAGATTCTGAAATTTCATTTGCCGGTTATTCTCTTTTCGAAACGGATACGCACGGGAATTATAAAGAAAATCTTTTGCTTTCGAATGAAGAGATAGAAAGGCGGCTGACTGCATATCTTCCACAATCTGTTTTACAGATTGTGCAACAAAAACTGATGGAAACACTCTTTACATTATTAGGTAAAGATTATAAAGGTTATTTAGGGGTAGACATGATGATTTGTAATGAAGATGATAAATATCTGATTTACCCTTGTGTAGAGATAAATTTACGTATGAATATGGGAGTGATATCAAGAATTATCTTCGACCGCTATGTGCATCCTTCCGCACATGGACGTTATATTGTAGAGCATTATACAGCCGACGGACTTGCTCTGGAGAAGCATCAGAAGATGATGGAGCAATATCCTTTGTGCATGAAAGAGGGACGAATCTGCCGAGGATATCTGTCATTGACTTCCGTATTTGCAGATACGCGTTATCAGGTTTATATCCATATTGACTGATTCGTCTCTCTTTATAGTTAAGGATTAAGGGTACGCCGTCTGAATTCGGAGCAGGTAATAGCCGTAGCTACAGCTACATTCAGAGACTCACTGGTTTCACATCCTTGTGGAAAATTAGGAATCAGCAGTCTGCTGTTGACAAACCGTGAAACGTTTGGACTAATCCCTTTACCTTCATTTCCCATCACGATGATTCCATGATTGCTCAATTCTTGTGTGTAAATATTTTCACCATCTAAAAAAGTACCAAATACGGGAATATCGGTCAACGAGCCAAGTACTTCCGATAAATTGCAGTAATGTAGTTTTACATGTGCTATTGCTCCCATGGTAGCTTGTACAGTTTTGGGGTTATAAATATCAGCTGTACCAGTAGAACAAAAAATATGTTTGATACCAAACCAATCGGCAATGCGGACAATCGTCCCAAGATTTCCCGGGTCTTGTACATCGTCCAGTGCCAGACAAAGCTGTTCCTTGGCAATATTAGGGTTGAATAAATATTGGGGCTGCTTGAATAAGCCCAGCACCTCTTGTGGTGCTTTGAGCAGACTGGCACGTGCTAACTCCTCTTCTGTTACTTCTATAATTTCTTCTGCTTGTATTTCAGCATGATTCTGTAGCCATCGGGAGGTTGCTACAATTAACAGACATGGGAAATGGCCGAGTAAATCGCCTACGAGTTTATGTCCTTCTGCTAAAAAAGCTTGTGCTTCTTTTCGATTTTTCTTAAGTTCTAATGAACGGATATACTTGATTTTATTTTTGCTGAGCATGTTTGTTAACGCGTGAAAATAACAAATATGAAACGCAAAGGTAGCAATAATCGGTGAGATATGGAAAAGTAGAGCAAAGTTATTGAGAAATAGGCTTTTTAAGAAAATAGCTTCTGCAACTGAATGACGGAAAAAGCCAAGTCTGAACCAAGTTAGGACTTCGCTACGTTACCGATTCGTTACCCTGCATAATTGGTGGTATCGGAACTTAGGAAGAATAGAGAAATACGCTATTATATAGTGAGTTACTGACAACTCATGCAACAATTTCGGTAACGGATGATAGTTGCACCGTTCCTCTGCGATTTGCGTATCGACGAAGGACTCTTCACCAAGTAATTTTGAAACCAAAAAAGTTCAGAAAGATGAAGAGTACATTTTCAGTTATCTTCTACCTCAAACGGCAGGTAGTGAAAAAAGACGGTACAGTGCCCGTCATGGGACGTATCACGGTGGACGGAAGCCAGACACAATTCAGTTGCAAGCTGACCGTCGATCCGAAGTTATGGGACACCAAAGGCGGGCGTGTCACGGGCAGAAGCACGGCGGCACTCGAAACGAACCGCCTGCTCGACAAGATGCGCGTGCGCATCAACAAGCATTATCAGGAAATCATGGAGCGTGACAACTACGTCACGGCGGAAAAGGTCAAGAACGCCTTTCTCGGACTTGAACACCGCTACCATACCTTGATGCAGGTATTCAACCGGCATAATGAGGACTACGAGAAGCAGGTGGAGGCGGGCATGAAAACCAAAGCCACGCTTTCCAAGTACAAGACAGTGTACAAGCATCTGCAAGAGTTCCTCAACATCCGCTACCATGTGAAGGACATTGCCTTGAAGGAACTTACCCCTGCATTCATCTCCGACTTCGAGATGTTCCTCCGCACGGACAAGCATTGCTGTACCAATACCGTATGGCTGTACGTGTGCCCGCTGCGGACGATGGTGTTCATCGCCATCAACAACGAGTGGCTCACGCGCGACCCGTTCAGGGAGTACGAAATCAAGAAGGAGGAAACGACCCGCAGCTTCCTGACGAAAGACGAAATACGGCAGTTGATGGAAGGGAATCTGAAGAACGCCAAGCAGGAACTTTACCGCGACCTATACCTGTTTTGCGCATTCACGGGCTTGTCCTTCGCCGATATGCGCAATCTCACAGAGGAAAATATCCGAACCTACTTCGACGACCATGAGTGGATCAACATCAACCGTCAGAAAACGGGCGTGGTTTCCAACATCCGCTTGCTTGACATCGCCAAGCGGATTATCGACAAATACCGGGGATTGTGTGAGGACGGCAGGATATTTCCCGTTCCCCACTACATGACCTGTCTATACGGGATACGTGCCGTTGCCAAACGTTGCGGCATCACGAAGCATATCACGTGGCATCAGAGTCGCCATACGGCAGCCACGACGGTGTTCCTCTCCAACGGCGTGCCCATTGAAACGGTGAGTTCCATACTGGGGCACAAAAGTATAAAGACTACCCAGATTTATGCGAAGATAACCAAGGAGAAACTCAACCAAGACATGGAAAGTCTTGCCGCCAAGTTGAACACCATTGAGGAATTTACCGGATGTAACATCTAAAGCAGAACAGCCATGAAACGAGGAATCATTATCATAGAGGACAAGAAGGTCAGCGTAACCGGTAACGAGGTATGGATGACCGCCACCGAAATCGCCGGGCTGTTCCATGCAGGCGTTCCGGCAGTGAACGCCGCCATCAAAGCCGTCCGCAAGTCGGACGTGCTGAACGACTATGAGATATGCCGCTACATGCGGCTTGAAAACGGTTTGTATGCCGATGTTTATGCCCTTGAAATCATCATCCCCATCGCCTTCCGGCTGAACACCTACTGCACGCACGTGTTCCGAAGGTGGCTTGTGGAGAAGGCTCTTGCCAAAGAAAAGCAGCAGGCATACGTGATGCTCATCCACAAGGCAAACGGATATTGCTGAACACACAAAGACATTGATGATGCCGACAACAGAAAGAGGAAACGGACAGCTCCACGACCGGGGTTGTCCGTTTCCTCTTTGTGCATACAGCCGCCTTATCTCACCCTTTCAGCGGTTTTCTATAATTTGCTTCCAACACTTCGCGCAGTCCCGATTCCGGATAAAGCACCTTTCCTGCCAGCAGGATAAAAGGCAATATCCTGTTGTTGCGGTATTCCTGCAAGGTGCGGCGGCTCACGCGGAGCAGTTCCGCCACTTCCTTGTCCGTCAGGTATCGCTCCCCATCCAATGGCGGACGGTAACTTTCCAAAAAATCGGAGAGCCATTTGGATTCCTTCCGCATCTTTTGCAGCAATACGGCTACTGATTCACAATCCATCGTGATAACATTGTTGTCTTCGTTCATAATCATATCCGTTTTAAGTCAGACAAGGCTATCTGTCAGTGGGGCAAATCGTACCGATAAGCGGGATGAGCCTTTTCACATCTTCCGGCTTGTAGTAAAAACGGAAGCCGATTTGCGAATAACCGATAAAGCCCCTGTCACGCAGTTTCTGCAACGTGCGTTGGCTGATTCTCAACTGCCCACAAACCTCTTCGCCCGTGAGCCACTTGCCGAGCCTTTTGGCATCCCCCTTGCGCTGCAAGGCGGCGACCTTCTCCACGAAGGCATCCGTTTGTGCCACCATTTCCTCGAAGGTCTTTTTCTCGATAGATACTATTTCCATATACAAAACGATTTTTGAATTTGCTGCAAAGGTAACGGCACGGGCTGAAACGCCCATCGGTTTTGTCTGAATGGCAGCTTGTTGCGCCGATTGTCCGGGTTGCGGAGCCTTTTTCATAAAAATCTTACGTGAGTCACGTAGTGAGTTGTTAAAGCCGCCCTTTTCCATTGCCGAACTTTGCCGCAGAAACAATAAAACAAGCGCATATATGAAAGTGATAACGATTGAAAGTTCCGCATACCGGACTATGCTGGAACAGATAGCGGAGATAGCAGGATATGTCCGCGAAGCGAAAGAAGAGCGACGGCGGAAGGAGGCGGAAACGAAAGACCGCCTGCTCAATACGGCACAAGCCGCCGAACTGCTGAACGTGAGTACCCGTACCCTGCAACGGATGAGGGACGACCATCGCATAGAATATGTGATAGTACGCGGCACTTGCCGCTACCGCCTCTCCGAAGTGCAAAGACTGTTGGAAACAAATACCATCAGGAACAAGGAAGAAACAGTGGAAGCCCTGCTGCACAACTATTCGTTGCGGACGGGCGGCAAGAAAACCGACAAAGGAAGGAGGAAATAAGTATGGAACTGCTTACCCGAAACAATTTCGAGGGATGGATGCAGAAAATCCTCGAACGCCTCGACCGTCAGGACGAGCTGCTGCTGGCTATGAAGGCGCAGGGGCAACAACCGCCGTTCCTGTCCGAAGGCATCCGCCTTTTCGACAATCAGGACCTGTGCATGCTCCTCCAGATCAGCAAGCGTACCCTGCAACGCTACCGCAGTGAGGGCGCACTCTCCTACAAGACCTTGGGCAAAAAAACCTATTACAGCGAAACGGACGTGTTGGACTTCCTTTCCAAACATGTGAAGGACTTCCGGCAGAACGACATCGAGTTCTACAAGGCACGCATCCGCAATATGTTCAATAAATAACCAATTAAAATTTAATCAGATGGCAAAGAAAAAAGACGAAAAGGACGTGCTGATTGTCCGTGACGAGAAGACGGGTGAGATCAGCGTGGTAGCCGGACTGAATGCGGACGGCACGCCCAAGCGCACCCCCGCCAAGGCGGAGAACGCGCAGAGTTTCCTGCAATTCGACCGGCACGGAGACGTGCTGGACAACTTCTTCAGGAACTTCTTCCGCCAGTGCAAGGAACCCAGCCGCTTCGGTTTCTACCGGGTTGCGGCAGAGCAGGCCGACAATCTGCTGGAAGTGATGAAGGAGCTGCTGAAAAACCCCGAAGCCTACAGTGAACTGCTTGCACCCCACAAGGTGGACACTTCCGGCTACGAGCAGGAAGTGCAGAAAGTGCAGGAGGAACAGCAACAGCAAAAACAAGAAGAACAACAACCTGATCAGGAAAATAAAGAAAATCAGGAAGAACCTAAAAATCAAGAAGAAATGGAACAGAAACAAGAACAGAATCAGGAAGCCCCGCAGCAGACGCAGGGCAGACAGGGCTACCAGCCCATCGACGAGAACAGAATCAACTGGCAGGAGCTGGAAGAGCGTTGGGGCGTGAAACGCGACGAGCTTGAAAAGTCCGGCGACCTTCAGAAGATGCTCAACTACGGCAAATCAGACTTGGTGAAGGTCACGCCCAATTTCGGCGGCGAGGCATTCGAGCTGGACGCCCGCCTCTCCTTCAGAAAGGACGGTGAGGGCAATGTCAGCCTTGTGCCGCACTTCATCCGCAAGGAGCAGAAACTGGAAGAATACAAGGAACACAAGTTTTCCGATGAAGACCGCAAGAACCTCCGCGAGACAGGCAACCTCGGCAGGGTCGTGGACCTTGTGGACAAGGAAACGGGTGAAATCACACCCTCATTCGTCAGCATAGACCGCAAGACGAACGAGATTACGGATGTGCTGGCAAGCAAGGTGCGCATACCGGAGCGTATCGGCAAAACGGAAATCACCAAGCAGGAGCAGGACATGCTCCGCGCCGGGCTGCCCGTGCGTGACAAGCTCATCGAGCGCAACGACGGCAGGAAGTTCGTCACCACCCTGCAAGTGAACGTGGAACAGCGCGGTGTGGAGTTCGTGCCGGGCACAGGCAGGTCGCCACGTACCGCACAGACGCAGGAAGCCAAGGAGAATCCCAGCCAAGCACAAGCACAAGCACAAGCGCAGTCGCAAGGTACGGAAAATGCCGCCGGTACGAACAAGGAGCAACGCCGCAACACATGGACCAACGAGGACGGCAGCATCCGCTCCATCAGCAAATGGAGCAATGTGAACTTTACCGACCAGCAGAAAGCCGACTACGTGGCGGGCAGAGCCGTGAGGCTGGAGAACGTAACCGACAAGCAGGGCTTCCACGCCACGATGTACATCAAGTTCAACCCGGAAAAGGGGCGCCCGTACCGCTACGATACCAATCCCGACAACGCGCAGCAGGTCGCCCCAAGCAACGAGAGCCGCACGCAGGTGGCCGTGAACAACGAGGGCAAGACCAACGAGGCGACCAAGAACCTGAATGAGCCGTTGCAGAAGGGACAGACCGCCCCCAAGGACGACAGCCAGCAGCGTCAGCAGGAGAAACCGCAGAAGAGAACGGGCAAGGGCATGAAGATGTAATATCCCCAAGCCCGCCACTAAATCCAAACAATCCAAAGTATCAATCATCAAAAACAATTCAACATGAAGACAATCATTGCAGAAAAGCCCAGTGTGGCACGTGAAATCGCCCGCATCGTGGGCGCGACAAAGAGAGAGGAAGGTTATTTCGAGGGAGGCGGCTATGCCGTGACATGGGCATTCGGGCATCTTGTCCAGCTCGCCATGCCCGACGGCTACGGCATACGTGGCTTTGTCCGTGACAACCTGCCCGTCATCCCCGAAACCTTCACGCTCATCCCCCGTCAGACCAAGACGGAGAAGGGCTACAAGCCCGATAGCGGCGTGACGGCGCAAATCAAGGTCATCGCCAGCCTTTTCAACGGAAGCGAGCAGATCGTCGTGGCGACCGATGCCGGGCGCGAAGGAGAGCTTATCTTCCGATACCTCTACCACTATATCGGATGTTCCACCCCGTTCGTCCGCCTCTGGATAAGTTCGCTTACCGACAAGGCCATCCGTGAAGGACTGCGTAACCTCGAAAACGGAAGCAAGTATGACAACCTCTTTCTTGCCGCCAAAGCACGGAGCGAATCTGACTGGCTCGTGGGCATCAACGGCACGCAGGCACTCACCATCGCCGCCGGACACGGCACATATTCCGTCGGACGTGTGCAGACCCCCACATTGGGAATGGTGTGCGAACGTTACTGGGAAAACCGCCGTTTCACTCCAGAAGCCTTCTGGCAGCTCCATATCGCCGTGAACGGAAATGATAATGACGGAACGGTGAAATTATCCTCTTCCGGGAAATGGAAAGAGAAAGAACCTGCGACGGCACTATATAATAAGGTAAAGGAAGCAGGCACAGCCACCGTCACGAAAGTAGAGCGCAAGGAAAAGACGGAAGAAACTCCACTCTTGTTCGACCTGACCACACTCCAGAAAGAGGCCAACGCCAAGCATGGCTTCACGGCGGAGCAGACGCTTGGAATCGCACAGAAGCTCTACGAGAAGAAACTCATCACCTATCCGAGAACGGGAAGCCGGTACATTCCCGAAGATGTGTTCTCCGAAATACCCAAACTGCTTGCCTTCATCGGTGCGATGCCCGAATGGAAAGGCAAGGTGCAGGCGAAAGCGCAGCCGGCACGCCGCAGCGTGGACGGCAGCAAAGTGACCGACCACCACGCCCTGCTCGTCACGGGCGAGAAGCCGCTATTCCTCTCCAAAGAGGACAACACCGTCTATCAGATGATAGCCGGACGCATGATAGAGGCTTTCTCGGAGAAGTGTGTCAAGGACACCACTACCATTACAGCGGAGTGTGCCGGAGCGGAGTTCATGGTAAAAGGCAGCATTATCAGGCAGGCCGGATGGCGTGCGGTCTATGGCGAGGAGGACAAGGAGGAAATCTCCATCCCCGACTGGCAGGAAGGCGACACGCTGACACTGAAGAGCTGCTCGATCACGGAGGGAAAGACCAAGCCCAAGCCGTTGCATACCGAAGCCACCCTGCTTTCGGCTATGGAAACCGCCGGAAAGGAGGTTGAGGACGATGCGCTCCGTCAGGCATTGAAGGATTGCGGCATCGGCACGCCCGCCACCCGTGCGGCGATTATCGAAACACTCTTCAAGCGCGGCTATATGGAACGCTGCAAGAAATCGCTCGTGCCTACCGAAAAAGGGCTTGCTCTTTATTCTATAGTGAAGACGATGCGCATCGCCGATGTCGCCCTGACAGGCGAATGGGAAAAGGAACTGGCACGCATCGAGCGCGGGGAGCTGCCCGCCGATACCTTCCGCAAGGAGATAGAGGCGTACACGAGGGAGATTACCTCGGAACTGCTCTCATGCGACAAGCTCTTCGCCCGCAAGGATTCCGGCTGCAAGTGTCCCAAGTGCGGAACGGGAACGATGCAGTTCTACGGCAAGGTCGTCCGTTGCGACAATGCGGAGTGCGGACTGCCCGTTTTCCGACAGAAAGCGAACCGCACCCTTTCCGATGACGAGATCAAAGACCTGCTTACCGAAGGGCACACGAAACTGCTAAAAGGCTTCAAGAGCAAGCATGGCAAAAGCTTTGATGCCACCATAGCCTTTGACGGGGAGTTCAACACGACTTTTGTGTTCCCTGAAAAGAAAACAACAAAGAAATTTTCAGGACGGAAGAAATAGTGCTAACTTTTGATAAGTCAGGCTGCATTTCAACAATAGAAATAAACGGGTTTATTTCGTATTGTCTTCGATTTGAATAAAATCCTCACGCTCACAAATGTAAATATGATTTTCATTTGTTTCGCTTAATCGGATTTTTGCGCTAACTTTGCCACTGGTTCAGAGTAATGAATTGTTCTTCGATACCGGATTACACTCATACTTTGGATTTAGTGGTGGCACTCGGAGGGATACCGAGTGCCTTTTTCTTCCTTTTTCCAACCGATTATCCCGTTAATTATCAATCCGCTAAATCCAAAGTAATGAACAACAAGAAGAAAAACGAAGGTCAGACCGACTTTTCCTATTACGGTCTGTACCTGCTTGACTACCTCCGCAACAACCGGTTTGAACAGGCAACCGATACCGCCTTTATCCGTGAGCGTGCCGACCGTTCCGCTGAAACGTATGAGCGGGCACGGCTTGACGGCTATCCTGCCGAGGGTGCTCAGGAGCTGGCGATGAACGTCCTGCTACGCGGACTTCACTATTCCAAGTATGCCATCCTCCGCGAAGTCGTGGAAAGCGAGTTTGCCGATGATGTGCCGGAGGATAAGCAGGAAGGCTTCATTGCCGGACTGCTTCCGCTCGTCGATGCGGTGTTCTCCATTTACGACCTCTCGGACGACAACTTCGCCCTGTCGCCCGACTACGACCTGCTTCGCACGGAGCTGACGGGAGCCGTCGTACTTTACATCGAAGAGTATGGCGTTTAACCGCAAGCAGAGATTACGGGACAACATCGAGGCGATACGGACGGCATTCATCCTTGACAGGGAACAGCGTACCCCCACCGCACGCGAAAGGCTGCTGCTGGAGCGTTACTGCGGCTTCGGAGGGCTGAAGTGCATACTGAACCCCGCCAAGGAACTGACGGATGCCGTCCATTGGGCGAAATCAGACCTCGAACTGTTTGCCCCTACGGTGGAGCTGCACAGACTGGTGCGGGAGAACTGCCGTGACGAAATGGAATACAAGCGGTACATGGACGCGATGAAGCAGTCCGTACTGACCGCCTTCTACACCCCGCCGGAGATAACCGATGCGATTGCCGATGTGCTGCACGGGCACGGCATACGCCCCGACCGTGTGCTTGAACCCTCGGCAGGCGTGGGCGCATTCGTGGATGCGGTGCTGGGCTACAAGCCGGATGCCGATATAATGGCATTTGAAAAAGACCTGATGACGGGCAGGATTCTGAAACACCTGCATCCCGATCAGAAAGTGCGGGTGCAGGGATTCGAGAAGATAGAAAAGCCGTTTACCGGCTACTTCGACCTTGTCATCTCCAACATTCCGTTCGGTGATGTGGCGGTGTTCGACCCGGAGTTTACGGGCAGCCACGACCCTGCAAGGCGTTCCGCCGCGAAGACGATACACAACTATTTCTTTCTGAAGAGCCTCGACACGGTGCGCGAGGGCGGCATTGTGGCGTTCATCACCTCGCAAGGGGTGCTGGATGCCCCGTCCAACGCGCCCATACGCGAGTATATGATGAAACATGCCAATCCGGTGGGTGTCGCACGCCTGCCGAACAATCTTTTCACGGACAACGCAGGCACGGAAGTGGGCAGCGACCTGATCATCCTGCAAAAGAACAGCGGAAAGAAACGGGAACTGTATGATTATGAGGAAATGTTCATACAGACAGGGAAGACCCCAATCGGCAGTTTCGAGAACGGATATGTCGGCAGCATCGGCATGATTCCCCATTCCGACCTGATAAGAAGTACAGACCCTTACGGGAAACCTGCCTATAAAATCATGCACCGGGGCGACATTGAACAGATGGCGGAGGACTTGCGGGAGCATTTAAGCATTGAAATGCTAAAGTTTGACAAGAAACTGTATGACAGGCACAGTCTTCATCCTGCGCAAAGTAAAAGCACGGAAGGTGAAATTGCCTCCACTCCCGAAATACAGCCGCATATTGAAAATGTAACAAACTCCGAAACGGTGGCAAAACCGGAAGAAGTAACGCCACAGTCCACAGACGAAAAGCCGGAGATAGAGCCACACCGCCCGATGAAGCATTCGGACGGTGTGCAGCTCTCCCTGCTTGACCTTTGGGGAATGACCGAAGAAGTCAGCAAGGAGGAAACTTCCAAGAAGAAAAAGGCAGCGAAAAAGGAAAGTGCCGCAAAGCGTACCGCGTCCAAACCGAAAGTGCAGGTTACACCGAAGGTTACGAATATACCTCCGCATACCACCTCTGTTTCTTTGGCTGAAAAGAAAACGGACGAGAAAGTGGAGGAAGCGGATAAGCAAAGCGACCCCGACGATATTTATGCCGCTATCAACTGGGAGGACAATCCGCCCATCAACGGCTTCTATGAGATGATGATGAATCTGACCCCGGAACGGCGCAAGGAACTTCGGCAGGAAGCGGAACGGCACAGGCAGGAACAACCGAAAGCACCCACCGTACAACAGGCGGAACACGATACGGAGGTGAAAAAGCAGGAGGAAGTCTTGGATATGAAACCGCGTCCCTATCACCGCACGCCTGAAATGCACCTGCGTGAAGGGTCGCTGGTGGCAAACAGGGCACGCGACATCGGGTATCTGAAAGACATCACTCCCTACGGTGCGACATTCCAGCCGCTCGGACTGACCGGTTATCAGAAAGAAAAGGCACTGCTGTATGTATCAGTCCGTGACGCATACGAGAGGCTGTACCGCTATGAATCGAACAGACACGAGGCAAATCCCCAGTGGCGTGAACACCTGAGCACCTGCTACGATGAATTTGTCATGCGCTACGGCAACCTCAATGCCAAGCAGAATGTGAAACTGGTGATGATGGATGCCGGCGGACGCGATGTCCTTTCGCTGGAACGTGCGGAGGGCGGCAGGTTTGTGAAGGCAGACATCTTTGAACGCCCCGTATCCTTCGGGGTGGAGTCCGCCGTGAATGCCGGGACACCGGAGGAAGCGCTTGCAGCATCGCTCAACCGGTTCGGAACGGTCGATCTCGATTATATGAGGGAGATAACCGACGGAACGGAGGAGGAACTGCTCCAAGCCCTGAAAGGGCGCATCTTCTACAACCCGCTCGTAACCGGTTACGAAATCAAGGACAGGTTCATCGCCGGAAACGTGATAGAGAAGGCGGAACGAATCGAAAATTGGATAAATGCCAATCCCGAAAATGAACATATGCCTGAAGTGAAGGAGGCACTGGAAGCATTGAAAGAAGCCGAACCGCAGCGGATTGAGTTTGAAGACCTCGACTTCAACTTCGGTGAACGATGGATTCCCACGGGCGTGTACGCCTCGTATATGAGCCACCTGTTTGAAACGGACGTGAAAATCGCCTATTCCGCCAGCATGGACGAGTTCTCGGTGGCTTGCGGCTACCGTACCATGAAAATCACGGACGAGTTTCTGGTAAAGGGCTATTACCGCCACTACGACGGTATGCACCTGCTGAAGCACGCCCTGCACAACACCTGCCCCGACATGATGAAGTCCGTCGGCAAGGACGAACACGGTAACGACATCAAGGTGCGCGACAGCGAGGGCATACAGCTCGCCAACGCCAAGATTGACGAAATCCGGGGTGGGTTCTCCGAATGGCTGGAAGAGCAGTCGCCACAGTTCAAGGAGAGGCTCGTGACGATGTATAACCGCAAGTTCAACTGTTTCGTGCGCCCGAAGTATGACGGAAGCCACCAGACCTTCCCCGACCTCAATCTCAAAGGGCTGGCAAGCCGGGGAATCAAGAGCATATATCCCTCGCAGAAGGACTGCGTATGGATGCTGAAACAGAACGGAGGCGGGATCTGTGACCATGAGGTTCTGCGCCCATAAGGGCATATAGTAAATGTAGGTTGAGCAACCTACCCGGCAAGGG
>ENA-UOJV01001586-UOJV01001586.1-human-gut-metagenome-genome-assembly--contig:-C82-NODE-1586-length-23825-cov-15.929028_pt1 | contig 23825 bp, 18 predicted proteins | sample MGYA00242356_ERZ723903 | MGnify/ENA metagenome assembly ERZ723903
TTTTTTCATTAAGCGCTGCCCCGTCTTTTGGTCTTAAATCGCTAGGCCATTATATTTTGCGTCATTCGTGCCACAGGATTTTTGCGCTTTTCATCATTGGAGAGGTGACCGTAACCAGCGTTTTAATCAAGCAGGCAAAACGTTTTGACTTTCCTATCATCCTGATGTCCGGCAATTTTCGCGTAATTGCAAGGCTGAATAATGGTGCAGAGGGCAATACCCTTCTGAGGGAAAAGCAATATGAACTTTCCGGCAGAACCATGCCAATTGCCAGAGAACTTATTGCACAGAAAATTGCCAATCAGATGGCCCTGATAAAGGCTCTGCGGTATCAGACTGCGGAGGATAAAGCCTGTTTGGAGTTCCTGAAAAGCCGTTCAGTGAATGACGCAAGGGATGTTCATGAACTCATGGGAGTCGAGGGGGCCGCAAGCAAAAGTTTTTTCACCTGTTATTTCCGCAATATCGGTTGGACACGGCGTGAACCGAGATGTAAGCGAGATGTTCCCAATCTTCTTTTGGATATTGGTTACACATATCTTTTTAATTTTATTGAAGGGATGCTTTGTCTTTATGGGTTTGATTTATACTGCGGTGTTCATCATACATTATTCTATCACAGAAAATCTCTTGTCTGTGATATAATTGAACCATTTCGATGCATTATAGATAGAAGAATACGCAAGGCTTTTTCACTTAAACAAATTAATGAAAAAGATTTTGAGTGTCGTGATGGTATGTGGATATTGCCGTGGAAGAATCAGAAAAAATATATAAAAATGTTTTTTAAAGATATACTTTCTTACAAAGATGATATTTTTTTATTTTGTAGGGAATATTATAGGTGGATTATGCGGGAAAAATCTATAGAGTCATTTCCTGTTTTTGATATAAGGGGGAATATTAATGTATCTTGTTCTCTATGATATCGAAGATGATAGACTTCGTACTCGATTTTCGAAATTTTTGCAAAAATATGGTCGTCGACTTCAATATTCCGTATTCGAAGTAAAAAACAGCAAAAGGATATTGGATAATATCAAAACTGAAATAAAAACCAACTTTAGCAAAAAGTTTGGTCAGGCAGACAGTGTGCTAGTCTACAATGTGGTAGATACCGACTGCGTGGCGAAATTTGGACATCCTGTTAATGAAGAAGGAGATCTCGTTTTTCTATAAAAAAGTTCCCGTATGCCGACGATGAATCTTCAGAAGGTAAAAAAAAAGCCCCCAATGAAGTTCTTTCACTGGAGGCCCAGAATTCCTGGTTGCGGGGAAAGGATTTGAACCTATGACCTTCGGGTTATGAGCCCGACGAGCTACCGAGCTGCTCCACCCCGCGCTGTGTCTAACTAGAATAATCTATCCATGAAGAATGTCAACAAACCAGCTCACTTTTCCGGTGCTGTCCAGAACCACGTGAGCTCATGTTTGTTGCAGGAGAGGTGGCCGAGCCAGGAGCCGGGGATGGTAGCAAAGGCTCTTGCCGTCTCGTGATCTGTCTCAGCCTGAAACTTGAGCGTGCACAGGGCGTGGGTCATGGCCTTTTTGTCGATCCACTGCCTGACGAGCGTGAGCAGGCGGGACGGGTAGCAGATCATATCGGAAAAAAGCCAGTCGACAGAGCCGGCGACAGACGGATCCAAGCCGAATCCGCTCCCCAGACAGTGATTGACGGTCGGCATTGCAGCCACAGTATCGGCGAGCGGAGTCTTGTCGATGCTGAACACGCGGCAGCCCATGCCTCCAAGAACCCAGGACCAGCTGCCGGGGGCGGCGCCGAGATCCAGGCACAGATCGCCAGGACGGGGTTTCTGACCGAGGATAGTAAAGCTCTCCCACAGCTTGAGATAGGCGCGCCCGGGCGGGCCTACCTTATCCTCGACGAACGGTACCTCGCCATCGGGGAAGGGGGAGGTGGTGACGGGCGATGCCAAGAGCAGATCCTTGGTCCAGAGCGTAAAGGCGCCGAGTGGCGCTGTGGGGGCGGGGTCTCCGAAGGTCAGCGGCCGGCAGGACATATGAGGGAGTTCCTCTTCGATGAGCGCCATCCTGCGGTTGCATCCGTCCTGATCATGGCAGTGGGCGCGCCAGTTGCGCTGGATATCGCGCAGCTTGCGCGCGGCGTCGCGGATGGACGTGACCGGGATCCAGCGGGGGGCGAGCCAGGCTGTCTGCGCCCAGTGAGCTTTTTCCTGGCCGCGCGTGAGCACAAGCCGCCCCATGACGGTGATAGTTCTGTCGCCGAGTTCTTCGAGAAGGGGCGTGAGGAAGCCGCGGGGGGCCACCTGTACCGTGAAGCCGTCCTGGGGCAGGGCCGCGGGATCAAGGTTCCAGGAACCCTGGGCGGGTTCATCGGGCATGAAGCCCCGGTTCCGGCGTCCGTGCCCGAGGCCGCGGAGGACGGGCTTCTTTTTCCCCCCGCGGGCCGGACCGGCAGTGCGGGGCAGGGAGGGAGCTTCCCGGAAAGCGCGGCGCGCGGGCGAAAGGGGAGAAGGATGATCCTGGCGGGCCATCAGCGCTGATCCACCACGCGCTTGGACTTGCTGAAGGTTCTGGGCAGCTTGCCGGGATCTGTGACAGCGACGTCGACTCTGGCGAAGAGAGCCTTGTGAAGTTCATCGGCGAGTCTGTCCTTAAGGCCCTCGTCGATGCCGTTCGTGTAGCCTTTCTCGCGTTCAACGGTGAGGAGCATGTGATCCTTGGATTCCTCGTCGCGGGTGAGCTGGATCTGGTATTCGCCGCCGAGTTCCTCGTAGTGGCTGATGACGTCCATGATCTGGCCGGGATAGATATTGACGCCCCTGAAGATGATCATGTCATCGGAGCGGCCGAGGATGGTGCTGTGGCGGGGGAAATTCAGGCCGCAGTCGCACTTTCCGGGAACGATGCTGGCGAGGTCATGGGTACGGTAGCGGACGAGCGGGACAGCTTCCTTGCAGAGCGTGGTGACGACCATTTCGCCGACCTCGCCGTCGGGCAGGCGTTTCAGCGTTTTGGGATCGCAGACTTCGATAATGAAGCGGTCGGCCCAGTAATGAAGGCCGTTATGGCATTCGCAGTCGATGGCGGTGCCGGGGCCGTACATTTCGGTCATGCCGCCGATATCGTAGCTGGCTTCCAATCCGAGCTTGGACTCAATGGCGAGGCGCATTTTTTCGCTGCGGGCTTCAGAGCCGCAGATAACCTTGCGTAATTTGATTTTGTCACGGATGCCGGCGCGATCCACTTCTTCGGCCATGAGGAGAGCCATGGAAGCGGTGGCGCAGAAGCAGGTGGCGCCCATGTCCTGGAGAAGCTGCAGATGGATCTGCAGGTTGCCGGGGCCGACGGGAATGGTCATGGCTCCGAACCTCTCGCAGCCGCCCTGGAATCCAGCGCCGGCGGTCCACAGACCGTAGCCCACGGCCATCTGGACTCTGTCCTGGGGGGTCAGGCCGGCCATTTCGAAGCAGCGGGCCATCTGATCGTAGAACATGCTGACGTCTTTGGCGGTATAGGCCAGGATTTTCCTTTTGCCGGTAGTGCCGCTGGAGGCGTGGATACGCACCACGTCCTTATCGGGCACGCAGAGAAGGGGAAGGGGATACCCCCTGCGCAGATCGTCTGCGTCGATGGTCGGAAGCTTCGGCAGATCGTCGAGCGAACGGATATCGTCGGCGCAGACGCCGGCCTTCCTGAAGATTTCTCTGTACTGGGGAGATTTTTCAGCCTGATGCATGGTCCAGCGCAGGCCTTCAGTCTGGATTTTGAAGAGCTCTTCGTCAGTGTAAGAAGGAATAAAGCGGCGTGTCATACAAAAATCCGGCCACTCCCGGCTGACCCGGGGCTGTGCCGTCCTCCATGCTTTAAAGTGTGCGCCAGATGGCGGGATCAACAGAAGATATGGGTAGTCCAAAAAAGCGGACCTGACAAGAAGAGCGGCCTTATCCGGAACCGGCAAAGGGACGGGGGCTTCCGTCTTCAGGTGAGGCCCTCCCGGCCGTGTCCTCTCCCGGCTTCTGCCTTCATGCGGGGGCCCCTGACCGTACCCATTCACGGCTTTCCTGAGCTGTGTCCCCATGCCGTAAGTCCGCGGCTGCCTGCGCGGTGTCAGCTCCGCCGGCTGTCCGTCATATCCGGGATGTCAGCCGACACGTCCGGGCAGTCAGGCTTCGCGAGGGGGAGCAGGCGTCCGAGTCCGATGCCGGCCTCTGTGAGGCAGCCCTCGTAAGGATAGATTTCCACGCCCGCGCGCAGGGCCTGCCAGAAGAGGGCAGCGTAGGCGGGATCGATGAAGGCGGCGGGGCCGAAGCAGCGGCCGTCCGGACGCTGCACGAGGTAGAACATGGCGCCGCGTTCTCCGGAGGAGACGATGTCCATGAGTTCCCGGAGATGCTTCTGCCCGCGGACCGTGGCCGCGTCGGGGAAGCAGGCCATGCCGTCTTCCACGAGCGTGACGTTCTTGCACTCGACCCACAGGGGCGGGAGGGAAGGACCGGTAAGAAGGGCGTCCAGCCGGCTCTCACCCCGGCGGACCTCGCGCCGGATGGCGGTATAGCCTTTGGCGAAGCCGAGCCTGCGGGCGAGGAAGGCAGCCTCAATCATCCGGTTGGGAACTGAGGTATTCACACCGACCCAGAAGCCGGATCCTCCGCCGGGAGGGTCGCCGCAGCGCACGGCCTCCTGGGTATAGGGGAGCTTCCGGTTGGGGTTGGGGGACTTCGAGGCGAGGACGAGGGCGCCGGGGCGGGTGAGGCCGAGCATGGATCCTGTATTGTTGCTGTGGATCCAGACGCGGCCATGCTCTGTGCCAAGGGCCACGCTGAAGCGCCTGTGCCGTTCGAGGAAGCGGCCGGTGAGGCAGCCCCCGGAGAAAGGGAGAAGGATGTCGTGTTGCATTTACAAGGCCGTTTGCAGGTGGTAGCAAGAAAAAATTGGTATGATGTAAAGAGAGGAGAGCAGCAATGCAGATTTCTGACAGAATCAAATCCATCAAGCCTTCGCTTACCCTGGCCATGAACGCCAAGGCCCTGGAGCTCAAAGAGCAGGGCGTTATGGTGACGAGCCTCGCCGTGGGTGAACCGGATTTTCCCACGCCGAAGCATATCTGTGAAGCGGCCAAGGCGGCTATAGACAGCAATTTCTGCCGGTATACGGCTGTGCCGGGCATCAGGGAGCTGAGGAAGGCCGTCTGCGGGTACTACAGCAACCAGTACGATCTGACCATCAGGCCGGAGAACGTCATCATCAGCAACGGCGGCAAGCAGGCTCTGTACAACTATATCATGTGCACGGTGAATCCGGGGGACGAGGTCATCATTCCCGCCCCTTACTGGGTGAGCTATCCCGCCATCGTCGAGCTGGCGGGCGGCGTGCCGGTTTATGTGGAGGCGGGGCCTGAGGACGGCTTCAAGGTAACGCCCGATAAAATCAGGAAGGCCATCACCCCGAAGACGAAACTCTTCATCCTGAACTCGCCCTGCAATCCCACGGGCGCCGTGTACTCGGCCTCTGAACTGGAAGGGATCATGGACGTGGTGATCGGCGCCGGGCTGAACGTCTTTTCGGATGAAGTGTACGATCAGCTCGTGTTCGCTCCGGCCGAAATGGCCAGCGCGAGCCCCTATTTCGCGAAGTATCCGGAGCAGGTGAGCATACTCTGCGGCCTCTCGAAGAGTTTCGCCATGACGGGCTGGCGCGTCGGCTTCCTCGTGGCGCATGAGGAGATTATAAAGAAGTGCTCAACCCTGCAGGGACAGAGCACGTCCAATATCTGTTCCATAGCGCAGAAGGCCGCCCTGGCCGCCCTGACCGGTCCCATGGACTGCGTGCGGGAAATGCGCGAGGCTTTCAGCCGCCGCCGCAACATGGCCCTGTCCATCATTGACACGTGGAAATTCGCGGTCTGCCCGCATCCCGACGGCGCGTTCTACCTCTTCATTGACGTGCACAAGTGCTTTGGCGGGAAAGTGCACAATTCCCTGGAACTCTCCAGGTACCTGCTGGAAAGGCTGCACATCGCCACCACGCCCGGCGTGGCCTTCGGAAATGACAACTGCATCCGCCTGTCCTACGCCGTGTCCGACGATGCCCTGAAGAAGGCGCTTACGGAAATGGGCGAGGTTCTCGCGGAACTTGCTGACGAAGCCTGAGAAAACTGTTGACATCTCTTCGGGGATGGCGTAGACAACGCACATCAACGGGGTTGTAGCTCAGTTGGGAGAGCGCTTGAATGGCATTCAAGAGGTCGTCAGTTCAATTCTGTCCAGCTCCACCAGACTAAAAGAGGCCCGCGTTGAAAGACGCGGGCCTTTTCTTTTGCGAATTCCCCCGAAAGGAGGGGACGAAAAAAGCCCCGGGAAACCGGGGCTTTTTCATTTTAGGCGTTGTATTTTTCCTGGACAGCGGCAGCCGCTTCCTCGACACCCTCGCGCATTCTGGCGCGTTCGGCCTCGATACGGTCACGCAGGGCGCTGTCGCCGAGGGCCAGGATCTGGGCAGCGAGCCAGGCCGCGTTGCGCGCGCCGGCCTTGTCGCAGGCCACGGTGGCCACCGGGAATCCCGGAGGCATCTGGACGGTGGAGAGCAGGCTGTCCATGCCGCCGAAGGCAGTGCCGGAGATCGGGATACCGATGACCGGGAGAGTGGTGCGGGCGGCAACGGCGCCGGCGAGGTGGGCAGCCATGCCGGCCGCGCAGATAAAGACCCTGCAGCCGGAGGCCTCCTGCTCGCGGACAACCGTCTCGGTTCTTTCCGGAGTGCGGTGCGCGGAGGAAACAGTCATGAAGAAGCCGATGCCGAGCTTTTTCAGGATCTCGGCGCAGGGGGCGACTTTTTCCTCATCGGATTTCGACCCCATGATAATGCAGACGGAAGCCATGGATACCTCCTATTTGCCTTCAAGATGGCGGATACCCTTCATGCCGATATCCGTACGGTGGAAACTCTTCGGCATGGTGATGCGGTTCACGGCCCTGTAGGTCCTGTCCTGCGCGTCCTTCAGGCCGTCGCCGAGGGCGGTGACGCAGAGCACGCGGCCGCCGTCCGAGAGCACCTGGCCGTCTCTGAACTTCGTGCCGCTGTGGAAGACTTTGACGCCGTCCTCGGACTCGGCCTCCTTAAGGCCGGTGATGGGCATGCCCCTGTCGTAGCTTCCGGGATAGCCTTCGGCCGCCACGACCACGCCCAGGGCGGACTTCGGAGTGAAGGTCACGAGGGAGGGATCCAGGTTGCCGCGGGTGCAGGCCAGCATGATTTTGACGAGGTCGCCGTCGAGGCGCATGAGAAGGGGCTGGCATTCGGGATCGCCGAAGCGGACGTTGTATTCAAGGACCTTTGGGCCGTCCTTTGTCATCATGAGGCCGGCGTAGAGCACGCCCACAAAGGGATGGTTTTCGCCGGCGAGGTGCTTAATGACGGGGCGGATGACGAGATCGGTCATCTTTTCAAGTTCGCTGTCGGGCAGGATGGGGGCAGGGCTGTAGGCGCCCATGCCGCCGGTATTGGGGCCTTTGTCGCCGTCGTAGGCGGCCTTGTGGTCCTGGGCTGAGGGCAGGGGCACGGCGGAGAGGCCGTCGCAGAGGCAGAGGAGGGAAACTTCCTCGCCTTCGAGGCATTCTTCAATAACGACCTGGCGTCCGGCATCGCCGAAGACGTGATCTTTCATGATGGCGTCCACGGCCTGCAGGGCCTCTTCCGTGGTATGGGCCACAACGACGCCCTTGCCGGCGGCGAGACCGTCAGCCTTGATGACCAGAGGGGCGCCGCGGTGTGCGACAAAGGCATGGGCCGACTCCGCGTCGTTGAACACGGCGCATTCGGCAGTGGGCACGCCGGCCTTCTTCATGAGATCCTTGGCGAAATATTTGCTGCCTTCGAGCTGGGCGCAGTAGCGGTCCGGACCGAAGCAGGGGATGCCGGCCACGTTCATGGCATCGGTGATGCCGAGCACGAGGGGAAGTTCGGGACCGGGGACAACCAGGTCGACCTTTTCCTCTCTGGCGAGCTTCAGAAGGCCCAGAATGTCGTCGGGCTTCACGTCGGCGCTGCGCACGCCGTCAAGCTGCGTGCCGCCGTTGCCGGGGGTGACGATGAGATCGGTGCAGAGCGGGCTCTGGCGGATTTTCCATACCAGGGCGTGCTCCCTGCCGCCGGAACCGATTACGAGAATGCGCACGGTTTTCCTCCTTGGAAAAAAGCAGAAGGCCTCCCCCGCCGGGGGGAGGCCTGCAGGACTAGTTGGGGCTGACTTCGAAGTCGCTCAGGTCGGCAGGCGTCTTCGGGTTGGTGGCGGACATATCCAGGGGATACGCTGTCACCATGGACTGCCGGCTGCCGATGCCGAGATCCGGTGAGGTGTTGAGGCCCACGACAAGGTCGAGAGTGCCGTCGTTATTGACGTCGGCCAGATCGAGGGCGGCCACGGATCCGCGGATGCGGCGGGTCTTCCACTTAAGGGAGAGGCCCACGCCGTCCCAGAACAGGGCGTGGATTTCGCCCTGGGGGAAGTAGCGGTAGCGGTCGAAGAGCTGGGAAGCGGTGGACACGGGCTTGTTGACGAGCAGGACGGGTTCGCCGGTGTGGCCGATGTCAGCCGTGATGAGATTCATGGGGCAGTAGTACTTGCCGGGGAGCTGATAGGTTCTGTCAACGCCGAGGCCGGGCATGGACTTGTAGTGGTCGATACCCACGGCGGAGCCGGAGAAGCGCTCCATGGTGGTGTGGATGAGCGAGTTATTGGCGCCCTGGTAGAGCTTGATGCGTTCGTCTTCCTGAAGAACGACGAGCTGGGGCATCTTGCTTTCCCTGCCGGCGGGAATCCAGTTGAAGTTGTAGCAGGTGGTTCCCTTGGGGAGGTCAAGGCGCTGGCCGAGTTTGTAGCTGTCGCCATCGCGCTCCATCACGCGCACGCCGGGAGCGAAGAGGCGCACGGTGTCAAATCCCTGTCCCACAAGGGCGGGGGTGAAATACGGAGGAATCTTCGCCACGCTGACGAAGTAGGGGCAGCGGCGGGCGAGCTCGGTGAAGCGGTTGCCCCTGAAGCTGAAGAAGAAGCTGGTCGGGCGGCATTCTTCGTCTTCATAGGTGGTGATGATCAGATCCTGGGCGCCGTCGCGGTTGATGTCCATGGTGCGCAGGGAGAAGTTCGTATTATTGGCCAGAACCTTGCGGCGGCCGAGTTCCGTCATGCGGGAATTCTTGCCCTGCCAGACGTAGATGACGATGTCATGGGGCGTCATGATGGCGATTTCGTTCTTGCCGTCGCCATTGAAGTCACCGACAGCCATGCCGTTCATCTGTTCGCTGAGGCGCTGGGTACGCAGTCTGGAGCCGTCGCCGGTGCCCGCGCCCTGATAGCGGAACTGCGGGTTCAGGTAGACGTCCTTCTGTGTCTGGCTGCCGGTTTCGTTCATGATGATGTCGGAACGGCCGGAGGATGCCGCCCAGGCGGCAGAGGCGAGGACGAGGCCCAGGACGCAGCAGAGGACGGGCACAAGACTCATTTTTTTCATTGAATATCTCCTTGAAAAAGGGAGCTCCGCTCCTGCGCTCCGGTCTGTGGAAAGGCGGTCCGGAAACGGCGGGGAGAGGAAGCATGCCGGCGCCGCGCAGCCCGCCTGGAAAGCGGGGTGCCTGAGCGGCGCAATCGCCGAACAATACCCTTACTTTTTGTCTCCTGCAATCTCCGCGGACCGCCCGCGGACTTGCGGACAGGGGCTTTTTGCCTGTAAGGAGGGGACATGCAGAACACGAATACCGCCCGTGAGGCACCCCTCCGTTCTTTCAGAATCACCGTTCCGGAGCCGGCGCAGTCCGGCGTGGCCGCCCTCCTTGAGGCAGAAGGATTCCGCTTCGAACCCGAGCCTTTTTCGGCCTGCTGCCGGCGCCTCACAGCCGAGCCGCGGCCCCTTGGATCCTCGCTCGCCGCGTTTTTCGGCCTCATTTACATCCAGGACAGGTCGTCCATGCTCCCGCCCCTGGCGCTGGCGCCGGAGAAGGGCGCGGCCGTGCTCGACATGTGCGCGAGCCCGGGGAGCAAGACAGGGTTTCTGGCCCAGCTCGTGGGCCCCGGCGGCTTCGTGCTGGCCAACGAGGTCTCGCATTCCCGTCTGTTCACCCTGCGCCAGAACCTCAGGGTCTGCAATTTCCTGCAGGCCGGCACCTGTTCCTATGAAGGGCAGCACATTCCTCTCGCGCCGGGGAGCCTCAGGTACATTCAGCTGGATCCGCCCTGCTCGGGCTGGGGCACGGCTGTCAAAAATCCGAAGGTCATGGAGCTCTGGCACGATGACAAGGTGAAACCCCTCATCGGCCTGCAGCGGCTCCTTCTGCGCCGAGCGGCCGAACTCCTCGCTCCCGGCGGCGTGGTCGTCTACTCCACCTGCACGACCAACAGCGGGGAGAACGAACGCCAGGTTGAGTACGCCGAGGCCTGTCTCGGGCTCACCAGGGAGCCGCTGGATCCTTTCCCCGGATTTTACTGGGACGACCGCGAGGGGAGCGAAGGCACCCTGCGCGTTGACGGGGAGCGCTCCCGGAGCCAGGGCTTCTACGTGGCGAGGCTGCGCAAAACCGGGGAGCCGGAACCGGAAAAAAGCGGTGCCGGTGAGGACAGGGAGAGCAGAAAGCAGGGACGCCGGGGAAAAGAACGTCCCGGCGCCCGGCACGCCGCTTCCCCGGGACAGGATGTGGATCTAGGAGCCCTTTCCTCGGCCACCGTCGATCCCGGACTTCTCCCGGACGGCCGCTGCGCCGCGTTTTCGGGAACGCTGCGTTTCCTGCCGGCTCAGGCTGAGATCCTTCTTCCCGAAGGTTTTGTCTGGCAGGGGGCGCCGCTGGGGCGCTTCGGCGCCGGCGGTTTCGTGCCGGACAGCAGGCTGCGCGCGCTCATGCCGGAGGAGGGACCGCGCGTGGTTCTTGAAAGCGCTGACGAGGTGCGCGCCCTCCTTGGCGGCCGCAGCCTGACCTGCGGTCTGAAGGAGGCGGAAGCCGCGCTCTGGTACCGCGATTTGCCCCTCGGGCGCGTAAGCCTCAGAAAGGGGCGCGTCATCGCGACGTTTCAGTAGGGTCAGAATTTTCCGTTTTGAAGAAGCCACCGTCCCCAGGCAGCCTGCCCGAGAGACAGGCCGCCGTCTCCGGCGGGTACGTCCCTGTTCGTGAGCACGGTGAAGCCCCTTTCCGAGAGGAGCCGCACGAGCTCCCCTGCCATGATCCTGTTCTGCATGACGCCGCCCGTGAGGGCGATGACGCGCGTTCCGTACGTCTGCGCCGCCTTCTCCGCCATGTCCGTGAACGCGGCGGCGAGAGCGAGATGAAAGCCGAGAGCGGCGGTGTCCGTGTCCGCGTCGGCGTCGGAGAGCGCCTTCGCGCGCCGGAAGAGGGCGGCGGAGGAGATCTGCAGCCGCCCTCCGGCCTGTTCCGCCGTGATTGCCGGAAGCCCTCCGGGGAGGGACGATCTCTGCGCGCCGAGGGCCGCTGTTTCGAGGCGTATGGCGGCCTGGCCCTCGTAGCTTGTCTCCTGGCACAGGCCGAGGAGGGCGGAAACGGCGTCGAAGAGCCGGCCGCAGCTTGAGGTGAGGGGCGAGTTCACGCGGCGCGCGAGCATTTCGGCCACGGCGTCCGCGGCCATCCCCTGCCTTCCGCGCCAGAAGGCCACGGCGTCCGCGCCGCGCGAGGCGAGATCAAGGGAAAGGGCTGTGCGCCAGGGAAAGCGCGTGGCCTGATCGCCGCCGGGCAGGGGGAAGGGCGAGAGGGAACCGGCGCGCGTAAAGGCGGGCTGGCCCGGATCCATGAAAAGGAGCTCGCCGCCCCACACGGTGCCGTCCGTGCCGAGACCCGTGCCGTCCAGGGTGAGGGCAAGGGCCGGATCAGTGCAGTTGTTTTCAGCGAGTACGGAGGCGGCGTGAGCCGCGTGGTGCTGGAGCGCCACGCAGGGGACGCCGAGCTTTTCCGCGAGTTCCTCCCCGAAGCGCGAGGAAAAGAAGTCGGGGTGCAGGTCGCGCACGATGAGGCCGGGAACCACTTCGAGAAGATCCATGAGGTGGCGGGCCGTTTCCTCATAGAAGCCGGCGGCAGCGGCGTTTTCGAGATCGCCCGTGTGCTGACCCACGAAGGCGCTGTCCCCGCGCGTGACGCAGACTGTGGCCTTGAGACCCGCGCCGCAGCCGAGGACGGGACGGGCGTCCTCCGCGTGACAGAGACTGACGGGGGAGGGCACGTAGCCCCTGGCGCGGCGGAAGAAGAGAATATCCGCCGGGGGAGCAGGGACGGTGCGCGGAAAGAGGGCCGTCACGCTGTCGTCCACGCGGCAGAGGATATCGCGGTCGTGGAGGAGAAAGGCGTCGGCCGTGCCGCTGAGGCGGCGCAGGGCCTCGCGGTTGCCGAGGCAGATGGGATCGCCTGTCACATTGCCCGAGGTCATGACGAGAAGGGGCACGGGACGGCCCCTCTCCGCGCAGGCTTCGGCGAGCATGTCGAAGAGAACGGCGTGAAGGGGCGAGGTCGGGAGCATGATGCCCACTGTGGCGGTATCCGGCGCGACGGAAGGGGCGAGAGGCGCTCCTCTGCGTTTTCCGAGAACCACGGCGGGGCGGGCCGGCGAGGTGAGAAGGGCCGCTTCGGCTTCGCTGATGAAGGCCGCGGTCTCCGCGTGGCCGGTGTCCGCGGCCATGAGGGCGAAGGCCTTGTGCGGGCGGTGCTTGCGCCGGCGGAGAAGGCTGACCGCGGCTTCGTCCGAGGCGTCGCAGGCGAGCTGGAAGCCGCCTATCCCCCGCAGGGCAACGATGCGTCCCTCAAGAAGGGCGGCAACGGCGCGGGCTATGGGATCCCTGCTGTTTTCTTCCGTGCAGGCGGTGACTTCAGGAAGGACGCCGTCCCGGCAGGAAAGAAACCAGAGACGCGGGCCGCAGGCCGGGCAGGCTATGGGCTGGGCGTCGAAGCGGCGGTCAAGCGGATCCGTGTACTCGCGGGAGCAGTCCGGGCAGAGGGGAAAGCAGGCCATGGAGGTGGTGGCGCGGTCGTAGGGAATGGAGCGCGTGATGGTGTAGCGCGGTCCGCAGTTGGTGCAGCTCGTGAAGGGATAGCGGTAGCGGCGGTTTCCCGGGTCGCGCATATCCCTGAGGCAGTCTCCGCAGACGCCCACGTCGGGGCTGATGAGCACGCTGTGGCCGCGGTGCCCGGTGCTCCGGGCTATGGTGAAGCCGGTTTCGTCCGGAAGAAGGGGGATTTCGCGGAAGGAGAGGCCCGTGAGACGGGCGAGGGGCGGAAGCTCCGCCGGGAACCTGTCCCTGAAGGCCGCGACGGCGCCGCGCGGCCCTTGGATTTCGATGCGCACGCCCTCTGACGTGTTGCCCACGCTGCCCGTGAGGCCGAGGCTGACGGCGAGCCGGTAGACGAAGGGCCTGAAGCCCACGCCCTGCACCTGTCCGCGGGCGAGCAGGGATGCCCTGATATGACTGTTTTCCATGTTCTGTGTCCGGATGGCGGGGAGAGCTGTTGCGCGCCCCTGAAGCTGGGCGTAATTCTGGAAGAGAAGGCGTCCCCGGGGATGCCTTCCCATGTGACAGGAAGGAGAAATCTGAGGATGGAGAATACTACACCGGATACCGGGAACTTGAAAACGTCCCCGGAAACTGAGGAATGCCGGCAGTGCCGGGTCATCCTGGCGGCCTTCGTGAAGAGCCTGCAGGAAAAGAAGAAACCCTTCTGGCGCAGGCACTGGCTTCTTCTGATCGTTCTCGCGCTCATCGCCGCCGGGGGCTTCGCCCTCGCCGGCGCCACGTCCGACAGCCTGCCCGAGGATCCCCATGTGGCCCTGCTGGAAATAAAGGGCGAGATAAAGGATCTCTCGAAACAGACGGCCTGGCTGCACAGGCTGCGCCACGCTGACGGCATAAAGGGGCTTCTCGTGCGCGTTGACTCCTCCGGCGGGAGCGCGGCGGTCTCCGAGGTCTTCTATGAGGAGCTCCTGGAATTCGGGAAAGAGAAGCCCGTGGTGGTTTCCATGGGCAGCATGGCCGCGTCGGGCGGCCTCATGATCAGTATGGCCGGAGAGCGGATCTTCGCGGGCGGGGGCACGGTTACGGGATCTATCGGCGTCATCATGCAGTCCCTGCACAACGAGAAGCTGCTCGATACCCTCGGAATCGGGTATCTCCTGTATACCACGGGTCCGGACAAGGCGGCGGGCAACCCCATGCGTGCCCCCACGGACGCGGAAAAGGAATACCTGCAGAAGTTTATGGCCGAGATCTGCGATCAGTTTGTGGGTATCGTGGCCGAACGGCGCCACCTCGACAGGAAAACCGTAGAGGCCATGGCCACGGGCGCGGCCTTTACCGGCCGCCAGGCTCTGCAGCTTGGGCTCATCGACGAGATCGGCGGCTTTGAGAAGGCGCTCGGCTATCTCAGCGAAAAGACCGGCGTGCCCGCCGACGCCGACATCGTGAAGATGCCGAGGCAGGACAGCTGGAAAGAGCAGTTCACGGACGCTCTCGGCAGCACCCTTGCCGGCGCGGTGGAAAAGCTCACTTCCCGGTCCGCGCCGTCGTTCCGCTACCAGCTGTACTAACCGGAAAAAACAGAAAGAAAAGAGGCGCGTCCCCGCGGGGGCGCGCCTCTTCTGTTTTCAGGGAAGAGGGAGGGAAGAAACTACTTCTCTTCCTCGGAGCTGGCGGCCTGCTTCAGGAGGTCGCCCAGATTCTGGGAGCCGGCTTCCTGGGGACCGGTGTGGTATTCCTTGCCCTTTTCCTCGTCATGGCCGCGGAGCTGCTTGATGGAGAGGCCGAGACGGCGTTCCTCTGCGCTCACGTGGATGACCTTGGCTTCGATTTCCTGGCCTTCCTTGAAGGCGTCGGCCGGGGTCTTGATCTTCTTGCCGAGGCCGAGCTCGGAAACGTGCACCAGGCCTTCAACACCTTCCTCAACCTCGACGAAGAGGCCGAACTCGGTGATGTTGGTGATGACGCCCTTCACGGTGCAGCCCACGGGATAGGTGGCCGGCACATGGCTCCAGGGATCTTCAACGAGCTGCTTGATGCCGAGAGTGAACTTCTCGTTCTCCTGGTCAACGGTGAGGACCTTGGCCTGCACCACGTCGCCCACATGATAGAGCTCGCTGGGATGGCGGATCTTCTTGGTCCAGGAAATGTCGGAAACGTGAATGAGGCCGTCGATGCCGTCCTCGATGCCGATGAACATGCCGAACTCGGTGATGTTCTTGATGGTGCCCTCAAGGATGGTGCCTTCGGGGTACTTCTCGGCCACGAGTTCCCAGGGATTGGGACGGACCTGCTTCATGCCGAGGCTGATGCGCTTCTTGTCAGCGTCAACGCCCAGGATGACCACTTCCACCTCGTCGCCGGTGTGGATGAGCTGGGACGGATGACGCAGCTTGCGGGTCCAGGACATTTCGGAAATGTGCACGAGGCCCTCGACGCCGGGCTCAAGCTCCACGAAGGCGCCGTAGTCCACAAGGTTGGTGACTTTGCCCTTGACCTTGGTGCCGATGGGGAAGCGTTCGGTGATGTTTTCCCACGGATCGGGAACGAGCTGCTTGAGGCCCAGGGAGACCTTGCAGTTTTCGCGGTCGAAGGAGAGCACCTTGAGGGTGAGGTCCTGGCCGAGGCTGACCATTTCCTTGGGATGGCGGATGCGCTTCCAGCTCATGTCCGTGATGTGCAGGAGGCCGTCGAGGCCGCCGAGGTCGACAAAGACGCCGTACTCGGTGATATTCTTGGCCTTGCCGTGCACGATCTGGCCTTCGGCGAGGGTTTCAAGGAGCTTCTTACGCTTGGAGTCGCGTTCCTCTTCGAGCAGGACGCGCCTGGAGACGATGACGTTGCTGCGGTGGCGGTTGATCTTGAGAACGCGGAATTCGAATTCCTGATTGACGAGGGCGTCCATGTCCGGGACAGGACGGAGGTCCACATGGGAGCCGGGCAGGAAGGCTTCCACGCCGCCGATATCGACGGTGTAGCCGCCCTTGATGCGGCGCATGATGCGGCCTTTGATGATCTCGTTGTTTTCCTGCACCTTCTCGAGCTTGTCGAAGACCTGCATGCGCTTGGCCTTCTCAAAGGACAGGCTGATGGTGCCGTCGCTTTCATTCTTGTGCACAACGAAGACGTCGATGACGTCCCCGACCTTAACCGTTATATTGCCCTCTTTGTCGAGGAATTCACTGGTGGGGATCTGACCTTCGGACTTGAAGTTCACGTCCACCAGGACATTTTCTTTATCAATTTTGACGATGGTGCCTTTGACGATCGAGCCTTCCTCCAGTTCGCCAAAGCTGTTGTCTAAATTGTTATCGAGCCAAGCTTGAAAATCGATGGATTCCGACTCGTTTTCTTTAGTTGCCATATAAACAAAAGCCTCCAAACGTATTTTTTCCTGTCCACAGGAAAGTGTGTCAAAATACGTCAGAAAATCACAGAAATCAATACGTCGGGAGGCTGGCAGGGGAAAAAGGGAGCTAGCAGGTGCCGCCCGCGGGAGGCATGCCGCCGGCGGACGATTTGGAGAGCCGCCGGATGGAAACCGTGAAGGAATCCCCGGAAGAGCAGAGAGGGCATCCGTCGCTCAGGATGACGCAGGAAGCGTCGAGCTCCAGGGGCGAGATGCCGGCGTCCTGGAGTATTTTCGCGGTCTGGCCGGGCTCCCACAGAGTATGGGCGCGCCGCACCGGCTGCACTCCACATAGAGCATTTCCGGGTCGTAGCCCCGCTTCGGGAAGAGGGAAGAGACGGGCGCTGCCGTCCGGGCATTGGTGAATGGGTTATCCTTGTGCATAAAACCTCCTCCGCTTTCCTGGAGGGAAACATGAAAAAGATAGGTATTTCCGCGGGGAAAAGCAACGCCGCCGTTTCCGGAACGCCGCGGCGGGACAGCCGTCCTTGCCCGGCCCGCCCCGATGTCGTACTTTCCCGTAACAGCCGAAACAAGGAGGAAATGCCATGGCCCTTCCGGTATCCAGAATTCAGGTCCTGCCGTCCGATCTCTGCAACCAGATAGCAGCCGGCGAGGTGGTGGAGCGTCCGGCCAGCGTGGTCAAGGAACTCGTGGAAAACAGCCTCGACGCCTGGGCCACGCGCGTGGACGTGCGGCTTGAGAACGGGGGACAGGGACTCATCCGCGTGCAGGACAACGGCTCCGGCGTGCTGCCGGATGAGCTTTCCCTCGCAGTGCTGCGCCACGCCACGAGCAAGATCAGGAAGGTGACAGACCTCGACAGCATCCACTCCTACGGCTTCAGGGGCGAGGCCCTGCCGAGCATAGCCTCCGTGTCGGACTTCAGCATGGCTTCCGCCGTGCACGGAGAGGACGGCGGCGTGGTGAGCAGCGTGATCCGCGTGTCCTTCGGGGAACGTTCCGGCGTGGAGCCTTCTTCCCTGCACCAGGGAACCGTGGTGGAAGTGCGCGACCTCTTCAGCAACGTGCCGGCCCGCCTCAAATTTCTGAAGAGTCCGGCCACGGAGGTGAAGCGCTGCCTCGAATGGCTGGAGCGCCAGGCCCTTGCCCGCACGGATGTGGCCTTCTCCCTTACGAGCGACGGAAAGGCGCTCCTGCAGTGTCTGCCCGGGGAAACCCTCGCGGCGAGACTGGCCCGCATGTGGCCGCCGCAGATCGTGGAGGCGCTCGCGCCTTTTGACGCGGAGCGCTGCGGCGTGCGCGTGCACGGCCTGGCTGCGAGGCCCGATGTGAGCCAGCCCCACGGGAGCCGCATCCTCATTTTTGTGAACGGCAGGAGCGTCACGGACAAGCGCGTCTACGGCGCCGTGCGCCAGGCCTACGAGGGCCGTATCACGAGCCGCGACTATCCCCAGGCCGTGGTCTTCGTGGAACTCGATCCCGCAGAGGTGGACGTCAACGTGCACCCCGCCAAGAGCGAGGTGCGCTTCAGGGACGAAGCAGCGGTCTACGCCGCCGTGCTCACGGCTGTGCGCTCCGCGCTCCAGGCGCCCTCGGACGGGCTCGATGCGGGATGCGGCGTGAAAGACGGCGCTTCCCCTGAAGCGGCCCCGCCGTCAGCCGGAAAAAAGGAAGAGGCGTCCCCGGTTCTGGCTGAATCCCGTCCCATGGGCTTCTGGGGAGCTGCCGACAGCCCCTTACGGAGGCCCCTGCCTTCAGAGAGGGAGCCTGAGGGCGGCGGGGAATGGACCGTGGCGCGGCCTTCCGCTGTGCCGGATTCCCGCGGATTTCCGGGGGCGGCGCAGCCGGCGCCTTTTCCGGAGCCCGGTGTCCGGGAGTCAGACCCTTCCGGAGCAGGTGCGCTGTCTTTCCGGGAGGAGAAAAAGGAAGCATGCCGTCCCGCTCCCCCCGTGCCGGAAAATCTTCTGCAGGAAGAGCCGGAGCCGTCCCCGTCCCGCGGACTCGACTATCTCGGGCAGGTGGCAGGCACGTATCTCGTGTTCCGCGACGCATCGGATGCCCTTGTCATCCTCGACCAGCACGCCGTGCACGAGCGTATTCTCTTCTCGCGCTTTTCGGAAAAGGGCTGGCACGGGGCGAGCCAGGGACTGGCCCTGCCTCTGGTGCTCGAACTGCACCCGGCCGAGGCCGGCCGCTGGAGGGACGTGAAGGAGATGCTGGAAGGCCTGGGCTACAGGGGGACGCTCTCCGGCGGCACCCTCACCGTGGACGGGATACCGGCTCTTCTGGACCGCGCCGGCGCGCAGGAATTTCTCAGGGAGTGCCTTGCGGGATTAAAGGACGATTTCCGGGCGCGCTTCGCCACCATGGCCTGCCGGTCCGCCATCAAGGGCGGGCAGAGGCTCACGCGGGACGAGGCCATGAACCTCGTTTCCCAGTGGCTCGCCACGCCGGACAGGGATTACTGCCCGCACGGCAGGCCAACCGTGCTGCGCCGGGATGCCGCTGCCCTTGAAAAGCTCTTCAAGCGCAGGCAGGATTAGAAACCGTTGTAGTCGAGAGCGTTGTTGAGGGACCCCGAGCGGGACGTGACCGTGCCGTCCTTTATGAAAAAACGGGTGATGCGCCAGTTTTCCATATCAAGCACGTCCATCTTTCCGGTGGAGGCCTTCGTGATGTGGGCGCGTATGGCGTCAGCCGCCTCTTCCCAGGGAAAGTAGATGCCCTCGAAGGAGAGAAGGACCATGCCGTCCTTCTCCGTGACGGAATTGTCGCCGCCGTCCGTGGAGACGGCCTCGCTGCAGAGCGGGCGCAGTGCGTCCGCGAGGCCCTTTCCGGGATGGATGACGTTTGCGTAAACCTTGAGCATGATCTGCTGGGCCAAAGTATGCCTCCGGAAAGCAAAGCCGGGATCTCCGCTTACGCGGAAATCCCGGCAGTATGCTGATAGCGGGAAAAAGTTATCTGCCGATTTTGGCAGCCACCTTGTCGGCCATGGGATTGACCACATCGGTGAGGGTATCCCTCAGCAGGTTTTCAACCGTGCTGTTGCCGGGCAGGCCGGTCTTGGTCTGGCTGGCGTTGAGGGTCTCCATGGAGATCTTTTTGTTGCGGTCAGCCAGCGTGTATTTGGCCGTAAGGGAAGTATCAAAGGACGTGGCCGACTTCTCGTTGATTTTGAGTTCGTTCAGGGTGCCGGTCAGCAGGTAGGCGGGCTTGCCCTTGATGGCTTCGGCCGTGGACTGGGCGTAGCTCACCTGGTAGCCGCGGGCCGAGAGGGCGTCTACGATGGAGCGGGAGAACCACTCCGAGGCGTTGTCCATGGTGGTGAAGTAGCTGCCGTCACGGCGTTTGCCGAGCGAGGAGGGATCCGGGCGCTGATCCTGGAACTTCACCACGGAGATCGTGGGTGCCGTGGGTCCGGGCAGGACGGAGGAGGCTGCCTTGTAGGGCTGCAGGTGAATGGTGTTGCTGGGGCCGCAGGCCGTGAGCATGCCCATGGCGGCAGCGAGAAAAACGGGAAGAAGCAGACGGGGCATTTTCATGTGGAGTCTCCGCAGTGTGATCCGGGTCGCGGCCCCGGAGGTTCTGAAACGAGGCACACGGCGACGCGCGGCGTGGCCGGACAGAGCCGGGGGGCTCTGTGCCTTTCAGGTTACTACGTAAGCGCGCATCCTTGCAAGGCAAGGGCTCCGGGTGCTATCTACATAAGTAAAGATTCTTATTAGACGGCACGCCTCACGGCACCGCTGGTTTGCAATCTAATCTGCAAAGGTAGAAATTCTTATCAGTTGTCAGACTAAGCCGAGGCCCCGCCGTCAAGGTAAAAATTTCCGTTCAGGGCATTTTTTGCCCCCTTCCTTAAAAAACAAGGCGGCCTGCCGCCATGAAAAACGCGTGAACCCCACGGGGGAGACGCGGCAGGTATTCAAATGAGGACAGTATGTTAGATCTCAAGCTTGTACAGAAACAGCCGGAAATACTGGAACGCAACCTGAAGGTGCGCCATTCCAAGCTTTCCATAGAGGATTTTCAGAAGCTCGACGGGAAGCGCCGCGCTCTCATCGCCGAGGTCGAGACGCTCAAAAGCGAGCGCAACAGGGCCTCCCAGGAAGTGGCCCAGCTGAAGCGTGAAGGAAAGGACGCCTCCGCGCGCATCGCCGAGCTCGGTGAGCTCTCCGGCCGCATCAAAGCTCTTGACGCCGAAACCGAGGAAGCGAGGCAGGCTGTGACGGACTGGATGATGGGTGTACCCAACATCCCCGACGCCTCCGTGCCCGTGGGCAGGGACGAGACCGAGAACGTGGAGATCCGCCGCTGGGGAACTCCGCCGTCCTTTGACTTCGAGCCGAAGCCCCACTGGGATCTCGGCACGAATCTTGGCGGCCTTGACTTCGAGCGCGCCGTGCGCGAGGCCGGCAGCCGCTTCGTCATCACCTTCGGCTGGGCTGCCAAGCTCGAGCGCGCCCTCATCAATTTCTTCCTCGATGAGCACGAGAAACAGGGCTACATCGAAGTGGCCACTCCCTTCATCGTCAACCGCGCCACCATGACCGGCACGGGCCAGCTTCCCAAGTTCGAGGAGGACCTCTTCAGGCTGCGCGAGCAGGACTACTACCTCATCCCCACCGCGGAAGTGACGCTCACCAACCTGCACGCGGGCGAGGTTCTGAATGAGGAGGATCTCCCGAGGGGCTACACGGCCGCCACGGCCTGCTTCCGCTCCGAAGCCGGCGCCGCCGGCAGGGATACCCGCGGCCTCATCCGCATGCACCAGTTCAACAAGATCGAGATGGTGCGCTTCTCCCATCCTGACGACAGCTTCAACCAGCTCGAGCTCATGACCGGCCACGCCCGCCAGCTCCTTGAGGAACTGGAACTTCCCTACCGCCAGATCGTGCTCTGCACCGGCGACATGGGCTTCAGCTCCGCCAAGACGTACGACCTCGAGGTCTGGCTGCCTGCCCAGAAGACCTACAGGGAGATTTCCTCCTGCTCCAACTGCGTCGATTTCCAGGCCCGCCGCGCCAACATCCGCTTCAAGCCCAAAGGCGGCAAGACGCAGTTCGTGCACACCCTCAACGGATCCGGCCTGCCCACTGGCAGAACCATGGCCGCCATTATCGAGAACGGACAGCAGAAGGACGGCAGCATCGTCCTGCCAAAAGTGCTCGTGCCCTACATGCACGGCGTCGAGTGCATCGAGCCCGCCAGGGGAAAATAGACGCCATGGCAGAGGAAAAACCTTTTCTCGAGTTCACCATCGACAATACCTGGCTCGGAAGCATGCAGACAAAGGCCGTGCTCGAAGGCAAGGCCGAAATCGTCTGTCAGGCCGGCCCGAGTTCCTTTGACCTGTGGGGCCCCGTTGAGATGGTCAGCGCCGGCCTCGTCAACTGCATCCTCTCCATCGTGGGCATCTACCTGGAACACAGGAATATGTCCACGGAGGGCCTGCACGCCAGGATCGTCACGGATATGGCCGATCATCCCATGCGCATCAGCAGATACGCCATCGACATCTTTATGCCGCAGCAGGAGTACAGCGAGCGTGACCGCAAAGGCCTCGGGATCGCCATTAAACGCTGTCCCGTAAGGAACAGCCTCGACCCCGCCATAGAAAAGACCGAGACGTTCCACTGGGACTAGACGGTTCTCTTTTTCAGAAAAATTCAGGGAAGATGCCCTCCGCGGGTATCTTCCCTTTTTTGTGTCTTCCGGGTCCGTGAGCGCCTGCGGGTCATTCCGGGACTTTTCCCCGTGCCCGTCTCTGCTCCGGGTGACGTATTCTTATGAAAATTCTTCAGTATGCGCTGCCACCTTTCCAGATTCTGAACTTTATCCTGTTTTTTTACGCGCAGATATCTGCGCGGCCAGGCTGCGGACTGGTGAGGTGGATCCGGTAAGCGATCGTCTGACAGCCCCTTTCAGGATCGCGGGCGGAGGGAAAGGTGGAGCGTGCCTTCCCGCCGCCCGGCGGGCATGTCCGGCAGGAATCGGCCGGACGGGGAAAGAAAGGAGGGTTCATCCGGCAGGCACTGCGCCTGCCTGCCGGATACGGCAGACATATCAGGCTGGCTTTCCAGATTCTGGACAGGAGACGGAATTTTATGATGCGCTGCTGTCCGCTTCCCTGTTCCCCCGGTGTTCTCCCTGTCAGACAGGCAGAAGAAGCTCAGGCGGCAGTGCGCCGCCGGAAAACTTCCGGCGTGTCAGAGGGCCTGCTGCGGCCGCGTGCGGTAGCGCTGATTTTTGCTTTTGGGTTTTTCAGGGAGAGTCATTTCGAGCCTGCCGCTTTGGACCAGGGGCGTTATGTACTTTCTCATGGCGAAGGACACGGTTTTGCGTCCCAGGAACTCCGCGAGTTCCTGACGGGTGCGGGGCGTTTTGCAGAATTCGAGCAGGAGATCCGTCCGGGGGATATTTTCTGCGGGGATGTCCGGGACGGCTGGGGCGTCCGGCGCCGCGTTGTAAAAAGTGACAACGAACTCGTCTCTCCGGTTTTCGAATTTCGGTTCCGGAAGGTGGAATTCCTTCATGGCCCGGCGCATTGTCGGGATACCGGAATACCGGTTTTCTGCCCCGGTGAGCTTTTCCGCCATCACGGCAAGCGCGGGGTTGCGCAGTTCCGGTTTCGCGTAGCCGAGCTGTTCGACGCTCATTCCGCCGTAAAGGCAGCCGGGGCTGTGCACCTCAAGACGATCCATGAACAGATCAAGCTGCACGGGGGTGCCTTCCGTGTACGTGCTGTAATCCCGGTGGATTAACGCATTGAGCACAGCCTCACGGATGGCCTCTATGGGATACTCCGTGCGATCCTCCCTGCGTCCGGTCCTGGGATCGATAACCGTCCGTACTTTTATATTGCGGTTGCAGAAAGCCACAGCCTGTTCAACCATGCCGGAGATAGTTCCTTCGATGCGGCTGTTGTCGAGGAAACGCACTCCGTTCACGCTGACATCGCCTATCTGTGTGCCGGGTACGGAAACAGCCGTGATGCAGAGCTGCGGATAATATCCCTGTGGATAGATACCGAAATTCATGATGGCTGCCAGAGTCGGTTTGCCCGAACGTGAAATATTCAGCAGCCCGCAGGCCAGTTCATCCGGAAGGGCAGCGAATTTCGGCCGGGATTTCCGCTGTTCCGCCAAGTAGCTCTGCAGCGCATCGCTGTCCAGCATATTCATGGAAGCCCTTTCAGCGGGACGCTCATCATCGTGCTGGTGCCTGCGGTAGGCTTCAAAGCTGTAGATTTCGTGATCCGTTATCTGCTGATCAGCATCGCCGACACGTATGTAGGATCCCTTCACTTTTCCTAATCCCTTATAATAACAGGGCCTTTCAGAAAGTTCTATGGAGGGGATTTCGGCAGAACAAACCTGTTTCCCATCGATTTCGGCAATGGTAAAGAGTGCTCTTGTGAGTTTTCATTCCAAGTGCAAGGTTTGGGGGCAACGCACTGATACGGTTCA
>ENA-UOJV01001589-UOJV01001589.1-human-gut-metagenome-genome-assembly--contig:-C82-NODE-1589-length-23774-cov-100.279902_pt1 | contig 23774 bp, 24 predicted proteins | sample MGYA00242356_ERZ723903 | MGnify/ENA metagenome assembly ERZ723903
TTATGTACCTCCATTTCGATTCACGGGTGATTGACGGGTGAATCGAATGGAGGCGGAGACCGACACCGGCAGACAACCGGGTCATCTCCGAAAAAATGGCAACAAAAAACGCCAGATTTCCGTGAGGGAAAACTGGCGCGCCAAGAACAGCCATTATTATACTGAATTACATGGAACGATAATGCCGATGCAATGTTATACTTGCCCGGAGGAGGAGCAATGCTTTTTTTAACTGATGTAGATCATGTGAGCTTTGAAAAAGCAAACGAGACACGGCAAAATAACCTCCAATCGGCTACCGTGTCCCTGCAAGTCGTCATTGGTTTGTGCAAGCGCAAAGAAACGGCGGCTCTGAAAATCAAAGCCGCCGTTTCAAATGGGCGTGTCAAATTGTCTGCTCTACGACGGCTTTTTTTCTTTTGCCGTCGCCCGGCAGATGGTATCTTTATTTAGTTGCTGACTAAGGCTTTAATTTTACGGATTAAATCAAAATCCGTTTTGCAGCAGAAACCACCATAGTACAGTTTGGCTTTTTGCTCTAATGTTCTACTGTCATCGCCAGACATTAGCAGAAAAGGCGTTCTCAAACCTTTATGACGGATTTTTTCAAGCAAATCCAACCCCGTGCCATCTTTCATGTTGAAATCGGAACAGATTGCATCAACTGTGACTGCTTGAAGTATGTCCAATGCTTCCTTGACGCCCGTGGCCTTAATCGTATCAAAATCGCCCGATAACACAGATGACAGGACTTGCAGATATTCCGTGTTATCATCCACTACCAATATTCGTTTCATATCATTCTATCGTTTATCCCACAGTAATCTGGATCGCGCCCGAATAGTCTGTGCCGGTGATTCCGATGTAGTTCGCTCCAGCTTGAAGCTGAACGGCAACGCTTCCGCTGGCAGATTCAGAAAGCACTTGCTCCTCCAAGTCCGGGGAGATGTAAATGAGTTGACAGTCCCCATCAAGAGAATCAAACTGGTATCGGATTACAATTTCACGGCACTCATTTTCCTTGAGGTCGGTGTCAGCAACCAAAATATCCTGTCCGTTAAATCCAGTTACAGAAGCGTCATAGGTGGCCAGAAAAGCGTCGTTGTCCGAAGTCCGGCTGCCCTCAAAAGACTGATAAGGGGTTATAAGAGCGTTGCTTTTCCCAATCACTACATCATCACCTAATTGCTCTGCTCCTTCCCTGAGATTTTCACTTAACCTGTCGAGGCCGGAGCAGGCAGTACAGGCCAGTAAAGAAACAGCAATCAGGCAACATCCAATAATTCCTCCAATTTTCCGCATAGCAATTTCCTCACTGAACGAAAGTAAGGAACACGGCAAGCGCAACAATTCCCACCATCAGTAACGCCCAAAACGCGCTGATTGCCGTGGATGCGATATTGATAACGCTGCGGCTTTCCTTGCTCCGCACACATACCACCGAAAGGATCAGGCCCAGCAGGACAAAAACGATATTGGCTCCGGCCCAAGCGGTTCGGACTCTGTCCGACAGCGAAAGGTGCAGGAACGACGGGGCAAGAGCCGCCAGCGGCAGGATGCTCACAATGAGCGCAGCGATACTAACTGATTGAAGTTTTTTCCTTTCCATAGTTTTACCTCATTTCTTTTTTCCCAAATTGGGTGACAGCCAATGCGAGAAACAGACCAAACACGACTATCGCGCACGGCAGGAACGGAAACATCGAAAAAGCGGCATCGGAAGTTTCTGCTGTAAAGTCATGGAGAGAGCAGGAAACGAGATAACCGCTGTAACAGTACGGGTAGACGATCCACAGCGGCGTATTCGCAACCAATACACCGGGAATCACAAGCAGCAAATTTAATCCCACAGAAAGAAGCGGTTTTTCAAACAGCACGGTGATGGCCCACATAGCCGCAATGCACGGCAGCATAGTCAGAAACAGCCCCAAGCACCATTTCAGAAGATATAGGATCGGCAAGGTTTCTGTTACTCCCATTGTCTGTGTCGCAATCAACCCGGCGATTACAAACACGACAAGAAATACCACCACTTCCATGAACAGATAAAAGGTAAGCACACAGAACTTTGCAATGGATAATGTGCAGCGGCTGGCCGGCAGCGCCAGCATTTTCAGAATCCCGTTATTTCCTGTTTCTCGTCCTGCAATCATCACACAGACTACAATCATGCTGAACGGGAGCAGATAGTAAGCGTAAACAAGCGCACTTTGAATGAACATGGCAGGCCACGCATTGGTATATTCCGGCGTAAAGTAGTTGCTCAAATTCGCAACCCCGGAAACCACCACCAATAAAGGCGCAATGAAAATCAGGGGTACGATTTTGGAGCGTTTTACTTTTATAAACTCTATTTTGAGTAAATCCAAAAAACTCATTTCTTATTATCCCTCCTTACTCGTAGCGTCTGTACTTCGCCAGCCACAATCCAACACCAAGGAACAACAGCGTTTCTGCCAAAGCGACGAGAGCAACCGTAGGATCAGGCTGGGCGCTCATGGCTACCGCAGGTTTCAGAATAATCACAAAAGGATGCACCATCAGTAGCGCCAGCTCCGAATTTGCAAGAGCCATACCACTTAGAAAACCGGCAACACCAATTCCAAGCGGCACCCACATATTTTCAAAGCGAGAGGAAATCAGCAGCATAAACGACAGTACCGGCATGGATGTGAGAAAAGAGTATCCGGCAAAGCCTACCAGCGTACCCATCTCAAACGCCCCGTCCGGCAAGTCCGTCATACCAATTTGTGCAAGTGTCAAGTTTTGCAGTACGATTGCAACCAAAAACATGACCGTCAGAATTAGGAATTTGCACAGATATATGGCTGGAACGCTGATGGGAAGCATATACATCTTCTTTACAGCGCTTCCCTTGAACTCCATGTTATAGATCATGCAGGTAGCAACCACGATGCCGAACAGGTTCAGCACCATAATCATACCGTAGAGCTGGGTCAGCAAGACATCCATCGGAGCCAACGGCAGATTCAGAAGCGTGTCTTTCCTCACGAGGAAGTTCACAAATGCGTAGGCAGCTCCCAAGACACCAACGGCCAGCAGCACGGGAATCACGCCGGTTCGCTTTTCTTTCCGAAGTTCGATTGCCAGCGTTTTCATAATTTTGCCCTCTGCTTTCTGTCCATGTTGTCTTTCTCGACCATAGAAAGGAACACATCCTCCAGATTGTCCGCAGCAAAGCCTGATTGCAAGGCGTATTGGCGTAGATTGTTCATGCTACCTTCAAACAGCAACCGCCCATGGTTGAGAATTCCGATGTCATCCGCGATCAATTCGATTTCAGACAACATATGGGACGAAATTAGCACCGTGCAATCGTAAAGGTCGGGCAACGATTTCACTAGATTACGGATCTCGTGAATGCCGGACGGGTCAAGTCCATTGGTGGGTTCGTCCAGGATCAAAATAGGCGGACGCCCCAGCAGTGCCCCAGCAAGGCCCAAGCGTTGCTTCATTCCCAGCGAATACTTTTTTGCCAGCCGGTCGCCAAACTCAGTCAGCCCTACCAGTTCCAGAGCATCCTCCACATCGGCTTTCGGCAGTCCCAAAATGCGGCGGATAATATCAAGATTTTCCCGCCCGGTCAGGTTTGCGTAGAAAGACGGCGCTTCGATGAAAGAGCCGATCTCTTTGAGAATGGCAATCCGATCATTCGGGAACTGCTTCCCATCAATAGTAAAGCTGCCCTTTGTCGGCGCGGTCAGGCCCAGCAACATTTTCATGGTCGTAGATTTCCCCGCACCGTTGGGACCGAGAAAACCATAAATGCTGCCCTTGCGAATATGAAGCGAAACATTGTTGACCGAGATGAAATTTTTGTACTTCTTTGTCAACTGTTCCGTTGTAATGATATAGTCCATAGAAACATCTCCTTTCGATGCTTCTATGGTACAACTTCAACCTGACATCTACATTCTCCCGTCCTTACTTTTACCTTACTTTTTAATGGACAAGATCGCAGAATGGACAGCCTATGATATAATAGAAACAAAGAAAATCAGATTGGAGAGGATGCTATGGATAATTCTTTTTTACATAGTAAAAGGCTCCTGTTGGTAGATGACGAACAGGAACTATTGAAGATGGTATCAGATATATTGAAAGATGCAGGATTTGAAACTGTCCTTACTGCTATGTCGGTCAAAAAAGCTATTTTGACCGCAAAAGAGGAAACTCCTGATTTAATTGTTTTGGATGTCATGCTGCCAGATGGGGACGGCTTTTCTTTGATGCAGCAGCTCCGCACCTTTACTAATGTGCCGGTCATTTTCTTAACAGCAAAGGACGAGACAGCAGACAAATTATCGGGATTGGGACTTGGTGCAGACGACTACATTTCTAAGCCCTTTATGCCGCAGGAATTGTTACTGCGTATCTATGCGGTGCTGCGGCGAACCTACAAAGAGGATTCGCCGCTGCTTGTTTTAGATGGATGTACGATTGATTTCAGCCGGGCCGAAGTCCATAAGGGCAGCGAGATTATCTCCCTGACAGCCAAAGAACATACTTTACTTGAAACGCTTGCCCGTAATGCCGGAAAGATCGTTACCGTAGATGCGCTTTGCGAAGCCTTGTGGGGGGATAACCCATTCGGCTACGAAAACAGCCTCAATGCTCATGTGCGGCGTGTCCGGGAAAAGATTGAAACCGATCCCTCAAAACCTGTATCCCTGATAACTATTAAAGGTTTGGGCTATAAGCTGATAGCAAGGAAGTAATGCCATGAGATCATTTGCACATTATATATCAAAACATCTTATATCTTTCGCTACTTTTATTCTGATACTACTGTTTCTTAACGCAGTGGTATTCGGCCTGACATTTCAAAAGGTTGTGACCGAGGATTATGGAACTTCATCCCCGCACCCCATGTTGGAAATGACCGCTGCTGCCGCCACACCAGAACGATTATCAGATGACGCAGCGCAAAAGCTCCGGCAGAATCATATTTGGGCAATCTACTTAAACGCTGATGGGCAGTGTTATTGGTCGGTTGATTTGCCCGATGAAGTGCCAAAAAGTTACACTATTCAAGATGTCGCATTGTTTTCAAAAGGATATATTGAAGATTATCCGGTTTTTGTCTGGAACACCGATGATGGACTGTTGGTATTGGGTTATCCAAAAGACAGCTATACAAAACTCACCAGCAATTACTATTCCATTTCAGCACTTCGACGGCTCCCCGTCTTTGTGCTTGGAATGTTGGGATTGGATGTACTGTGCCTCTTTTGTGCCTATTATTTCTCCAAACGCAAAATCATCCGTAATACCGAACCGATCGTATCTGCCGTGGAAACTCTGGCAGATGGAAAGCCAGTCTCACTTCATATCAGCGGAGAACTGTCGGATATTGCAAGCAGCGTAAACAAAGCTTCTTCCATTTTGAATCGGCAAAATGAAGCACGGGCGAACTGGATCAGCGGCGTTTCCCATGACATCCGCACACCGCTCTCCATGATTATGGGGTATGCGGGCCGCATTGCGGAAAATGAATCTGCCAGCAAGACCATCCAAGAACAGGCTGAAATAGTACGGAAGCAAAGCGTAAGAATCAAAGAACTGGTGCAGGATTTGAATTTAGTCTCACAGTTGGAATATGAAATGCAGCCGCTTCACAAAGAGATGGTTCGCTTATCCAAATTGCTGCGATCCTATGTAGCAGACCTATTGAACATGGGAATTTCCGATAGCTATAATATTGGAATTGAAATTGCTAATGACGCTGAAAACACTATGTTAGAATGTGATGCCAGATTGATTTCACGAGCCGTGAATAATCTTGTTCAAAATAGTATGAAGCACAACCCGCTGGGATGTAGGATTCTGTTATCTTTAAGACGGATGGAAAATACCATTCAGCTTATTGTGCAAGACGATGGTATAGGACTCTCCGAAGAAAAACTACAAGAACTAAAAGAAAAACCTCATTATTTAGAAAGCACAGATGAGCGCTTAGATCTTCGACATGGGCTGGGGCTTGTTTTGGTTCGACAAATTGTAGCGGCACATGAAGGGACTATGACCATTGACAGTAAGATTAACTGTGGATGTAAAATCATCTTGACTTTTGACTCTACAGATACAATCCCAAAAGCCCATTTGAGTTAAGTCAAAAGCATTTTGGATATTTATCACTAGCACAAAAGAAGCCGGAAATCTGAAAAGGTCTCCTGCTTCTTTTGCATCCAAAGACAACTCTGCGAAATACTCCTCTAAAGCTACTGCAATAGATGGGGCGCAAGGTCCTGTGCCAGAAGCACTTTGATACCTTGCGCCCTTTGCTTATTCTATCCTAAAAATACTTTGCCAGCTGCTTCAGACCGCGCCGGATACTGTCACGGATACGGCTTGGGTCTACACCCTCCGCTGCGGCGATCTCGCTCACACGCATACCCAGATAATACCGGGCATAGATCCGCTTAGCCTGCTTCTCCGGCAGAGCCATTACAGCGGCATAGAGCTGCTCCCGCAGCTGCTTTTCCTCCAGGAGCATTTCCGGTGTCTGGGGCTTCATCAGGATCGCATTTTCAATGCCGTTGTCGCAGTCCAGGGAGTAATACGCCTTATAGCGATACATCCTCCGGTCATAGGCAGCTTCTGCACGCTCAGCGGATTGGATCGTTTCCAGCACATCTTCTGTTACTTCTACAAAGTGATCATTTTTGTAAACATCGGGATATAAGTCCCTAAGATTGACTTTCTTCATTATGTACCTCCATTTCGATTCACGGGCGATTGACGAGTGAATCGAAAGGAGGCGGGGATCGGCAGCGACATACTTCGGGAGCTTTCCCGAAAAATCGACAATAAAAAGCGCCAGCTCCCCGCAATGGGAAACTGGCGCAACAAAAATGACTATGATTCTTCTGCTTTAGTTGGAATGATAATGCCGATAGGTAGTCATATCTCCCCGGAGGAGGGGCAAGGCTTTTTTTAATTGGTGTAACTCATGGGTACTATGAATGACGAAAATTGACATGGCGGTATCCTCCTAAATACCGCCCTCCTGATCGCATGAGCATCGTCGGAAAAGCAAAAAGAAACGGCGGCTCTGATTTTTCTCAAAGCCGCCGCTTCATAGGCGCGTGGAAATGTGTCTGCTGTACGACGGCTTTTTTTCTTTTGCCGTCGTCCGGCAGAATAAAAGATATTTTTTAGTTCTTTAATTCTTCACAATGGATATCTGAAATATATTTCTAGTTTTTCACCATTTTATTCTCAATAGCTGTAAATATATCATCATCAAATCTTGAAAATTGATTAATTTTTACATCGCTTTTTAAATAAACTGTCCAGCAACCATTTGTACACAGATAAATTGTCTTTAATTCTATAATTTTTCATGCTCCTATAAATTCTAAAACTCATACTTTCCAATCTGTGAAAAATTATTATTCTGAACATAATAAACCGCATTTTCCTCTGCCGAGTAAACAAAAGAAACTCTTGTTGCCCAGATCCCTTCTTGACAAACAGCTTGAAGAATAGAAAACGCATTATTAACAGTAAAATGATTCCCATATATATTTAGCATTTTAGAAGCCTTTTCATATCGGTCATCTTCTGGCATAACAAACGGCCTTGTGCTTTCGGGAGCCAGTATTGAATAATTTGTAATCAATGAGTATCTTCCCTCATCTTCCCTCCATCCAATCCCAGGCTCAACAACCAGTGTACGACCATGTTTGTCGGATAACATGGCCTGCATAGTAGCATCAGCTGCATAAACTATTTTTCTTTCTTTTAGAATTTGCAGTACATCGTCAAAACTGACTTCTGCCTGAATAAACTTCTCCACTAGGTCTGCAATTGTTATACAGTCTTTTGAATCTTGATAAGTTCCACTCAAATTTCCATGAACATATAACAATGTTCCAACATTTCCATTACGATTTACACCATGATAAGAATGTCTCATTCCATCAGGTCGCATGATTCCAATATAAAAACAATCTTTTGTATTTATTACTTTGTGATTCCACTCCACAATGTCAATATCAAAATTAAAACCGGTAATTATGTTATCACCGCGGTAAACAAATCGAGTACACATAGTCATTTCCTTTCTTATGGTTTATTTTTTCATATTATACTGTCAAATCAATCTGTTTTCTATCTACTAAACGGTACCGAATCAATTTCTGTATAACAAAAGCAGGGGGCAATTCACCCCCTGCAAATTTATTTCTGATAAATAATTTTACGAATGGCATATACAGACAGGAAATACTTTTCAGATAATTTTTCAACAGAGGATCCCTTTTGGAATTCCTCTATAATCTGTTGGTTTCGTTGTTGCAATTCTTGTCGATAGCCAGAAATCTCTCCCCATCTCTTTTGATGCAATTGATTAGTTGGAACATAGATATAACCACCCTGAATGTAATTCTGTAATTCCTTAACCAGTGCATTGGGAAGAATATCTTTCGCATTGATGTATTTCATGCAGGCTTCCTCCTTGAGATAATCGTCAAGTAACAAAGCCAGCAATTTATTTTGCGACAATTCTTACTCCATGCAAATGTCGCAATCTACTGGCTTTGCATGGAGGAATACTTCGTTGAGTTTTGTCATTAAACACCACTTCTTTCTATGCAGTAAATATTTATAATCATATCACGACAGTAGTTTATCTGCAATAACAATACACTACCCATATACGGCTTAATAACACAAATATATTTTAAAATAAATACATCGAATTTTCCGTGATTCCCCCCATCTCTATTTTCGGTATAATCAAGCCTGTTAACCGGCATAATAAGGTTATTCCTTTGTGCAAATCGGCACGATAGAATATACTTGAGGTGAATGATTATGCCGATTGATGATTTGACTGCCTTAGGGCAAAAAATGCGGGAAGCCCGAAAGAAAAAAGACCTGACACAGCAGGAGCTTGCGGATCTGAGCCATGTATCTGTCAAGCAGATCGCCAGCATTGAAAAGGGACAAATCAATCCGTCCTATTTGATTTTGAAGGCATTGGCAAAGGTGCTTCCGCTCTCTCTGGACACTCTGATCAATCCAGATGTTTCTCCAGAAGATGAGGGAGCCAATCAGATGAAGATGCTTTATTGTAGCTGTCCGTCAGAAATGCGTGAAACCCTCTTGCACCATACACAGGAGACTGCGAAAGAACTAACAGAATTATCCGAGAAATTTGAAACGAATTGAGCCGGTGAGTGAAATTTGACTGTTTCCTCACTGGCTCCTTTCATTTCTGCAAAGAAAGGGGCAAGCAATGCCTGTGTTAATACACACAGGCCCGCAGAGAAGAAAATCCCTTTGTGATTTTCCTCTCTGCTTGCTTGTTGAGGGCAGCGCCCCCAAGCCCCTTTGAACACAGAATTTCATTCTGTGGCTGCGCGTTCTGCGAACGCTTTTGACCAGGACCAGCTTACCGCTGGCCGTGGTCTTTTTCTTTTTCAACATCCTGTTCTACCTCCATTTTCAGCACTCGATCTACATTTGCCTTTGCCGTTAAAAGCTCCCGCATTTCCTCACGGGAACGCCGGTACTCGGCATAGGTCTTTTTCTTTTCTTCCAGCAATTTCGCGTACTCCGTCTGCAACTCTTTGACCTTGGGCAGCTTCTTGACTCCCATCTCATCAAAGGCATTCTTAGCAGCCTGGTGGAGCAGAATTTCTTCCTCATGTTCTTCCCGGAATTTCTTAGAGTAACCCGCCTTGCGGTATGCCACATAGACCTCACGGGTCTTGGCATAATTTACGATGTGAGTACGCAGAACAGCGATCTCTGCCATGCGCTTTTCAGCCGCTTTGATCTGCGCCGAAAGTTCATTGTGATGTGCCGTGGCAGCCGTAGCCTTTTCTTCCAAAACCGCATACTCCAGCAGGTTATTCTCTGACAGGTAATTCATGGTCTGCGCCATTTGCTTCAGATTGAAAACTTTAGCCCATCGCGCATAGCCAGCACCTTTTCCTGCCTGCAATTTTGCCTGAATGTCCACCAGCAGATTGACCTTCGGCGGCTCTGCCTGTGTGACTGTTTTCTTTCGCGGGGTATGTGCTTTCTTCCCTAAGAGAACTGCCCGCAAATCTTCCAATCCATATCCTTCGCCCAGACTGTCCATGCGGGCGGCTTTCTCCCAACCAGAGAGCTTCAGTCGATACGATTTTCCGCGCTTTGAGACTTCACAACCATACTCTTGCAACAGCTTCAGCAGTTCTTCAAAGTCAGCAGGACTTTGTGATAATGCGTTGTCAATCGCCACACGCAGCAGCTCTCGGTGAGAGGGCTTTGCCTGATCGCCCAGCCATTTGTTATAGCTCTTTCCGTAAGGTTTCGGATTCTCTACAATGGACAGTCCATTCTCAATACAGATGGTGTCACTTAGCCGGCGAACCGCCTTGGTGCTGCCCCAAAAGTTTCGGAATTTCCGGTCATATTCTAAGCTGACCGATGACCAGATAATGTGATTATGAATGTGCGACTTGTCTATGTGAGTGCAGACCACAAAGGCATGATTGCCTTTAGTAAAACGCTTTGCAAATTCTACGCCCAGCCGGTTTGCTTCTTCCGGGGTAATCTCACCGGGGCGGAAGGACTGGCGCACATGATAGGCGATCACATCATCCGCACCGCGCACTCGTCCGGTAGCGGCAATGTACTGCCGCTTTGCCAGAAGGAACTCTGCATCCGCAATCCTGCTGTCACACGCATAACCGGTAATGAGTCTGCCGTTATCTGTTTTCTTTGGATTGGCTACATAGTCGATGATGTCACTGATTGCCCGACTTTCTGTGCGCCCCTTGCCAACATGAAGCGGCATGATTCTTGTGGTTGCCATAGAGGGAACCTCCTTTCCAAAAAAGAAACGGCCTGCATGGTGCAGACCGCTTTCGTTATTCTATAAAATCATTCTCATCAAGAAAAATAAAATCGTCATCGGTGTCCTCTAACTGTTTTGGAGGAAACCTCATCTCGTATTGTTCTTTCGCCAGCGCACGGACTTCCGGGCGCTTATCTTTCATTCGGTTTTTCAGCCAGGAAATGTGTTCCTTTGATAATCGCCAGGGGAGATTTAGCAAGCGGTTTATTGTCATTTGCTCCGCTTGCTTCTCCGGCGGCAAAGAAGCACAGGATTTACAGATATGAGCCGCATGGCCTTTGCCGGAAAATTTTTCGTTGGCTTTGTATTCTCCGCAGACTTTGCAATAATGACCGTGTTTTTTCATAGGCTCGATCCCTTTTCACATAGAGCGTATAAACCGCGAACCGCCCCCATGATGATGCTCCACTCCAGATCTGCCGCATAGGAAAACTTCCTGCGGTAAGATTCCCAAAGTTTCTGCATCACAGGACTGCTTTCCACTTCATTCAAAACATCCACAGCTTCTGCAAGATGCCGTTCGGTTCCGCGTTTTTTGGCAGTTGCCAACAGTGCATCATAGAGCGTCTGCCGGTTCAATGTGTTCCCGTGGAGCTGATCCAGAATATAAATGTCATAGAAATCTCTCATGCGGGTGTTGGTGGTGGTTCTGGTGATGATTGTTTCCAGCTTTTCAGCCAGAACGGTTTCCAGATTGTATGCCCAAATGTCAATGGAGCGATCTTCCAGCATCAGCTTGAAAGAGTAGCGTACCTCCCTGGGGGTAATGGCATCCCCTGTGGAAATGTCAATCTTCAAAGGTGTCACCACACCGTCAAAGGTTGTAGTCATGCTGACCCGAATCCCAGGATACTCCGCTTCATCCATAATCTCTGAAATGCTTTTCAGCTGAAATTTGACGCCATCATCAATCGGCACACTCACAATAGCAGAAATCAGGTTCTCGATGTCCTCTACATTAACATTGGCTCCTTTTACAGTAGCGTCCAAGTCCATCGTGGAACGGGCATCCAGTCCAACCATTGCCGCTACCAGCATCCCGCCTTTCAGAATAAATTTATCACGATATTCAGAAAGGGAAATTCTCTCCAGAAAACGCTCCATCATATAGTTTCGCATTAAAAGCTGTGCATCCGCAGATTTTTCTCTGGAAAGATTGCGAATCAAATCTTTTAGCTGCCTTGCTGTCTTTATCATAAAAGCACCTCCAAATACTGCCGTAAAATTTTTTCAACCCGGAACATACCGGCATACCGCATCAAAGTCCGCAGATCCTTGTCCTTTCTTCTGGCATACATCTTCAGCGCACCTTGAAAAGTCTGTATTTCCATGCTGCTTCGGCTGCGGAGCAGATCGCAGATGGTGCGCTCCATATCATAGACAGGAACCGTATGCCCAAAAGGTGTTTGGCCAGTTGTCAGCCCTACCTCATATAGTTCTGGTTTGATGGTGTAAACAGAAAGGCCCTCTGCCTTTAAGCGAGTGGTGCTGTACCCTCTGCGCACCGTGATAGCGTATGGAGATGGTTCCCGGTCTGTCAAGTCATGGAAAAATAGCGCTGATTCATGGGAAAATACTGCCTGACCACATCGCAGATGTAACAGAAACATCGCATCAATCCAGGTGTCCTCGGAGACATAAATTCCGTGAGCAACCTGCTGAAGATTTTTCTCTTTGACATATTCATAAAAAATGGGTTTTACAATTCCGCTGGCGATTACCTGTGCGGTTTGCAGCATCCCATCATGCTCGGTCAGAAGTCTGTCTAATTGCTCAAACCGTTCTGATTTGGTCACATCCATCACTTCCTTTCGTGCTACTATTATACACGGATGTAGCACAGAAGTAAATATAGCAATTTAACAGACACTGTCTGGCATTTTTGTGACCGCGCATTTTATCCATAAACCAAATCCTGAATGACAAACTTCAAGTCCTGTACCTTACCCAGCAGCCAGATAGCAGCCATTGGAAGACCAAACAGACTGATAAGAAATGCCATCACCAGCAGGATAATGCCATTTTGCAGGGAACAGGTCAGCAGGACCGCCACGCCCAGCAGGGCGATCACCATGCTGATAAGCCCCAACACCAGGCCGGAGAGATATACCAGCCCCGCACAGAGCCAGACAAATAAAGTTAGTGCCAGAATTACCGGAGCCACCAAAATCTTCAACAGCAATTTCAGAATAAACCCGATTGCCCTCATGATTCTTCCTCCTCCCATTGTTCCCGAAAGCTCTGGCAAAGAAGTTCTGCCTGTTTTTCATCTTCTTCCGTGACTTCCCGGCGGCCTTTGGTCCGCTTCATCACCTCGTAGCCGCTGTAATCGGAAAGCAGCACTTCAAACAGCTCGTCCGGTGTCCGGCTGAGAAGTCCGTCCACACAATAGCGGGAATCCCCATTCCACGTTACACGGAGATACCCATTCCTGCAAGGAAGAACTTCTTCCTCCAAATCACAGGACAGATAATCCTGAAATATCTCCAGCACTTTTTCAAAAGTTTTCATCTATTCTCAACTCCTTTGCGGCAATCTATTTTCTACTCATATTATCCTGCCGGTACAGCCAAAAGGCAAGGATACGGGCAAAAAGAAAAAGCGGAGGAAGGCGCGGCGAAAAGAACGCCGTTCCTCCCTCCGCAAATGGAGTGTCTATCCCTGTTATGAAAGTTTAGAAAGCTGGGTAAGGATTTCCTTCACGCCCTCCCATAACTGCTCCTGCCGCTGGGATATATCCTCCAGATCGGCATCATAAACCCGTCCGGTCTCATGCACTTTGCGGGTCAGCTGATTTAAGTTGTTGCTGGAATATCGCATAAGGGAAACCAGTTCTTTCAGCTCCGGTAAATCCAGCTGCACCACATAGCCATCCACAGCCATCTTCCGCAGATAGGCACTCAGGTTTTCTGTTCCATATTGCTGCATCTTTTGACGGATCAATTCCAATTCTTCTGCGGACACCCAAAACAAAACCGGAACATCCCGCTTACGCTTTGCCATGGTTATCGCTCCGGCTCCCGTTTCTTCGGGGCGGCAGGCTTGTGGGCAGGCAATTCCTGCTTGAGCTTATCCCGTACAGAGGGACGGGACGGTTGTATCTTTTCTCCCTGAGTACGGCTGCGCTGCTGTTCTTCTCGCACCAGATCAATAAAACCATCCAGCACAGCAGGGTGGCTGTTCAGGACATAACCACATCGGACGGTTTCGGGGTTCTCGTTGGGAATGGTCTTGGCCCATTCCTTATTGCGTCGAGAGTAACGCCCATCCCAGTCCTGAAGCTGGACGGTGTTGGCAAGGACCAGCGCCACACGCTCCATGCCAAAGGTCTCGATCACACCCTTTGCCGCATCGTGACTGAGATACATTCCGTCGAAGTGTTCCCGCACCGCCGCTTCAATAGCCTCCTTGCATTGAAGATTTACATTGTTGGAAGCCCGGTACTGCTCCATCTCCCCATGTTCTTTTGCATAGGCGGCAGAATGGGGATAGACCGGCGTTGTTCGCAGTTCCTTTTTGGCTCTGCATACATCATCGGCACGGTTTTCAATGCTGCCCCTTATTACATCCATATAGCCGGTCTCCAGCTTTTCAAAATAGCGGTACACATCTTCCAGCGGCGAAGGAGATTCCAGAAGGGCCTGTGCCTGAGCATCGGTCAGCACCAGTTCCTCCATCGCCATCACGATGTCCTCGCGGATGGTGTACTCATAGGCATGGTTTAAGACTTCTTCCGGGGGCTGGCTTTTCAGCCAGTCCCGGAACTTGTCCTGTTCAGCAGTCATCTTTTCATAAAGGGCTGTATTCAGATCGTTGGTATTCATGTTATCGCACCTCCTCATGCTGTTTTGGTTTCTTGTCGGTACTGCGGGGCGGCACCGGGCGTTTCAGATGATCCAGCACCGAAGACCGTGTGCTTTTGGCAACGACAGCTTCATCGTGTGCCGGTCCCTTTCCGTCGATGTTGAGCAAGGTATCCAGCTCCACCAGACGGGCGTTTTTGCTTCTCAGTTCTTCTTCATAAAGGAATGGCTTTCCGACTTCCTCCTTTGCGGCAGCCTGCTGCTGATAGAGGTTATCCAGCTGGGCCTTTGCCGCCTCCAGACGCTGGGGCATCTGGGCGAGGGCATTGTCGATACGGGTAAGATTTCCGCGAGGGTCTGTACCAAGGGTTGCCCGGTGGGTCATCTGGCCTTTCAGCAGGAGCGTATATTCCTGTTTCCAGGCGGAAAATTCCACGGACATGGCATAGCCCCGGTAGCTGCCGATCTGTACCGGATCGGAGGTTTTGACCTCCTTGCAGGCGTCCAAAAGGGCTGCACCGGCATTCTCTTTATCGGTCAGTAGGTCGCCCCGGATCTCCATACCGGCAAAGCCGTCCTCCGGGTGCGGGTGAGCTGCCAAAACCTCCAGGTCAGATTCAAAGCCCTTGATAAAGCCCTTGTGCTTTTCAATCTCCTCCGGGAAGTATTTGAGCAGCTGGTCCTCCAGACGATATTGCTTGCTCTGGTGGTCGGCTTTCATCAGCTTCAGGCGGGATACCTCCACATCCAAATCCATACGCTCCTTGATGCGGGGATCTCCGGCACACAGAGCCTTGATCTCGGCAAAACTGAGGGCTGTTTCATCCACATCATCGCAGGAACGCACCGGCGATTTAGAAGTCATGATCTGGCTGATAAATTTCTGCTTGTTCTCCACCGTCTGCCAGAGGTATGCGTCAAAGGTTCCTTCGGTCACATAGCGGTACACATGGACAAGAGGATTCTGGTTACCCTGACGCTCGATACGGCCCTTGCGCTGGGCAAGGTCTCCCGGTCTCCACGGACAGTCCAGGTCATGAAGTGCCACCAGACGGTCCTGCACATTGGTGCCTGCGCCCATCTTGGCGGTGCTGCCCAAAAGGACACGAACCTGACCGGTACGGACTTTAGAGAACAGCTCCTTTTTCCGCACTTCGGTATTGGCTTCATGGATAAAAGCGATCTGGTCGGCAGGCATCCCCTGGGCAATGAGTTTCTGACGAATATCGTCATATACCGTAAAGACCGGTTCCTGCTCCGGCAGAGGCACAGCGCCTTCCAATGCGTGAAGCAGTGGATTATCCAGCGTTTTCGCCGCCTTGCTTGCAGGAGCTTTTGCCTGCGGTGTAGAAATGTCGCAGAACACCAGCTGGGTCAGCTTGTCAGCTTTGCCGTCCCGCCAGATCTGCATGATGTTGTCCACGCACTGATTGACCTTTGTGCCAGGTTCATCCGGCAGCATCTGGTTGACGATTCTCTGGTCCAGGCCCAGCTTACGGCCATCCGAGGTAATCTTGAGCATATTGTCCTGGGACGGGTCAACGGTTCCGCTGTGTACCAGCGATGCGCGCTCCGAAAGGGCCTTGACCATTTCCTGCTGATGTTCGGTAGGCTGCGCCACGATGTTGTGGTATTCCACCTCCGGGGTGGGCAGGTTCAGTTGGTCGGCGGTCTTGATGTCCGCCACTTCTTTGAACAGGTTCATCAGCTCTGGCAGGTTAAAGAACTTGCTGAATCTCGTTCTTGCCCGGTAGCCGGTTCCCTCCGGTGCCAGCTCCAACGCTGTGACGGTCTCCCCAAATCGGGAAGCCCAGCAGTCAAAGTGGGTCATGTTCAGTTCTTGCAGGCGTTCATACTGGAGATACCGCTGCATGGTGTAAAGCTCGGTCATGGAGTTGCTGACCGGTGTGCCGGTGGCAAAAATCACGCCACGGTTTCCGGTGATCTCATCCATATAGCGGCACTTGGCAAACATATCGCTGGACTTTTGGGCATCGCTGGTGGAGAGACCTGCCACATTCCGCATTTTGGTGTATAAAAACAGGTTTTTGTAGTTGTGTGCCTCGTCCACAAACAAACGGTCCACACCCAGCTGCTCGAAGGTTACCACATCGTCTTTTCGCCCCTCGGCTTGCAGCTTTTCCAGTCTGGCTTCCAGAGACTTTCTGGTACGCTCCAGCTGCTTGACGGTAAAACGCTCGCCGCCGCTGGCCTGCACCTCTGCGATGCCCTCGGTGATCTCGTCGATCTGCTCATAGAGAAGCCGTTCCTGACGCTCCCGGCTGATGGGGATACGCTCAAACTGGCTGTGTCCCATGATGATGGCGTCGTAGTCACCGGTCGCAATACGGGCGCAGAACTTCTTGCGGTTATGGGTCTCAAAGTCCTTTTTGGTGGTAACTAAGATGTTGGCAGAAGGATAGAGGCGCAGAAACTCCGACGCCCACTGCTCGGTCAGGTGGTTTGGCACCACAAAGAGGGATTTCTGGCACAGCCCCAGGCGTTTGGCTTCCATAGCAGCCGCCACCATCTCAAAGGTCTTGCCTGCGCCCACCTCATGTGCCAGCAGGGTATTACCGCCATACAGCACATGGGCGATGGCGCTTTTCTGGTGTTCCCGCAGGGTAATGGCCGGGTTCATGCCGCCAAAAGTGATATGGCTGCCATCATACTCGCGGGGACGGGTAGAGTTCATTTCTTCGTTATACTGGCGCACCAAAGTCTGGCGGCGCTCCGGGTCTCTCCAGATCCAGTCCCTAAAGGCTTCCCGGATCGCCTGCTGTTTTTGGGCAGCCAGGGTGGTCTCCTTGGCGTTCAGCACGCGGCGCTCTTTTCCGTCTGCGTCCTCTATGGTGTCATAGATACGGACATCCCGCAGGTTTAAGGAATCCTCCAAAATCTTGTAGGCGTTGGCGCGGCTGGTCCCGTAGGTGGTGTAAGCTGCCACATCGTTGTAGGATACGGAAGATTTCCCCTTGATCTGCCATTCAGCGGTAAAGGAGGAATAGTTGACCTCGATGCTGCGCTGGAGATAAAACGGGGTGTTGAAGGTCTCGTACATAAACTGCTGGATGTACTCCTTGTCAATCCAGGTAGCGCCCAGACGCACCTCGATCTCCGACGCATCCAGGTCTTTGGGCTGGGCGGCGGTAAGAGCTTCCACATTGACTGCAAAAGAAGGGTCCTGCTGTGCCGCCCGCTGCGCCTGACGCAGTTTGCGGCGTACATTGCCGGAAAGGTATTCATCGGCAGTCACATAATGGGGCGATCCGTCCTGCTCTAACTGTCCCGGTACACGGAAGATCACGCCTTGCAGCTCTCCGGCCAGTTCTTCTTTTGTTTTTCCGGTAAGCTGGCTCATATAGCCCATATCTACGCAGGCTTTTTCCGAGATGGACACCGCCAGTGCTTCGCTTGCCGTATCCACAGTAGCCACTGCCTGATGGGGCTTGATGGTCCGTTTGGTGAACATATCCGCCTTGCGCTCCAGCTTTCCGTCCTCGTCGATGACTTCCAGCGCACAGAGCAGGTAATAGGAAGAATCGTCTGCATAGGCCAGACGGTTTGCACGGTCATTGATGAGACCGTATTTGGCAGAAAAGCTGTCATAGAGGCTGTTCAGTTCCGCCTGTTTCTCCTGAATGGCGCTGTCCGGCACCGCTGCGTCCATCTGGAGGTCAATCAGCTCCTGCACACAATCCCGCAGTTCCACCAGACCTTTTACACGGGTTTCGGCAGTGGCATTGAGATCAGGGCGCACCATGCGGCTGTTTTCCCGGTAGTACACATCACTGTCCACAACGGTGTAGGAGTAATTTTTCACATTGGGGTCAGCAGGGATAGAAGTGTCGATGGCTTCGCCTTCGCCCAGTTCCGGCAGCTCTGCCTCCTGATAAGTGCCATGAATGTACTTCACAGCGTCGTGCAGCTGGTCGGAAAGTTCCAGCCCCTCGATGGGATTCACGGTGTAATCCATGCCGTGAGCGGTGCTTTCCGGTTCCTGTCGGCCCAGCACCATTTCCGGGTGGTCGATAAAATATTGGTTGATGGCAAAGCCGTCCCCGGTCTGTCCGGTCTGCGTCCATTCCGGCACGATGTCCAGCGGACGATCCCTCTTTTGGAGGAAGATGATGTCCGATACCACCTCGGCACCGGCATTCTTTTTGAACGCATCATTGGGCAGACGGATAGCTCCAAGCAGTTCAGCACGCTGGGCAAGATAGCGGCGCACGGTGGAGTCCTTGGCGTCCATAGTATAGCGGGAGGTCACAAAGGCCACCACACCGCCGGGACGCACCTGGTCCAGTGCCTTGGCGAAAAAGTAGTTGTGAATACTAAAATTCAGCTTGTTGTAGGCTTTGTCGTTGACCTGATACTGACCGAAAGGCACATTGCCGATGGCAAGGTCAAAGAAGTCACGCCTGTCGGTGGTCTCAAAGCCGCCTACTGTGATGTCCGCCTTGGGATAGAGCTGCTTTGCGATGCGCCCGGAAACAGGGTCCAGCTCCACGCCGTACAGACGGCTGTTTCGCATTTTCTCCGGCAGCATACCAAAGAAATTGCCCACACCCATAGACGGCTCCAGAATATTTCCGGTCTCAAATCCCATACGGTCCACCGCTTCATAGATGGCCTGAATGACCGTAGGGCTGGTGTAATGGGCGTTGAGGGTAGAGCTTCTGGCGGCGGCATATTCCTCCGGGGTCAGCAGCTCTTTCAGCTGGGTATACTCGGAAGCCCATGCCAGTTTCTCTGGGTCAAAAGCATCAGGAATACCGCCCCAGCCCACATAGCGGGAAAGAACCTCCTGCTGTTCGGGGCTTGCCTGCTGTCCGGCAGCTTCCAGCTCTTTCAGCAAACGAATCGCATTGATATTTGCCTGGAACTTGGCTTTCGGACCGCCTTCGCCCAAATGCTCATCGGTAATGCGGAAGTTTTTTGCATTGCGGCGCAGGTTAGCCTTGTATTCCTCATAAGATGCTTCCTCGGCAGCTTTGGCATTGGGGAAGGTCTGCCACTGGCCATTGACCTGAATGGAAACCGGGTGTTCGTCCAGCACTTCCTCAAAGGTTTTCTCCGGCTCTGTCACAGGCGCTGGTGGCTCCGGCTCCTCGATATGCAGTCGTTCCACCACCACATCATAAGGCAGATTGTTCTTATCGCCCGGATAGACGGCCATGGTCTCGGAATGGAAGGTCGGGGATTCGGTAGCCGGTTGGGGCTGTTCCTGTCCAAAACCGTCCTGCTGACGGGCATACATCCCGCGCAGCAAAGGCGCAACCTCATCCCAGCGGAAATACAGCATAGCCAGACGCTTTTCCTCTGCATCCATGACTTCCAGTTCTATGCCCTGTGCCGTGGTACGGTAATCGGCAATATCGCCGGTCTCCAGATTCAGTGTCTCGATCTCACCGGAATAGGCTCTGCTCAGCCAGTAGGCGATCTCGCTGTTGCTCCTGCCGGATTGCAGCAGCGTGGAAATCTGCTTTTTATCCGCTTCATCCATCAGTCCATGGGCCAATACATCCCGCAGGTCTTGATCTGCCTTGTCCGGGTCAATGGGAAGAAACTCGGTATAGTAAGCATTGCGGCGGTCTGCCCGAAGCAGCTGCTCGAACTGTTCTTTGCGCTCTGCCCGGTAGATGGGATATACCATCCCGGTGGGCAGAAGCTGTACGGTGTCCTCCCGCAGCTCGGTGATCTGATAGGCGTCATCCTCGATATACACGGTATCGCCCACGGCATAGACCGGGGCGGCTGGGTCATAGGAGGTTCTTTGCGGAATTGGGCGGCGAACTGCGTCATATTCCTCATCGGAAATGGAAACTTCGGAAGTCTGCTCTGTCTCGGCATCTGCGATCTGCTCGGCATCTGACATCACCTGTTGGATAAACGGGGCATTGTCCAGTTTTTCCGTGTCTGCCACCTGGCCGTTGACGATCCCTCTTTCTTCCAGAGCTTCCCGGATGGCGATGGGGTCGATGTCGTCAAAACGGTCCTGTTCTTCTTCGGTATAGAACCGGTCCTCCTGAATGAGCTGGGCAAGCCTGCGCTGTACCTTCGGCCAGGGCAGCTGCGTTTCCTCCGGGCTGCCGGCACGGACAACGAACAGGCTGTTGCTGTTACTGCCGCCGTATTCCTGAGCCAGCCATGCGGCGGTATCTTTTTCTCTTGCATGGTCTTTCATATAGCGGACAACAGCGTGTTTACTCTCGATATTGCCGTTCCATGCACAAAGGGCAGTATCAATATCTTCCTGAGAAAGAGGGCGCAGAAGCTCATGGAGCTTTGGATAGGTCTCGTCGATCACTTCCCGGTGTAAACGCTGACGGAACTCCGGCACATCCGAATAGAGTCGGATCAGCTCCATATCCTTAGAACCAAGAACCGCACGGCGCACAGCGGCATTGCCCTCGATGACAGCATTTTCACGGTCAGAATGACCGCAGGCATTGCGGTATGCGGCATCCTCGGAAATGGCGGCAGTCACCACAGGCTTATACTGCTCAAACTGCTCCCGAAGGGTAGGCTTTGGCGTTTCTTCCTCCACCTCCGGCTGCTGGGCTTGAATGGCATCTTCTTCTGCCAGTTCCTTTTCAGCCTGGATTTTGTCATACTGCGCCTGTTCCTGTTCGGTAAGATAGCGGCCTTTCTGGACAAGAGAGGTAATGCGCTTGGCAACCTTTTCCCAGTTCAAGTGAACATCCGGGCAGTCCTGCTTTTTATAGTGCAGTCCTTTCCCATCGTGATCTTCGCCGCTGTGTGTTGCACCGGACAAGGCATGAGAGCGTCCGCCAATGCCATACTCGTCTTTGAGGAATCTCACTTTCTCCTTATCCGTATGGTTTTCCATGAAGAACGCATAGATACGGCCTTTTCCTCCGGCAAAACTGCTGCCGCTGGTCATGGCGGCGTCGATCTCATCCTCGGTAATGAAGTGCTGGACGGTTGGCACTTGGGAAAGGTCAGAAGTAAAAGTTCTGCGGGGCAGGTCAAGGTCTTTCAGGTTCTCCCAGATCTCTCTTGGCCTATGATAGTGAAAGCGCAGCAGGTCACGGTCCTGCTGATAAGCGGTCCAGAAGGCGGCGTATTCTTCCTTGAGGGTCTGGCGGAAAGCCGGGTCACTCAGCTGCTCCGTCAGGCGACGGGTCTCCTCCGGGAACCCATTGCCTTTGATCTCTGACAGGCAGGACAAATATCCGGCTTCTCTAGCTTCCTCACTGAAATCGTGATATAGGTTCCAGAACTTTGTGGCAAGGAGGGAGCGTTCATAGCCTGCCGCTTCTGCAAGCTCCACATTGGAGGCAAACTGGCCGCTCTCCAAAAGCTCCCCGATACGCTCTGCGGCGCTCTCCCAGGAAATGACCTGGGCAGACCTGTCATAACGGACAGACTTCCCGTGGGAAAGATGGATACCATCCTCGGCATACCATGCGCTCACACTGCCAAGGCCGTTGCCGCCGTGGTACAGCGTTTTCAGTATCTCGGCAATCTCAGCGGTGGTTTTCTGCTTTTCAAAGGCTGCAACCACACGCTCCCTCTGGCGGTCTGTATTGCCGCCCAAACGCAGCACATGGTCAATATCATTTTGGGCAAAAGAAAAAGCAGAGGATGTATGCGCTACATTCTCTGCTTCATCTATGGATTGGATCTGTTCCGCTTCGGAGAGGAACAGGTTTAGGGTCAGCTGTTGATAAGCTCCGCCATCAGAATCTCCTCTGCCTGAGCTTTGCAGGTGTTCATCAGCCCCACCCACTTCATGGGATCGCTGGCTTTCAGTTCCTCGGTGGCTCCCGCTTCCTTCGCCAGCTGGGGCATCATCTGCTCCAGTCTGCTCTGGGCGGTCTCGTCGATCTCCAGAAGGTGCGGGTACAGCTTCTCGCTCAGCAACATCTGGTTGTAGAGGATGGGACGGTGTTCCTTCAGGTAGGTTTTCCTCATCCTGCCGTACTTGCCCAGGGGTTTCTCCGGCTGCTGGCTCAGCTTCAGGTCGGGAATCAGATAGTCTCCGTTCTGGATATAGGTCATGGGATTGTTCATCTTGTTTGCTCCTTTCTTGGTTGGCTTCGCGCTCTGCATTTCGGACGGTGACGCCGATCTGCCGCAGCACCTGCTGGTTGATCTGGCTGACCGCTGTTCCCAGCGCCCCGATGGTGGACGGGGTATTGAAATCAAAGATCGCCATGAAATCTTCGTGGTCGAAGTAGCGTTCCGGCTCCAGTCCGCAGCGGGACATCAAAGCGTAAGTGATGCTGACGGTGGCTGCTGCCTTGAACTGTACTCCGATGTTAAACTCATCATATTCCTCCAAAAAGGAACCGTCAACGATATAGAAGAAGTCCTGCTGATGCTCCGTCCAGTATTCCTCAGCCAGTTTTCCGGCTACCTCGGTGAGCTGTCCGGCAAGGTCATCACCGGAAACATCATAGGTGCGCTCCAGCATGGCCTGCACGGAATCCAGATGGCGCTCCTCCAACTGCCACAGCCAGGGAGTGCGGGAATGTTCACGGGTTCCGGTGTCGGAAATATCAAAAACATAGCGCAGGCGGGGCCTGTCCCCGGAATCGTCCACCAGAGCAATTCCCTTGGAGCCGCGCCTTACATACCGGCCCATCTTTTCATTCCACAAATCGTACTCTGCACAGGCGGTGGCGTCCGGACGCTGGGCGTAGATCATCAACTGCTCATGGAACGGGTACTTGTAAAGGCGGGAAGCAGTGGTGAGAAACCCTGCCCATTCCTGCCAGCTTCCAGTGAGTTGCGTTGCCACTTTCTCCGCCATCTGTGCATATAGTTCAGCTTTGGTTGGCATAGTGTTCTGTCCTCCTTTCAGTTTTGGGGTAAAAAGGTGGGGTGGCATATTGCCACCCCATCCCTGCGATTATGGTGTTTACTGGTCAAAATCCGGGTACAACTCCAGCTCGGCAAACTCGGCATCACTCATGGCCTGGAGCTTGCCCAGTGCGCTGTCTGTCAACTCCCGCAGCTCGGTTTCCTCCGGGGCCAGCTCGCCGCGCATCTCACGCAGGCTGTCGATCAGTCCGGTGCGGCTACCGGTATTGTAAATGCACATCAGGTTCATTTCCTCAAAAGTA
>ENA-UOJV01001601-UOJV01001601.1-human-gut-metagenome-genome-assembly--contig:-C82-NODE-1601-length-23636-cov-30.456215_pt1 | contig 23636 bp, 19 predicted proteins | sample MGYA00242356_ERZ723903 | MGnify/ENA metagenome assembly ERZ723903
CCACTTGTTAGATAGTATATCATACTGTCTAACTAATTGGGTGCTGTTCAATCACGGGCGCGTCAACGATCCTGACCGTGTAGGACGCTCTCGCTTCGTTGCCCTTGATGTCCTTGAACGCAAAGGTCAGGGTCATGGTGTCGCCAGCCTTCGCGGCCTCGGCAATGTCGTCTGCAAAGACCGTGATGTGAGCCTCGCCCTTACCGGAGGTAAAGCCGTCGAGGACCTCCACATCGGTGTTGCCCTGAAGCTGGCTGATGCCGGGGATGTAGGTGCCGTCAGCCTTCTTCACGCTGTACTCGATCCACGGATCGTCGATGGCGTAGAGCGTGTCGATGCTGAGCGTGAACTCATAGTCCGCGCCGACATAGGCGTCGAGCATGGTCTCGGGGAAGGTGATGGTGGGCTGAACGACCAGGCCGCCGTCCACGTTCACGCCCTCTGCCACGGGATAGAAGAAGAAGGAGTAGATCGTGTAGTCGGTGACTTTGTACATGCTGTAGGTCTTGAACGCATCGGAGTAGTATTCAAGCCACTGGCTGTGGTCGCTGTACTTGGCGGTGCGGCTCTCCATCTCGTAGCCGCCCACGCCGCCGGAGCAGGTGCGCACGAGCCAGTCGGCGTCGTCCGTGCTCACGCCGTCCTCGGAGAAGCCCTTGCTGTAGAAGGCGTTGTTGCCCGTGCCGTTGGAGCAGAGATAGCCGTAGGCCTCGCTGTAGAAGCGCAGGTACTCGCCGTTCTACTCGACCGTGAACACGACCGCGCCGTTTTCGGGCGTAGCCTTGCCGTCGGCGATGACCGCGGCGGCCTTTTCAATGGACTTCTGGTCATTCTCCGCGGCCAGCACGGCCCCGGCGTTCTGGTTGTAGATCACAAACTTGTCGCCGGGCTTGGGCAGGTCGGTGGAGGGGGTGTCGGAGGTCTCAGCCGGAATGAACTGGAGCGCGTAGATGCTCTCGTTCGCTTCCTTGTAGAAGTAGGTGCTGAACTCCTCGAAGCCCTTGCTGGTATTGGCATACCACTCGACATAGTAGGGGTCGCCGCTGCTGCCCTTACGGGTGGCGTTGATGATGTAGTAGCAGCCCTCGGTTTTGGCTTCTTCGATGGTCCAGGTGTCGTTTTTCTCATCCAGCGGCAGGCTGTTCTTCTCATCGTTCATGGAGAGCTTGCTGCCGCTCGCGGTGGTGATGGTGTAAACGCCGTTCTCAGAGCTGACATTCCAGATCAGATCGGCGGCGGGATTGCTCACCTTACCGCCCGTCACAGTGACGGATTTACCGGCGCGGTAATAGGTGCCGGTGGCATCGGCGGACATCGCCTTGCCGCTGCCGGGGTTGTAGATGACGTACTTGCCGTCCTTCATCGCCGCGCTCGGCGTGGGATCGGGATCCGGGTCGGGCGTGGGATCGGTGCCTTTGTCCACCACAAGGTAGAACTGCTGCTCGAACGCGTCGCCCGTGCCAGTGTAGGCGCTCCACGTGCCCTTGCTGGCGTAATACTGGAGGCGGTATTTATCCGTGCGGACTGCGTTGTCAATGTAATAGACCGCGTCCTTGCCGTCCACAGCGGTGATTTTCCAGTTCGGGTTCGCGCCATCGAGCGGCGTGCTGGTATAGTTATCATCCTGCATGGAGAGTTTCTTGCCCTCGCTGGTGGCGAAGGTGTAGGTGCCGTCGTCATTGATGCCGACGGTCCAGAGATCGCTCTCGCTCCAGCCGGTGAGCTTGCCGTCCGCGAGCGTTACGTCGGCGGCAGTGTTGTAAAAGCCGCTGTACTCGGTGGAGAGCGTCTTGCCGTAGGCGGGGTTGAACACGACGACCGTGTCGCCGTCCTGCAGATCGCTCACGGCCACAACGCCGTTTTCACGCGCCGGCTCGGTGGAATCGAGCTTGTAGAGCGTGAAGTTGCAGGGATAACCCCCGGGCGTTTTTTCAATCGTGGCATTCTTGTAAGCTCTGAATTTGTTCTGAGAACCCTTGTTGCTGGCAAGCGTTACGGTATCCTCGCCCGTACCGCAGAAGCGGAAGGTGCCATTGCTGAACGTGACCGCCCAGTCATAGCTGCCGGACTTGATACCGTTGGTGTTGCCGCCGCTGGGAGCGATCGTCGTTCCCTTTGCATCGGTCATCTGAACGCCGTTTTCCGTAACGGTCAGCGTCCAGACGCCCTCGGCCGGGCCTGTGATCCTGTCATCCGAGACAGTCGGCTGGATCGCCGTGACCCACGTTCCGTCTAAGACGCCAGGCGCATAACCCGTGTCCGTCACGAGCACGTACTGACCTGTGGTCAGGTCCGCTTCGCTCGTGACCTTGGAATAGGTCTGCGCTGCGCTGCTGCTATCTGCGAACACGGCGGTCGGCAGCAGGGATACTACCATGACCAGCGTGAGCAGCAGAGAACACCAGCGCCTCAGCTGTTTCCTCATTTGCATTTCCTCCTTCGTCATTCCGGCGACGTGTCCGCAGGGGCTGCCATAACTATCTCTCCACCGCCCCGTGTCTGCTGCCGAGTGTATTACACAGTATATCATGTTTTTGGTGGAAAGACCATATCCTTTTCTGCTGTTTTGATCAGATTTTTGTAAATTGCGTGCAAATACAATACGGAAGGCATGAAAAAAGGGGCGCGGCACAAAAGTGCCGCGCCCCTTTCGCGTTTTTATCAGCATATGGGAACGCTTTGCCCTTACGCCTGCTGCGCGGAAAGATGGAGCCAGGTATCGATGTCTTTCACGATCAGGCGCAGCGCATCATCCCAGAAGCCGCGCTCCCGGATATCGATGTCCGCCGCCGCTGCGATCTGCTCGAGACTTCCCGAGCAGGTTTCCGCGAGCAGGGCGCGGTACTTTTCCGCAAACCCGCGCGGCGTGTCCAGATACCGGGCATAGAGCCCCTTGGAAAAGAGCAGACCGAAGATATAGGGATAGTTATAATAGTGAAACTCCGGAATGTAGTAGTGTACCTTGCACATCCACATGTAGGGATGCATCTGCTGCGGGTCGAGCGCATCGGCATAGACGCGCCGTTGCGCCGCCGTCATCAGTGCGCAGAGCTCATCGGACAGCAGCGCATGGTCGCGCCGGGCGGCGAAGGCGTCCTTTTCAAAGAGAAAGCGGCTGTAGATATCAAGCACCGTCTGCGTGCTCTCCTGAAGGTCGCTTTCCAGCAGGGCGAACTGCTGCGGCGGAGCCATCCGCTCCAGCGATTTTTGCAGAAACACCGTCTCGTTCATCAAAGAGGCGGTCTCGCAGATCGGCGTCGGCGCATCGCGCAGCAGCAGCGGGACTGCGTCGAGACAGCGTGCGTGGTAGGCGTGGCCCAGCTCGTGCGCCATGGTGCGCACGCAGCGGAACGAGCCTGTATAGCTGAGCATGACGCGGTTTTCCTGCAGCGCGGGCAGGTCCACGCAGATGGCGCCGCCCTGCTTTCCGGCGGCGGGCATGGCGTCGATCCAGCCCTCGCTTATGGCGCGGCGTGCCAGCGCGCCGATCTCATCGGAGAAGCTGCCAAGCGCATTGCAGAGCATCTCACCCCCCTGCGCAAACGTAAAGCCGGAGGGAAGCGCGCCGACGGGCGCAAGCATATCGTACCACGGCATACCGGAGTTGTGCCCCAGAAGCTGCGCCTTGCGCTGAAGATAGCGCCGGAAATGGCCGAGCGAATCCTCAACCGCCGTCAGCATGCTCTCGAGCGTCTGCGCGCTGACCTTGTTGATATCCAGCATCTCTTCATATACGGAGCCATACTTTTTGTATTTCAGCTCCTCCAGGGCTTCTCCCTTGATGCCGCTGAAGCATGCGGCCATGGCCGTTTCGTATTGGGGATACAGGCGCATTTCCGCTTCGTAGGCCGCTTTGCGGATCGCGGCGTCTGTGCTGGATGCAAGGCCGCGCAGCTGTGCGAGCGGCATTGGCGGCTCGCCCTCGCGCAGAGGAGTCGCAGCGGCGGCGTCGAGCTGGTTGCGCAGCTGCATCCACCCATTGCCGCCGTTTTGCCGCATGTCTGCCATCAGGGCGGTCGTTCCGGGCGAGAGGCGGTGCGGTCGGAGCCGCTGATACTCAGCAAGCGGAAAGCGGTAAGGGCGCAGCTGCGGGCAGGATTCGAGCGCCGCCTGCGCGTCGGGGATATGCTCCAGCGCTTCCAGCAGCCGGGCCCAGAGCCGATCCTGCAGATCCTTCACGCGCCCGACCTGCTGCTGGCGACGGGAAAGGGCGGGGGACATCGACTGCGTCATCGCCGCAAGGCTGACGTAGCTCTGCGGCTTGCTGAACGCGAGCGCCGCGCGGTCAAAGCGCTCTAAAAGCGCCGACAGCGCCGTGGGCTCCGCGCAGGTGCCGCACTGGTCCGCGAGCGCGCGGAATTCCGCTTCGCTCTGCGCCAGCGCGTCGCTGAGCGGCTGCGCGTCCAGAGATGGGTATAAAACTGTCAGATCCCAGCGCGGTACATCATTCACCGTGTCCACCGTCCTGTTCAACGTAAGCCTTCAAAAGGGCGAAGGTATTGTAGATGCCGTCGAGATGGGTGCGCTCGTAGCCGTGGGAGGCGTAAACGCCGGGGCCGATCAGCGCGTGGCGCACGTCGTAGCCCGTGCGGATGGCGACGGAAGCGTCGGAGGAGTAGCTGTAGTAGATGTCCACCGCGTAGTCAAGCTTTTCCTGCTGCGCGCAGCGGATGAGCTTGTTGACGAACTCGCGGTTGTAGGGGCCGCTGTTGTCCTTGGCGCAGATGGAGACCTGACGCTCCGTGCAGGTGACGTTGTCGCCCACGCAGCCCATGTCCACGGCCAGCAGCTCGACCGTGTCGTCCGCGATGCCGCACGCGCCGCCGTGGCCGATCTCTTCGTACACGGTGAAGAGCATGTCCACGCGCCGCTTGAGCCGGATGTGATTGTCGCTGACCCATTTGGCGAGCGTCAGCAGCGCTACGACCGAAGCCTTGTCGTCAAGATAGCGGCTTTTGACGTAGCCGGTCTCCGTGATGCGAAGGCGCGGCTCGAGCGCGATCGCGTCGCCGGGCAGGATGCCCATTTTTTCGACATCCTCCTTCGTTTTCACGTCGTAGTCGAGTACGATCTCCATGTTCTTGTTCAGGTCGCGCGCCTGATTCGGGTCGGGATTGACGTGCACCGAGGCGTTGCACAGCTGGAGCGTGCCCTCATACGCGCCGTTGAAGCGCGTGATGACCTTCACGTTTTCGGCCTCGGCGTTGTGCACGTTCAGCGTCATATTCGAGATGGCGAGGCGGCCGTTGGGCTTGATGTACTGCACGACCGCGCCGAGCGTGTCGGCGTGGGCCAGAAGCGTGAGCGGTTCGCCCTCGCCGCCGAGCGTGACGTGCACGCCGCCCTTGACGAGCCGGCGCGGCGCATAGCCCATCGCGCGCATCGTGTCGCACAGATACTGCTGGACCTCCTCGGTGCAGCCGGAGGGGCTGTCGATCCCCAGCACGGCATGCAGCTGCTCACGGATGTAAGATACATATTGCTGTTCCATGGTGTTTCCTCCCTGATCAACAAGTGCTTTTGTGAAGATTGTTAAGATTATGGTGTGTGAAGGACAGTTAAATATCAGCGCTATTATTAAAATAACTACACGACTTTTCAAAAATACGCAACGGCAATACAAAAAATATCTAAAATATTTAAAATATATCTCTGATATATCACTGATTTTTTAAAATGCTATTGGCAAGGGACAGCTATGATGGTATTGTGAAACCGCGGTAAAGCAAAAAAACGATGAAAACGGTCGATTCCGTGAAAATTTTGCATCATACCACAGCGCGGGAAGCCGGAACAGCTGCACAGCAGAAACAAAGGAGGAAACCATGACAAGATACATTGGAAAACGCACCTTGACAGGCCTTCTGTGTATTGCCCTGTCCCTTTGCATCAACTTCGCTATTATCCACGCGGCGCCGGGCGATCCGATCCGCCTGCTCGCCGGCACGGAGTCTCCGTCTCCGGAGATGATCCAGACGCTGACGGAGAAGTACGGGCTGGATCAGCCGCTCCACATTCAGTTTTTCCGCTATGTCGGCAATCTGCTCCACGGCGACATGGGAGAGTCCATCTATACGAACGAGCCCGTGGCGAAGGAGATCCTCGACCGTCTGGTCCCGACGATCGTTCTGGCGCTCAGCGCCAGCCTGATCGCACTGTTCCTCGGAACGATGCTCGGCATCTTCTGTGCGCGGCACGTCGGATCAAAGCTCGATATGGCGCTCGGCAGCGTCAGCTATCTCTTTGACTCCACGCCGAGCTTCTGGCTGGGACTTATGCTGATTCTGGTGTTTTCCTCCACGCTCCACATTTTGCCGACATCCGGCATGGTGGACCTGCGTGCCGGCTACACCGGCTTTGCACGGGTGCTGGACATTGCAAAGCACCTGATCCTGCCGGGTATGTCGCTGTCGCTGACGCTGATCCCGTATTATTTCCGCATTGCACGATCCTCCGTCATCCAGGTCATGAACGAGGACTTCATCACGACGCTTCGCGCGACCGGCGCCAGCGAGCGCGAGATATTCAACCGCTATGTATTCCGCAATGCCATCCTGCCAACAGTCACGGTGTTCGGCATCCAGCTGGCCTATCTCATCACGGGCGCCGCGATCGTTGAGATCGTCTTTTCCTGGCCGGGGCTCGGCAGCTATATGATGACGGCCATCTCCCGCCGCGATTATCCCGTTTTGATGGGCATCTATCTGGTGATGAGCATCTGCATCGCCGTGATGATGATCGTTGTCGATATCCTTTACTCCGTGCTTGACCCCAGAATCAGCCACAACAGCAAATAAGGAGGACGGAAATGAAGAACAAACTGACCAAAGGCTTTGCTGTGGTCCGTGAAAATCCGCAGCTGAAGATCGGCCTTATCATGCTGTGCGCGCTTTTGCTGGTCGCGCTCCTTGCGCCGGTGCTGGCGCCCTATAACCCGTATTTTATGTCGGATGAGCTGGTCGAGGCGCCGTCGGGGCTGCACCTGCTCGGTACGGACGGCCTTGGCCGCGATGTTCTGTCCATGCTGATCTTCGGCACGCGTACATCGCTGCTCATCGGCGTGACTGCGGCGTTCATCGCCGGTATCATCGGCACGCTGCTCGGCGGTGTTGCCGGCTACTTCGGCGGCAGAACGGACGCCGTCCTCGGCGAGTTGATCAACGTCTTTATGATGATGCCGACGTTTTTCCTCATTCTGATCGTTGTGGCGCTGTTCGGCAGCGGCCTGTTCAACGTGATGGTGGTCATGGGCCTGACGAGCTGGGTCGGCAACGCAAAGCTGATGCGCGCGCAGGCCATGAGCCTGCGGGAGCGCACCTTCGTTAAATCCGCGGAGGCTATCGGTGAAAGCCGCCTTTCGATCCTTTTCCGCCACGTGATCCCGAACGGCATTTTCCCCATCATCGCCAACACGACCATGGGTATTGCAAGCGCCATCCTCACGGAGTCGAGCCTTGCCTTCCTGGGTCTCGGCGATCCGAACGTGATCAGCTGGGGGCAGGTTATCCAGAGCGGCAAGAGCTACCTGACGAACGGCTGGTGGATCTGCCTGTTTGGCGGTCTTGCCATCATCTATACCGTCGTGACCTTCTACCTCGTCGGTGACGGGCTCAACCGCGTACTCAGCCCCAAACTGCGTAATTTGGGAAAGGAGTAAGAAACCATGGCACTGCTATCGCTCAAAGACGTATCCGTCACCTATCATTCTGGCGGTAAGGATGTGCACGCCATCAACCATGTTTCGCTCGATGTGGAAAAGGGCGAGTCCCTCGGCATCGTCGGCGAATCGGGCTCCGGCAAAACGACGCTCATCATGGCGGTCCTGCGACTGCTCCCGCCGGGAAGAGCGGCTGTAAGCGGTCAGGCGCTGCTGGAGGATCGGGACCTTTTCCGGATGGACACGGCGGAGCTTTCCGCCGTGCGCTGGGAGGAAATGGCCATTGTCTTTCAGAAGGCGATGAACGCGCTGAGCCCGGTGCACCGTATCGGAACCTTTATCTCGGACATTTACCTGCGCCACCGGCCGGACGCTTCCCGCGCCGAGGCAAAGGAGGTCGTGGAGAAAATGCTGGGCATGGTCAACCTGCCGCCCAGAGTGTTCAACCTCTATCCGCATGAGCTCAGCGGCGGCATGATGCAGCGCGTGAGCATTGCGATGAGCCTTCTTTTTAACCCCGAGCTTCTCATTATGGACGAGGCGACGACTGCGCTGGACGTCGTCACGCAGAACCAGATCCTCGACGAGATCGTCCGGCTGGAAGAGCAGATGGGCATCACGCGCATCATGATCACGCACGATATTTCCGTCGTGGCGCGGACGTGCAGAAACGTTGCCGTCCTGTATGCCGGAAGCCTTCTCGAGTCCGGACCGACCGATCAGGTCCTGGTCGATCCTGTTCATCCGTATACGCGGGGGCTGATCGACAGCTTTCCCAAGTTTGAATCGGGCGAGCGCAAGCCGCTGCTCAGTATCGGCGGCAGCCTTCCGGATCTGTCCGACCCGCCGGCAGGATGCGTGTTTGCGCCGCGCTGCAAATACGCCTGCGAGCGCTGCATGCGGGAGAAGCCGCAGCTGCGCTGCGTAAACAGCCATCAGGTTGCGTGTCATCTTGCTGGAGGTGAAGAGAAATGAAGCAGGTCAACCTGAATCAGACGCCGGTTTTGGAGGTCAATGACGTCCGCCGCTACTACCCGCAGAAGAAAAAGCATGTCAGCAGTGACGGAACGGTGATCAAAAAGGCGGTTGTCAAGGCCGTGGACGGCGTCAGCTTTTCGCTGCAAAAGGGAGAGGTGCTCGGCGTTATCGGCGAATCGGGCTGCGGAAAGAGCAGCCTTGGCCGCTTGCTCGTGCGGCTTGAAAAGTGCACCTCAGGCTCGATCCGCCTGGACGGCAGGGATATGGAGGAGCTCTACCGCTCGGACCGCCTTGTCTTCCGCCGAAGCACGCAGATGGTGTTCCAGAACCCGTTCGATACCTTCGATCCGCACTACAGCATCGGAAAGACGCTGATCGACGCGATGAAGCTCCACCATATCGGCGATAGCGACGAGGCGCGAAGAGAGCTTGCCGTCCGCGAGCTCTCCCTTGCGGGGCTCCTCCCGGCGGAAAGCTTCCTCGACCGCTTTCCACATGAGCTCAGCGGCGGACAGCTGCAGCGCATTTCCATCCTGCGCTCCATGCTGCTCCACCCGGCGGTCATCGTCGCCGACGAGCCGGTGTCCATGCTGGACGTGTCCATCCGCGCCGATATCATCAACCTGCTTTATGAAACCTCGCAGCGCGAGAATACGGCCATGGTGTTCATCAGCCATGACATCACCACCACCCGTTATATCTCCAGCCGTATCGCGGTCATGTATCTCGGCAGGATCGTCGAGATGGGACCCGCCGATGAAGTTGTCGCGCATCCGCAGCACCCGTATACCAGGGCGCTGATCTCGAACTGCGGAAGTATCGATCCCCGCGACGAGCATGAGATCATCCATCTGCCCGGCGAACCGCCTACCCCCGTTGCGATCCCAAGCGGCTGTCCGTTCCACCCCCGCTGCCCGCAGGCGACAGAAGAATGCTGCCGCCGCGAGCAGACGCTTGTGGACGCAGGCTGCGGCCATTTCATCAGATGCAGCCAGGTGACTGGACTGTAATGAAATAAGGAGGATTAAAGATGAAACGTTTTCTCACGGCTATTTTGACTCTGGTCATGGTACTGACCCTGCTGCCGGGCTGTTCCGGCGACACCCCGGCGCCTTCCGGCGGCGAAACCAATGCTGACGGCATCAAAACCGGCGGGACCATCATCATCGGCCAGTCGGCCGAGCCCATCACGCTCAACCCCGACGGCAAGACGGACAACGCCATGGATATCGTTGCGCAGAACATCTTCAGCCGCCTGCTCAAGACCAACAACAATGAAGAGATCATCCTGGACCTTGCCACCGGCTATACCGTCAGCGAGGACGGCCTGACCTATACCTTCACGCTGCCGGAAAACGTCAAGTTCCACGACGGCGAGCCGTTCACGAGCGATGACGTCAAGTTCACCTTTGAAAATATCATCGCGCAGCAGTGCTTCGCGGCGACCTCGCTTTCAAACCTTGAAAGCGTTACCTGTCCCGACGACTACACAGTCGAGTTCCACCTCAAGCAGATGGACGCCCGCTTCCTCAGCACCCTTGCCTACAACGGCGTGCACATCCTGCCGCGCCATGTGTATGAGAATCAGGACTGGATGGACGACGACTCCATGCAGACGCCGATCGGCACGGGTCCCTTCAAGTTCAGCGAGTGGAAAAAGGGCGTCAGCATCACGCTTGTCCGCAACGAGGATTTCTTCCGCGGACCGGAGCTTCCGTATCTCGACAAGGTGATCTACAGCTACATCTCCGACGCCAACACGGCCATGCAGTCGTTCTACAACGGTGAGCTCGATGTGCTCGGCATCATTGCGCCGTCCAGCGAGCTGAACAACCTCCTGTCCAACGATCAGCTCAACAACTTCAAGACGATCTATCCCTCCCGCTTCTATATCTGCATGGATATGACGCGCGAGCCGTACAGCGATCTGAACTTCCGCCTTGCCGTTGCGCATGCTACCGACTCTGACGATATCGTCAACCGCGCCATGGGCGGCATCGGCCAGAAGGCGACCACCTACATCACGCCGCTCTACAGCTGGGCCTGCAACACCGACGCTGACGCGGCCGTCCCCTCCTATGATCTGGAGCTTGCCAAGCAGTATATGGAAAAGACCGGCCTGAGCAAGGATGCCGACGGCTATTACCTGCATGTGGAGCTCGATACCTACAACTATGAGCCCTTCCCCGATATGGCGCAGGTCATCAAGGCGCAGCTCGGCGAGATCGGCATCGATGTGAAGATCAACATGCTCGAATACGCCGCCTGGGATGAAAAGGTCGCGCAGAGACGCGAGTATGACATGACGCTCTACGGCGGCTATCAGGGCCCCGACGTTGCGGCGGTTGCCGAGTTTGTCGGTACGGGCGGCCTGTTCAACTTCGGCGGCTACTCGAACCCTCAGGTCGATGAGCTGCTCCAGAAGGGTGCAAGCGAATCGACGACGGAGCTGCGCGCGCCGTATTACAAGGAGATGCAGACGGTCCTTGCAAAGGATGTGCCGATCGTGCTGATCTCCGAATGGCTCGGCTATTCTCCTGCCTACAAGTATGTGATGAATCATCCGTACTCTGATGAAGCGGTGGGCAAGTGCTCCTATGCCGAGTATACCTACTGCTGGCTCAATCACTGATCCTCCTCGGGCAGCGGCGCCGCGCGGCTCTCTGCGGCACCGCTGCCTTTACTGCCAAGAGAATATATTTGACTCTATTGTGAGGTGAAACCATGCAAATTGAAGAAATTCTGAATCTGGTGCCTGACTACGCTACGTTCTACACCGTGGATGAGCTTGACAGGCAGATCGACCGCCTGGCACAGGCCTATCCCGATACCATCCGCACCGAGATCATCGGCACGTCCCGGCAGGGTCATCCCATCAAGGCCATGATCATGGGCCGCGGGCAGAAAACGGCGCTCTGTTTTGCTTGTCCGCATCCGAATGAACCGATCGGCGCGATGACGATGATCACGCTGGGCGAGATCTTCGGCGCGCACCCGGAGTACCTTGAGCAGACGCAGTTTACCTGGTATCTGATTCCCTGCATCGACCCCGACGGCACGCGGCTGAACGAAGGGTGGTTCAAGGGGCCCTACAGCCTGCTTAATTATGCGCGCGGCTTCTATCGCCCGCCCGGAAACAAGCAGGTGGAGTGGACGTTCCCCATCAATATCCGCGGTGCGAAATTTGATGACCCGCTGCCTGAGACGCAGGCGCTGATGAAGCTGATCGACGCGCTGCATCCGGAGTTCATGTTCTCCCTGCACAACTGTGCGTTCGGCGGCGCGTACTGGTATCTGACAGACAACATCCCCGAGCTTTGCGCCAGACTTGAAAATGCTGCCCGCCGGCAGAATGTTCCTCTGCACCTCGGCGAGCCGGAGTCTGCGTATATCACCAAGTATTCTCCCGCGGTGCACAGCATGATGTCCGTCACCGCGATGGTCAACTACATGATCCGCTTTGGCGGCGGCGTGCCCCGCACCAACATGAAGTGCGGCGGCTGCTCGGCGGACTATATCGCCAATGTCTGCAAGTGCATGGTCATGATGGCGGAGCTGCCGTACTTCTACGACAAACGCATCGCCGATACCTCCGAGATCGAGGGAATGACCCGGCGCGACGCAGTGCTCGAGAACATCCGCCTGAACACGGAGAATTACGCCGTGCTCGGCAAGTACTGGTCGCAGGTCCATGCCTGTTTCCATGACGACAACCCCTTCTTTGAATTTGTTGACAGCTGCATCGAGAGCAACGATGCGCAGAACAAGGCGAAGGAGAACTGGGCAAAGGGACCGCAGTTTGAAAAGAACGCGACGGTCTCGGAAATGTTTGACAATCTTTACGGCTCGCGCCTTTTTGAGTGCCTCAACGTTGCGCTCGCGGTCCGCGCCTGCGCTTACGAGCTGCAGAACACGCAGCGGCTGAGCTTGGATGAGAGCGAGCTTCTGAGCTTCTGCCACAAGAGATTTTTCGATGAGCTGGAGCGCATGTGCACCTGGCTTGAAGAGCATGTGGATTATGAGGTGATCTCGATCCGCCGTCTTGTCTCCGTGCAGCTGGAAAGCGCGCTGCTTGCCGTTGAACAGATCAATAAGGAAGGGTGATCATATGGCGAGACCGGCCAATTCGATCGATATGACGCAGGGCAAGCCCCTGCCGCTCGTGATCAAATTTACGCTTCCCATTCTGCTGGGCAATATTTTCCAGCAGCTTTATACGGTCGTGGACGGTATCGTGGTGGGAAAAAACGTCAGCGATGCCGCGCAGGCGGCGGTGGGTGCGTCGTTTTCCGTCACCTATATGCTCACGAGCCTGTTCCTTGGCATCGGCCTTGGCGGCAGCGTGCTGGTCAGCCAGTATTTCGGGCAGCACAACGACCGGAATATCCGCACGACGATCTCAACGATGAACTCGTTTCTGATGGTCATCTCCCTGCCGCTGATGATCTTCGGCATTTTTACCGCCGGACCGTTCCTGCATCTGCTGAAAGTCCAGCCCGATTATTTTGATCTGGCAAAGACCTATATGTGTGTGTATTATCTGGGCCTTCTGCCGCAGTTCGGCTATAACGCCAACTCCGGCATCCTGCAGGGACTGGGTGACAGCCGCTCGCCGCTTTTGATCCTGGCGCTGTCGAGCGTTCTGCATGTGATCCTTGACTACGTTCTGGTCGTGCCCATTCCGCTGGGCGTGGTCGGCGTGGGACTTGCCACGGTCATTTCCCAGTTTTTCAGCTGGATCCTCAGCGTGTGGATCATCAACCACAGATTTCCGGCCTATCGGTTCCGCGTTTTCAAGATCAGCTTCGACAAAAAAATCTTCCACGAGATCCTGCGCATTGGCGTGCCCTCCGGCATCCAGAACGCGCTCTACTCGGTCGGAATCATGGTCATGTCCCCGCTCATTAACCAGTGCGGCATGGTGTTCGTGGCCGGCTACAATGCCGCGGTCAAGGTGGACGGCTTTGTGTTCATGCCGGTGCAGAGCCTTGCAACGTCGATCACAACGTATGTCGGGCAGAATATCGGCGCGAACCGCATGGACCGCGTGAAGTCCGGCGTTCAGTCGATCCTGCTGCTCTCGGTGGCGATGTGCGCGGTCCTTTGCTGCCTTGTTCTACCGCTGAAAAGCCAGCTGATGTATCTCTTTACCGATACGCCCGAGGTCGTGGCGGCGGGCAACGCCTATCTCGTGCGTGTGATCCCGCTGTATGTTATCTCCACGCTGCAATACATGTACATCGGTCTTCTGCGTGGCGCGGGCGAATCGACCGTGCCCACGATCGCGGCGCTTGCGAGCTTGTGGCTGGCCCGCGTGCCGAGCGCATACCTGCTGACGCATTATTTCGGCGCTGACAACATGCACTGGTGCTATGCGATCGGCTGGGCGGCGGGACTTGCGGTGCTGGTCCCGTATTACTACTCCGGACGCTGGAAGCGCCATATGACGCAGTTTAAGTCTGACAGCGGCGACGCGGATGAATAGAGCAGAGGAGGACATGCATGCTGAAAATGAAATTGGCCGGCCTGTGCGAGCACATCCTGTCAGCGCCGCAGCCGCCCGATCATATTGCGCTTTTTGATGCGCGGGAGGAATGCCCTGACCTTTTTGAGGTGCTTTCCGCAATGGCCAATTCCTCCGGCGGCGGGATGCTGCTGTTCGGCATTTTACCGGCATCCGCAGCACAGCCTCCGCAGCTTTGCGGCATCCCGGATGCCGCAAAGCTCATGCAGATCATTGACTGGCAGTGCGCGGAGATGTCGCCGGAGCTGCACCCGCTTTATACAAAGACCGCGGTTGACGGCAAGACGGTCCTTGCCGCGCAGATCCCGGAGATCGACAAGGATCAAAAGCCCTGCTATCACCTTGCCGTCGGACGGCCGCACGGTGCGTTCAAGCGCGTCGGCGGAACAAACCGCGCGATGAGCGAGGCGGAGATCTACAATTACGACGCTTATCGCAACCGTATCCGCGATGAGCTGCGTCCCTGCGAGCAGGCGCGCTGGGAGGATATCAATCCGGACGGCGTGGAGAACTACATGCGCCGCCTGGAGACGGCGAATCGCCTGCACGCGAATATCCGGCGCGAGCGGCTCCTTCAAATGGAGGGACTGCTTATTGACGGCAAGCCGACGCTTGCGGCGATCCTGCTGTTCAGCTATGATCCGCAGTCGTTCTATCCGCAGTACTCCATCATGGCGACGGTTTATGATGACGAGAAGCTGCGGGAAAGCCGCAGACTGAACGGAACGCTTGACATGCTGTGCGAGCAGGCGTTACAATTTATCAGAAAGCAACTTCCCCTTGCCGCTCGCTATCCGATGGACGCTGTGCGCGAGGCGCTGCTCAATGCGCTGATCCACCGCGATTACAGCAAGTATGCGGAGGACCTCCCGGTCTATCTCTGGGTCAGAAGCGACAGCATTGAGATTTGCAGCCCCGGCGGCTGCTACGGCGCGTCCGACATTACGACGCTCCCCCGAGGGCTTCGCAGCCTGAGAAATCCGAAGATCATGGAGATCCTGGAGACGCTCGGCGCGCTGCCGCAGGAGCACAGCGGCATGCAGTACATGCAGGATACTATGGCCAGCGCGGGGCTGCCGCCGCCTGAGATCCGCCTGGCGGACGACTGGTGCCACGTGCGCTTCAGCATACCGGCGGAGGGTGCATGGGCAGAGGATGCCGCACAGGCAGACGATATGAGCGAAGTGGAGCGGCAGGTGTGTGAATACTGCTGCGAGCCGCGCACGCTCTCCGAGCTTGCGTCGCGCTTTGGCTGGAAGTCGCCGTACTATATGCGTACCAAGCTGCTCACAGAAATGATCGATAAGGAATATCTTGAGATTATGAATCTCGACTCCCGGCAGAAAAAGCAGTACCGGACGCTGCCGCGCACGTAAGCGCGGGAAAGGAAGCGTGTCATGTCGAAAAAACTGCTCAGCAGCCTTGCCTACAAGGCCATCAAAGAACGCATTGCCAGCATGCCGAGCGGCAGCTATCTCTCCGCGCGCCAGTGTGCGCTGGAGCTGGGGATCAGCTATACCCCCGTGCGCGAGGCATTTTTGCAGCTGCAGAAGGAGGGCGTCCTCCGGCAGGTCCCGAATGTTGGATTTTTTATCCAGAACATTGATCTGACTGATCTCTTCCAGATATTTCAGGTGCGGGAGTGCGTCGAGCTTTTTGCACTCGAGAAGGCCTTTGACAAGCTGAGCGGTCCGCATATCGCAGATATGAAAAAGACCTGCGCGCAGGCGGCGGATGCGTTGCGGGAGAATGACAGCTACCGTTATTCCAAGTATGATGCCGAATTCCACCGCATCCCGCTGGAGATCCTCGGCAACAAGCCGCTGCTCTCGCTCTATGACGATATCCGCGCGAAATATTTGATTTTTTCCGGGCAGATGCTGCCGCTGATCGACGATATGATCCAGGATGAGCACCTTGCTCTGATCGACGCGGTAGAGCAGCGGGACGAGCGGCGCGCGAAGGAGCTGCTGCTGCGACACATTCAGGAAATGAAGCAGCGCATCATCAATAACTACATCCGCGATCAGCTCCGCTGATCCAAAACTGAAAGAAAAGCGCTCCGAAGGATATCCTTCGGAGCGCTTTCTGCGAGCCATGCGTTATTCCTCCGGCGAACGGATCTTGATCGTCCTGCCGCCGAGGCTTTCGTAGATGCGGTGGGAGATGGACAGCACCGTGCGGCCTTCGGACGCGCGGCGCAGCGCTTCGAGCACGCGCGCTTCGGTCTCGGCGTCGAGGTTTGCGGTGATCTCGTCGAGCAGCAGCACGGCGGGGTCCGCCGCCGCGGCCCGCGCGATGGAGAGGAGCTGCCACTCGCCCTGAGAAAAGAGCCCGTCCGCGCAGGGCGTGTCGTAGCCGCCGGGCAGGGCGCGGATGACCTCGTCAAGGCCGGCGAGCTGCGCGGCCTTTTCCGCCATTTCGCGGCTGATGCGCGCATCGCCCAGTGTGATCTGGTCGAGCACTGTGCCCGGCACGTGGGCAAAATGCTGCTCCACGCAGCCGATGCACCGCCGCCGCTCCTCGTCCGTGATGGCCGAAACATCCACGCCGCCGATGGTCAGCGTGCCCTGCTGCGGGCGGTAGAGCCCCAGCAGCAGGCGAAAGACCGTGCTCTTGCCCGCGCCCGTGCGGCCGACGAGCGTGACCTGCTCACCCTGCCGGACGGTGAAGGAAAGGTCCGAGAGCACCGTGCGCTCATTGTAGCCGAAGGTCACGTGCGAGAGGACCACGTCCCCGCGGGGGACTGCGCCGCCGCGCGGTGCGGGGATGTCCCGCTCCGGCTGGGCGAGGAACGCGTCGATGCGCCTGACGCCCGCCATGGCGGACTGGATGGTCTGGATCTCCATGCCGAGGCTCTCGATGGGCGTGAAGATGCGCGAAACATAGTCGATGATCGTGACGGACGTGCCGACGGACATGCCGAACAGCGCCAGCACGCGCGCGTTTCCGGAGGCGGAGAGCAGCATCACCGCGCCGACCACCGCCGCACTCAGCACGAGCACGACGGGGGAGTAGATCGCGTCATAAAAATTTGTGCGTTCGACGGCGGCATAGCTCTCGCCGATGCGGCGGTCGTAGCGCTCTGTCATGTAGTCCTCAAGGCCGAGAGCGTGGATGGTGCGGATGTTGTGCAGGGCCTCCGGCACCTGGCCGGAGATGGCCGCGACGGCGCGGCGGTTGTCGAGCTGGGCTGCGAGCATGCGCTTTTGCACATGGCGCGTAAAGACCGTGAGCAGCGGCAGCGCGAGCAGGAGCAGCAGCGCAAGGCCGGGGTTTTTGACCGCGATGATGGCCAGAATGGAGAGGATGCGGCACGCGTCCGCCGCCATCGAAATGACGCCCGAGGTGAACAGCGCCTCGACCGTGTCCACATCGCCGGAAAAGCGCGCGGCGATCTCGCCGGGGTCCTGCCCGGCCAGCGTGGAAGCGGGCAGACGCGTCAGCTTGGCGGACAGGACCGAGCGCAGCGCGTGGGTCATCTTCTGCCCGAATACCTCAAGCAGCGTCTCCTGCGCCGAGGACAGCACGCCCTCGAGCGCGAGGGAGCCGAAGTACAGCAGCGCCGCCGTAAAGCTGAGCGGCGCACCGCCGGTCAGCGTGTCGATGATGCGGCCGAGCAGCAGCGGCGGCAGGAGGGAGGCGAGCACCGAAGCCGCCGCGCACAGAAGCGTCAGCGCGCTGAGGAGCTTGTGGTCCGCCGCGGCAGAGCGGATGGCGGCGAACACGCCGGGGTTCCTGTTTGCTTTACGCTTCATGCTGATTCCCTCCCATCTGGCTTTCATAGAGCGCGCGGTAGGCGGCGCTTTGCGCGAGCAGCTCCTCGTGCGTGCCGGTCATGGTTTTTCCGTCCTCCATAAAGACGATCTTCTGCATCTCGGGGAAGTGGTACAGCCGGTGCGAGATCAGGAAAACGACCTTATCGCGCGCATAGGCGCGCAGGGCGGCGAACACCGCGTCCTCCGTCGCGCGGTCAAGCGCGGAGAAGGGATCGTCCAGCACGAGGATGGGGCGCGGGTGGGCCAGCGTGCGCGCGAGCGCCAGGCGCTGCGCCTGACCGCCGGAAAGGCGCACGCCGCTGCTGCCGACCACGGTGTCGAGCCCCTGCTCCATGGCGCGTACCTCTTCATCGAGCGCGGTGAGCTTGAGATACTCCATCGCGTCGCCGCCGTCGCCGCAGAGGACGTTGGCGCGCACGGTGTCGTTCCAGAGATCCGGGTCGTGGCCGAGGTAGCCGACCGCCGCCGCGATCTCGCGCGGCGCAAGCGAGGAAAGCTCGCGGGAGCCTGCGGTCACGGAGCCGCCGTAGGGCCGCTCGCAGAGAAAGACGCGCCCGAGCGTCGATTTTCCGCAGGCGACGGGCCCGGTGACGCCGATGATGTCGCCGGGCCGGGCCAAGAGGGAGAGCCCATCGAAGATGGGCTTTCCGCCGTCGTAGGTGAAGGAAACATCGCGCAGCTTGACCTCCTGCGCAGAGGAAACGGCAAGCGGGGCGAGCGGCTCGGGCTGCTTCATCAGCGGCTTGATGCGCTTCCACGAGACCTCTGCGCGCTGCACGGCATTGAAAAGCTTCGCCGCCTTGGACGATTTGATGGACATTTTCATAAAGCAGGAGAGGAACGTCGTGAACGCGGCGATATCCCACGCGCGCCAGCCTGTGCCGAGCACGTTTCTCGCGCCGAAATACAGGATGAACAGCACGCTCAGGTTCGACACCGCAAGGTACAGCGGCGGCAGCGCCGACTGCCAGACGTTCGCGCGCACCGCCGCAGTTTCATAGGCGTGCAGCGTGTCCTCATAGCGGCGCTTGCGCACGTCCTCGCAGCCGTAAACGCGGTAGGTGACGGCGTTTTTCGCGCGGTCGAGCGTGGCGGCGTTGAGCGCGGCGGCGGATTTTTTGTAGGCGCTGCCCGCGCGCTGAACGGCCTTTTTCATCTTTTCGGCGCAGATGCAGGAGACCGGCGGGAAGATCAGGCACAGCAGCGCGAGCCGCCAGTCGTAAACGAGCAGCATCACGACGCAGCCAACGAGCGCAACGCCGGTGTCGAACAGCTCGGTCGTGAACTTGCGCATGCCCTCGGCGCAGTCGTCTACGTCGGAGATGGCCTTGGTCATAAGCTCGCCCGCGCCCTCGTTCTCGAGCGCGCTGCGGCTCTGGCGGACGAGATTGGCGTAGAGCACGCCCTTCATGCGGCGGTTGATGTCGTTGGCGAAGCGGCGGACATAAAAGCGCTTGACAAAGCGCGCGGCCTGCACGCTCAGCGTCACGCCGACATAGGCGAGCACGAGAACGGTCATCGCGCTGCCCGCCTGCCGCCCGCCGAGAATATCGGCAAGGCACTGGGCGAGCTGGCCCTCGAACCACGGCCCGGCCAGCAGGCCTACATTATAAATAAGACCGGAGAGCGTGACGAACGCGAGCGGCAGCCATTCCATGCGGAAATAGGAGCCGATGCGGTCGGGGCGGAAGGAGTCAGTTTTTTTCATGCGCGTCCCCCTCTGCAATGGCCCTGAGGTGCGGGAAGCCCGCGCGGCTTTCCTCCTTCGAGCGGCGGTAGAGCTTGTCGAGCGCGGAGAGGAAGGCCTCCTGCTCCGCTTCGTCAAGGCCCGCCAGAAGAAAGTCGTAAAAGGCGCTCTCGGCCTCGGCCTTGGCGTTGCGCAGCCCCTCGGCCTGCGCGGTCGCGTAGAGGAGGTGGCTGCGCCCGTCCTCCGGGTTCGGCTCGCGGCGAAGGTATCCCTTGCGCTCAAGGCTCGCCGTCCGCCGCGCGATGGCCGCCTTGTCGGAGTTGAGCGCGGTGGTCAGCTCCGACTGCGTAATGCCGGGATGATGGCGCACGGCGTGGATGCAGTCGATTTCCGCCGTGCCGACGCCCTCGCGCCGCGCGGCCAGCAGGACGAGCCGCTCCGCCTCGCGGGCGATCTTTGTGATCTTTCTTGCAGGATGCTCCATGGGTGTCCCCCGCTTTCTGAAGTTGATCGTTGCAGGTACAACTATTAAGTTGTACCTGCAACCTTTTTGCGGAAAGAATATAACATGGAAAAGACGGAAATGCAAGCCGCGGCGGAAAATTTTCCGCCGCGGGCGCTTCCAGCCGATGCGCACGCTTCCCCACTGGCAGCACTTGGAAACGCCTGCGGCGGCTTGCTTCATGGCCTCCGCTGACCGTCCTCTTTCCGTCTATTCATAGCCCACGGCTGAACATGCCCAGAATCAATTCCATATTAGTAAAGTGTGTTCACCAGACTCACAGCAGGAGATGCTGCCGCAGAACTGCGGCAGCACTTTTTATATGATCAGGACCGTATTTTGTTCAAATCAGCCAGGCTGGAATGTACCAGTTTTTTTGATCGACCGGAATCATATCCGGCGGCATGCAGATCACTGCACCGGTTCCAATCTTCGTTTTCAGATGCGCTGCTCCAGCCGAGATGCTGTCAGCATCCGGTTCTTTCTCAATAGGACTCAGCACGCTGAAATTCTTTGTAGCATCCTTTGGCGCAGAGTTCTTTTTGATCTCTATCGGCGAAACGACACCGTCCTGATAAATGATAAGGTCGATTTCCTTCTTGTTGCTGTCACGGTAGAAGTACAGCGGCGGCTGAGATTTTCCCTGATTGAGGTAGCTCTTGTAGATCTCAGATACCACCCATGTTTCAAAGAACGCGCCATCCATAGCTCCCCGCTCCAACGTCTCTGCACTGGTCCATCTGGTAAGATGTGCGCAGAGCCCTGTGTCCAGAAAATACATTCTCAGAGCCTTAATCACTCGCTTCAAGGCATTGTTGGAGTAGGGCTGGATCAGTGCCACAATGCCTGAGGACACCAAAATCGAAAGCCATTGCTTTGCGGTTGGTGCGGATACGCCGACCTCAGACGCAAGCGCTTCGTAGTTTACGTTGGTAGCTGTCCGCGCCGCTACGACCGACATGAAATTCAAAAATGCCGTCTCGTCACCGACTTGGGATAAGTCCTTGATGCCTCTGCTGATGTATGTCTCCAGATAGGACTCATAGTATTGCTCCCGATCCACCTGCTCGTTTTCATAGAGGCGCGGCATGGAGCCTTTGTAGATGCGGGCAAACACCTCTGAGATTGTCATCTGCGGAGCGACAGACATGCGTCCCATCAATGCAGGAATATCTACTGTGAACGCTGGGAAGTGGTTTCCGTTGATCTCGCTGTTGGAAAGTCCCTCCATTCGTACAATGCCGGCACGACCTGCAAGAGATTCCGTTACCCGCTTCATCATCCGGAAGGTCTGAGAACCGGTCAGCCAGAAGTCACCACACTTCTTTTCACGATCTACATAGACCTTGATGTAATCGAACAGCTCCGGCGCATACTGTACCTCGTTGATCAGGACAGGCGGCGCATATCGCTGCAGAAATAATTCCGGGTCACTCTTTGCGAACGCGCGGATCATAGGATTGTCCAGGGACACGATCTTTCTATCACTCTCCGCCAGATGAGTCAGCAAGGTGGTTTTGCCAACCTGTCTGGGGCCCGTGACGATCAGCACCGAGAAGGTCTCGCTGATCTTTTGAATGACCGGCTCGATCGTTCTCTCGTAATACATGAAGCTTCCTCCCTTACTGCTGCCGCAATTATTTTATGCAAATCCAAAGTGTCACTTTAGTTTATACCACATTTAACTGTTTGACACAAGCGGACTGCAGAATTTTGAAAACAATATTTGTTGTATCGGCTCGTTGTCGTATTCTTCGTTCAAGAAAAGAGACCATACAAGTAGCTTTTCAGCTATGCGTAAGGCTCTTTTTTTGCGCCTTTCTTCGGCTGAAAAGCGGAAAGGCACACAATGCGCAGATGCTGGCAGCCCTATATCGCTAAATATCCGTGACCCAATCTCAGACATTTCAAAAAAATCTGAGATTGGAGTCATGAATCATGAAAAAATGGCAGGAAGAACGCAACTATCGGCGCGTTCGAAACGAAGGTGGCGAAGTCATCGCCAATATCATCACTGTAGACGATATGGACGTAGAGGTGCCGGAGGATGTCTACCTCGCCTATGCGCAGGCAGACCGCAGGGAGCGCTATATCACGGAGGAACAGTCCTCCGGAAAACTGCTCTCTCTGGAGCAGATGGAGGAAGATGCGCTTTTGCCGGACTATGTCGGAGCAGAAACGGCCCCCAGCGCCGAAACTGAGGCACTGGAGCGTGAGGAACTTCGGAATCTGGCAGAACAGAAGCAGATCCTTTTGCTGGCGCTGCTGTCACTAAAGGATACCGACCGGGAACTCATCAACGCCCTGTTCTTCGACGGCGCGTCTACACGGGAATACGCCCAAAGAATGGGCGTCAGCCAGCGGGCGGTCATCAAGCGGAGAGACCGCATCCTGCGGGATCTCAAAAAGTTTTTTGAAAATTCCTCGAAATAAGGGTATTCACCGAACGCAATTTTCGGGAGGACAGTGAGGGGCTCCGAATCGCCCCTCGCTGTTCCTTGAAAATTGCATACCAGCAATACGGATAACCACCCGGACAGAAGAGCGATCCGCGCAGTGTGCGCCACGACCTACGGGAAGCCTTGCAGCTTCTCGCAGCGAGCGATTTTACCTGCGCGGGGGCGGCGTTGGCAGCGCCGCCCGCAGAGACGCTGTTCGGGCAGATAATGAGACACAATGCACTGGCCAGCATGAAGAGGCTGGGCTGCTCCGGGATTGAAAGCAGTAGAGATCCCGGAAATACGCCCGTGAAGGTCTTGCCGGACCTTGTCCGTATTGTTCCCTTTTCCCACCGGGGGGCGCGCTGCAAATACGGTGGAAACGAAAACAAAGCATGACAGAAAAGAGGAAATTATCGGATGAATACCAACGATAACAGGCTGAAAGCCCATAAACTGATCGACCATATTTTTCAGGACCTTCTTCCCGTCCACGGTATGGCACAGCGCCCGGAGCAGATTCAATTGAGTCACCGGATGCTGGAAGCCATGCAGGGCGGGAGGATTGCCCTGTGCGATGCCGGGACGGGCATTGGCAAGACCTACGCCTATCTGGCGGCTGCCACGGCAGCGTCTGCTTTCCCGACAGGGCAGATCGCCCGCCCCATCATCATTTCCACCTCCAGTATCGCGCTGCAAAACGCGGTGCTGACGGAGTATCTGCCGCTGCTGTCCTGTGTCCTAATGGCGGACGGGATTCTTACCAAGCCACTGAAAGCGGTCATCCGCAAAGGCAAAAGCCATTATGTCTGCGACGAGCGGCTGGACAGGCGGCTGCGTCAGGTATATCCTGCAAAGAAAAATCCGGAAGCGCTGACGGCGCTCCGGACTCTTATGCTCATACAGATACCGCTGTAATAGCAGCAGACCATATTGGGATTCATTTTTCACGTAGCAGTACTCCATTCAAATGGGAAAAGGCGCGGCGGCAATGCCGCCGCGCCTTTCGGTGCTTTGCTTGCGCGTTATCCTCCAATATCTTGCGGGGCGGGATTTGAGGAAGGTAGAGCA